>Ga0272446_1004359_pt1 | contig 16791 bp, 14 predicted proteins | sample YNPCB0061_FD_194587 | JGI IMG/M metagenome (GOLD analysis project Ga0272446, IMG submission 194587) | Hot spring microbial mat communities from Yellowstone National Park, WY, United States - YNP-CB-006-1 | ecosystem: Environmental > Aquatic > Thermal springs > Hot (42-90C) > Sediment | place... | reverse complement strand
CCCCCCCCCCCCCCCCCCCCCCCCCCCCCCCCCCCCCGCCCCCCCCGCCCCCCCCCCCCCCCCCCCCCCCCCCCCCCCCCCCCCCCCCCCCCCCCCCCCCCCGGGGGCGGCGCGGGCGGCAAGGCCGGACGCGGCGAGGCCCACCGCCCAGTCGGCGGTCTCGCGCAGGCGGCGGGCGAGCGCGCCGAGGCGGTCGGCCACCTCGGCGAGCGGCCCAGAAACGGCCGGGAAGCTCACCTCTGCGAGGCGGCCGATGCCGCAGAAGCCGCCTTCGCCGCTGCGCGTGATCCGGGCCGCAGCGTCGGGAGGCAGCGCGACCTCGACGGTGAGCTGGGCCCCGTCCTCGGCCGGCCGCCCGGCCGCGAGCAGGGCCTTGCGGCTGCGCGCCCCGGCGCCGCGGATCGAGCGGATCGTGCCGTCGATCTCGGTGCCGCCGCGCAGCCGGACATGCGCCACCTGGCCCGGCGCGAGCGCGCTGTAGGCGAGGTCGGGCAGGGCCACCTCGACGAACAGCCGGTCGCAGCGGACGAGATCGAGCAGCGCCTCGCCTGGCTTCACGGGAGCGCCGGGCGTGGCGTGCCGCTCCCAGACCAGGAGGTCGCTCGACGGCGTGAAGTCGTAGCGCGTCCTGTCGCGCTGCGCGGTCTCCTCGGCGGCCAGCGCCGCCGCGAGGGCGGCCTCGCGCGCCACGGCCTCGGCCAGACGGTCCGCAAGCGCGCGTCTCTCGAACATCACGCGGTCGCGCTGCTGCACCGTGTAGGGAACGTCGTTCTGGCCGTCGCGGAGCTGCACCCCGGCCGCCGCTGCGCGCAGCTCGACCTCCAGGCGGGAGACGCGCGCCGCGAGCGCCTCGGCCGCGGCCTCGGCCCGGCGGAGCGACGCCTCGGCCGCCTCGACGCGGACGGCGGCGACGTGGCCCTGGCCATGCAGGGTGCGGACATGGGCGAGATCGGCCCGCGCCTGGTCGATCGCGGCGAGCGAGCCCGCGTGCTCGGCGACCGCCTCGGCGCGTTCGGCGGCGAGCCGCGCGCGCGCCGCCTCCCCGTGCACCCGGGCGCGGTCCTCGAGCGCGCGGTCATGCGCGTCGAGCTGGTCGAGGCCCCGCCGCGCCTCGGCGGCCTGCGCGCGCACGAGCGCGAGGTCGTGCGCGAGCCGGTGCAGCTCCCGGTCCTCCTGCACGATGCGGCGCACGAGCGGCCGCGCCTCCGCGGCGGCGAGCACGACGCCCGGCCCGGGAAGGCGCTCGTCGGCGAGCCCGTCGAGCGGCGCGACGATGCGGATCACCTCGCTGTTGATCACCGCCGCGGTCGAGATCCGGTTGGTGAGGTGCGGCGCGAAGGCGTAGCCGGCCGCGCCGAGCAACCCGACGCCGAGCAGCATGCGGTTGAAACGCCGGGTGAGCATTGCCTCGCCCTCCAGTGGGGAATGCGATGATCCGACAGCCCGGGTTAATCGGACGTTGACGAGGGGCAGCGGCCGGCCGCCTTCTCCCGCCCATGTCCCCTCCCTGGTCACCCGGGCGACTTGCCGCGCGCCTGCCGTTCCTGCGCCGCCGCGCCCGGCTGGTGGCCGACATCCGCGCCTTCCTCTCCGGCCGCGGCTACACGGAGGTGGAGACGCCCATCCTCCAGCCCTGCCCGGGCATGGAGCCGCATCTCGACGCCTTCGAGACCCGCTACACGGCGAGGCTCGGGCACGACACGCGGCCGCTCTCCCTGCAGTTCAGCCCCGAATTCGCGATGAAGAAGCTGCTCGCCGGCGGCGCGGGGCCGATCTTCCAGTTCGCCCGGGTGTTCCGCAACGGCGAGGCGGGGCCGAACCACCAGCCCGAGTTCACCATGCTCGAATGGTACCGCCCGGGCCTCTCGCTCGCGGGGCTGATGGACGAGACGGAGGCGCTGATCCGCGGGGCGGTGCCCGAAGGCCTGCGCACACCGAAGCTCACGGTCCCGACCGAGGTGCCGTTCGAGCGGCTGACGGTCGCCGAGGCCTTCCGCCGCCACTGCGACGGGCTCGACATCCTCGCCACCGCCCCCGACCCGCTCGCTCCCGATCTCGGCCTGCTTGCCTCGGCGGCGGCGCGGATCGGCGTCCGGCACCGCGACGGCGAGACCTGGCAGGACCTGTTCTTCCGCCTGCTCCTCGAGCGTGTCGAGCCGGCGATCGGGCGCGAGCGGCCGACCTTCCTGACCCACTGGCCCGCCTCCGAGGCCGCGCTCTCCCGGCGCGACCCGGCCGATCCGCGCGTGGCGCTGCGCTTCGAGCTGTTCGCCGCCGGTCTCGAACTCGCCAACGCCTACGAGGAGCTGACGGATGCGTCGGAGCAGCGCGCCCGCTTCGCCGCCTGGGCCCTGGAGCGCCGCCGCGTCGCGGGCGAGGAGCGGGCGGTCGACGAGGACTTCCTCGCCGCGCTCGAGCACGGTCTTCCCGCGTGTTCCGGCATCGCGATGGGGCTCGACCGGCTGGCGATGCTCGCCTCCGGAGCGGCGCGGATCGAGGACGTGCTGTGGCTGCCCGTCGTGTAGCTATCCCGACCGCGCGAGGGCGAGCGCGGCGGCGAAGTCCTCGGCGATGGAAAAGCCCGGCGTGGCGTCGGTCAGCCCCATCCGCGCCATCACCGCGCGCGGCTGCGGCTGGATGCCGGTGACGATCACGTGCGTGCCGTTGGCGCGGCAGCGGCGCACGAAGTCGGCGAGCGCGGCGACGCCGGTGCTGTCGATGAACGGCACCTCGCGCATGCGCAGGATGAACCAGCGCGGATAGCGCGGCAGCACCTCGATCACGTCGGCGAGCCGGCCGGCCGCGCCGAAGAACAGCGGCCCGCGGAGCTGGAACGCCTCGACACCCTCGGGCAGCGCGTCGCGCTGGGTGTAGCGGTCCTCGCGCGGGCGGGTGAAATCGTCCTCGTCGGCGATCACGACGCGCCGCCCGTCCTGGGTCAGCGACACCGCCTCGGCCATGCCGTGCATGAACAGGATCGCGGCGAGCACCACACCCACCTCGATCGCCAGCGTGAGATCGACCAGCACGGTGAGCAGGAAGGTGACGACGAGCACCACCCGCTCCCCCCTCGGGGCGGTGGCGAGCATGTGCCGCACCTTGTGCTGCTCGCTCATGTTCCAGGCGACGATCACGAGCACCGCGGCGAGCGAGGCGAGCGGCACGTAGGCCGCGAGCGGCGCCGCCACCAGCATGAAGACGAGCACGAACACCGCGTGCAGCATCCCCGCCACGGGGGTCTTGGCGCCGGCGCGGATCGAGGTGGCGGTGCGGGCGATCGCGCCGGTGACTGGCAGGCCGCCGAAGCAGGCCGACGCCGCATTGGCGATGCCCTGGCTCACGAGCTCGGCATTCGAGCGATGCCGCCGTCCCGTCATCCCATCGGCCACCACGGCGCAGAGCAGGCTCTCGACGCCGGCGAGGAAGGCGATGGTGAAGGCCGGCTGGGCCAGCTCTCCCAGGCGCTCGATCGACACCGCCGGAAGCCGCGGTGCGGGCAGTGACGACGGCAGCTCGCCGAAGCGGGAGCCGATCGTCTCGACCGGCAGGCCGAAGGCGCCGACCAGCACGGAGGCGCCGACCACGGCGATCAGGAATGCCGGCAGTTTCGGGGCGAAGCGCCGCACCCCAAGGATCAGGGCCAGCGCCGCGGCGGAGACGAGGATGGCGGCGGCCGAGGCCGTCCCGCGCGCCGCCCAGAAGACCTGCCATTGCGAGGCGACGCCGCCCGGCAGCTTCTGGATCGAGAGGCCGAACAGGTCGCGGATCTGCGAGGAGAAGATGATCACCGCGATGCCGGCGGTGAAGCCGACCACCACGGGTTCGGGCACGTACTTGATCCAGGTGCCGAAGCGGAACAGCCCCGCCGCGACGAGCATCGCCGCCGCCATCAGGGTGGCGATGACGAGGCCGTCATAGCCGTGCTTCTCGATCACCCCGAACACGACGACGACGAAGGCGCCGGTGGGGCCGGAGATGTTGAACCGCGCGCCGCCGAGCGCCGAGCCGAGGAAGCCCCCGACCACGGCGGTGACGAGGCCGACATCGGGCGTGGCTCCGGAGGCGATCGCAAGCGCCATCGCAAGCGGCAGCGCCACGATCGCGACGGTGAGGCCGGCCAGCACGTCGGCCCGGAACTCGCCCGGCCCGTAGCCCTGCCGCAGCACGGTGACGAGCTTGGGCACGAAGAGATGCCAGGCCGGAGGGCGGCTCCGTTGCGGCATGGCCGCGGCGGCGGCCGTCCCATCGTTCATGCGCAATCTTCGCGCCGCGCGGGCGCGCGTTCAAGCGCCGATCAGGCCAGGAGGGAGACGCCGAAGGCGCCTGGCGCCAGCATCGCGGCGGACCAGACGGCGGCGGAGGCGATGGTGGCGAGCTTGAAGGGAAGCACCGGCATGGCGGTGACGCCGGCGGCGAGCGGTACGGTCGCCCGCATCGGGCCAAGGAACCGGCCGAAGAACACGCCGGCGACGCCCCAGCGGCGGAAGAACGCCTCCGCCCGGGGCAGCAGGCCCGGATCGCGCGAGAGCGGCCAGAGCCTCGCCACCCGCCCCTTGAAGCGGCGGCCGAGCCAGTAGGAGAGCGCATCGCCGGCCACCGCCCCGGAGGCCGCCGCCGCCCAGACGGGGAGGCACTCGACCGCGCCGGCGCCGACGATGGCGCCGAGGCCGATCAGCAGCACGGTCGCCGGAACCAGGAACGAGACCAGCGCGACCGACTCGCAGAACGCGACCAGGAAGGTGAACGGCACCGCGAGCGCCGCGTTGTCGCGGATCAGGCTCAGCATGTCCTGGGCAAGCTGGTCCATGCCGGCGGCAGATGGGTCCGGGGGAGTGCCGCGGTCAAGCCTCGCTGCGCATCGCCTCGTTGACGACGGAGCGGAACTCCCGCCGGTGCAGCTCCGCCAGCACCGCGAGGCTCGCCACGATCAGCGCGACGGGGTGGATGATCCAGGCGAGAGCGGCGAGGCCGAAATAGTATGCCCTGAGCCCGGTGTTGAAGTGCCTCGCCGCCCGGTTCGCCACCTTCGCCGCCGTCTCTGCCCGGGCGAAGGCGGCGGCGTCCGCGGTGACGCCGATGCCGCCCATGATGATCTGGGTGTAGTTGAACTGGCGAATCGACCAGGTGAGCGAGAAGAAGGCCTGGATGAAGATGACGATCAGCAGCCCGACCTTGATCTCCCACAGCGCCTCGGTCTCGGTCGAGGCGAAGGGCAGCGTGCCGACGACGCGCAGCCCCATGTCAGAGGCCCCGAGCATGGCGACGAGGCCGCCGAGGATGAAGATCGCCGTGGTGGCGAGGAAGGTCGCCGACGACATCAGGTTGCCGATGACGATGCCGTCGAACACGCGCGGGTCGCGGGCCACCATCGCCTGCATCCAGCGGCGCCGGTGCCCGTCCATCGCCGCGATGACGCTGCGGGCGCGGATCGCGGGCACGCGGTCGACCACCGCGGCATAGCCGAACCAGCAGGCCGCGAACACCGCGAGCGCGGCGAGGTCGAGCGCGGAAAGCGGGCCGAACATCGCCGTGCCTCGCAGCCTCAGCGGCCCGGCCGCCGCTCAGCGCCGCGTGCTCCGGCTTCGGGCCGGCGGCGGCGTCCTCTTGCCCGTCTTTCCCGGCATGGGCGTCTTCTTGCCCTTCGGCTTCGACCCGACCAGGGCGCCGGTGTTGCCGACGAGGTTCTCGACCTCCATCGCCTTGAAGCCGATCTCGACCTCCTCGAGCGGCGGCAGCGGCATCAGGCTCGAGGGCTCGGCATCGAGGTCGATGAACGGGCGCAGGCCGATGACCCGCGCCCCCGAGAGCCGGATGCGCTGGAACACCGTCTCGACGCCCTCGTCGCTCGAACGGACGAACTCGAACAGCACCTCCGTCAGCACCTCGCCGGTCGCGAGCGCCTGGAGCAGCTGCGGGCTCGAAGCACCCCACTGCTTGGTGAAGCGCACCGGGCCGAAGGCCGGCTTGGCGGAGGCGCCGCCGGCTCCGCTTGCCTCTACCGAGGAGGACTGCTCGTAGGCGAGCCCGACGAGCTTCCCCTCGTGCCTGCCGGTCGCCTCGCCCTTGAACGCGCCCTGCTTGGCGCCCGTGATCGTGACGTAGAACTCGTACATCGCTGCCTCCTCCCGGGCCTGCGGGTCGCGGCGCCCTACCAGGCCGCCATCGCCGCCTTGAGGTTGCTGTCGATCTTGTCGAGGAAGGCCTGGGTGTTCATCCACTTCTGGTCCCGCCCGATCAGCGTGGCGAGGTCCTTGGTCATGAACCCGGCCTCCACCGTCTCGACGCAGACGCGCTCGAGGGTGGCCGCGAACCTCTCGACGTCGGGCGTGCCGTCGAACTTGCCGCGATAGGCAAGCCCCCGTGTCCAGGCGAAGATCGAGGCGATCGGGTTGGTCGAGGTCTCGCGGCCGGCCTGGTGGTCGCGGAAGTGGCGCGTCACCGTGCCGTGCGCCGCCTCGCTCTCGACCGTCCTGCCATCCGGCGTGAGCAGCACCGAGGTCATCAGCCCGAGCGAGCCGAAGCCCTGAGCGACGATGTCGCTCTCGACGTCGCCGTCGTAGTTCTTGCAGGCCCAGATGTAGCCGCCCCGCCACTTCAGCGCGCAGGCCACCATGTCGTCGATCAGCCGGTGCTCGTAGGTGAGCCCGCGCTTGTCGAACTCGGCCTTGAACTCGCGCTCGAAGATCTCCTGGAACACGTCCTTGAAGGTGCCGTCATAGGCCTTGAGGATGGTGTTCTTGGTGGAGAGATACACCGGGTAGTTGCGCAGCAGCCCATAGTTGAACGAGGCGCGCGCGAAGCCCTCGATCGAGGCGACGGTGTTGTGCATGCCGAGCGCCACGCCCGGGCCCTTCATGTCGATCACCTCCACGGCGAGGCCGGGGGTGCCGTCATGCGGCGTCCAGGTGATCGTCACGCTGCCGGGGCCGGGGATCTTGAACTCCGCCGCCTTGTAGATGTCGCCATAGGCATGGCGGCCGATCACGATCGGCTGGTCCCAGTGCGGCACGAGGCGGGGGACGTTGCGGCAGATGATCGGCTCGCGGAAGATCGTGCCGTCGAGGATGTTGCGGATCGTCCCGTTGGGGCTGCGCCACATCCTCTTGAGGCCGAACTCCTTCACCCGCGCCTCGTCGGGCGTGATGGTCGCGCACTTGACCGCGACGCCGTATTCCTTGGTGGCGTTCGCGGCATCGACCGTGACCTGGTCGTTGGTCCGGTCGCGATGCTCGATGCCGAGGTCGAAGTACTTCAGCTCGATGTCGAGATAGGGGAGGATCAGCTTGTCCTTGATGAACCCCCAGATGATGCGCGTCATCTCGTCCCCGTCCATCTCGACGACGGGGGTCTTCACCTTGATCTTCTGCATCGGCACTGGTCTCCGGAACGCGCACAGGCTGGATGCGCCGGGTCCGGCGCGGCCGCACCATAGGTAGGCGGCCCGCCCCGGGCAAGGCATGCGCATGCGGACCGGCCCCGGTTGTTGCACCCAGGGGCTCTGCCCGGCAGAGTGGAACCCCCAGGGGCTCAGAGGCACGACGCGCGACGGATGACCGGGCCGGTTCCGACAGGACCTCCAGCCGCCGCGGCGGCCGGGACGGCGCTCGGCGCCGGCGAGGGGGCGGGGCCTCCGCCTTCGGCCCGCGGGATCGCGCGGCTGCTCTCCGGCCGGCCTAGTTCCCTCGGCCTCGTCGCCGCCGGCGCGCTCGCGGTCGCGGTGCTCTGGACCGGGGTGATCGGCCAGCTCGCCTCCGAGAGCGACGCGCAGCGCGAGGAGGCGGCGCGCCTCGCCGCGACCACCGCCGCGACGCTCGATGCGCATGCCCGACGGGTCTTCGGCATGGTGCATGCCCAGGTCGGTGCCGCGCGCGACCAGGCGCAGCGCGAAGCCGCGGGCGACCTCCCGCAGATCCTGGCCGCGCCGGTGTTCGAGCGGCTGCGGCAGGTCGACGAGGCGGTCTCCCAGGTCCTGGTCGTCGGACCTGACGGCTTCGTCGCCGGCGCCGCCCCGGTTCCCCCGGCCGGCCTCGTGCTCTCGGGAGACCGCGACTTCTTCCTCGCGCTCGCCGCCGGCGAGGGGCCCCGGCCCTATGTCAGCCGGCCATTCACGAGCCGCGTCAGCGGGCGGGTCTCGATCGCCGTGCCTGCCCGCCTGACACGGCCGGACGGCTCCTTCGCCGGCGTGATCGCCGCCGCGCTCGACCCGGTGGACCTGTTGCGCCCAATCATCGATGCGGAGCGTGAGACCGGGCTCGAGCTCGCCCTCGTCGGCAGCGACGGGGTGGTGCGCGCCTCCTCCGGCGCGCTGCTCGGCGAGGTTGGGCGCGACATCGGCGCCTCTGCCCTGTTCTACGGCATGCGCGCCGCCCCGCGCGGCACCCTCGCGGTGGCCTCGCCGGTTGACCCGGCGGCGAAGCTGCACGTCGCCTTCCGCCATGTGCCGGAGGTGCCGCTGATCGCGGTGGTGGCGATGCCGGAGCGGATGATCCGCGCCGCGATCACCGAGCGGTCGCTCTCGACGCTGCTCGCCGCCGCGGCCGTCACGCTCGCGCTGGTGGCGCTCATCGGCGCGCTCCTGCTCGAGGTGGCCCGCCGCGCCCGCCGCGAGTCGGATCTGGCGCGCGAGCGCGTGGTGCTCGAGGACGCCAACCGCGAGATGGCGCGGGCCAAGCGCCAGGCGGACGAGAAGTCGGCGCTGCTCGAGACGACGCTCGCCAACCTCTCCGACGGCGTGACGGTGTTCGACGGCAGCTACCGCCTGGTGACGTGGAACGACCGGCTCGAGGACCTCCTGAACCTGCCGCCCTCGGTGCTGTTCGAGGGCGCGACCTACGAAAGCATCATCCGCGCCCAGGCGGCCGAGGGCGAGTTCGGCGCCGAGGACATCGAGGCCGAGGTGCGAAGGCGCCTCGACGTGGTGCGTGCCGGCAGCTTCGGCATCTACGAGCGGACGCGGCCTGACGGCCGGGTGATCGAGGCCAAGCGCACCGGGCTGCCCGGCGGCGGCTTCGTGACGGTCTACACCGACATCACCCCCCGCCGCCGCGCCGAGGAGGAGATGCGCCGCGCGCGCGAGATCGCCGAGGCCGCCTCGGCGGCGAAGTCGAGCTTCGTCGCGGTGGTCAGCCACGAGATCCGCACGCCGATGAACGCGGTGATCGGCACGCTCGGCCTGCTCGTCGACACCCCGCTCGACCCTGAGCAGCGCCGCTACGTCGAGACGGCGCGGGAAAGCGCCGAGCACCTGCTCGCCATCATCAACGACATCCTCGACCTCTCGAAGATCGAGGCGGGCAAGCTCGTGCTCGAGCCGTCCGACTTCGCGCTCGCGCCGCTCGTCTCCGGCGCGGTCGAGCTGTTCAGGCCGGCGGCGCGCGAGCGCGACCTCGAGATCGCGCTCGAGATCGGCGCGGGCGTCCCGGCGGCGCTGCGCGGCGATGCCGGCCGCATCCGGCAGATCCTGCTCAACCTGATCTCGAACGCCGTGAAGTTCAGCCAGCGCGGCCAGATCCTCGTCTCGGTCTCAGCCGAGGGCGCGCGCGCGGCCGGCTCGCGCATGCACGCGCTCCGCTTCGCCATCGCCGACCGCGGCCCCGGCGTTCCGCCCGAGCAGCGCGCGCTCCTGTTCCAGCCCTTCTCGCAGCTCGAGGGGCCGGATGCCCGGCGCACCGGCGGCACCGGGCTCGGGCTCGCGATCTGCCGCCGCCTCGTCCAGCTCCTCGGCGGCGCGGTCGGGATCGAGTCCCGGCCGGGCGGCGGCAGCATCTTCTGGTTCACCCTCGAGCTGCCGGAGGCGGAGCGGACCCCCGAACCGCAGCCGGAGCCAGCGCCGCTCGCGCCCGTCTGCCGCGCCCGCGTCCTGCTCGCCGAGGACAGCCCGGCGAACCAGCTCGTCGCGGCGACGCTCCTGCGCAAGGCCGGCCACCACGTCGACGTCGCCGGCAACGGCCTCGAGGCGGTGGAGGCGGCCCGCGCCCGCCCCTACGACGTCATCTTCATGGACATGTTCATGCCGGAGATGGACGGGCTCGCCGCGACGCGCGAGATCCGCGCCCTTCCCGGGCCCGCGAGCCGGGTGCCGATCATCGCGCTCACCGCCAACGTGATGGCGGGCGACCGCGAGCGGTTCCTGGCCTCGGGCATGAACGGCGTGCTCGCCAAGCCGGTGACGGCGCGGATGCTCAACGAGGCGCTTGCCCGCCACATGCCGCGCTCCCCGGCCGAAGGCCTGCTGCCCGCCGCGGTGCCGAGCGGCATCGACGAGGACCATTTCGCGCGGCTTCGCCGTGGCCTCTCGCCCGATACGCTGGCGATGCTGATCGGCGCCTGCGTCGACGAGGTGCGCAGCCGCGCCCGCTCGCTCGACGGTGCCGCCGCCGCGGCCGACCTGCCGGCGCTGCAGCGCGAGGCGCATGCGCTGCGCGGCGGCGCCGCCAACTACGGCCTCAGGGAGCTCGCCGAGCGCGCCGGCGACATCGAGCGCGCCGCCCGCGAGAGCCGCGCCGAGGAGGCCGTCGCGCTGGTGCGGACGCTCGGCGACGTGGTTGACCGCGCGCTCGCGGCGCTGAAGTCGCAAAGCCCGGCGAAGGCGGGATGAGCGCCGGCCTCGATCCGCCGCGCGCTGCGGCGCGTGCGCTGGCGCGGAGCCTCGACCGGGCGACCTATGCGGGCTACGTGGCCGGGTTCGAGGCGGCGCGCGATGCCGCCGCAGCGCTCGCCCGCGCCTCGCGCGACGAGGCGCTCGCCGCCGCGATCGACGCGCTGGCGCCGCTGCCCGACCGCGGGCGCGAGGATCCGGGCCGCGGCTGATGCGCGAGGCGGTGCTCTGCCCCCATTGCGACGAGCCGACGCTGCCGAACCTGCTCGGCGACGGAACCGTCGTGTGCTCCTGCGCCGCCGAGCGGAGGCTCGACGGCGCAGGCGTGGCCGGGGCTCAGAGATCCGCGCCCCAGGGGGCCGGATACCAGCCGAAGCCCTCGCCCTCGGCCGCGACATGGCCGAGGCCCGGGAAGGGGAAGTGGTAGGCGACGAGGCCCATGCGCTCCTGCGACAGCATCCTGAGCACCCTGAGCCGCGACTGGGCCGACTGCCGCGGGTCGGTGTCGAAGGCGAACTCGATCTGCGGCCTCCGCAGCATGATCACCTGGTGGTGCGCGAGGTCGCCGATGAACATGGCCCGGCTGTTGCCCGACTGGATGGCATAGACGGTGTGGCCGATCGTGTGTCCCGGCGCCGAGACCGCGATCACGCCCGGCACCACCTCCTTGCCGTCCTCGACGAAGGTGATCCGGTCGCGCACCGGCAGCAGGTTCCGCCGCGCTCCCTTGACGAAGTCGCCGAGCCACCCTTGCGCGTTCTGGCGGTCCTCCGCCGTCCAGTAGTCGAAGTCGGCCTTCGACATGAAGACCTGGGCGTTCGGGAAGTTGGGCTTGCCGTCGGCGCCGATGATGCCCCAGCAATGGTCGATGTGCGCATGGCTGATCACCAGCGCATCGACCTGCTCGGGCTGGATGCCGGCGGCCCGCATGTTGGCGAGCAGCAGCCCCGTGTTGGGGCCGAAGGGACGCGTGACGCCGACGCCGTTGTCGAACAGCACGAGCTGCCGGCCGGTGTTGAGGAACAGGCAGTTCTGGTCGAGCGTCAGCGCGTTCGTCGGCAGGAAGTTGCTGCGGAGGAGAGCCGTGAGGTCGTCGCGCGGATGCTGCGGGAAGCCGCCCGAGGGCTCGCCGAGGGCGAGCGGCCCGTCCTGCACCACGGTCGCCTCGAAGGCGCCGATCCTGAAGCGGTACCAGTCGGCCTGGCGGATGCCGGTGATCGGCGCGGCCGCCTCCGCCGTGCCGACGAGCGGCAGAGCGGCGGCGGCGCCGAGCGCGCCGAGCGCGGCGCGTCGGGAGAGCCGGAGAGTGGATGCCTCGTCCATCGTTTCCTCACGTCGTTTGCTGGTTCTTCTGGTGCGGGGTCCCGGCGGGCCCCGGGGAACGGTAGCACGAACGCAAGGGGATGCACGCCCGAGGTGCAGCATGAGGTGCAGCATGGCGCAGCGGCCACGTGGGCGTTACGGTGGCACGTGCCGCCCGACGCGGCAGCGCCCCGGCCCGCCGAGGACGCGGGAGCCTGGGTACATGCTGGCACGATGCCTGCATCCGGCACGGCGCCTGCATCCCGCACGGCGCCTGCATCCGGCACGGTGCCTGCTTGCCGGGCTCATCCCCCGCCGGCCACGCGGCCGGAGCGATCCAGATGGGAGCTGACGCATGACGACCCTCCGCCGCCGCACGGCCCTCGCCGCCCTCGCCGCAGGCCCCGTTGCCCTTGCCGCGCCATCGGTGTTCGGCCAGGCCGTGAGCCGAGTCCGGATCGCCGGGAACTTCGCGACCGAGCATTCCTCCTCCGTCGCGATCGAAGGCTTCAAGGCCGAGGTCGCGCGGCTCTCGGGCGGGCGGATGGAGGTCGACACCTTCCCCGCGATGCAGCTCGGCGGCGCGCAGGAGAACGTGAGCCAGGTGCGCGCCGGCACGCTGCTGATGACCTGGGTCGGCATGGCCTTCCTCTCGCGCACCGTCCCCGAGCTCGAGGCGATCAGCCTGCCGTTCCAGTTCCCCTCGCGCGATGTCGCCTTCAAGGTGGTGGACGGCCCGGTCGGCGACCTGCTCGACCAGCGCATGGCCGACAAGGGGTTCATCTCGCTCGGCTACATGGAGCTCGGCTTCCGCCATGTGACGACCGGCGCCAAGCCGATCCGCACGGTCGAGGACCTGCGCGGCCTCAAGATCAGGCTGCAGCCGAACGAGACCCATCTCGCGACGTTCCGCGCGATCGGTGCCAACCCGGTGGCGATGGACATCCGCGAGCTCTACTCGGCCTTGCAGCAGCGTGTGGTCGATGGCCAGGAGAACCCCTACGCCATCATCCTCGCGAGCCGCTATTTCGAGGTGCAGCGCCACCTCACCAACACCGGCCACTTCTTCGACTTCATCTCGATCGTCGCCAACCGCCGCGGCTTCGGCGCCCTCTCCGCCGAGCAGCAGGGCATCATCCGCACCGCGATGGGAAGCGCGATCAAGGCCCAGCGCGAGCTGGCCGCGAAGACGGACGGCGAGGCGCTGGCCACACTCCAGGCGCGGGGCATGCAGTACGATCCGCTGCCCGCCTCCGAGCTCGCGAGGATGCGCCAGCTCTCCTCGGGTGTCGTCGACGGGATCAAGGCCCGCCTCGGCGCCGATCTCGTCGACCGCGTGCAGGCCGAGGTCGCCCGCGCGGGCGCCTGACCGTCGACGTGGACCGCCTGCTCGGGTCGCTCGATCGGGGCATCCGCGCCGTCCTCGTGCTCGTCGTCGCGGTGATGGTGGCCGTGGTGTTCGCGCAGGTGGTGGCGCGCTACGGCCTGAACGCCTCGATCGGCTGGGCGGACGAGATCGCGCGGCTCGCCTTCGTCACCACCGTGTTCCTCGGCATCGCGGTGGCGGTGCGCGCGCGCGCCCATATCGGCATCGAGCTCGCGGCCGCGATGCTTCCGGCCGCGGCGGCGCGGCCATTGCGCCGGCTCGTGCTCGCGGGCTCGGCCGCGCTCGCCGCGGTGGTGGCGTGGGAGGGAGGCGTGATCGCCGCCGAGCAGTGGGACGAGCGGATGATCTCCGTCGAACTCTCCTCGGGCTGGTTCCTCGTTCCCGTTGTCGTCGGCATGGCCGTCTCGGCGCTCAATCTCGCCGCGGCCGCGCTGGGCGGGGAGCGGCAGCGCGCATGAGCATCCTCGTCATGCTCGTGTTCCTCGGCGCGGCTCTCTTCGGCATGCCGCTCGCCTTCGCGCTCGGGCTCGGCGCGGTCGCCGGCGTGGTCGAGAGCGGCTTTCCGCTGAACATGCTGCCGACGCGGATGATGAACGCGGTGAACGCCTTCCCGCTGATGTCGATCCCGTTCTTCGTGCTCGCGGGCGAGCTGATGCTGAAGGCCGGCATCATGGAGCGGCTGATCGATCTCGCCAACGCCGCGATCGGCCGGGTGCGCGGCGGGCTCGGCCACGTCACGGTGCTCGCCGGCATGGGGCTCTCGACCGTCTCGGGCGCGGCGGTGGCCGACGCCTCGGCGCTCGGCTCCACCATGCTGCGGCCGCTCGAGAGGCACTACGGCACAGGCTTCTCCGCCGCCGTGATCGCCGCCTCCGCCAATCTCGGCCCGATCATCCCGCCCTCGGGCGCGATGATCGTCTATGCCTTCATGGCGGGCTCGACCGTCTCGGTTGGCGGGCTGTTCCTGGCGGGGGTGATCCCGGGCCTCCTGCTCGTCGGCGGCATGCTCGCGATGTGCTCGGCGATCGCCCATCGCCGCGGCCTGCCGCTGACGGGCGAGGCGTTCAGCGCCAGCCGCGTGCTCGCCGAGATCCGCCGCTCCTTCGTCGTGCTGATGATGCCTGTGGTGGTGATCGGCGGCATCGTCGGCGGCGCCTTCACCGCGACGGAGGGCTCCGCCGTCGCGGTGGTCTACGCGCTCGCGGTCGGCTTCCTCGTCACCCGCCGCCTCTCGCTCGCCGACCTGCCGGAGGCGATCGGCGCGACGGTGATCACCACCGCCGTCGTCGGCGCGATGATCGCCTTCGCCTCAGCCGTCACCTACATGCTGACGATCGACCTCTTCCCGCAGAAGCTCGCCGCCTGGCTCAAGGGCATCACCACCGACCCGCTCACCTTCATGGCGCTGGTGGCGGTCGTGCTCGTCGTCGTCGGATGCTTCCTCGAGAGCAACGCGGCCTACATCATGCTCGTGCCGCTCCTGCACCCGATCGCGGTCGAGTACGGCGTCGATCCGCTGCATTTCGGCTTCCTGTTCGTGTTCAACCTGGTGATCGGCATGCTCACGCCGCCCGTCGGCGTGGTGCTGTTCGTCGTCTGCGGGCTCGCGCGCATCCCTGTGGGCGAGATCTCGCGCCATGTCTGGCCGTTCGTGGCGCTGATGTACGGGCTGCTCGCTCTGTGCATGCTGGCGCCGGGGCTCGTTCTGTGGCTGCCGCGCGCGGCCGGGTTCTGAGGGAGGAGGCGATGGCCGACGCGATGGGGTTCACGCACCGGCTCGGGGTGATCACGCCCTCGGGCAACGTGGTGGTCGAGCGGGTGACGACCGCCCTGCTCGCCGGGGCGCCGACCGTGTCGGCGCACTATGCGCGCATCGGCGTGCGCGGCGCGGTCGATCCGTTCCCCGACAGCTACGACATGGAAGGCATGCTCACCGCCGCACGCCTGCTCGCGGACGCGCGGCCGGACGTGATCTTCTGGAACGGCTCGAAGGGCGGCGCGATCGGGCTCGGGCACGACCGCGACCTCGCCGCCGCCATCACGGCCGAGACGGGCATTCCCGCCACCACCTCTATGCTGGTGCTCGAGGCGGCGCTGCGCGGCATGGGCGCCCGCCGCATCGGCCTCGCCACGCCTTTCACGGCGGCCTACCAGCAGCGGCTCGTCTCCGAGTTCGCCCGCTGGGGGCTCGAGACGGTGGCCGAGCGACACGCCGGGCTTGCCGACAACCTCTCCTACGCCTCCGTGCCGCTGCCCGAGATCGCGGCCCAGTTCGATGCCGTCGCGGCGGCGGGGCCGGACGCGATCCTCTCCGTCTGCACCAACTTCGCCGGCGCCCTCGTCGCCGCCGAGGCCGAAAGTCGCCACGGCATTCCGGTGCTCGACACGACGACGCTGCCGCTGTGGTGGGCGCTGAGGCGGCTCGGCCACGACACGGCGCCGCTCGCCGGGCGCTGGGGTGGGCTGTTCAGGCGGCCCCTGCCGGGCTGAGCCGCTCCGCCACCGCGGCGGCGGCGGCGAGGGTGCCGTCGCGCCCGCCGGTATCGGGCGTGCGCAGGCCGCCCGCGAAGGCGCGGTCGACCGCCTGCGTCAGCTCCGCCGCCGCGTCGGCGAAGCCCTGGCCCGCCCCGCGCGCACCCAGCCAGTCGAGCATCATCGCCGCCGAGAGAAGCGTCGCGGTCGGGTTGGCGAGGCCCTTTCCGGCGATGTCGGGCGCGGTGCCGTGCGCGGGCTGGAACACCGCATGCGTGTCGCCGATTTCGGCGGACGGCGCGAAGCCCATGCCGCCGACGAGCCCGGCGCCGAGATCGGAGAGGATGTCGCCGAACATGTTCTCGGTCGGCAGCACGTCGAACGCCCACGGGCGGCGCACGAGGTCGAGCGCCATCGCATCGACGTAGTGCGCGGAGTAGCCGACCTCGGGGTGCGCGCGCGCCTGCTCGTCGAAGATGCGCCGCATGAAGGCGAAGGCGCGGAACACGTTCGCCTTGTCGACGAGCGTCACGTGCCCCTTGCGGCCCCGTTCCGACGCCCGCCGCTCGGCGAGGCCGAAGGAGAAGCGCGCGAGCCGCTCGGTGGTCGCCCGCGTGATGCGGAGCGTCTCCTCCGCCATGCATTCGGTGACGGTGCCGCGGCCGCGGGAGTGGAACAGGCCCTCGGTGCTCTCGCGCACGATCACGAGGTCGATCTCCCGCGCGCGCGGATCGGCGAGCGCGACCGGGACGCCAGGGATCGCCCGCACCGGCCGCACGCCCGCGTAGAGGCCGAGGCGGAACCGGAGATCGAGCTGGGGGGCGAGCTCGGTTCCGTCGGCTGCGCGGATGCCGGGCCAGCCCATCGCTCCGAGCAGGATCGCATCCGCCGCCGCGGCGCGCCGGAACGTCTCCTCGCTCATCGCCGTTCCGGTGTCGCGCCAGCAGAACGCGCCCGCGCGCAGCATCTCGAAGCGGAGCCCGATGCCGTGGCGGGCGGCGAGACGCTCGAGCACCGGCAGCGTCGCTGCCGT
>Ga0272446_1004358_pt1 | contig 16798 bp, 10 predicted proteins | sample YNPCB0061_FD_194587 | JGI IMG/M metagenome (GOLD analysis project Ga0272446, IMG submission 194587) | Hot spring microbial mat communities from Yellowstone National Park, WY, United States - YNP-CB-006-1 | ecosystem: Environmental > Aquatic > Thermal springs > Hot (42-90C) > Sediment | place... | reverse complement strand
GTGTGGGTTATCTTCGAGTATCTCCACGGTGTCTCACCGTGGCCGCATTGAAGCGATGCTGAGAGGCATCGTCTGTAGAACGCGCGAGAGTATCTCCACGGTGTCTCACCGTGGCCGCATTGAAGCGTTCCGGCAGGAGGCATGGAGCGAGCCAGCACGGCGTATCTCCACGGTGTCTCACCGTGGCCGCATTGAAGCACTGCAGGACGATCGCGCGATAGCATGAACTGCAGAGTATCTCCACGGTGTCTCACCGTGGCCGCATTGAAGCCCGCCAGACGCGCAAAAACAAGGCAAAAGCAAGCACTACGTATCTCCACGGTGTCTCACCGTGGCCGCATTGAAGCCTCTATGGCCTGGGAGATGGAGGAGTCGGAATGAAATGTATCTCCACGGTGTCTCACCGTGGCCGCATTGAAGCGCCTCGTAGTGTAGCCGACCATCCAACACTTCGACCGGGTGTATCTCCACGGTGTCTCACCGTGGCCGCATTGAAGCAAAATTAGGCGTTTCTTGGTGTTGGGCAAAAAGTTCGTATCTCCACGGTGTCTCACCGTGGCCGCATTGAAGCCATCTCTTCGCCAAGCGTCTTGAGATAGTCAATCGCGGTATCTCCACGGTGTCTCACCGTGGCCGCATTGAAGCGGGCCACAATGGCGTATTGCCCCGGGTCACGGGTAGCGCAGAGGTATCTCCACGGTGTCTCACCGTGGCCGCATTGAAGCCGACGCAAGGCGGGCAAAGAATCGCCAGGAGTGATTGGTATCTCCACGGTGTCTCACCGTGGCCGCATTGAAGCCCCCGCTCATGGGGCCGGTCGCCGCCGCCCTGTGGGATGTATCTCCACGGTGTCTCACCGTGGCCGCATTGAAGCGGAGCAACTCAGGAACGAGAAGCCTGGCAGAACGTTGTATCTCCACGGTGTCTCACCGTGGCCGCATTGAAGCCAGGAGCGCATCGGCCCCCCAAAGAAGCCAACGGTCAAGTATCTCCACGGTGTCTCACCGTGGCCGCATTGAAGCTTGCCCCTGCCCTCGTCCTAGAGCAACGCAAATGGAGGTATCTCCACGGTGTCTCACCGTGGCCGCATTGAAGCCCCTCAATGCGGATCGGAGAAGGCTTGAGCAGCTGCGTATCTCCACGGTGTCTCACCGTGGCCGCATTGAAGCTTAGTCTTAGTAGTAGTCTTGGGAGTCTTTCCCAAGAAGTATCTCCACGGTGTCTCACCGTGGCCGCATTGAAGCCAGACGAACGGACAGCATGCAGTACACGGAGGACTTAGGTATCTCCACGGTGTCTCACCGTGGCCGCATTGAAGCCTTTACTCTGCCGAAAAAGAACGGGCAACGGCGTTACAGTATCTCCACGGTGTCTCACCGTGGCCGCATTGAAGCGGGTAGGTCCGGACCGTGACGAACGGGGCTTTATGTTGTATCTCCACGGTGTCTCACCGTGGCCGCATTGAAGCATCTCTTCCAAACCCCACAGAGGCAGTCTCTGTGGGGTATCTCCACGGTGTCTCACCGTGGCCGCATTGAAGCAATACTGTGCTGCCTTTCTTGCGAGCACTAATACATGTATCTCCACGGTGTCTCACCGTGGCCGCATTGAAGCTCCCGCGAGACATACTCGGGCAAATTGACCAGAAACACGAATGTGTATCTCCACGGTGTCTCACCGTGGCCGCATTGAAGCGCCCATCTTCTTGGGATTCCGCCTGACGTAACCCTCGTATCTCCACGGTGTCTCACCGTGGCCGCATTGAAGCCGGTTGATCCAGCAGACGATCTTGGTAAGCGTGTAGGTTGTATCTCCACGGTGTCTCACCGTGGCCGCATTGAAGCCGTATCGTTCCGCCTTGATGATTCAAGGCGACTGGGTATCTCCACGGTGTCTCACCGTGGCCGCATTGAAGCGATGTACAGCTCGCTGTACAGGCCGTGGAACGGCCAAGTATCTCCACGGTGTCTCACCGTGGCCGCATTGAAGCGGACTCGTCGCCCCAGAACTCTAGGTCCAAAAAGGTTGTTGTATCTCCACGGTGTCTCACCGTGGCCGCATTGAAGCTCTTGCTCCCCGGCCCACGTAGATACCGTGGACCGCCTCTGGGTGTATCTCCACGGTGTCTCACCGTGGCCGCATTGAAGCGCCCTCACTCCAGAGGGCGAGGTGGTAGCGGTTGGCGAGTATCTCCACGGTGTCTCACCGTGGCCGCATTGAAGCTGCGACACGGCCAGCACGTCGCCGTTGACGCAGCGGAGTATCTCCACGGTGTCTCACCGTGGCCGCATTGAAGCCTCAGCCATCGCGGTCGCGATCTGGTTCGGTTCGTACGTATCTCCACGGTGTCTCACCGTGGCCGCATTGAAGCCTTAATCTCTTCCACAATCGATTCCAGAGTCTCGGGTGTATCTCCACGGTGTCTCACCGTGGCCGCATTGAAGCTACCTTCAAACGTGTGGAGGTAAAACGCCGCAAGACGATCTCCACGTATCTCCACGGTGTCTCACCGTGGCCGCATTGAAGCATGTCAAGCTACCCTGATTTGCGTCGGCCAGTGATCCACGGGTATCTCCACGGTGTCTCACCGTGGCCGCATTGAAGCGCATTGACCGTTCCCGTCAAAGTGCGGCTGGTGTAGGGTATCTCCACGGTGTCTCACCGTGGCCGCATTGAAGCCTTCTATTTCGCGTTCTAGTTCCGCCTGTTCTCGCTGAGTATCTCCACGGTGTCTCACCGTGGCCGCATTGAAGCCCGATCTCCTCGGCGGGTCCGTCTGCCGGGGATGCTAGGTATCTCCACGGTGTCTCACCGTGGCCGCATTGAAGCTTGGTCCAGCCGAAGCAAGGCTCGGCGTGGACGAGGGTATCTCCACGGTGTCTCACCGTGGCCGCATTGAAGCGCCGCGCCGCCGCTGGTGCGCAGCGGCGGCGGGCGCACAGTATCTCCACGGTGTCTCACCGTGGCCGCATTGAAGCAATCCCGCTACTGCCGCTGTGGCCGCGATTATTGCGTATCTCCACGGTGTCTCACCGTGGCCGCATTGAAGCCTGCCGATGCGGTATGGTGAAGAGGTCGGGCAGCTAGGGTATCTCCACGGTGTCTCACCGTGGCCGCATTGAAGCAGCTCCAATGCGCCACCATTTGAATCAGGGAAAGCCGTATCTCCACGGTGTCTCACCGTGGCCGCATTGAAGCATCTTCGCTAAGGAACTCTCTGCGGAAGGCAACCGGGTGTATCTCCACGGTGTCTCACCGTGGCCGCATTGAAGCCGACTTACCAGATCGGGACGGGTGCCATTGGTCGCAGTATCTCCACGGTGTCTCACCGTGGCCGCATTGAAGCGGTGTTACCCGAGCGTAGGTTGGCCGTGGTAGCCTCGTATCTCCACGGTGTCTCACCGTGGCCGCATTGAAGCAGCATCTGAAGGTGTTTTCGGACCACATCCCAATCCAGTATCTCCACGGTGTCTCACCGTGGCCGCATTGAAGCTGTTCCGTCGAAGAAGTAGATGCCTGACTCATCCAGGTATCTCCACGGTGTCTCACCGTGGCCGCATTGAAGCCGGAGAGGGCTGCCCGCAGTTTCTGCCTCCAGCGGAAGTATCTCCACGGTGTCTCACCGTGGCCGCATTGAAGCCTGTGCAGAGCAGTTCAAGAAGGTCCGCATTGGCATGGTATCTCCACGGTGTCTCACCGTGGCCGCATTGAAGCTATAGATAGTGATGTATGAGATCGTTCAAACAGTGGATGGTATCTCCACGGTGTCTCACCGTGGCCGCATTGAAGCTTGGCGTACACGGTTAGCTTGTTGAAGGTGATGTTGTATCTCCACGGTGTCTCACCGTGGCCGCATTGAAGCATGTGATCCGGCTTGGTCTTGGCCTCCTGCTGTAATTGTATCTCCACGGTGTCTCACCGTGGCCGCATTGAAGTCAAGAGGACTTTCAACCCCAGCGGATAACGTTGGCGTGGTATCTCCACGGTGTCTCACCGTGGCCGCATTGAAGTTAGATTGTGTTGCCGTCTTTCTTCTTGTTGGTGAGGTATCTCCACGGTGTCTCACCGTGGCCGCATTGAAGTGTAGACGTTCTTGGTAGAGCTTCCATGCAGTTAAAGTATCTCCACGGTGTCTCACCGTGGCCGCATTGAAGTCCGTCCGCTACGGGAAAAAGGAACCAAAGCAACCGGGGTATCTCCACGGTGTCTCACCGTGGCCGCATTGAAGTCCTCGACCCGCACCGCGTCGGTGTGGCCGACACCAGTGTATCTCCACGGTGTCTCACCGTGGCCGCATTGAAGCGTCGCCTACCTCAAGGCGGCGGGCTGGCGACAACTGGTATCTCCACGGTGTCTCACCGTGGCCGCATTGAAGCTCTTACCCTGACTGCACAAGGTCGAGTGGTGGCCTGGGGTATCTCCACGGTGTTTCACCGTGGCCGCATTGAAGCCCACTGGCAGCAACAAAAAAGTGCGCGTCGAGATGAGGTATCTCCACGGTGTCTCACCGTGGCCGCATTGAAGCTGATCGCAAGGCAGCAGCAGCTAGAGTGCATCCCTCGTATCTCCACGGTGTCTCACCGTGGCCGCATTGAAGCCCGCACTTGCCTGTAGCTGTAATGCCCCCAGGGGTAAGCTTGTATCTCCACGGTGTCTCACCGTGGCCGCATTGAAGCCGGGAAGTCTCGACCCGTCTTCTGGTAGGTGTTCTCATTGTATCTCCACGGTGTCTCACCGTGGCCGCATTGAAGCACCCAGAGCGTACAGAGAGACGGAACATCGAAATCAGCCGGTATCTCCACGGTGTCTCACCGTGGCCGCATTGAAGCACCGCCGAAGATGTCTTGTAAAGACCCCGACAGGTCGAGTATCTCCACGGTGTCTCACCGTGGCCGCATTGAAGCGGGTATGTTCTGATGAAGCCAAACGACGTTCCTGTTTGTATCTCCACGGTGTCTCACCGTGGCCGCATTGAAGCTCCAGCGGTTCTGGGCGGACAATCAGGTCAGCTACACCGTATCTCCACGGTGTCTCACCGTGGCCGCATTGAAGCATAAATTCGCTCGCAATCCGCGCCAACCTGTTGACTGAGTATCTCCACGGTGTCTCACCGTGGCCGCATTGAAGCTGTACCAGTGGGTGTACCACCAGGGTACGATACACCCGTATCTCCACGGTGTCTCACCGTGGCCGGATTGAAGCCTGTACGCCCCGAGTTAACACGTTCCGCATCGCTTCGGATGAGACTGGCAATCCGCCAATCATTCTGACGTTTCGTGAAGTCTTTTTCCCTGGCTTGGGTCCGAATATGACTGAGACCGGGGGCGTCTTCGCGAGTCGGTTCGATGTGGTCCCGGACGGCTTCCTCATCGGGCAAGCCTAGGCCCGTTGCTCGATCTCCTTTTTGGGGCGGTGAAGCCAATGCTTTCCTTAAGCTTTCAGGCTTCCAGGAACCGTCTGAATAACCACGGACATCACGGATTTGAAGGAGACATTGTAAGCCCCGGCTAGAGGGTCCATGAGAACGCCCAGCATAACAAGAACATATCGAACATCTGTTTCACACGTCTATCTCAACTTTTCTATTGTCAAAAGAACCAGTCCACCTCCGACATGATCAGCAAAAGATGAAGCCTGAAGAACCAGCTACGAGGAGTAGGCCGCTGTTGCGACTGCTTGGGCCTCTGCGCGGCCAAGGACCTCAAACCCGGCCGGGTGCCCGTGATGGATGGCCACCACCAGCAGGGTATCGGGCACCCGAAGCTCGGCTGGCACCAACTCGGCTGGAATGTGAACTTGGACGCCGCCGTCGAGCATTCCGACACCCGGCCCGAGCAGCAGTTCCAGATGGCTGGCCATTGACGACGGCCCGATTACGCGGGCTGTCCAACGCTGCATGCTTGATGGAATGTTGTCCACCGCTAAGCCCTCTTTCGCTGAATGACCTCGTTTAGCCGCAGTGCAGCACCGCTTACTCATCTTTAAAAAAAACGGAGGATGCCCCGCCTCTGCAATCAAGTTAGCAAAGTCACGAGAATTCCTAGCGGCACAGTAACCCAACAGCCCGTGATCGCCCACAGCAGCGACCACACCCCCGCCTCGTTCGCTCAGTCGCCACCTCCCTGCGGGTTGATGGCGTCGGAGTCCACCAACGTGATCAAAAAGAGTATGCTCACGACACCCAGCAGTGGGGAGAACGCCATTGCCACGGCAATCCTGTATCCCATATTCCACTCCTTACCGCTAAGGTTCATCAGCAAGACCTTGAGAACATCAGCTCGCGGTGTGATGAAGACTTTAGCTTTACCAAACTCTCAATCGAATAAGGCGAGAGCCAAGCCCCGAAGCAGACAACAAACCCCAAAAAGGAGAGTTATTTGATTCAGCAAATCTTCGACTAAAAGAATCCTGCCGAAGCGACGAAGGTTAAAGCTTCGTAGAAACAAAGCAGATGCAGCGAAGCCGAGCGGGTCTTGGGTGGTCCAGCGGCCGGTAGTCGGGTCGAGGTAGCGGGCGCGGTTGTAGTACAGGCCGGTCTAGGCGTCGAACTCGCGCGACGCGAACAAAATCGGGTTGTCAAAGAGCGAGCCGACGACGCCAGTCGTCGGGTGGAGTTGCGCCACGATGTTGCCGAAGGCGTCGTAGGCGATCTGGTCGAGGACTGCGCCGCTCTCGTCCAGCACCAGCCGCACGGAGTTCAGGTGGTCGGTCAACCGCCAGTGGATTGTGGGCGACTTGGGTATCGCCACGAAAACACAACTGTTACCGATATTTGACAAACAAGACAATTGCAATAATGATCCAGATGCCTAACATAATTAGTCCTGCAAGTATGTTGAGCGGGAACAGTAGGCCCGTCAGTAACCCTACAATCCCAAGTAAGGCCAAAAAATCGTGTGGGATTCTTTCTCTCATTGATCCAGCAGTTGCAATAACAGGTATTCAGCACCACTAAGAGCAGCAGCTGAACCTCCAATGTAGGGAAAAGACCCCCAATAGCCAAATCGGTTGTGAGAAGCTGTCAGACCTGCTAGCCACGGACGAGCGGGGTTGTACGGGTGTAACTGCACGCCAAATGCCGTCATTTCAGCTCTGAAGTAACCTATGAACCCAAAGGCTTTGGGATCTCGCGAACGGGCCATCAAACCGGGGTAGGCAATTTCATCTAAGATATGACCAAGTTCATGCCGCATCCGCCCAGTCTGACGAAAGAGGCCACTCCTAGCAATCAGAAGTGTAATAATACTCTACGAATATCGATCCGCAACCTTTTATTTGGCAAACGGATAGCGATTTGGGATCTTACTCAACTGGTCGCGAACGAGTGCAACAGTCTTCGAAAATGGTCATTGCTTCACATAGATGGGAAGGATGTCAACCGTGTAGCTTCGGATGATCTCGTTGCTAGCACTTCGTCGCTTCCCACTCTTTTCTAACGTCTGCTTAAGGAGGCGACCGAGTGGATGATCCAGCTGCTTCGCAGAGGTTGCCACTGAGCGACGAGCTGGCGCGAGGGCAGTCATCTCGATGCGGTCTTTGGACTGATTCTCAACCGCGATGATTACCGCATAATCTAAGCCAATTGGATTGCAGACCTTAATGGTCTGCCGCGGCAAAGTTGCACCACGCAATATACGGTTGTCCTCATTTTTGATTGGAAACAAAGCAACGATATTAAGCTCGGAGTCAAGATAAAGGATCGTCACGTCGATCGCAGAATCGCCAAGGTTCTTAATTTCAAATGAAACGTCATCACCAACCTTGACTTGTTTGACTGCTCCGGCAATCGGAGTACCGGTATCACTTCGCTCGGAGTCCATCTTCAGTAAGCTTGTTGCAATTTGTACTTTTGCATCGTGAGTGCTTTCGATGTGGAGCCGCAGCAAGGCATACGCTTTCGCGCATTTTTCGATCTGTTCTCTTAAGCACTTCTTGTAGTCACGATCTACACTATGTGTCGCCCATGAGCGATGTTCCAGCTTCGTCGCTTCCCTATCGATCAACGTAGGAAAAAGTTGAATCTCATTGCGAGAGAACCGGATGATCAGTCGGGCCTCGCTCAACGTATCGACAATTCTGAAAGTGGCATATTCCTCTTCGGCCCATTTTCGAAGAGTCTGGCGAATTTCAATGAATTGTTTTAGCCTAACGTCACAGCCATCAGAATCCGCGAGAACACACGCCACAGGAAGACGAGAATCACCAAACTCGATGCGGTGGACTTCAGCTCGGCCGTCGATTAATAACGCTTTTTTTGCCGGCACACCACCGCGTTCAGCGAAGGAGCGACAGTCCGATGTTGTGGGACCGACCTTAGTAAGATGGACGTAGCCTCGAAGCACGTCGCCTTGGCCGGCAGGAGGGTATACAGCCAATATGCTGCCAGATGCCAGACCGTGCAACAGGCCAGCATTAACTGTCAACTGTCCATCGTTTGTTTCGGAAACGACGAAGCCTTTCCTTGGTTGAACCTTGCCTTGCAACACGTTGCGGTTGATCGCGGCTCCCTCAACGATCGGATTGGGAGAACTTCGTCCCGAAGAGGCGTAGAACTTCCGGATTCGCCCATGTAGTTCTCGATACGACAACTCAGTCGAAGCGGTCAGCAGTATCTCGCCAAGTGCGCGGGTAAGTAGGCCCATGACTGGGGATTTAGCATCATTAGCAATCACTCGTTCTTCAAAAGTGACTTCGTCTGGTTGGCAGGCGTACAAGCAGGCAACACCGGGAAAATTGGGAAGAGGGATGGGTGAAGCAGTTGCAACTAGGCCTCTTTTAGTGTTAACGTCTTTTGTCAAACGCGGGACTTGAAGGCCACCTTTAATATCCGGTTCCGTAGGAAGTTGTCGAATGGCCCCCATTCCACGAACCATTCGGCCTGAAAAGCACGCATCAACGATAACCCACAGATTCGCACGCTGTTCAGCGATCGGTCGCAACCAGCTGCCAATCTCGGTACCCGCAATGGCGTTGGGGACTTGTCCTTGTTCACCGACTTTCTTCCACGGAGACACGTCTCGAGGTAAGAAATGGCCAGCACGACCGGTTGGTGTTGGGAGCTCGGCACCGTGCCCCGCGAGGAAGACGACAACCTGATCGCCTTCATGTATACCTTTCGCCAAACGAGCGAATGCCGCCTCGATGTTCGCACGGGTTGGCAACCTGCTCTTGTCGCGCAGACCATGTTGTTCGTACAGAATCGTAATTTCTTTGTCGTGAAATCCGAAACGTTCTCGGAGGATGCGAGCCATTACTGCGACGTCGTTGTCTCCACCCTGGAGTTGATACTCTGTGCCGACATTCGGGTAGGCGGTTACACCAATCAGCAACGCCCTACGCTTGACTGCCTCTTCGGCCCGTAGTTGGTTGGATAAGAAGAAGAACGCAACAAGCATCAGAAATCTCATGAGCTGCAGAATCATCTTTCTTCTATTCCTCTACTTTCTGCATTACAATAGGAGGTGGTGGAGGCAATCTTAAATCTAATTTTTGTAAACACTGTAGAGAAAAAGGGAAATTTTCGACGAGTTGTTGTTCGGATGAAAGCTTATTTCCATTTGGACTTTTGTGTGCTGTAACTACTCCATTAGTTCTGCGGGTATACTCACTGGCAACAATTGGCTTTGGCGAAGTCTTTCCTAGCAAGTAGTATCCATCATGCCATTGAATCTGTAGGCAACTGGAATTGACTTCAACGGTTTGCTCCAACGACTCTGGAAAGTAATACTGATCCAGCTTCAACCCAAGCAAATCTTCTCGCAGTTGTTTTGGTAGAGGTATCAGTTTTTTTGAATGATGTGCTTGACGAACCACTTCTATACTAACATCTTCATCAAAAGAATAAATCTTACTTAACCCTTGTGGAGCATCTAGGAACGCGTAAAATCGACCATTCAACAGGTAGATGACAAGACATGGGAACCGTTGATCGGGTTTATTATAATGTTGTCCCACGCGAGCTTCGTACACAGCCTCGAGGATACCTTGCACGTTTTTTGGTCGGGCAGCAATCATTGCCCGAATTACAGAGTCGAAATAGTGCCTGAGATACCGTTGTGTTTCTAAGGGTTCATTACGCATTGCATATCGGCAGAGTTGCAAAAGGAGTTCCGCGTCTGTAAGAAGTTGGTGTCGATCAGCACACTCTAGCTCTACGGTAAGCAAATACTGACTTGCGAAGAGTAACAATTCCAAATCATCCCGATGAATGGGTTGATTGAGACGAGGTCGCAACTCGGCGATCGTAGTTCGGAGGTCGGCGGTGGCGATGAATCGCCTCTCTTGGGGAGAGTGGGCACCGCGTAACTCATCCGGCCGAGAAGAATGGAAAGCTTTTGCCATCTTGCAAATTGCATTTGCGATTTTTTGGTAGCACTCCAGATTATTTTTCTGTTTTTCGCTGAGCGATTTAGATAATAACTCTGCTTCCCGAAGATATCCTGCCGCAAGTTCTAAATCCTGAAATGGAGAATCTATGCTTAAAGCAATCACCTGTTTGTATAGCAAGACTGCTCTTGTGCTGTTTCGAATGAGAATCGGCAAAAAGTCCGTGACGCGAAGGGCACGACGGAGATCATCCGATGCTTCCCTCAAATCGCCTTTCTCTCGGAATAAATTGCAATCCGCTTGCCTCTCAAGCGTGTTTACAAGTCGTACATATAATCGTTCCTGAATATCAGGAAAGTTTTTGTTGCTTTTTATATCTCGATGTAATTTTATAATGAAATTACGAATATCTGTATAAATTTTTCGATATTCGGCCAACGCACCCTCTGGGTCTCCAGAAAACCGTTGCGCCATCGCTAGGCCGTGTCGGTTGTGAAATCGGATAATCTCAGCTTTGGGATCTTCGTCTAGGTAAAGATGTTCATTTGCGTTCTCAAATGCCTTAGCGGCTTCGAAGAACTTCCATTGTTCCATGTAGGCCCAAGCTCGTCTGGTGTAGGCGTATGCAGTCAAGGGATTTTTTTCACGCTTTGACTCATCATAACTCTGATTGGATAAATTTAAAGCCTGGTCGAGTTTGTAATCAGCCTCTCCCCATCGGCCTAGTCGTTGCCAAGCATCTGCTTCACTGCAAAGAACAAAGATCTGAAACGGTATGGGGCAGAGTACTCGTTCTTCAATCGCTTGTTGGTATATTAACGCAGCTTGCTCATATTCTTTCTCTAGAAACTCATAATATCCTAAATCGGCAAGGCACAGTAACCTTAGTACAGCATCCTGTTTTCGCCCAGACTTAGAACCATCTGCGTAGGCTCTGATAGCTTTGTTATAACTTTCCCTTGCCTTCTGTCCTAGTCGGTGTTCAATCACAGCCAAGAGGTGAAGATCCGTAGCCTCTAAGGTAACACCTTTCGGTGGTTCACGTAGTTCTTTAACGATGGTTTCGTATGTATCTAGATCCTGACGTGTCACAGGGTCAAGAAGCAACTTAAGGTGTCGAAGACGAAGCTTTTCCAGTTCTCCAATCTCATTCTCCAACACGCGAAGAACTTCGTGGGCACTTTTTTCAAGTTGGTTTTTTTCCACCCAACCAGATGTTGTGCTGCGACTCTTCTCGATCTTCATTAAGATACGCGAGCGCAAGCAGGGTATGAACCACGGCATCTCATCGAACCACCAGGCCCCGTGTGTGCTCGGTGCCATGGCGATGACCTTGAGCATCTCATCGTCCGTGTGGTTTGAGTAGCGGCTGAAATCGCTTTTCGGATCGGGAAAAAAGTGAAACTCGCCCTGTTCTGTGGTCAGCCAGCCGAAGGCTGCTGATTGATCAACAGACAACTTTGACTTCAGGTCGCTTTGAATTGAAATGAACAAATCCCAAGCTCGTATCGGAACTTTTTTTCCTTGGTGGCGCGGTATCCTCATCAGTGCATCCTTCAGAGCCGCTGTGAATGGAGAATGACCTCCTCCGCCGTCGGAAACTTGCTGAAAGCTTAATCCAGAAGAAATTGCCTGAACTGCTTTCTCGTGGAAAATGCCAGCTTCATATCGTAGAGTTTGAGAACCAATCCGCATGGATTGTAGATATGATGGGATTGCTGGACGGTTGAAAATTGCTCCTGAATAGCAGGAATCCAGAATGATGAGTTTGTGTCGAGCCGGAGAATCCTTCAACCAATCCACGATTTTCTGCAACTCGATGCATGTCTCGATCTTCGGACAGTTCGCAGTGACCTGAACGTCCCAAGGTAAGAGTTCTGCGTTTCGCTTCTCAATATGGATCCCGTGACCAGCGAAGAAGAACAAAACGCTGTCATTTTCTGTAACCTTTGTTTTGTCCCTCAGAAAAGTATCGCCAATTGCTTCTTCGATTGTCTTTCTCGTGGCATCCTTACCAATCAGTGTGCGGATGTGTTCCTCTTTGTATCCATAATGATTGACGAGCAACTCCTTTACTGCCTTGGCGTCGTTCTCGGCATTTCGGAGGGCCGGGACCACCTTTCGGTCGCCGTCGACCAGTTTGCTATCCGAGTAGTTGATGCCGACGATCACTGCCCAGCAGTTGGTGTACGTCTCGGGGGCAATATCTGGAGGCGTGACCCGCTCCATCCCTCGGGGTGGCAAAGGTTGCTGTGCAACGCTTGTTGCTACCAGCCACACTGAGCATATAAGCGAGGTTAATCTAATCTTGACGAATGGAACCAGTCGCGTGTTCATCGTCTTTTCTCACCGAGTGCATAACTTCAGGAAATTAGGAGCCGTCTTGGCGCTGCGCGCCAAGACGGCCGTTACCGCCGGGTACTCGCTCACGGATTGAAGGTGTAGGTAAAGCGACCGATGAATTGGCCCATGTTGCAGTGGTCGAAACGGTAGCCGCCGATTACAACGCTATCATTGCTATTACCCCACGTCCTGCCATCGCGGCTTGTCGCACGGAAGTAGATGTTCCGATTGCGAGTCTGAATGTTGATCCGGGCGTATTCTCCGGTTGAAAACGTGAAGTAGTCGGTCCTCCAGTTGTTAGATGGAGTTAAATAGTGCACCCACACGTTCAACGGCGTTCCAGCATTGTTACGGATCGAAACATCATAGTAGGGGCCACCGCCGCCACCGCCGCCACCTTGTTGCCAAAGCGACCTGAAGCGTGCGGCGGCCTGGCGAAACGAACTGTCCATGGTCCTGGCCAAGATCGAGGCGACTTCACTGCCACGTCCTTCAACAGAACGAATCGTGCCTGTGGCAAAGTTGCCCTTAACGTCGATCCAGCACGGTGTCACGATGATTCGGTTCCTGAAGGTGATGTGAAACTCGCCAGTTGCCGGATCGACATGAGTGTAGCTGACAGACCAGCCCGTTGCGAGTTGCCTTCCGAAATTAACCGCTTCCTGAAGCACATACGCAGCTACAGCTGCTGAAGCTCCACCATCGCGAGTCGCGCTCGCAAACTCGGCGAGTATGTCGTCGGTGTCATCTGGCGTCTGAGCAATCGATTTCAGCGTACTCTCAATCAGCCCCGTCAAATACTCCTTCACTTTCTGATCTGCTCTCGCAGATGCTACGGTTTTTTTAAGGTCTTCAAGATCTCCCTTTTGATTGGTGATCACCGCGCGATCGCATGCGCGATGAACTACATGTGTCAGATCCACGGCAGGCAGATCGATCTTGCCGATTGCGACAGTCGGTCCATCCCGCGACACCCCGGCGAACTCCTTTGTCTCTGTTACCAGTTTCGCCCACTGTGGCTTGTTAAGGCTCGTAGCGGCCTTCGTGATGCGGTCCAGCGTCGCCTTGTCGTTGGTTCGAGCAGCCAACTTTACCACCTTGGCCATCATCGCCTCGGAGGTCAGTCCGGCACGATGATTCCGGACCAGCACTCGTTCCCCCTCAGCCAGCCCAAGTGCCACGTCTAGCAATAGAGCAGCATTCGGCCCGGCCATCGCCTCCGCCAGAAGCGACAGGTCCACGAACTTCGCGAAAGCCGGGTCCATCCGAGCGTACATCTCCGCCGGACTACGGCTTGGCTCGGAGAACTCGGAGTCGCTATCGTCAGCGGCCGACGGTTGAGTGGCGACCTCCCTGGTTTTCCCCTTCGGCTCCTCGGTCGCGGCCTTGGAATCTTGCGGTGATGCCTTGTTCTCTGCCGGCGGGTCGGCCGCGAGGGTGAAGAGGCCGACCCCCCCGACGGCGACGAGAGCCAGGACGACGAACAGGTGCTTCTACATGGACAGGTTCCTCCCCAGGTACAAAGGTTGGAAAGTGAATACAGCATCCTGCCGGAACGAGATCAGTCTCCAACTGACCCAGCTTGTTCGTGCTGAAAAGCTTTCGATAGATAAAGCGAGACCAGTAGTCAGAACCGGACACACAAGTGGAATCATTTTTTTGGTTATTTCATCGTGGTTCGGTCATCTCCTAAGACAGAGAAGACGGCCCAGAAGTACGGGTGCGTGAAGTACCGTCGCGGTTCGGGGAGGTCGCGATACTTCTTGATGAACTCGCGCTGCGACCCGGCCAGGGCTTCCGCTGTCGATTCTCCCTTTGCCAATCGCTGGAAGACGCCGTTCATCAATTCGGGGGCTTTCCCGTCGTACACGTCCCACAATCCGGCGACGACTGTTTTGGCCCCTGACTGGAGAAACGCTCGCTGAAGCCCAAACAGGTCATCGCCCGGCAAGGGAGAGCGATCCGCTCGCCCCGAGTAGCAAGCACCCAAGATGACTAGGTCGGCACGCACCGGTTTGGCATAGATTTCTGCTGCGGTCAACGAACCATCTTCATTTCCCGGGCTTGGAGCTTCCAGAGCCAAGTAGCCATTCAGCGGCTGAACCGGGTTGTCGAGTCCATGGCTTCCGAAGAAGGCCAACCCCTTCATCGTCAGCATAGCCTTGGCGTTCACCTCGTGGGCCGCGTTTCCTGTGTGGATCGCCTTGACTCGAGGTCCGAAAGCTACCTTGAGGTACGCCAGATCCTGGGCCACACCGGGCAAGCCGGAGGATTCCGCATCGCCAAGGGCCCGCACCTCCTCGATCTGGCTCGCGGGAGCCCGTCGCAACCGATCCCAAATGGTCAGCGATGGCACCTGCACGATGTTGGCAGGCTCCTCGACCAGGAACTTGGGGCGAGGCACTTCGGAAGAGTCGCGGCCCCGATCCGGCATTGTCACCAACGCTGCAAACGGCAGATAGTGGAGCAGATGCTGGGGGGCGATCACGGCCAGCTTCGACTTTTTCAGAGCAACCGCCGCCTCGGCCGGTATGAGGATTTGGTACAACTCGTGCAGATCTTCCTGCCAGGAATGGTCGTACTTCCGGGCCAGCACCCAGTTTCGTTCACGGGGGAGAAGACGATCGATGTCCCGGATGAATCGACTGACCCGTTGGATGATCTGAGCCGGTAGGATCGCCCCCCCTTTCAGTCCTACCAGGGGAAACGCACGCACTCGCCCCGGCGAGTCCACGACGAACACCCAGGCTTTCTCGGAGCCTAGGTAATACTCCAGAGCTACCGCGTCTTTGGGCCAGTTCGCTAAGATCGCGCTCAACTCGCGAGTTGGTGGTGCGGCGGATTCCGGGATGGCAGCAGCACTCAAAAAATCCTGAAACGACCGGGCGCGGGCCTGCTCCACATAGGCAAGAGCCTCAGTCGGTCGGCCTTCTTCCAGCAACAGTTCTACCAACAAATCGGCCACGGGGGCGCGACGTGCCAAGAACCCGGCCCGGCTCGTTCCCGCCTTGCCGGTCGGGTATCGCTCGCGAAGGATTTCGCCGATCTCCCAGGCGACCTGCAAGTGACGCAGTGCGTGCTTGCGGTTCTCGGGAGACTTCTCAGCGCGGTAGGCTAAGCCAATCAGGCGGTGAGCATTCTCCACCCCCGGAAGCGAACCGGCGTCGAGATAGAGCTTCCGCGCCCGCTCTGCGGCCTTGCGGCACTCGTCCAGGTTGTTCGATCGCAAAGCCAGCTGAGCCAGGATCGAGTCGGCCAACGCCCGGACAACCGGCTCGGCTTTCTCGGTTTCGAGGACCGCTCTGGCATGCTTCGCAGCCGTCCGACGCGCGGCTTCGACGGCGGGCAGAACCGCCTTCTGGTTGTCGGCGTTTTGCATCCCTTGCAGTATGTCTGTGAGGATGGCGTAGAGCCTGGCCAGGTTGACGTGGACGGCAGCCCGATCCGAAGGTTCAAGATCCGAGGCCAGGCGGAGCGCCGAGTCATAGTGCTCGTCAGATTCGGCCCAGGCAGCAAGGGCCGTTGTCAGCGGGTGGGAAACACCGGCCGCTGCCTGAAACGGCTGGTTGTGCAGCCGGTCGAGGGCGCGATTAGCCTGGAAGCTGGCGTAGTTGACGTGCGCCCGGTATCGATCGTCGATCTTGCCATCGGTCTTCAACCGCATGAGGGCGGCACGGAAGCAATCGTCAGCCTCCTCCTCGCCCTTGAATCCCGATTCGGATAGAGCGACGCCTCGGTACAGCAGGGCGAGAGCCTGGGTTCGCCCGGTCGCGTCGTCTAACGCATCCAGGCGGTTTAAGGCTCGCCCCCACTGCCCCGCAGCCAGTAGACCTCGCACCTCATCGATGGTCTTGTCGCCTGTCGGACGATCGGCTGGCAGCACCGGGATTGACCGATCAGGCTCCAACAGCCGACCGTGAACACTCTCCCGAAGTCGTGTCAAGTAGGCAGTTCTCCGCTCCTTCGGAAGCGAATCGAGGACATCCAGAGCGTCTGCCAAGTAGGGAAGAGTGCGATCCGTCGGTGTGCGGTGCAACAACGCGTCGGCGGTGAGAAGCGGCACGAGCGGATCGTCGGTGCCGAGAACACTGCTGACGGTGTTCACCCGCTTCAGGAAAGCCGCTCGCGT
>Ga0272446_1004357_pt1 | contig 16800 bp, 14 predicted proteins | sample YNPCB0061_FD_194587 | JGI IMG/M metagenome (GOLD analysis project Ga0272446, IMG submission 194587) | Hot spring microbial mat communities from Yellowstone National Park, WY, United States - YNP-CB-006-1 | ecosystem: Environmental > Aquatic > Thermal springs > Hot (42-90C) > Sediment | place... | reverse complement strand
GTGAGACGCACCCTCGGCATGATGGCGGCGCTCGGTGCCGCGCTCGCTCCCTTCCGCCCCGACCCGGCCGCCGCCGCGTCGCAGGTCGCGTGGGACTTCACCTTCGACGGCATCGAGGGCGATCCGATCCCGCTCGCCGACTACCGCGGCAAGGTGCTGCTCGTGGTCAACACCGCCTCGTTCTGCGGCTTCACGAACCAGTATGCCGGGCTGCGCGCGCTGCACGAGCGCTACGGGCCGCGCGGCCTCGTGGTGATCGGCGTTCCCTCGGGGGACTTCCGCCAGGAGAAGGACAGCAACGAGGCGGTGAAGCAGTTCTGCGAGGTCGAGTTCGGAATCGATTTTCCGCTCGCCGCCATCACCCGGGTGACGGGCCGCGAGGCGCATCCGTTCTACCGCTGGGCCGCCAATGCCGCCTCGCCGCCGCGCTGGAACTTCCACAAGTACCTGGTCGGCCGCGACGGTCGGATCGCCGGCTCCTGGGGCGCGACCACGGGGCCGGAGAGCAGCGCCATCACCGGCGCGATCGAGCGGGCGCTCGCCTCACCCGCCGCCTGACCCGCTCCCGCGCGGCAGCAGCGCCACCGCCGCTGCCGCCGCGGTTCCGGCGAGCGCGATGCCGAGGGCCATCGCCCAGCCCTGCTCGTCCAGCACCAGGCCGAGGCCGAGGCCGGCGACCGCAGCGATGCTCCACTGCAGGAAGCCCAGCAGGGCCGAGGCGCGGCCGGCCATCGCGGGGAAAGGGGCGATTGCGCCGGCCTGGGCGTTGGGCTGCACCACCGCGAAGCCGATCATGTAGAGGATCAGCGGCGCCGCGACGGCGGCGAGGCTCGGGCCCGCGAGGGCGAGCGAGAGCGGCCCCGCCCAGCCGCAGGCGAGGCACCAGAGCGAGCCCGCGCGCATCATCGTCCGCGCCGTCACGCGCCCGGTGATCCGCCGGACGATCAGGCTGCCCGCGAGATAGCCGGCGACGGCGGCGGCGAACACCACGCCATAGGCCTGCGGCGACAGGCCGAGCCCGCGCTGGATGACATGCGAGGAGCCGGAGATGAAGCAGAACAGCCCCGTGTAGCTCGCCGTCGCCACCGCGGCATGGCCCAGGAACCAGCGATGCGCGAGCAGCCCGCCATAGGCGCGGGCGAGCGACGCGGGGTCGAGCGCGCGGCGGTCGAGCACGGGGGCGGTCTCCCCGAGCCGCCGCACGGTGGCGAGGGAGACGCCGAGGGCGGCGAGGCCGAGCAGCAGGAAGGTCGCCCGCCAGCCCGACAGCGCGGTGACGATGCCGCCGAGCACCGGGCCGATCGCCGGTGCGAGCGACATCAGCCCTGCCATGGTCGCGAACACCGCCGGCGCCCGCTCTGGCGGCACGGTGTCGCGCACGACGGCGCGGGCCACCACGGGCCCGGCGCAGGCGCCGACCGCCTGCACCACCCGGGCCACCACCAGCATGCCGAGGCTCCCTGCGGCGGCGCAGGCGGCGGTGCCGGCGAGGAACACGAGAAGCCCCCAGAGCATCGCCGGGCGCCTGCCGAACCGGTCGGCGAGCGGGCCGTAGACGAGCTGGCTCGGCGCGAAGGCGAGAAGGAAGCCCGACAGCGTCCACTGCACCCCTGCGGCGCCCGTGCCGAAGGCGTCGGCGATCGCAGGGAGGGCCGGCAGGTAGAGATCGGTCGACAGTGGCCCGAGCGAGATCAGCGCGGCGAGCAGCCAGACGGGCGGCGCGGAACGCTCCGTCGGGGCCCTAGGGTTTCTCATGCAACACGGAAATGATCTGCTCGAATACGTTGAAGAACATGGATTCCGTCAGCCGCCCCGTGTTGGTGTTGTACCGGCTGCAATGGTAGCTGTCGACAAGCGTCCGACCATCGGCAAGCGTGTGCGTCGCCCCGTGCGCGAAGCGATGCGCGGCCTGGCGGAGCCCGAGCGCGCGCAGCACCGCCTGGTGCGCGATCGCGCCGAGCGCGAGCACCACGCAGAGCCGCGACATCGCCGCGAGCTCGGCCGCGAGGAAGCGGTTGCAGGTCGCGATCTCTGCCGGTGTCGGCCTGTTCTCGGGCGGCACGCAGCGCACCGCGTTGCAGATCCGCGCCCCGGTCAGCACGAGCCCGTCATCGGCCCGCTCGCCGTACTCCCCTTCCGCGAGGCCGAATCGGAGCAGGGCCGCATAGAGGAGGTCGCCCGCCCAGTCGCCGGTGAAGGGACGGCCGGTCCGGTTCGCTCCCCTGAGCCCCGGGGCGAGGCCGACGATGAGCAGCCGCGCCTCGGCCGGCCCGAAGGACGGGACAGGCGCGTTGTGCCAGGGCTGATCCGGGCTCGCGGCGAACCGCGCGCGGTTCTCGTCGCGGAACGACGCGAGCCGCGGGCAGAGCCGGCAGTCGGGCTCCGGTGCGAGCAACCCGGGCGTCAGGCGTTCCCGGTGTCGGGCAGGCCGCGCCAGGGGGCGTCGGGCGTCGGGCGTGGCGCGCCCACGGTCTCGACGGTGAAGGTGCGGCCGGTGGCAGAGACGCCCTCGCCGCGCTCGCGCCCGAGCGACGGGCCGGGCTCGCGCGTGACCTCGCGCGGCGCGTCGCGCTCGCGCGGCGGCACGATTCGGCGGGTGAACTCGCCCATGATGTCGGCGAGGTCGACGAACTGGTCCGCCTGGCGGCGGAGCTCGTCGGCGATCAGCACGGGCTGGGTCTTGATCGTCGAGACCACGGTGACGCGCACGCCCTTGCGCTGGACCGCCTCGATGAGCCGGCGGAAGTCGCCGTCGCCGGAGAACAGCACGATGTGGTTCACGTGCGGCGACATCTCGAGCATGTCGATCGCAAGCTCGATGTCCATGTTGCCCTTGACCCGGCGGCGGCCGGTGGAATCGGTGAATTCCTTGGCCGGCTTGGTCACCACGGTGTAGCCGTTGTAGCCGAGCCAATCGACCAGCGGCTTGAGCGGGGTGTACTCCTCCGTCTCCAGCACGGCCGTGTAGTAGAACATCCGGACCACGTAGGCCTTGCTGCGGAAGAAGGCGTGCAGGGACTTGTAGTCGACGTCGAAGCCGAGCGTGCGCGAGGCGGAATAGAGGTTCGCGCCATCGATGAACACCGCGACGCGCTCGTTCTCGTGGAAAACCATGAAAGGGCTCCTCACGGGGCGACAAATGGCTCAGGACGCGAGCATCACCTCTCCCGCCCGCCGACTCTGCGTCGAACGCTATCCCCGTCAAACGTTGACGCACGCAGATAACCCCATCATGACGGAAAAATGAAGAGTGATCCTCGTCGGTCTTGGCGCGAACCTGAGCATGGCTGACGGCACGCCCCCGTCGGCAACACTTCCGCGTGCGGCGGGCGAGGTCGCGGCCTTGCCGGGGCTGCGGCGGGCGGCGTTGTCGCGGCTCTGGGACAGCGCGCCGGTGCCGCCCTCGGACCAGCCGCGCTTCGTCAACGCGGTGCTGCGGCTCGAGGGGGAGGCGGAGCCGGCGCCGCTGCTCGCCGCCCTGCATGCCATCGAGGCGCGGTTCGGCCGGGTGCGGGGCGAGCCGAACGCGGCGCGGACGCTCGACCTCGACCTGCTCGACCTCGACGGTGCGGTCCGCGGCGTGCCGCCCCTGCTGCCGCACCCGAGGATGCGTCTGCGCGCCTTCGTGCTCGCCCCGCTCGCCGAGGTCGCCCCGAGCTGGCGCCATCCGGTGACGGGAGAGACCGTCGAGGCGCTGCTCGCCGCCCTGCCGGAGGCGGAGCGGGCGGCGTGCCGGCCGCTCGCCGTGCCGGGCCAGTCGGCATCAGGCGCGCTTGCATGACGCGGCGCAGCACGCTATCTAAATTGATCCGCCCCATGGGGTTTCCTGCCGGAGGGTCGAGCGCATGGCGCGCGTCACCGTGGAAGATTGCGTCGAGAAGGTCCCGAACCGCTTCGAGCTCGTGATGCTCGCCGCCCAGCGCGCGCGCAACATCAGCCGAGGCGAGGCACCGACGGTCGACCGTGACAACGACAAGAACCCCGTCGTCGCGCTCCGCGAGATCGCAGAGGAGACGGTGTCGCTCGACGCGCTCAAGGCCGACCTGATCAAGAGCCTCCAGCGCGTTCCGGAGCCCGAGCCGTCATCCGAGGAGGTCATGGATCTCCTGCCGACCGAGAGCAACATCTTCGCCGGCATGGACATCTCCCCCGAGGAGGTCGCGGCGGAGGAGGCGGCCGGCGATGCCGGCCCAGAGGACGACATCGAGGCCGCCATCGCCCGCGAACTCGGCGGCGGCTGAGGCCGGGCACCCCGTGGCGCGGCAGGGCAGCGGAAACCGTCTCCCGGCCGCGCGGGCTCCCCGCCGTGCCTGACGGGACGGCCGCTCAGGCGGCACCCGGGAGCGACCTCGTCGCGCAGGTCCGCGCCTACGACCCGAAGGCCGACGTCGAGGCGATCTCGCGCGCCTACGACTTCGCCGCCCGCGCGCACGCCAACCAGACGCGCGACAACGGCGACCCCTATTTCACCCACCCGGTCGAGGTCGCGCAGATCCTGACCGGCTACCGCGTTGACACCAACTCGATCGTCACGGCGCTCCTCCACGACGTCGTCGAGGACACGCCCGTCACCCTCGCGGACGTCGAGAAGGGCTTCGGCCGCGACGTCGCGCGGCTCGTCGACGGCGTCACCAAGCTCACCCGCCTCGAGCTGCAGTCCGACCGCACCAAGCAGGCGGAGAACTTCCGCAAGCTCGTGCTGGCGATGAGCGAGGACATCCGCGTCCTCCTCGTGAAGCTCGCCGACCGGCTGCACAACATGCGCACGCTGCGCTTCGTGCGCGACGAGCAGAAGCGCCGGCGCATCGCCGCAGAGACGCTCGAGATCTACGCCCCGCTCGCCGAGCGCATCGGCATGGACTCGGTCAAGACCGAGCTCGAGAACCTCGCCTTCCGCGAGCTCCAGCCCGACGCCTGCGCCTCCATCCTCGCGCGCATCGCCTTCCTGCGCGGCGAGGGCGCGGACGTGATCGACCGCGTGACCGAGGACCTCAAGCGCCTGCTCGCCGAGCACGGGATCGCTGCCGAGATCACCGGGCGCGAGAAGAGCCCCTATTCCATCTGGCTCAAGATGCACCGCCGCAACGTCGCCTTCGAGCAGCTCTCCGACATCATGGCGTTCCGCGTCGTCGTCGGCACGGTCGACGAGTGCTACCGCGCGCTCGGCGTCGTGCATGCCGCCTTCCGCGTCGTGCCCGGCCGGTTCAAGGACTACATCTCGACGCCGAAGCCGAACGGCTACCGCTCGCTGCACACGGGTGTGATCCTGCCCGACAGCAGCCAGAAGATCGAGGTGCAGATCCGCACCCGCGAGATGCACGAGGTGGCCGAGTGCGGCGTCGCGGCCCACTGGTCCTACAAGGAAGGCTCGCAGCCGGGGCAGGAGGCGCCGCGGCAGTACCGCTGGCTCCGTTCGCTGCTCGAGATTCTCGAGCAGGCCTCCGGGCCGGAGGAATTCCTCGAGCACACCAAGCTCGAGATGTTCCAGGACCAGGTGTTCTGCTTCACCCCGAAGGGCGACCTGATCACGCTGCCGCGCGGGGCGACGCCGGTCGACTTCGCCTACGCCGTCCACTCCGAGGTCGGCGACACCTGCGTCGGCGCCAAGGTCAACGGGCGGATCGTGCCGCTGCGCACCGAGCTCGCCAACGGCGACCAGGTGGAGATCGTCACCGCGCGGGGGCACACGCCGAACCCGGCCTGGGAGCGCTTCGTCGTCTCCGGCAAGGCGCGGGCGCGCATCCGCCGCTTCGTGCACGCGCAGATGCGGGCCGAGAACGTCGAGGCCGGGCGGGCGGCGCTCGTGAAGGCCTTCCGGCAGGAGGGTGTCGAGGGCGGCGCGGCCGTGCTCGAAGGCGTGCTGAAGGCGTTCAAGCAGGCCTCCGTGGAGGACCTCCAGGCGGCGGTCGGCGCCGGGCAGATCGGCCCGCGCGAGGTGGTGCTCGCGGCCTACCCCGAGCTCCGCCCGACGCCGCGGCCGGCCTCGCACATGATGCCGCTCGCGCGCGCGAGGCCCAAGCCTGCGGCCGCGCCGGCGCCCGGCCGCGACGGGGCGCGGGACGGCCGCGCGGCAATGCCCATCTCCGGCCTCGTCGCCGGCATGGCGATCCACTTCGCCGGCTGCTGCCACCCGCTGCCGGGAGACCGCATCGTCGGCATCGTGACGACAGGCAAGGGCGTGACCATCCACACCCATGACTGCCCGACGCTCGAGAGTTTCGCCGCGACCCCGGAACGGTTCCTCGACGTCGCCTGGGACGGCGACGGCGCTCCCGCACAGCGCCACACCGGGCGGCTCGCGGTGGTGACGGCGAACGAGCCGGGCGCGCTCGCGACGCTGACGAACGTGATCGCCAAGCGCGAGGGCAACATCGTCAACCTCAAGATCGTGAACCGCACCCCCGAGTTCTTCGAGATGCTCGTCGACCTCGAGGTGCGCGATCTTCGGCATCTCGGCGACATCATCGCCGCGCTCCGCGCCTCCGCCCACATCACGTCGGTGGAGCGCGCGCGGGCCTGAGGGAGGGATCCATGCCCGGCAAGCTGAGGCTCGGCGTCAACATCGACCACGTGGCGACCATCCGCAACGCCCGCGGCGGCGCCCACCCCGACCCCGTTCGCGCGGCGCATCTCGCGGTCGAGGCCGGGGCGGACGGCATCACCGCGCATCTGCGCGAGGACCGGCGCCACATCCGCGACGGCGACATGGAGCGGCTGATGGCGGAGCTTGCCGTGCCGCTGAACTTCGAGATGGCCGCGACCGCCGAGATGGTGGCGATCGCGTCGCGGCTACGCCCGCACGCCGCCTGCCTCGTTCCCGAGAAGCGCGAGGAGCGCACCACCGAGGGTGGGCTCGACGTCGCGGGAAACCTCGCCGCGCTCTCGGACCATGTGGCGTCGCTGAAGGCCGGCGGGCTGCGCGTCAGCCTGTTCGTCGAGGCCGATCCGCGCCAGCTCGACGCCGCCGTCGCGGTCGGCGCCCCGGTGGTCGAGCTGCACACCGGCACCTACTGCGAGGCCGAGGGCGAGGCGCGGGCGCGCGAGCTCGCCCGCCTCGCCGCGGCGGCCCGCCACGGCGCGTCGATCGGGCTCGAGGTGCATGCGGGCCACGGCCTCGGCTTCGACACGGTCGGGCCGGTCGCGGCCATCCCCGAGCTGATGGAGCTCAACATCGGCCACTTCCTGATCGGCGAGGCGGTGTTCCTCGGCCTCGCCGGCGCGATCGCCCACATGCGCGGGCTGATGGACGCCGCCCGCGCGCGGGAGGCCGCGTGAGGGCGCGATGATCATCGGCATCGGCTCCGACATCTGCGACATCCGCCGCATCGAGGCGACGCTCGCCCGCTACGGCGAGCGCTTCACCTGGCGCATCTTCACCGAGCGCGAGCGCGCCCGCGCCGAGCGCCGGCCGGGTGCGGCCGCCACCTACGCCAAGCGGTTCGCCGCCAAGGAGGCGTGCGCGAAGGCGCTCGGCACGGGGCTGAGGAGGGGCGTGTTCTGGCGTGACATGGAGGTGGTGAACCTGCCCTCGGGACAGCCGACGCTGCGCCTCGCGGGCGGTGCGGCGCTGAGGCTCGCCGCGATCACACCCGCTGGGATGGCGAGCGGCATCAGCCTGACGATGACGGACGAGTATCCCTACGCCCAGGCGGTGGTGGTGATCAGCCTCTCGCCCCTGAACGCCGGGACGGGCGCGGCGCCGCCCGTCGCCGGCGGCGCGGCCCTGCCCGTTGCTTGACATCTGCCGGGGGGGCGGGCAAAGGCGCACGGGCGCGGGTTCCGCCGCGCGGTTCCCCGTCAACCCGCACACGGAAGCTCCATGGCCAAGCGCAAGGGCGGCGGCTGGCTCGAGACGGTCAAGACGATCGTCTATGCGGGCCTGATCGCGATCGGCATCCGCACCTTCGCGTTCGAGCCGTTCAACATTCCCTCCTCCTCGATGGTGCCGACGCTGCTGGTCGGCGACTACCTGTTCGTCTCGAAGTTCAGCTACGGCTACTCGCGCTACTCGCTGCCGTTCTCGCCGCCGCTGTTCCAGGGCCGCATCTTCCTCACCATGCCCGAGCGCGGCGACGTCGCGGTGTTCCGCTGGCCGCGCGACAACGCGACCGACTACATCAAGCGCATCGTCGGCCTGCCGGGCGACCGCATCCAGGTGATCGGCGGCATCCTCTACATCAATGGCGAGGCGGTGCGGCGCGAGGCGGCCGGCCTCTGCGAGGACGACGGCACGGGCGTGCGCATCCGCTCCCGCCGCTGGCTCGAGACGCTGCCCGCCGCGGCCGGCGGGCGTCAGCACTACATCTGCGAGTTCTCCGACACCGAGCGGTTCGACAACACCGAGGAGTTCCGCGTTCCCGCGGGGCACGTCTTCGCCATGGGCGACAACCGCGACAACTCCTCCGACAGCCGCGACTTCTCCGCCGCCGGCGTCGGCTACATCCCGGTCGAGAACCTGATCGGACGGGCCGAGATCATCTTCTTCAGCCACGAGGGCACCGCCTTCAATCCGCTGAACTGGCGCTTCGGCCGCTTCCTCGACCGGGTGCGGTGACGCGGCGGAGGCAGAGGGCAGGACCGCCTCCGGCGCCGGGCGAGGCCGCGCTCGCCGCTGCCGAGGAGGCGCTCGGCCACCGCTTCCGTGACCGCGCGCTGCTCGCCCAGGCGCTCTCCCACAGCGGAGTGATGCAGGGGCGCGACCGTGGCCTCGCCTCGAACGAGCGGCTCGAGTTCGTGGGCGACCGGGTGCTGGGCCTCGTCGTCGCCGAGTGGCTGATCGAGCGCTTCCCCGAGGAACGCGAGGGCGCGCTTGGGCGCAGGCTCGGCCACATCGTCGCCGAACCCACGCTTGCCGCCGTCGCCGCGCGCATCGGCCTCGGCGCGCTGCTCTCGGTCGCGCCATCGGATGACCGCGCCGGCGTCCGGGCCCGCCCCGCCGTGCTGGCCGACGCGCTCGAGGCGGCGCTCGGCGCGCTCTATCTCGATGGCGGGCTCGAACCGGCGCGGGGCTTCGTCCGCCGCGCCTTCGCCGAGGCGCTCGCCGCCGAGGCGCCGCGCGACCCGAAATCGGCGCTGCAGGAATGGACGCTCGGCCGCGGGCTCGGCCTTCCCGAGTACCGCGTCGTCGCCACCACTGGCCCCTCGCACGCTCCGACCTTCCGCGTCGCGGTCGCCTGCGCCGGCCGCACGGCCGAGGCCGAGGCGGGGGTGAAGCAGGCGGCGGAGAAGGCGGCCGCGGCGGCGCTGCTCGCGATGCTGGAGAAGGGCGCATGAGCGGGCCCACACGCTGCGGCTTCGCCGCGATCATCGGCGCCCCGAACGCGGGCAAGTCGACGCTGCTCAACCGCCTCGCCGGGCAGAAGCTCGCGATCGTCTCGCCCAAGCCGCAGACGACGCGCTTCCGCGTGCTCGGCATCGTGCCGCGCGAGGGCGCGTGGGGGCGGGCGCAGATCCTGCTCGTGGACACGCCAGGCATCTTCCAGCCGAAGCGGATGCTCGACCGCGCGATGGTGCGCGCGGCCTGGGCCGGCGCGGGCGATGCCGACCTCGCCCTCTTCCTCGTGGATGCCAGGCGCGGGCTCGCCGACGACGTGCGGCAGATCGCCGAGCGTCTGCGCGACATCGGCAAGCCGGCATGGCTCGTGCTGAACAAGGTCGACCTCGTCGAGCCGCCGACGCTGTTGCCGCTCGCCGCCGCGCTGAACGCGATCACGCCCTTCGCCGAGACGTTCATGATCTCGGCCGAGAGCGGAGACGGCATCGGGCGGCTGCTCGACGCGCTCGGGCCGGCGATGCCCGAGGGGCCGTTCCTCTACCCTGAGGACGAGCTCACCGACCAGACCGACCGCCAGCTCGCCGCCGAGGTCGTGCGCGAGCAGATCTTCCGCCAGACGCATGAGGAGGTGCCCTACGGCACCACGGTCGAGACCGAGGCCTGGGAGGAGAAGCCGGACGGGTCGGTGGTGGTCCGCCTCGCGGTGGTGGTGGCGCGCGAGGGGCAGAAGGCGATCATCATCGGCAAGGGCGGGGCGCGCCTGAAGGCGATCGGCGCAGCCGCGCGGGCGGAACTTGCGAGGGAGCTCGACCGGAAGGTGCATCTCTTCCTCACCGTGCTGCACCGTCCCGGCTGGGACGAGGAGAAGGACCGGCTGCGCGACCTCGGCCTCGAGCCGGAGTGAGAGCGGATGGAGGCGTGGGAGGACGACGCGGTCGTGCTCGCGGTGCGCGCGCACGGCGAAGGCCACGCGCTCGCCTCGGTGCTCGCGCGCGCGCACGGGCACTGGCGCGGGCATGTGCGGGGCGGGTCCTCGAAATCGGGCCGCGCGGTCTGGCAGCCTGGCAACCGCCTGGCGCTCCGCTGGACGGCGCGGCTCGCTGACCAGCTCGGCCACTTCGCGGGGGAACTCGCCGACGCCGTGGCGGCGCGCGCGCTCGACGATGCCGGCGCGCTCGCGATCCTCTCCGCTGCCTGCGCGGTCGCCGAAGGCGCGCTGCCGGAGCGCGAGCCGCATCCGCTGGCCTTCGCCGGCCTCGTCGCGCTGCTTGATCGCATCGGCGAGGGGGACGCGCTCGCGCCCGACTACGTGCGCTGGGAGGTCGCCCTGCTCGCGGAGCTCGGCTACGGGCTCGACCTCTCGGCCTGCGCCGTCACCGGCGCGGTGGAGCATCTCGCCTATGTCTCGCCGCGCACCGGGCGTGCGGTGTCGCGCGAGGCAGCGGAACCCTGGAAGGAAAGGCTGCTTCCGCTGCCGCCCTTCCTGCTGGGCAACGCCGCTCTGGGGGAGGGGGACGTCGCCGCGGGGCTGCGGCTGACGGCCCACTTTCTCGCACGCGACGTGTTCGGCCTCCGCCACCTCGCCCTGCCGCCGGCGCGGTTGAGATTGTCCGACCGCTTCAGCTAACTGGTCCACCACCTCCGGAGCCCGAGTCGCGCCATGCCGATCGACCTGACGGGAGGAGAGATCCTCGACACCCCGCTCGCCGATGCGCTGTCGGAGCGCTATCTCGCCTATGCGCTCTCGACCATCATGGCGCGGTCGCTGCCCGATGTGCGCGACGGGCTGAAGCCCGTGCACCGGCGGCTCCTCTGGGCGATGCACCAGCTGAAGCTCGACCCGGCCGCCGGCTTCAAGAAATGCGCCCGCGTGGTGGGCGACGTGATCGGCAAGTTCCACCCCCATGGCGACGCCGCGGTGTACGAGGCGCTGGTCCGCCTCGCGCAGGACTTCGCGCAGCGCTACCCGCTGGTCGAGGGCCAGGGCAACTTCGGCAACATCGACGGCGATAATGCCGCGGCGATGCGCTACACCGAAGCGCGGCTGACCGAGGTGGCGCAGGCGCTGCTCTCCGGCATCGAGGAGGATGCGGTCGATTTCCGCGCCACCTATGACGGCGAGGAGAAGGAGCCGGTCGTCCTTCCCGCCGCCTTCCCGAACCTGCTCGCCAACGGCGCGCAGGGCATCGCGGTGGGGATGGCGACGTCGATCCCGCCGCACAACGCGGGCGAGCTCTGCGCCGCCGCGCTCCTGCTCATCGAGAGGCCCGAGGCCACCACCGCGCAGCTGATGCGCCACGTCAAGGGGCCTGACTTCCCGACGGGCGGCGTGCTGGTCGAGCCGCGCGAGGCCCTGCTCGCCGCCTATGAGACCGGACGCGGATCGTTCCGGCTGCGCGCGCAGTGGCAGGTGGAGGAGGGGAAGTACGGCACCTGGCGCATCGTCGTCACCGAGATCCCGTGGCAGGTGCAGAAAGCCCGCCTCGTCGAGCAGATCGCGGCCGCGATGGAGGAGAAGAAGCTTCCCCTGCTCGCCGACCTCCGCGACGAGAGCACCGACGCGGTGCGGCTCGTGCTCGAGCCGCGGTCGAAGACGGTCGATCCCGAAGTGCTGATGGAGAGCCTGTTCAGGGCGACGGCGCTCGAGAGCCGCGTGTCTCTCAACCTCAACGTGCTCGACGCGTCGCGCACGCCGCGGGTGATGCCGCTGAAGGAGGCGCTCAGGGCCTGGCTCGACCATCGCCACGTCGTGCTCGAGCGCGTCTCGCGCCACCGTCTTGCCGCCGCCGAGCGCCGCATCGAGGTGCTGGAGGGCTATCTCGCCGTCTATCTCAATCTCGACGAGGTGATCCGCATCATCCGCGCCGAGGACGAGCCGAAGCCCGTGCTGATGGCCCGCTTCTCGCTGACGGAGGCGCAGGCCGACGCGATCCTGAACATGCGGCTCCGATCCCTGCGCCGGCTCGAGGAGATGGAGATCCGGAAGGAGCACAAGGCGCTCTCGGCCGAGCGGCGGCGGCTGAAGGCCCTGCTCGGGTCGGAGAAGGAGCGCTGGGCGGCGATCGCTGCCGAGATCGAGGAGACGCGGAAGCGCTTCGGCGCGGGCGCGCTCGGCTCACGCCGCACCCGCTTCGCCGAGGCCCCTGTGGCGGCGGCTGAGGCGGTGGAGGAGGCGCTTACGATGCGCGAGCCCGTCACCGTCGTCTGCTCCGACAAGGGCTGGATCAGGGCGCTGAAGGGCCACCTCGCGGACACCTCAAGCCTCAAGTTCAAGGACGGGGACCATCTCTTCGCCGCGGTGCATGCCTGGACCACCGATCGTCTGCTCGCCTTCGGAACGAATGGCCGCGCCTACACGATCGCGGTCGACAGGCTTCCCGGCGGCCGGGGAGACGGCACGCCCATCCGCCTGCTGATCGACCTGCCGAACGATGCCGCGCTGCTCGACCTCCAGGTGCAGCCGGCCGAGGGGCGGTTCCTGGTCGCCGGCGCGAAGGGCAGGGGGTTCGTGGTCGAGGCGGCCGAGCTCGTCGCCGGCACCAAGGCCGGCAAGCAGGTGCTCACGCTCGATCCGGGCGAGGAGGCGGTGGTCTGCACCCCCGTGCCCGAGGGGGCCGACCACGTCGCCTCGATCGGCGAGAACCGGAAGCTCGTCGTGTTCCCGCTCGACGAGCTGCCGGTGCTCGCCAAGGGCCGCGGCGTCGCGCTGCAGAAGTTCAAGGATGGCGGGCTCGCCGACGCCAAGCCCTTCGCGCTCGCCGAGGGGCTTGCGGTACGGCTCGGCGAGAACCGCGTGAGCGTGCGCACGAAGGAGGATCTCGCCGAGTGGCTCGGCCACCGCGCCGCCGCCGGCAGGCTGCCCTGGAAGGGGTTTCCCTCCTCCGGCCGCTTCGGCTGAGGCGATACGCGGCATCGGCCAGGCCCATTTCCCCGTCCGGCCGCATCGGCGCCGGGAGGCGCGCTGCCCGGCGCGCGGCGACTGCGTGATCGGGCCGGGCGCGGGGCACTGTGCGGCGCGCCGGCCGGGCAGCGTCCCGGTGACCTTCGCCAGCGGCCTCGCACGGCGCGTGACGGACCCGCGTGGCTACCGCGCCGTGCCCGCCTGAGCGCGCTCAGCCGGCGCTGATCGGTTCCGCGAGGCCTGCGACCGGTGCCGGGCCGCGGGCGGCCTCCGCCTCGGTGAGCCGACGCCACTGCCCGCCCCAGAGGATCTCCACCGGGCGGAACGTGGCCTTGTAGGACATCTTGCGGCTCTCTGGCACCCAGTAGCCCAGATAGACGTGGGGCAGGCCGAGCGCGAGCGCGCGGCGGACGAGCCACAGGATCATGAAGGTGCCGAGCGAGCGCGCGGCGTGCCTCGGCTCGAAGAAGGAATAGACGGCCGAGAGCCCGTCCGAGAGCCTGTCGGTCAGGCAGGCGGCGACGAGCGTGTCGTCGGGGTCGCGGAACTCGAACACGCAGGTCTCGATCGGCGTGTCCTCGACCATGGCGCGGAAGTCGTAGAAGCCCATCGCCGCCATGTCGCCCTCGGCGTGGCGCGCGGCCTGGTAGCGCTGGAACAGCGCGAACTGTTCGGTGGTGGCGCGCGGCGGCACCTCGAACCCCTCGACGGCGGCGTTGGCCGCGGCGATCCGCCGCTGGGTGCGCGAGGGGGCGAAGGCGCGGGCGTCGATGCGGATGGGGATGCAGGCCTGGCAGCCGGGGCAGACCGGCGCGTAGGCGATGTTGTGGCTGCGCCTGAAGCCCGCGCGCGAGAGCCGGTCGTGCAGCGCCTCGGCATCGGCGCCGGAGAGTTCCGTCACGAGCTTCCGTTCCAGCCTGTCCTCGAGATAGGGGCAGGGCAGCGGCGCGGTCGTGTAGAAGAACTGGGGTCGGCGGAACGGCTTCTGCAGCATGCGTGCGCCAGTGTTCCGGAAGCCGGCCGTCGCGGTCAATCGCGGCGGTGCGCGGCCCGGCTCCGCGTCATCGGCCGGGCCGGAGCGAGATCCGCCCCGTCTCTCCGTCCGGGACGGCGGGGAGCAGGATCGTCCCGCCCGCGCCCCAGAGCGGCGCGAGATCGCGGTAGTGCGGGCTCAGGGGGTGGCCCGACTGGCCGGTGGCGATGATGAAGCGGGAGCGCTCGAGGTCGGCGAGATCGTAGGCGCCGCGATAGCCGGCTCCGTGGATGTTCTCGAACGGGTTCGCGCCTGCGAGCCGGATGCCGGCGCGCATCACCGTGTGACTGTCGCCGCCGGTCTCGAGCACCGTGCCGAACCAGGGCCCGAGCACCGGCACGAAGCGCATCAGCGGATGCTGGAACCGCACGACATGCGCAGCACCCCAGCGCCAGCGGGCGAAGTCCGCCCCGTGCGCGGCGGTGAGCTCCGCCATCGCATCGGCGAAGGCGGCGGCGAGCACCGCCTCGCAGCCGGCCGCCCCGCACCAGTGGCGCCCCTCGCGCAGCGCGAAGGCGAGGAACTCCGCCGAGCTCTCGCGGAACGCCTCCTGGTCCGGGCCGATCGCACCGTCGGCGATGCGCCGGCCGAGATGCTTCACCCAGGCCGAGTAGAGCAGCGGCTCGGGCCGGTCAGCGGCCATCGTCCCGTCCCATGCCCGCAGCCGGGAGAGGGCGGCGGCCGCGCGGGCATCGGAGGGCGGGGCGATCGCGGTCATCAGCGGCAGGAGCGTTCGCGCGGCGAGGCTCACCTCGTCCATCTGGATCGCGGCCATCGTCTCGGCGGTCTGCGGCCCCTCCGCGTCGAGCCGCTCGACGATGCGCCGGAAGCGCCAGTCGCCCCACCAGTCGCGGCCGAGGAACACCGGGAAGTCGTCCGGTACCACGCGGTTGTTGGCGTTGACGATCCGCCCCGAAGGCGGGTCGATGAAGCGCGGCAGCGCCTCGAAGGGGGCGAAGCCTGTCCAGTCGTGGCTGCCGTCCCATCCCGGCGCCGGGAACGCGCCGTCGCCGGACCGGCGCAGTGGAACGCGTGCCGGCAGCACCATCCCCATCCGCCCCGTGCGGTCGGCGATGACGATGTTCTGCTGCGGCGCGCCGATCGCCGCGACCGCCGCCTCGGCCTCGTCGAAGCTGCCCGCGCGGTTCAGCCGGTGCAGCGCCGAGGCAGCCGTGTCGCCCGGGATGAGCGCCGTCATCGCCACCGCGAGGACGTGGCCCTCAGGCGTGCCGGGGTTGGGGTCGAGGTCAGACAGCACCGGGCCGTGGCGCGTCGTGCGCACGCGCATCGTCACGTCCTCGCCGAAGCGCACGCGGAAGGTCTCCTCGCGCACCGTGAAGGGGCGGGGGCCGTCGGGCGTGACGTAGCTGTCCGGGCCGGCGAGACGCTCGACGAACACGTCCTGCGTGTCGCTGTGCGTCGTCGTCATGCCCCAGGCGATCGCCTGGTTCCGCCCGAGCACGAGGAAGGGAACGCCGGGCGCGAAGGCGCCGGCGAGCGTCAGTCCCGGCGCCTCGACGCGCGCGAGGTGCCACTGGATCGGCTGCGAGAAGGCGAGATGCGGGTCATTGGCGAGCAGCGGCAGCCCGGTGGCCGAACGCGCGCCGGTCACCGCCCAGATGTTGGAGGCCGACGGCGGCACAGGCGCGTCGTCCCCGAACACGGGCAGGGCGGCGAGCACGCGATCGATGTGTCCTCCGAGCTCGGGCAGCGACGCAACCGGGTTGCCGGGGCTCGCGTCGCGCGGCCAGAGCTCGTCGATGCGCGCCCGCGCCAGCGTCGTGGAGAGGCGGAGCCGCGCAAGCTCGGTGCGCGCGTTGCCCGAGAGGAACAGCGCCATCACCTTGCCCCAGAGCAGGCTGTCGGTCTCGCGCCAGGGCTCCGGGGTGATGCCGAGCAGGACGAACTCCGGCGCCGACCAGCGGCCCTTCTGCGCGATCCAGGCATTGACCCCGCGCGCATAGGCGGAGAGCGCCGCCCGCGTCTCGTCGGGCAGCCGCGCGTAGTCGAGCTCGGCCGCCTGCGCGAGGCCGAGCAGCCGCACGTAGCGGTCGAGCCTCAGCCCCTGCGCGCCGATCAGCTCCGAGAGCCGCCCCGAGGCGCCGCGGCGCATCAGCTCCATCTGGAACATCCGGTCGCGCGCGTGCAGCCAGCCGACCGCCGCCCAGGCATCGGCCTCCGACCCAGCGCGGACATAGGGGATGCCGTGCCGGTCGAGCGTGATCTCGACCGGGCCCGTGAGGCCGGGGATGGCCGCCTCGTCGCGCGCGGGCGGCAGCGTGACGCGCATCACGCCCCAGCCGGCGGCAAGCGCGATAAGCGGCAGCGCGACGGCGAGAGCAAGGACGGCGAGGAGAAGGCGGCGTGCGATGCGGAAGGCGAGGCGCATGCCCACGAGATGGCACAGCCTGGCGGCCGCGTAACCGGGGCGTGGCCGGGTGCGCGCGGCGCGCCCGGTCAACTGCGCGTCATCGGCACATGCCCGTCCCGCGCGTGCCACAGGCCTGACACATCCCCTCGCGAGGGTGGAAACGGTGAAGAGGAGGAACGGATGCGCCTGTGGACGGCCATGCTCGGCGCCTGGCTCGCGGC
>Ga0272446_1004356_pt1 | contig 16802 bp, 13 predicted proteins | sample YNPCB0061_FD_194587 | JGI IMG/M metagenome (GOLD analysis project Ga0272446, IMG submission 194587) | Hot spring microbial mat communities from Yellowstone National Park, WY, United States - YNP-CB-006-1 | ecosystem: Environmental > Aquatic > Thermal springs > Hot (42-90C) > Sediment | place... | reverse complement strand
TCAACGCATTGTGCTTCGTGATCGCCGCCGTCAACGTCGTCTTCCCATGATCGATGTGACCAATCGTCCCCACATTCACATGCGGCTTCTTGCGCTCAAACTTTTCCTTTGCCATCGCTTTTCCTCCTGGAAAATTCTTCGAAATCGTTCTCTGTCTGATGAATCGATTCTGTATGGATGGAGCCCACGACCGGAATCGGACCGGTGAACCTCTTCCTTACCAAGGAAGCGCTCTACCTACTGAGCTACGTGGGCCTTGTTTCGGAATGCACCGACAGGCTGACCTGCTGCCGAGACTCATCGGAATGGAGCGGGAGACGAGGCTCGAACTCGCGACATCCAGCTTGGAAGGCTGGAGCTCTACCAACTGAGCTACTCCCGCTTTGGATGGGTTCTCTTTCTGCTTCCCTCACAGCAGCCTATGCCTTTCGGCCTGAGGCTTTCGGATAGATAGCAGACAATCAGTCATGTAGTACATTTCGCGATGGAACACAAGACACGGATTCCATCTCCTACAGATGACCATTGATCGGATTGGTGGTGGGGGGAGGATTTGAACCTCCGAAGGCATCGCCGACAGATTTACAGTCTGTTCCCTTTGGCCGCTCGGGAACCCCACCCTGACATGATTCGCCCTTCCTGGAGCCAGCGAAGGGATTCGAACCCCCGACCCACTGATTACAAATCAGTAGCTCTACCAGCTGAGCTACGCTGGCATTCCCCCTAAACGCCGGATCATTTCAGATCGGCGTCGTGGTCATTTCCAAAAAAGACCGCTCTATCTACCAGCGGCGAATGAAAAAATCAAGCACTTTCTTTTTACGGTTTTCCTCTCATGGGTTCTTCCCCACCGCAGGACTTGACAGGGGTGCCGATTTCCGGATAAGGAGAGGTTCGCGGCTTCTTCTCCGTGCGTGAAGAAATTTCGATAAACACATCTGAAATGATGGAAATCGGTTCTGATGGAGTCTTTTGTGATGCTATCCCGTTGTCAACCTGGTTCCCGCATCTTCCCCCCCTTGTTCTTCGTGTTTCTTTTGTTGTTGATTTCCCTTTCGATCGGATGCGCCCACATGAAATCCGGATCCGAATCTCGTTCGGACGGCCAATCCTCCGAAGAAGCGTTGGCTTCAAATCATTCGGAAGCATCGGCGTCCGTCTCTTCCACGTTTTCGAGGTCAGCAGATCGCACCCGAACTCGAAAAACCTTCGTTGACGACGACGACTCCTTTTCAAGACCAACGGACGATGACGTGATCGATCTCGGCGTCGAAAACCAGAATCTTTTGGATGAGGCCATCGATTACTGTCAGCTGGCACAGGACTTTTGGCAGAAAGGAAAACTCGAGAACGCACTTCAGGCTCTCGACACCGCCTATTCGCTCATCCTCAAATTGAATACCCAAGGCAGACCCCGATTGATGCAACAAAAGGATGACCTGCGCCATCTGATATCCAAACGGATCATGGAAATCTATGCTTCTCGGAACCTCGTCCGACCAGCCAACCACAATGTCATTCCCATATCCATGAACCGGCATGTGCAGGCCGAAATCGATCTTTTAACCAAGGGCGCTGAAAAAGACTTTTTTATCAATGCCTACCAACGCTCAGGAAGGTACCGCGAATGGATTGAGGCAGAACTGGTCAAGGAAGGCTTACCGAAGGAACTCTCCTGGCTGCCCCTGATCGAAAGCGGTTACAAGAGCAACGCCTTCTCACCCGCCCGTGCGCTCGGTCTCTGGCAATTTATCGCTTCCACCGGGTACCGTTTCGGACTGAACCGGGACCAATATGTCGATGAACGACTGGATCCCTATAAGGCAACGAGGGCAGCCATTTCCTACCTGAAGGAGCTCCACAGTCTCTTCGGTGATTGGGAAACGGCTCTAGCCGCCTACAATTGCGGTGAAAACCGTGTGCTTCGAACCATCAGCAGCCAGCGAATCAATTATCTCGATAACTTTTGGGATTTATATGAGAAATTACCTCAGGAGACGGCCCGCTACGTGCCGCGGTTTATTGCAACCCTTCATATCGTTTCCGATCCCAAAAAATACGGACTGGAAGACATTTCTCCCGAACCCCCACTGACCTTCGAAACAATCGATATCTTTCGCAACATTCATCTGAAACATGTCGCTCAAGCGACCGACACCCCTTTACCGTATCTCAAGCTGCTCAACCCGGAGCTTCGTATCGATATCACCCCGGCTGAAGGATATACCCTGAGAATTCCTCCAGGCACCCGGGACTTGCTGCTCTCAAAATTGGACGAAATTCCCGATTCTACGGATAGTCCGATGGAAGCTCCTGCAAAGTCGGACATCAAGCCCCCCACGCACATGGTCGCCAAGGGAGAAACGATTGCATCCATCGCCAAGAAATATGGCGTTCCGGCCTCCGAGCTTGTCCATCTCAACAAAATTTCGAAATCCGGACATCTCAAACCTGGAACCGTTCTTGTTCTGCCTTATCTTTCTTCTAAAATGGCTGCTGCTTCCCAACCAAAGCCCGCTCCAGAACCCGTAAAGCCCTCAAAGACCACCACCAAAATCGATCCAAAGGCTCCCGTTGTCCACACGGTTCAAAAAGGCGAAAATCTGTTCAGCATTGCCAGCCGTTACGGAACGACGGTCCAGGCTATCCAGAAACTGAATAATTTCAATACAATCAATCTAACGATCGGGCAGACCCTTCAGATACCCTCTGAATCGGTTTCCTTCGCCAAACCGCTGCTCGCCCTGAAAAAATACGAAGTCAAGAAGGGAGACAGCCCGACGTCCATTGCCAGAACGCACAAGATGCCGATCGAACGCTTCTTGAGTATCAACAACTTGACCGAAAAGAGCCGCCTGCTGCCTGGGCAGAAGGTATATGTCGAGTAATCCCGGATGGGCTCCCAGAACATTTTCGTCCTTGTTGAAGCGGGAATCATGGCACCAGTCCAAATGGAAGGCCTCCCGCTCTCTCCATCATTCTCTATGGAGGCAGAAGGCCTCAACTCCGATGCATGGAAGCCGCAACGCAGCCTTCGAACACCCCAAAAACCAACCTCTTTTCTTCTTTCTCCTGACTTCCGGCTACAGACTTCTGTTTTCCGACTTTTCTCGGAAATAGAGAAACGGGCTGCCCTACGACCGGTTGCGAGGATAACATGATGGAACATCGGTTGAGGCAAAGAGGGCATAATTGCCTTCGATAAAGTGATCCGCCAGAACCGATACCATCTCTTCCCCCTTCATCAGCATATCCATCTGGCGACTATACATCAGCAACCTCCCCAAAATATCCAGGCGCTGGATCATGTGGTCCGTTTCATCCTTTGCGTACCTGGCATTCACGCGATCCCCAACCACCTCCGCCATGAACCCGTAATGCCCCAGGATTGCAGCGATACATCTTGCCCTTCGTTCCCTTCGGATTTCGTCCGCGGCTCCTCCCTTGAACTGGAAATGGATATAGTTCTTGGCGGACGTTCTCCCGCAGTAGGAATCCAAGATACTGTAATGATATCCGACCCGAGAGCTGAAATTCATGTACTTGTTGGAAACAATCGCATAGCTCTTATCCCCGAATCGTTCCCGCACCATGTTGGGCGGATCGAGCATCTGCCTGCTCATGACCGAAAAAAAGCCGGACAATTCGATGGGTCTTGGTTCGGCCTGATGGAATTCCCGTCTCAGCATTCCGGTCAGCAGCGCCTTGAATGGAAGGCATACGATGTCATCAACGGTAATGCGGCTTGCTTCGGATTTTTCTTCCGAAACACCGCCTCCGATATCGACGACATATAAATCGAGCGGTATGCTCGACATCAATTTCTTGGTTGCCTGCCACCGGTCCGATGCCTGATCCGAAAGGTGAAAAATTTCCCCATAGGATAATTCGTGAAGATAGCGCATGATATCGTGAATCGTTCGGCAATTCGTCGAAGAAAACTCCTCCGACTTGGGATCGGTTAAATGAAGCGGCAGAATATGTCGGCTTCTGTCCTGCAACATTTCATAGATCGGAGATCCCTTCATGAAGGCGCCGTGATCCTCATTGAATCTCTGAAGCTCGACCACTTCCCCCCGGTAGATGCGACCCGATCGGGCGTCGACAGTGATCATCTCGCCGGGCCGAATCTTTTGGGTGGCTCCTCTGGCATTCATCAGCGTCGGTATGCGATATTCTCGGCAAACAGCTGCCATATGTCCGGTTATGCTTCCGGCATCTGTAACCACGGCCTGGGCACGCTGCAGAACCATCACATACTGAGGGGAGCTGGTCGGTGCGACGAGAACCGCGCCTTCCGGAAAGTCGATCAGATCGGAGGCATTTTTCACGATCTTGGCGGGCCCCATTCCGATTCCCGGATTGGCGATCTCCGCATCCCGAATCACGAGATCATACCCCTCGATCGGCCCACGATCCTCGGCAGATCCGCGCCCCACACCGGAATCGGTTTTTAATGGCCTGCTCTGAAGAATGACGATCCGCCCAAGACGATCGATCGCCCATTCCACATCCTGCGGACCACCGAAATGCGCTTCAAGCCTCTGCCCATACTGAGCGAGCATGATCGCCTCATCCTCCGTCAGGGTCGGCCGATGACGGAGGTCTTCCGGAACGATTTCCTCGATGAGGTCTCCATGAATCGTTGCCGCCAAACGAATCGGCTTATCGGCGATTCGGCTCTCCCGAAGCATCAAGGACGGCTCTCGCTCAACCCGATACATGTCGGGTTCCATCTTTCCGTCCACGACATAAGGCCCAAGCCCCCAAAGGGCATGAAGAATGATCTGGTTCGATTCCGGCTCGAAAGGATGACGGGTATACATGACACCGCTCACAAACGAGTTCACCATTTCCAGACAGGCCACGCTCATGGCTGCATCCTGAAACGGTATTCCCATGTGCTGCCGATATGAAATGGCATTTTCCGAAAACAGGCTGGCCACTACCCGTTTGTATTCTTGCAAAAGACGGTCCCTGGTCACATTCAACACGGAAAGGTACTGGCCTGCAAAGCTCATCTCGCTGTCTTCCCCCAAAGCAGAGCTTCTTACGGCAACGCGGAGATTGTCCGGTTCCACCCCCACTTCCAGCGCCAGCTGATCGAAGGCATCCAGAATGCTTGCAGCGATGTCTTCCGGCAGCTCACTATCGATAAGCGCGTCCTGGATCTTCCGGCTGACTTCGACAACCGTTTCGGGTTGGATGACGTCGAGTTTTTCCTTTTCCCTACGGATGAAGGAATACAATTCGTCCGATTCCACCCATTTTCGAAATGCGGCGGTCGTTACCGCAAAGCCTTTTGGAACAGGAAGACCGATCCGGTTTCGGATCTCTCCAAGATGGGCGCTCTTTCCGCCGACGACGCTTCCGGTGGATTGATCGATCCGATCATAAAAAAGGATCACCTCCGAAGAGGGTGTTTCCGTCCTGGGTGGTTCCGCCAGCGCCAGATGCTGAACGATCCGATCGAGTTGTTGATACAACTCAGGGTATCTTCGACCGCTCATGATCTCGAAGCTTCGGATCATCCGACCGGTGTGAAACACGATCTTGATGCACTGCGCCTTCAGCCATTCCAGACCGAAGGCACTACGGCCTTTCAGCTTCTCTTCAAGGTCGGCGAAGATGTTCAGCAGCTGGGTGTTCGAATCGAGGAGGATCTTAAAATGAATGTATTTCGTCCGAAGGGAGGATAGTACACGATTGCGATCCACAGCGGGTTTTGCGGATCGCAGCCGTTTGGGCAGAAGAGCTTGGAGCTTGCGCAGCAACATGGCAGGAGGACCGTTCCATTGATGAAGGATGACTTCGCAGAAAGCCCATCATGCATGACCCATTGACCGCTTGCTTCGTGGAGTCGGAACCGGCTTTCAGGGTCTGACAAGCTTTACCATATGGATTGCCCGTTTTTCCAATGGAAAATCGAGCCGGGCCACCCCATCCGTATCCGTGAGTGAAAGAACCGTTGCCTCACCGACATCCATTCCCCGTGAATCACTGACGATGAGCCGTTCTCCCGGCATCACTCCATTGCGCCTGCCCAAAGAAAAGGCGATAAGCGTTTCCTCGGTTTCCTTCTTGACCATATAGATTTCGGCCCTGCCGACGCCTGCAAGCCATTTTTCCACCTGATGAGAGGCAAGGTAATTCATCCCTACCAGCACCCCCAGAAGCGGCACAAGCACCATCAGCGCTTTACCGAGGCCAATGCCGGCCCATCTCTCCAGATAGGCGCCGCTGCTCTTTCTCTTGGCATCTGCATCGGCATATACATGCAGGGTGATATCCAGCCCGGGATGCGGTCTGGATCCGAGCATGTCCATGATTCGAAGGGAATAAACCCCAGGCGTCATCCTTTCCGAAAGATGAATGGAGGCCCGCCACATCGGTGTACCCAACCAATACCCTCGAATCGTTTCCTCAAACCGGACATCCATTCCGTTTGCCAATCCAACGGCTACCAGCTGTTCGATCCGTTCGGCCTTTTCCGGCATTGGACCGGTCAGCAGAAGGGATTCTCCTCGAACCAGATGCCATTCCGTCTGTTTGACCGTAAACCGGGAAACGAGATGGTCGATGAGAACGATCGATATCAGCAACAGAACCACGGCACCAGCCATACCGATGGTTTTCCGAATCTTGAACCAGTCGGCAGGGGCATCCTTCAGGAAACAACTGCGACATCGCCGTTCCTCGATTCCCTGACATATTGCATACGGCTTCAAACGGACTTCTGAAACAGATTCCATATAGGTTCTCTCCACAGTGATGCGGGGCTCTTCGGGCTCTTGCAACAGCTTCCCCCGGCGATTTCGCTCCAGTATCCGTAGGGGCACGTTGCAACGTGCCCCTACACGTGCCGAAAGGTTCATTCCCAAGGACGGGACGCCACATCTGTCATCATTTCTTGTAGATATCGGTCTTGGTGATGTTCATCAACCGCAGGGCCTTCCCTTCTTCCTTGTAATAGATTCTCACCTCGTCTCCGGCATCCCAGGTCGAATCGGGCAGACTGAAATATTCCTCCGGTACGCTGAAGGTTTCCAGGATTTTCTGGCGAGCGCTGTAAATCGTGATCTGCTTCTTGTTCCGATCCACAATGGGGAACTTCTTGGGTTTTCCCGTCTCCGGATCGGTTACCAGCGGATGGTTCTTCCCGATATTGTCCTGTTCGTCGATCGGCTGAATATCGATCGTCTTGAAATTCTTCGAGGCCGAATCATAAATGACGATCTGTTTCCGTTTGACGTCGAGTTTCATTCGCTGACCGGCCTTCGGCTCAGGCCCCATTTCATTGGGGTTTTTGGGAATTTCATAGGTGACGGGCGGCAGATGACTGTAATCGGGATTTTGAACTTCGTGCTTCGCATCCCGAATGAGGGTCACAAGCCCCTTCTCCTTATCATAGGCAACCACCCTTCCTTGATCCACCTTCCCCAATTCTCCGCAACCCACCAGGGTTGCCAGAAAACCCATCATGACCAACCATACCATATGTCTCCGGATCATTTGAATCCTCCATCCTTGATGTTTCACGGTTGCACACGTTCTATGCCCGGGCTTTTTTCGCTTGGAGCTCTTTCCTTGCCCCAATTACGAAGGCGACGATAATATACAGGGACAGCAGGCCGACCGTTCCCAAAATCACGACCGTAGCACTGTTATCCAGCAGAGCAGCATAGGCCGGATAGAACTTGGCAAGCAGTTTCAACAGAATCGATACGGCACAGGCAATGACTGCAATGCCGAAAGCGATTCGAATGCCGTAGCCTTTGATGTATTTGGTTGCAACCGAGCCCACCTGTGCCCCGACTGCAGCACCGATCAACATGATGATCGCAGCGACCAGTTCCGTCCGCCCCTTGTAGGTATAGGTGGCGGCACCATAAAGACCGGAAATGGCGACCTCGAACAAGTCCGTTCCTACCGCGACATGGGTTGGACACCCGATGAAGTAAATCAGTGAAGGCATCCGAATGAGACCACCGCCGATACCCAGAATTCCGGCTAACCACCCTGTCAGAAAGCTGACCGTAATCGGTAACCATGCGGAACAGTATATCCCGGCGACATTCAAATGCACCATGGGCGGGATCTTGATTTTATGAAAGGTCTTGTGCCACTCGATTCCGGTAGTCAGCGCATCGACCTGCTTGCCCTGCTGTGCCGCTTCCCGCTCCTTTTGTTTTCTTTTGGAAACATCGTGAAAAACCATCCAAGCGATGAGAATCAACAGGACAAGATAAATCCAGCGCACCACCTTTTCGACGTTCCCCAACCGCTCCAGCCACATGACCATTTGTGCGCCGACTTCAAATCCGACAATGGTGCCGACCAGCATGATCAACCCGAGTTTGTAGTCGACATTGCCGAATTTACCGTGGCGCATCGTCGATATCAGCGATTTTCCGGCCATATGCGCAATGTCGGTTCCAATGGCAAAGGCCATCGGAAATCCCAAAATATTCAATCCAGGCGTCACCATCCAGGCCCCACCCATTCCGAAGAACCCACCGATGACTCCGACACCGATCCCCAAAATGATCAACCCCGGCCAAAAGATATACACACCGGCTATCGGCATGAATACATACATCCAATCCATAGCATTCCTCCTATACGTTCTGATGTGGTAATGCCATCAATGCTCTGCGAGATCCCGAGATTTCAGGTCAATTCCGATCATGGCCATGAAGAAATCCGCTATGCTGCCGAAAATGACACCGATCACAGGAATGAGGATGACCGTGACGATGGTGAAATAGACATGGCTTTCGTTATACAGATTGGCCCACCACGCTTCCCAGGGAGGCAGGCCCCGTGTGTCTGCCACAATCACCATTTGCTCGACCTTACCACCGCCTGCAGCCATCGCCATGGCTGGCATCATCATCAGTCCGCCCCATATGCTCACCCAAATTCCCTTCAACGGCCTTCTCCAGGTATTCCAGAACGATCTCATCTTCGCATCTCCTTTCACGTTGAATTATCGAACCACCAGAACCGAACACGGTGCATAGGCAACCACTTTCGCAGCGACACTTCCAAGAAGTAGATGTTCCAGACCCGATCGGCTCTTATGCCCCATGACGATCATGTCATATCCTATTTCTGTCGCATGGGTGACAATCGCATCTGCAGCCGAAACCGCCCCCACCACCACCTTCTCAACAGGAACGCCGAGCTGCCTTGCCCTCTCTTCCGCAGCATCCACAACGGCAGCAGCCGAGGATTTCAGGGCTTCTTTGACCCGAGGGGCGCCTTCATCCATTTCGAACAAATCCGGATAGACACTGATCACCGTGATCCGGGCCTGTTCTTGGACAGCCATCTCAAGCGCCCGCGAGAAGGCCTTCTGCGAATACTCCGATTTGTCGAGTGCAACGAGAACCTTCATACACACCTCCTATTTTTCTACACGTTTCAGGAAGACATCCATCACTCCATGCGGAACAAAACAGCCGTTTTTCGTATCGGAGGTACAGCAAACGCAATGCCATGCGTGATTCACAGAACCCAACCGGCATTTGCTATTTTTTTTCACCTTATTTATTTCGCCTTTTTCTTGTTTTTGGAACTTTCGCAAACCTATTGCGCAATGTGGATCATGCATTACCCCATTGCGATGCGCAGCATATGGTTGCACGATCGATAGTGTCGTTCATTTTGCTTGATCTGGTCTGAATTTTTGAATATGTAGCATCGAACGGATCAGGTTGAATACATCCACAAAAAGGGAATGCGGGGGATTCCTATGCGGTTCTTTTACGAATTGAACGAATCCACACCGATGCTGGATCGTCTTGCGGGACTTGGATTGCGCCAAAAGCTCTTCTGTGTCGTTCTCCTGCCGGTTCTTCTCTGTATTCTGTCGGTTGGATGGGTTTCCAATTATTTCTCATCGAAATTCCTCAATCTATCCCTTCAACGCACTTCCCATATTCAAGGTCTTGCACAAGCAAGCGAAATCGAAAAGGTTCTGGATCAGGCAAGAAGACACCTCCTTGCCCTATCGAAAGAATCGGTAACGATCGAACAGCTGGAAAAATGGATTCAACTGCATCACCGATTGGGACAGGTCGGCTATCGGGAGGTCGCCTATATCGGTGTCGATCCGAATCAACGTTATTTCCTGTTAAAGATGGATCGAAGCGACAGGATGATCCGAATTTCTACCTCTCAACTAGCCGATATCAAACCTAATCCCATCACATTGTTCGATACGATCCGCTCGTATGCTGCCGATCAAGTGTATTTTGGGGATATCGTCGAAACCTATTACCCCCTCTCCCTAAACGTCGATACCCACCCGCTGTCCCACGTATTGTTTCGAATGGCTGTCCCTCATTTCATGAATGGATCGATGGATGGCATCCTGCTGATCGGTATCGATGCTTCCTGGCTTCGAAACATTCTTTCGCTTTTTCATTCGCCCCAATCTCCCTTATACGCCTTTCCCCGAACCCCTGAAGTCCGCTACAGTTATCTGTTTGACCGCCTTGGATGGATGCTTTTCGAATCCGACAACATGGAAAACGATACGGGGCCCCTTTCCACGATCCGCATTCGGGACGAAATGAAAGGCACTATCGGAAAACCTGGATATGCCAGCTGTTTTCGGCCATCGGCAGAATACACGACCTTTTGGAACATGGTCACATCGATTCAGCAAGGATTGCATGGCGTGCTTCCCGTAGACGAGCAGGGGAATTTGTCCTATTCCACCAGAAGCAACGGTTTCCTGGTGTACGCACCGATTCGATTTCAAGCCAAGCCCAATGAGCCCCCTGAAATCGTTTTGGGCTTGGCATTTTTGGATCGGACCCGAATCACCCTTGCAGCCCAACTCAAACAAATCGATGTCCTCTTCATCATTACGGCTTCTGCCACTTTGTTTGTCGGCCTCTATATCTTCTGGATCAGCCGCCTGCTGACCGCTCCACTTCGGCGCCTGGTTTCTGCAGTAGCCGAACTGCAGCCCGACCATTTTCAGGAAGGCCTTCACCTCAACCTGCCGGATCAGGAAACCCGTCTGCTTCAGGAAAAAATCAATCGCCTGCTCGAGGCCATCGCCCGACAAATGGAACTCATCCAGCATCAGCATCAGATGATTCAGATGGCTGAACAAAGAGAACGCATTGCACCGGAAGCGCTGCTTGCAGCAGCATCGCCTGAAGCCGATCCCATGCCCGAACTGGGTGGAAACAGCCCGGCCCTCCTTGCCTTAAAAGCGGACATTCTGAAGGCTGCCCGATCCGAAGCGGATGTGTTGATCACCGGCGAAACCGGAACCGGAAAACAATTGGCTGCAGAAGCCATTCACATGCACAGCGATCGATCCTCCCAGCCGTTCATCACGATCAATTGCGGGGCACTGGATGAAAACCTCCTGCTGGATGCCCTCTTCGGACATGTTGCAGGGGCATTTTCCGAGGCCAAATCGGACCGGAAAGGGGCCTTCCTGTCTGCGAATCACGGCACATTGTTCTTGGATGAAATTGGAAACGCATCTCTGAAGGTACAGCAGTCCCTCCTGCGCACCCTGTCCACCAAGACCATTCGTCCTCTCGGATCGGACACGGAAATCCTGGTGGATGTCCGGCTGATTGCCGCAACCAACGAAAATCTGACGTCTTTGATCGAGCGAGGGATTTTTCGAGAAGACCTCTATTTCCGGCTGAACGTCATCTCGATTACGACGCCTCCGCTACGGGAGAGGATCGAGGATATTCCGGCTTTGGTGTATCGGTTTATCGAAGAAGCATCTCGTGAAATGGGAAAGGAAGGGATCGGCATCAGCAAGGGGGCTATGGAGCGACTGAAACATTACCGATGGCCCGGTAACGTTCGTGAACTCAAGAATTGCATTACAAGAGCCGTCGCGATGGTGGACAGCGACGTACTGCAGACATCGGATATTCGACTGGAACCGCTTTCGGATATGCCGAAAGAAAGCCCCTCTGCGAAAAACGCCCCCATTCAGAATCGAAAAAAATCCGAACAATCCGCACCGAAAGGATCTTTTTCAGCAAATTTGAACGAACGTCAGCGTGTCGCTCTTCCCATCATCCGGAAAAAAGGACAGATCACCCGTTCGGAATATCAGCAGCTGATCGGAAAGGAGATTCCCCCAAGGACGGCGCAATACGATCTGAACGATCTCGTTCGAAAAGGAGTGCTGGAAAAGGTGGGAAAGGGTCCGGCTACCCGGTATGTTCCCGTCACAGGGAAACGCTCGTTATCCACGTGAAACGAGGGGCTTTGCCATCGTTATCAGACCCGCGTTTCGTTTGACTCGAAGCAGACCGGGACTAAAATGGTAATGCATCAGCGGGGAGTGAAGGCCCAGTGCCAAAAACCTTTTTTCGATTTCATCGAAAAGCACCGGGTGATCCGGCCAGGTAAACGTTTTCCGCTGTTCCTGCAAACGATGCCACGTTTCTTGAAGCTCTCCTTTCCCCTTGAGGCAAACGTCGATCAGGCCGTCACACAGAAACATGGCGCATACAATGGGAGTCAGCTTCCAAAGGCATCCCTTTGGCCCGAGGTACGCACAGGCAAACCCACGGGGTTCTGTTGCCAGCGCTGCAAGGAGGAGATCGAGATCTGCATCTTCCGACAGCAGCACATTGATTACAATGTCTGCGAAATGGACGATGATGCTGTCTTTTCCGCAACAGGCCGAACGCCCGGTGTCGAAGCATTTCCCTTGGCAGTAGCTCCGCAGATGTGCGTCGAAGAATGACTGCAATGACGTTCGAAACGCCAGGTATTCGGAAACGGAAGCCGACAGTTCCTGAATACTTGCCCGCCCCATCGTGCTGAAGACACGTCGAACGGCTATCCAGGTATCCAGGTGTTCCCGCTGCTCGTTACCAATCATGGAATTTTTCTTGAGAATCGCATCAACAGGCGGCCGGAGATGAAACCCAGCCCCAAGGGCTTTGATGAAGATCGGGACCTATCCCCTATCCAGACAGCGAGCAAAGGGGAGGAGGGCGGAAACGGCAGATTCAAGCAGATCTCCTCGGCCCTCGCGTTTTTCCATCACGACATCCCTGCTTCGCGAAAGACCTTTCTTCTCTGGTTTTTCCATTCCACACGCTTTTTCCGACCGGATTTCAACACCGGATACCGGTGTTCGAGAAGCGTATCCGGATCGATGCGAAATCCACCGATATCTTCCGGCATGCTTGTCGCTTTTTTCGTGGGAGATTCCTCCTTTTCCTGCTGCAACACCTTTTCCAAAGAAGGCCCCATCAAGGAGCCGTTCGATAAAAAGGGGCTTAAGTACAATTCTCCCATGATCAGGAATCGACATCCCGCCTCCATCGCTTTCTTCGTATGAACCGGAATGACGACCGGCTTTGGATCGATCCGTCTTCCCAGCCGATAGGCGCGTTCCGAATCCGTGACCAGCCATACGTATCGAAATGCCGTCGGTCGAATTCCATCGGCCAGAACCGTTCCATAACCTTTCCGTCGAACACATGTAAAAAGAACCTTCGGAGGCTGCGAACATTCCAGAATATTGGGAAGTTGCACACGATCGAGAGCCCGAATCCACCCATCCCGCACTTCAAAAAGCGCTTTCCCCGGTTGATGCACGACCTCGAAGATATCCGCCTCCCGAATGTGCCGATATCCTTCTTCCTCATGCAATGCGTGAAGCAAATGACGCAGTCGGACGAAACCGTTTTCGTCGGGAATCAACCCATAGGCATCCGGATGTCGGCCCAGAATATAGGACATCATGCGAATTCGCGTACGAAGCGTATTCATATCCATAACATCAAGGGGTTGATCTTTCCCCATCAAAAATAAAGAACCGGCATTTCCCGCAGGAACGTACCGGTTCTTCCTTCCATCAGGCCATTGGGACCGAAGCGGTTTTACACAACAAGACGATCGGCAGCCTTCAGGGCTTTTGGCAGCATGGCGGTGTTAAAGTTTTTGGACATTTTTGGCAGCGGGTCCCCGGTCCGTTTCTTCGATGTCGAAACTGACCCGGTCTCCTTCAGCCAAGGTTCGGAATCCCTGCATGTTGATTGCCGAATGATGGACGAAAATATCCTTGCCATTTTCCTGTTCAATAAAACCAAACCCCTTCTTGTCGTTGAACCACTTCACAATCCCTTTTGCCATGACCTACATCTCCTTCTTTTTTTGGTGAACAAAACAGGGAAATTCGATTGTTTCCCTTGATACAACTCACGTCTGCTGCATTTGTCGGCAAACGCGCTGAACGCTTTGAATCCGCCACGTTCCTTTACCGTTCAAGGTTGGAACTTTATTGGCCGTCAATGTCATCAGAATTTCTTCTTCATCCGTCCCGCTTCGATACAAGTCCCGAATATAATGTAGGATGGCTTCGCGCGACCAGGATGCTCTTTTCTGCGAAGCATCCGCTGGATTCGGAAGAACCTGCACTTGGGATGGGGTTTTCTGCACGCCCCCGGGCAAGGGTTCACCGGTTCCCCCCGATGCCGCGATTTTCTCGAATTGACTGGCAATACGATCTATAGACGATACCAGGCGCTCTTCGGTCATCAATCGTTGTCTGTGAACGGTTTCCAGCGATTTGATCGCATCGATCCATTCCTGCAGGTATTTCTCCAACCGGTCGATTCGCCCGTTGGAGAATACTCGGGCCATATTGTCCCCGGCTTTTTCCTGAGGATATTCCCGCTCATTTTTTCGGTTTCCTCCGGATGAATTTCCATCGAAGGGCTTTCGCCTACGATCACCGGATTTCTTTCTGGCTGAATTGCGAAGATTGTATAAAAAATCATCCATGGGGGTATTTCCAAGAAAGGCCTGGTGGAGGCAGGCTGATGGGATGGGGAAGTGTTTGACAGGATGAACCCAAATTGGGATGAAGAGATGCGGCCGGCTGAAGGCTTGGGAAAACAGAAAACACTCCCGGATTCAGAACTCGGAAACCGATCACACCGGAAAAGGCAAGCGCTTCCAGTCGTTCAACGATAATTGGCATACAGCCGGAAAACGTCGTAAATTTCACAAGCAGCCAGCTGGAGAGTGTTAAATGAGATGCCGCCCGGCAACGTCGATGGAAATTCTCGTTTTTCGAAACAGCAGATCATTTCTTGGTTTCCGATCAGCATGTATCCTCATGCTGTCATTTCCCCTACACCAATGCCGCTTTGGTTGTCAATAAAAAATCTTTGCATGAAAGTATCCTCTTGCGATATGCTTTCCCGACAAATGCAGCGCCCTCGTATTCCTTTGCAACGAATCGAGAAAATGTACATTTCAGGATTTCCGAAGAAAGCCGATCCCCCCGCCCCAATTCGTGGACAAAAGAACCGAAGGGCTACCCCATGAACCTTCAACAACGAATACCACCGGCCATCAAAAGAGAGTTGGATATCCTGGCCGAAAAACGGCAACGTCTGGTAAGGCTTCCTGCTGAAAAAGCAGTGGATGAAATATTGGCCGATCCAAAAGGCAGGGCGCTGGTACAATCCTTCCCGGAAGAAGATTTGTATTTGCTCATCCAAGAAATTGGCCCCGACGATGCCCTTCCTCTGCTGTCACTCGCTTCGAATCGACAGTGGCAGTTTTGTGTGGATATGGAAATCTGGGATCGAGATCGAATCCACCCCGAACGCTTTGCCCGCTGGATGCAGCTGTTGCTCCATGCCGATCCCGAACGGTTCATCAAATGGGTCTTGAGCGAACAACTCGAACCGATCGAACGTTTTCTGCACATGCATGTCGAGCTCTTCATTCTCGAACACGATATGGATCCATCCGATTTCCCGGACGATGCGTTTACATACGACGGCATCTACTATATCCGCTTCCAAAATACATGCAATTCAAATGAAGATCATTCTTCCCCATCACCTGCAATCGAGCCTTTTTTGAACGATTTCTTCAACGATCTCTACGAGCAGGGCAACCATTCCGTCCTTCAGAACCTCCTGCTGGAAAGCCGCTGGATCATTCCTTCCGAAATCGAAGAAGAGACATATCGCCTAAAGTGCGTTCGACTTGCCGAAAAAGGATTCCTGCCTTATGAAGAGGCAATCTCGCTCTATCAACCGCTCGATCCGGAGCATCTTCTTCCCAGAACCGTTCGTCCCTCCACGCTGAAGAATGCCGGAAGTCCCCTGTCTGCCATTCCATCCATCGTGATCAACCCCGAACAACACCCCATCGATATCGGTTTCGATGATTTGCGGAACGATCCGCTTTTTCTGGAAATTCTCTCGGAAATCGGGGCACTTGCCAACCAGATTGCCGTCGCCGACAAAGTGCATCTGTCCTCACGGGACGATCTAGCCGGATTGATACGAAAGGTCCGTGCCTACCTGGGCATTGGTATCGAGATTCTTTCCGGTGCCCCCTTTCATCCACGCACAGCCGCTCAATTTCTAAGACGCTATCCGCTATCGGCCATTTTCAGGGTCGGTTACGGCCCCATCATGATGCTGCACCGACAAACCGATCAATGGGTACGAAAGAGCTGGTTTCGAAGGGCGGGAATGAAACTGGATTTCTGGGAAGAGGAAGGTATGGCCGTCATCGGTGGCATCCTTCTGCCTCGCCCAAAGTGTTATGATCCGGCTTTGAGCGATCCCTCGTATCGAGAATTCGGTTCGCTCTCGGAAATTCAGAAAACCCAACAAAAGCTCGACGATTACAGAATGCTCGATGCCGTTCTGGAAAGCCTGTGTACGAATCTTCCATCGAACATTCTAAGGGCATTCCGCAGCAGGCGCTTGACCTATCCGTGCCTGCTGTTGACCTTGTACGCAGCCTCCAGAATGCAG
>Ga0272446_1004355_pt1 | contig 16815 bp, 15 predicted proteins | sample YNPCB0061_FD_194587 | JGI IMG/M metagenome (GOLD analysis project Ga0272446, IMG submission 194587) | Hot spring microbial mat communities from Yellowstone National Park, WY, United States - YNP-CB-006-1 | ecosystem: Environmental > Aquatic > Thermal springs > Hot (42-90C) > Sediment | place... | reverse complement strand
CAATAAAACATATTCTTGAACTCAACGAGAGCTGCCACCCATCGTTCAATTTTGATTCCTGTGATAACGCGCTGATCCAGATTCGCGATGGCTTTTTCTATCTGCTCATGGGATATTGTTTGCCTTGGTTGTTGCTGGCTATCCATACATTGCGTACTCCTTTTTGATTGATTCCAGCAGGTTGGCGATATTGTCGTGTCCGATGATAGTTGATTCGACCATCGGGTCGATATTCACGCCGCGCCGCTTGAGGTTCTTGAACCAAGGCCGGGGGTCAACCGGCCTTGCCTCTTTCTGCGCCTTTTTCACTTCCCTGATATATCGCAGACATAAATCAGGGATTGGGGCTGACTGCTCGTTCATTGACTCAGGCTGTCCTGTCTGGCTTCGTCGCCATTTATTCTGCCGGGAGCCGTAGGGCATTCCGCTTTGCCGCAAAAGGTAAGCCCGGTTGTGGCGTATGGCATACCGCACACCGGGCATTTTTCTTTTGTCTTGAAAAGTGGAACACCTTGGTCGTTATTATGCGACATCTTCTTGCGTGGCCGCTTGCGCTGCTTTACGCTGCTCTTCTTCGGCTCTTTTTTTCTGTGCCTCCGGCGATTTGTCAGGGTTTTTCTTCAAGAACTCGTCAAGGGCGAGGAGCCTTTGCCCCTGAACCTCGACAAATTCCAGCAGATCAAGACCCATATACGCAATCTGGTTATGGTCATCAAGAATCGCTGCTAAGCCAGCCTGAATGTCTATCAGGTCGTACTCGCCGCGAATCTGAAATCTGGGCTTGAGGGCTTCCGCACCAAACGCTGGCCAGCCAACAATTCTCACTTTTGCTTTAATCATTTGTCTCTCCTTTTCCTCGAAATTGCGCTTAAATTAAGCCGCTAAAGCAAGTCAGTCTTCCTTACCATGAAATTTTTACATACCCATGCCCACCACGCCCGGCATATCCATAGCCGTGTGTATACAATCCTGTTTTCCCTGCATTCCCCCCGCTACCCAAGTTGATAAGAAGAGTAGAGCCGGGAGGTATAGTTATTTTACCAATAACTTTACTTGAACCGCCGCCGCCGTAACCTTCTGAACTAAATGATACAGAAGCACCAGCTCCTCCGCATCCTCTTCGACCATGAGGACTCGCGGGGAGAAGTCCATCGGGATAGCTTGTTGACGCAGATCCAGATATTGGGACGCCAAGATACGGAAAGCGATCTCCGCTTATGTGAACTACGTCCACTGTCATAAAAGGATACGTTTCTGCGGTAATAACATAAAATACACTGGATAACGTACCACTAATCGTATACATCCCTTTTATCATCTTAAATCTCACATCTACTGCCGCCCCGTACTGGTTCAAGTTCGGCGTCGTCCCGCCTCCACATAAGAGGTTAATAGGGTATTGGGGATCCAGTAGATTGCAAACTCGGATATTTGCATAAGTGTTGGCACTGTCTCCGTCAGCAATGTATAAATTCGTGCCTATAACTACAAGGCCAGATACAGTTTGAATCTGAGCATTTGTCCCGACTGGATCATTACTGTACCCTGCTACGCCCGTGCCTATTATTGTCTCCACGACATCCGTATTCAGCGGGATTCTTTTTATCTTGAAATTATCGGCGACATAGATTTCGTCGAGGCTACTGGTGTTATATGTCGCAGCAGTTATGTTTGTGAATCTTGCTGACAGCCTATTTGGCCCAGTAACATCCCCCGGAATGTCTGATCCTGCAAAAATTGTTGGTGTTCCGGGTGCGTATTTGCATATCTTCGTAGGGAAAACCAAGAAGACATCGTTAAGACTTATCTCTAAAGAACTCGAAACCCTCCCCGGAAGTGCCTTCACCAATCCAGTTAAGTTACATGGATAACTTACTGTAACCCCTGACTCTATATCAACTCTGTCGATTCGCGAACTGTAAAACATATACATTTCGCGAATACAAAAGCCAGCAAGAATATCCCCGACTCTTGCTGGGATCATCGCCAACAAACCAACGTCTGCTTTAAGTGGGGTACGCCTCAATGTGGTCAAATACGTTGCACCCGGGTCGGCTGAATCATTCTTCTTTTCTATGATGTATATGTCTCGCGTGCTGCTTTTCGCTAAATACTGTTCATATATGTGTATCTGCCCACACTCAGCCATTATATCAATATCTTTTCCTATTACCTCTGAAATTTTGTAATAATCTAATACAGGCATTGCTATCCCGCCATATTCACCACCACCCGAACCGCCAATACCTTGACCGGACATAACCCATGAGTCCCCACCCCTTCGTCCATGCTCGCCGCCCCCCTCGCCGCCGTATTTTGCATAGTCGGTGCTGACTAAAGGCACGCTATTAAGCGTCCCTGTTTTAGGCGCACCACCTTTACCACCAAGTGCTCTCATTAAAACTTCGCCAGTCGGAAACAATTTGATTGTTGAGTCCTCACCATCGCCACCGAAACTTACCCATCGACCGGAAGCTCCTAAATCATAACCACCACCACCACCGCCGCCGCCGCCAGCCAGCTCAACGGTTAGCTCTGTTATGCCCGGTGGCGGAACAAAATACACAGTTGGGCTCATCGTATATTTACCGGGAATAGATTTATACTCGTGTCTTTCGACCTCAAAAGTTCTGTTTTGTGCGATTGTGTCTTTTGCATACTGAATCACATCGTATATCGAAGGGAAATGTATGACATTATGGTCTCTTGACCATAATGATTGCGATGGGTCAAGCGTCTGACTCACGACAGAGAGCGAAGTGTTTACGTTATTGGTAATCCGAACCTCACGCAGAGTAAATCGGCCCGGTGTAGCTGTTGGTGCAACCGGATTTGCGGAAGGAACGCCAGTCTTTACATATAGCTTTACGTTCCTCACTCGACGGACATACTTCAATGCGGCATAAGAGGTCAATGTTGAAGGGTTAAATAATTGCACTGTATCATAGTAGTCTACATCGTCTTCCTCAACAATCTCTGCTTCAATAATATCAATTCTATCGTATGTCGAATCTGCGGGGGCGAAAACGAGAGTCTCCTCCGTGTATGGCGACATCTTATTTATTCGAGTGCCTTTATACACACCAACAACACAGTTCTCACTGTCTGTTCGATACAAAAATACTCCCTTTAACCCACACTTAACAGAAAGACTGTTTGGCACTGGCGTAACATCTAAGTCTTGAAAAATTAAATGGTCATCGTTCTTAAATCCAGCTATAAATGCCTGCGCTATACCGTCTTGCATAGCGAACAAGCTATCCGCAATACTATTCAAAAGATCAGCGGTAACTTCCTGAAATGCGTAATGCTTCAGAACCCTAAACTTATCCATGTGAAATCTCCTTATGGGAATGGCGCATAGTATTCTAAGTCGTATTTGACACCTGCGACGTGTGCAAGGCTCAATAGGGCGACAATTATCTTCTCTGCCACGGCATTTAGTGGTTGCAATTTCACCCGAAAATAGTATATCAGTGTCCCCTCAGCAGAATCCCCCCCCATGATGTCTGGGGTAACAGGAGAGTTGTCAGAATTATCGTATGTAAACGGGTGCCAGTTTGCGTAGCTGCAATCAGAATACATAATCTGATACTGATCGCCACTTTCCATAATCACAACAGGCTCAGACGAGAATGGCTGCAACAATTCTTTGATAGCAACGGCTGACTCTTTTTGACTCATTACACGTTTCTTCACATACAGAAAATACGATGGGTCTGTATATCCAAGTGGCCGTGCGACACCAAAATATGCGTTCGCAATCGCGTCCAGATACTCTGCTTGCGCGAGATCGAGCCGAAGCATATCTATCAGGAATCGCGCCAATCTCCGCTCGTATTCTGTCAAATTTGATATAGCACCATGATTTATGTCATTAAGTGTGGCATATTGTCCCGGAGCCAGAGTGTTCTCTACCGCCGCTGGGTCGCCTACCAACGCCTTGAACACAGGTTCGCTTTGGTTAAAAATTTTCGTAAACTCAAGAAGTTCTTGCAGCGTTTCTACCATTAACTCCTCGAAATCAATTCGTAGGTGGTCGTAAATCCGACAGCCTTTGATATTTCATTTGCCGCAATAGAAAAGTTCGCTACAGGGACTGACGAGCCATCGACTTTCATGCCAAGAATCTCGACATCGAGCACATCAGGGTGGCAGTTCTGAACTGCGGTAACAAACTCCGTGATAAATACGTCTTCACCGAGTTTGAGCGAGTCAAGGTAGGCAGAAACCGCCGTCTCTGCGGCTGATACAATCTCTGCTGGCGCTACAAGCGTACTGATGTCGATATAGATTTTCATTGTGACTTCAAAATGGCGAAGCACAGGAGCCTCAACGCTGACCCGTATCCCAGAGGCTTTGTAACCGGGAAAGTTCGCAGTATCACCGGGCACACCGTAGACAACCTTAGTAACTTCAGTCAGTAGGGAAGGCGGTATCGTACCGCTACCGTCATCCACATATATCGTTATCCATCCCGGAGATGGGAACAACTCGCGAATATACACTGAGCGCACTGTCGGAATGTTAAGAAGACCAGACTGTATGCCCAAGTTCGTTGTCTTTGTCAGTCCGTTCACATACTTGATAAACCGCGAGCGCCTGTCGTCGTCAGACTCTTGGTCTGTCCCGCCAGATATAGCAGACACGTTGTAGGCATAATCAAATCCATTATTACCTGAGAAGAAACCTTTGCCGTCACGGGTATCTATATCGCCAATAGCGAGGTCGAAAATCGCCCCCGATGCGACGGCTTGGAGCGTAATGTTGTCGCTTTCATTCTGGCCTGCAAGGATTGTGCCTGCGGTCGTTGTTACGTATTCGTTTCCGTTTACGTTTATTGTAATCCCTATCGGAACAGTGGTATTGACGAGAGGAGCTTCTGTAAGGCCGATCTTGATCTGCCCCGATGACCGCGTACCCGGATTGCGGGTAAATCCTAAGCTATCGTAAAGCGACACGGGGATCGCTGCAATCAACCCTTGGCGAAATTCGTAGTGAGTCTGGCCGGAAACAATCGCCATGGCCTCCACGAGTGCGCGGATTCGACTGCCTACGTTGAAATTGGTCAGGCCAACGCCAGAACCCACCAAAAACTGCTCAATCTGGTCGTAAATCTGGATGTAGTTGCGCGGCGTGTAGATTACTTGAGCCATTAGATATACTGAACGATGCCAACGAGAGGTTCGACTGTACTCTCAAAGTAGATAGCATCGCCAACCTGCTTCGTTTTCTTCACGTTTGTCGTTAAAGCCTTGACTCGGGGGTCGCTGTAAATAACATTTTCAATCTTGTTTTGCAAGACCGTTTGATTCATATTGACATTTACCTGACCGACCTGTATCGGATTGCCCCACTCTGGATACAATGGCAGCGTTCCCTGTGGCATAGTTACCATGTCCGATATGTTTTGCTTAAAACCTTCTCCGGGGAGTGTTACCTTCAGGTCGCCGGAATTATCCACCACAAGGTCGCGCTGCGGCGACAAAAACAAGTCCCTGCCAATAATTTCATCCTCAAGAGTCTGAGCTGTAGGGGTTTTTGGTACATGCTTCCAGTACACAAGATTGCCTGACTTGTTATACACGCTCTTTTTTTCGATCGGGAGCTTTATCTGCTTCCCAACCATTCCGTTCAATGCAAAGTCTGTCAACCTCAACCCATTGATTCTGGCAATCTCCGGGAATCGCGCATAGTCGCCCAGCTTCCTAATCGCAATAGACCCAAGAGTATCACCTTGGGCGACAGTGTACGAAACCCACCCAGAATCCGAATAATGTATCGTCGCACTTGTCGTCCCTGAAAAAAATGCTTCATCAAGCGGCGATAAATCCTGCACCGTGCTGTCGGAATTGCCATTGATGATTGGGTGCTTTATCCCTGTATAGCCTTTGATGCCAGAAAGGCTTGTTGTGTATTGCAAAACATTGGCAATAGCAATAAATATGTCTGCATACCCGCTACTTATCACGTCATGCGACGGGTTATTGGAGCGGCTTGCTGTGGCGTACTGTGCTGCGGTCATTCCATACAAGCCACGAATGACCTCATATATCGCATCGCGACAGGTGGAAGCGTAGGCGTCTGACTGCGCCACCACGGCATCCTGATTGCTTGCAAATCCATTAAAGTAGTCCGAAAGAACTACCTCATAACTTGCCATAACTCCGCTCCACGACAACTTACTGAGTTCGCGGTAGTCTGCCGTGATATTATTTACTGACCGTTGAAACACGTTTACAGGATTAACGCTAACAAGAGCAGTCGCTATGTCTTTCATCGTCTGATCGGCATTTAATTTTTTTGAGATCGGCGGGACAAAGTATGGCTGCTTTCGTACATCTCGCACTCCAACAAGATCGACAGACCAACGTGCGGTAAAAGGGTCACTTTTATCTCTGCTCACTCGGAAGTTTTGCGGCACAACCTCCCAATGAACATTGTCGTCGTAATCGTGATATACGAACTGTATGTCGTACAGATTGTTATTAAGAGACATTTTGGCCAGCTTGCGCATGCCGCCAAAAATCCCGTCTGCTGGCAACAGCCCTAACGTATTCAAGGATGTAGGCACAAGCTGGTCTGATGTAAGACCGGGTTCCAGAGAAAGGGCATCTTTTTGCCAGAAGTCATATAGCATGAACTTTATTCTGAAAAATTCTTCGAGACCAGACATCTGGTTTAGCGGGAAAAAACTACTTACGGCTGCACCTAATTCTGTAGCGGCTTTGTTGACAAGACCGCTCGCAAAGTTATTCAGTATCGCCCCAGCCTTGTTGTCTCCGAGAAGCCTGTTGCCAAACGGGGCTGGCAATTGATCCAGCCAGTAACTCCAAAGACTGCCGCCTAACTGAATGATAGGGTTATCCACCCCAGACCAATCCACCACAGTAGAACCAATTGTCTTGTGTACAGTCATTCTGTAGCCGTACTGCATGGAGTACTGCTCTGGAGGGACGAGAAGGAACATCTCGACTCTATCGCTTTTCCTTTGCCGTGGGATGTATTCAAACGAATAAAGAGCGGTTGGATTAAACCCAAGTGCGCCACCAGCCGTCGCAAGATTTGTGAATAACGACATTAAATGATACCGCCGATGACGTTTCCTGAAAGACTCATAACTTGTGCATTTTGCGTGATTGCAGCGACAAGAATATCATACATCTTCTCATACTTGACCAACATCCGGGCCTCGGCATTTGGGTCAAGTGTACCGCCGTATGCGGCCACAAAATCTTTATCCGCCTGCACCATTGCTGCCGCGAATGCGGCTTTACCTGCGGGGAGTGCCATAATTACGCCTTCACTTTTTGCTCGAATGGGCCAACTCGCGTAGGCCCACTCAGAATTGGCTGCAAGCCTAAGAGCGTCAATACATAATTGTCTCCTACCACGGCCACTGGTTTGTACCCTGAAGGCCCGCCAGCACCCAATTCGACGCCACTGTCTGACTGACTAATCTTTCCAGAATCTCCGATTGTCCCGCCTGCTGCAATCCCGCTAACAAGCGTGTCTTTGGTGTGAATTTGCTTTGCACCGTCTTCAAACCCTGTTTCAATTGCGTCCGGTGTTATCTTCTGACCGGCCTTATCAACAAACCCTGTCTCAATGGTATTATCGTAGAAGTGCTGGCGACCGCCACTACGATGGCTTCGGTATATCGAATCTTCACTCAAGCCTTTTTCAGTCTTAAAATCGACGTAATTAGCGACTTCATCGCTTAACGCAGCACGAAATTGAAAACTCGATATGTATGCGTCTCGAATATCCCCACCGACAAAACTAACGACAACTTTCTGTCCTCTAACCGGAGGTATCCAGTCGCCGTGCAACTCCATCGTCTCCGGGTCGATATACCCTCCGGGCCACACCACGTTTTGCAAAAACGCCCCATTGGAAAGAATAACATCAACTGTGGACAATTTTGTACTGAAAAATCGTATGTCGTCGATGACGCCATCCACATTGTACTTGGCTTCGGCGTCTTCATAGTTTACCGAAAAGCCGTTCGTCCGCCTTCCAAACATGGCGGAAACTTCGTCAGAAGATTCGCCAAAACTTTTTGTATTGTTGCCCGCCATTGCTACTTCTTTTTTGGCGAGAATTTCGCTTTCAGCTCTGCATACTTGACGAGCTGATTGAAACTGCTTGAGTGATAGCCTGCTGTCCAGCTACCACTGGAACCGATGTCAACCGCAACATCCAAGCTCATCGTCCTCAGATTTCCTATTTTTTTGTTCGTTGTCGCGTCGTACACATCCCCTGTCGCGTCAATAACCTTCACCTCACGCGCTGGGCTTGTCGCTGAAGCCTTGACGCTAAAATAGGTTACGGACGACCCCTTGGCTGATGGTCGCACTCCCCCACCGACTGAAGCAGGAGGTGTTCCGGGGACGCTACTTTCTCCAACCTTAACTCTTGCCTTGACTTTCGCAACATTACTGATTGCGTCAGCACTCCTCCTCGCGCCGGTCGTGGCACTTGCACTTGATCCTGTACCTGCCCTTGTCCCTGTCCCTGTCCCTGTCCCTGTACCTGTACCTATACCTGATCCTGTACCTGTGCTGGTGCTGGCGCCCGTGTCGGCCATTGTCGAGCTTGATGTCTCGACCTTTGGATCGGAGATTTTATCTTCCCTTTTGATGATGTAGTCGGTCTGATTATCCTTGAATCCTTCTTCTGGAAACCCTCTCGTAACTTCTAATTCGTATGTTAGCTCTCGGTTGCTCATCATCATCTTATATGAGTTCAAATAATAAATACCGTTTTCGTCTTCATACGGGCTAACGATCTTTATGTGAGTTCCTTCGTAGATGCCGGGCAACCACTGGATACGAACAGAGCCTTTGTTGAATCGTGCATTGTATTTGAACCAATTGTACGCTTTTGCCTGAAGGACGCGAAAGTATTGAATGAGGTCTTTCACAAGTGCGCTGTCTTTTTTCTTGATCGCGCTGGATGTATCGAGTCCATCCATGACCGCACTGAACACTCTTTTCCCTACCATGCGGAGAGCACGATTATCCACCACTGGAGGCCAAATAATGTCGCTGGCACCTGACGAAATCTTGGGGCCGTTTGCTGAAACTTTGTACACAGAGTACAAATTGTCGTCTGAATTGAACAAATCAGAGCTGATTATATGCTCTGCGCCGAGGATAATCCCGGAAAAGGTTTCGTCCACAGAATGCAGGCTTGTATCGAGAATCATGCCTGTTGTGATCGTCTTTGGGGGTTCCCCGTTATATCCAATGTCCGATATTTCCGAATCCACTATTTTCGGATGGTCGTATGGCGTTGGCCTAAAGACAATATACTCTTTCCCTGCATCAAGATATGCGCTACCAGCAAGACTACCTTTATCACCTTTTAGTTTTGCGTCATATAAGGCTATCCACCTGCCGCCTGTCGTTACCCAGATTTCATGGAACGGAGCAGAACGATACTGCATAATTGCGTCCCAAATTGAATAATCAGAGCCATTCATGGCTCCAAGCACAGACCATATATTCAGGTATTTTTCATAATATGAAACATCGGACATTGCGAGACCAATCATCGAGTCAATGGTTGAGCCATCAGTAAAGATAAACTGTGCATACTGAGTGTTGAGAAAGCCCTTGAGCAGTTTATTAACGATAAACTCGATTGCCTTCTTCGGTGTCGTCGCATCTTTGAGAACTTCTGGCTTAACAGCTTCTTTGAAATTTTCAAAGTACTTGCTTTTTGCCCCCTTGTTTTTTCGCAAGTACAGAATTTCACCACCAAGGTCGAAGTAGATTGACTGCCTGCTCAACCAAGTCTGCATGCCGATGCAATTTACAGTATACCCAGCCATCCTATCGTTCATAGTCCTTCGGATAGTTGAGACAAAGTAAACCCCGCGAAACTCGCTGTTTACAGTTAGTTTCACAACATTACCCGATTCGAGAATCTGCTTCCACGTTAGGATTTGCCCGCTATTCAAGAACTGTTTTTCTGAGTACATGCCTTTTAGCTTTTTGTATAGCGTGTCATGTACTAACAGATCACGGATCGTGAATGTAAGGGATGACGGAACGTCAATACCCCTTCCGCAATAAAACTCGGTAATGTATTGCTTCTTGCCGCTTTCGGCATTGACCGCCTCATCAATCTCGATCTGATTCCCGTGCCGGAAAAATATCTCTAATCTATATCGACCAAATTGATAATCTGCAATCATGCTGGCTTATTTTTTTGACAAGAGCATCAGCTTACCAATCAGCCAGTTTACACCACCGGCAAATTTCTCTAAGAGGCCATTTAATCCATTGAGGATGGTAGCGGCGTTTTCTGATGCCTGACCAAGCCTCTCCAAGTGGAACGCAAACTTATTCGCTCCGGCCAATACCCTTTGGTTGGCCTCACTGTAGCCCATAGCAGAGTCCGTCACTGACTTGCTTTTCCCCTCTTTGTAGATACCAGTTACCAGATGCTCTGCTTCGCCTAATTTTCCAGTCTGCCCCATGAGCACATACTTCATCATTTCTGGCGGAAGCATACTTGCCAAATCTTTTTTACCCTCTGTGGTGATCCCTTTTTCCGCAGACTTTATTATGTCGTCGAGACTGCCTCCCTTCTGCGCTGCGGCCAGCATCAACATGCCTGAGATCGGGTTGCCCGACTGATACCCTGCCGACATCATGCCAGATAATGTTGATGTAGCATGTTGCGCTGTGGCCAAAGACGCCCCGTGACCAGCAATCGCCCCCATCGTGCTTGCAATGGCTGTTGTATCAGCCACGCCTCCAGCCAACTGCTGCTGCTGCCCAATACCAATAACGCCTTGAGCGAACTGCCCTAAGCGTCTTTGTCCAACCCCAGCACCCACCCCGTAAGAGGCAATCTTCATTAGTTGGTCACTACCTGCTCCTATCGACATGCTTCTCCCGTGGCTGTCAACGGACATCATTTCTGCGAGCTGTGCGGCCATAACCATCCCGCCTGCTGCACCCAAACCTTGCGCGTGGCCGAACTTTGCAGCCTTTTCAAAGACGCTTTCACGCCCGGCCCCCTTCCAATTTACGGTTGAGTCAAAAGTTCCTGCATTCATGTGCTGTTGGGCCTGCATGATCGCGTGGCCTTTTGCGGCAGCCGAATAACCGAGGCTTCCGATGGCACCTTGGCCTCCGGCACTCATAAGGCCAACCTGTCCAAGTGTGCCGATTTGCGACGTGACGTAGCTAATATGTGCTTCACCAGCTCTTTGTGCCGCCGCCATAATCGCTCCCATCGCAGCACCAATAAAAGGTACAGCCGATGCGGCTGTAGTGAATCGCGAATTGCTTTCGCGGGCCTGAGTCCGAGACTCTTCAGAGGCTCCGGCTGCAACCGGAGCCGTGGGAGCAGCTACTTGAGCCTCGTTCGCCTTTGCTCGTCTCTCTTGGATATAAGAATATGTCATACCGATTGCCTTCATGCCTAAGTGCGCCCACCCAGTCATTGAGGACGACATTAGCGTATTACCTGCTTGCTCCCCCTGCATGAAGCCCATTTGAAATCTACTACCCAATTGAGCCAGACCCGACACTGGGACACCACCACCAGCCCCACCACCACCAGCCCCGCCGGCACCGTGGTCATACCCGCCACCAAGACCACCACCTAAACCACTACTATCAAAAGAATCCGATGACTGACCACTGCCACTGCGGCTTGCGCCAGTATTGATTTTGGCTTGCTGGATATTTATCACAGCTCTGTTGATCTGGAATGTTCGGGTCCCCCCTGCATTCACCCCACCACTACCACCACCAAGCCCGCCAAACAGGCCGCCGCTTGGCTCGCCTGAGTATTTTTCCATCTTGGCCTTTGACTCGGCTTTAGCAATCAGGTCGCCTTGCAAGAGCGCGGGTGACACATAACCTACAGATGCTGCACTGGCTGGCCTTTCCCCGCCAACCGCCTGACCGGAACCATATATCTTTTCTATAATTGAGGATGCTTTTGCGACATCCCCGGCGAGCTTTTGAGTCCCAAGCCTTGCCTCTACGACTATTTCATTCTCCGGCACTTACAGGCTCCTGTGGCTTTACTGACTCCATTCCACCAGTAACGAGCTTTTTCCGCATCTCTGTATTGATCGCATTGGTAATCGCCACCAATCTATCATCGTCAACATACTGCTTCAAAGCGTCAAATATATCCATAATTCTCTTTCTCTTGTTCATGTGTGGCATTTGAAGCAACTGCTTTTCCAGATTAGGGCGCTCTGCTTCGTCTACCGTTTCCAGTGATCGACGGATATTCTTGGCTATACCGGCTGGCATGAAGTCTTCGTCATTAGCATTCAAGACATCATATATTTCAGAGATTAGAATCTCAATAATCTGAACGTCTTTCGACCTCTTTCCCCAGATTGCATCGAGGTAAAATATAAACTTCTTCTCTTCGGGATACCAGAAGTTAAAAGGCTCTGCCAATAACGTATCAGGAAGCAGTCTGAAATGCGAAATCAAGAACGCATCAATCACATACTTGCTTTTCTTGGCCTCTTTAAGCGGGTCGAAATTTTTTTTTTGCTTCCTCGAACCGCTCTTCCGCTGAAAGATATTTTTCGTATAACAGCTTAATATAATTGTCATCCGGTATCTGTGTGAAGTCCTTTTGAAACTTCTCTTTGAAGACCTCTGGGCCATCCACAAATGACACCGTTAATGTGGCGATCATAAACGCCCGAGAGTAATCATCCGCAGTCACTGACTCTATCGGTGAACCACCGAGAACTCTTGAAATAACCTGCGCTCTACGCAGCTTCTCCGTAGGTCGGAGAAGCTGAAACTTCCAATTATCTCCGTCAATAGAAAATTCGACATCACGACTGATGTCCAAAAGTTTTTCCAACATGGGTTTCTCCTTACCTTGTCTGAAAAATTAGAATACGTTGTGTTCGATGACTTTTGTGGCCTCCCAACGTGTAGTCTTTCTTGAAAGACCTTGGTCAAGGTTCACATCTTTCGATCCACACTTGCATCCGCGTAATTCATAGAGTATTTTGCCAGTAGCCTTGTCGACAAAAAAGAAGTCGATCACACCAGCAGTCAAAATAGTATCGCGCGTCGGCGTGTCGAGATTGTCAGGCACTGAGGAGTACAGTGTGAACGAGCTAACCCGAAACGAGCACGAGTAGTTCGTGCTCTTAAAGCCGCGCGGGCCATGTGTACCAAGGGCCAATATCGGCTGTAAGTGGAAGTCTTCACTGAATCCGGCGTCTGTTGCCCAACCAATTTGTCGTGTGCCCTGAAAGATCAGGGCATCCATACCGGCTATGACCGGTAAGTCGGGCGATGGTGGCGAGGTGGGGACTGGCATCTGTTTTTACTCCGTTTTTACGACAATCCCGGCGAACCGAGATTGAAGAGATCGAAAATGAAGTTTATCGGGGCCGTGAGAGTCGCGTCTTTCTTGATAAACACCCTGTCTCCTTCGATTACCAGCTCAAGGTTGCTGTACGCTTCACCGTCAATATCTGTCAGCCAGCCCTTTGTGACGTAGCTTTCAAGAAGTTTCAAAGCGGAAGCCCGCATAATTGCGGTGATGCCTCGTGTTCCAGTCGCTGACACAAAGAGGTTTTCCATCTGGATACGAAAATCCTTCACGAGAGCGAGGGCTGTTGTAACCATAGACATCTCTGATGCGATAAGGTTAGTGCCTTGATAGGTTGTCACCGACCGCGTGATCTGTGGCGCGCCGGTTAGCTCGTTAGTGTCAACGATCAGACAACCTGCTTTGATGAACTCGTCGATCTCGTCAGACGTGTATTTCTCTGGATTGCCCAAGCAATTCAACGCCTTGAATGTTGCGGGCGTTGTCGGGCCATTGCCAGCGTTGATCGCGGCGGCAAACACTGGCAGGTAGATAGGGTCGAGCGTTACAGTCTGACCCTGCGAATTTGTGAACTTCACAGGTGATGCCCCATAGAGATAAAACATCGAGTTCAGATTTTTTGCATTTTGCTGACGATCTTTATACGTGTCGGTGGCCAACGCGCCAGAACCACCAATTCGCTCGCGACGATTTTTTACGTCGCAAGAGGCATACACTGAGCGTTTGTTAATCTGAGCGAGATCGGGGTCTCCAGATAGCTCGATCTGATAAAAAGCCTGCACCTTTTCGGCCAGCGCAATTGCACCGATGTAGTCGCTGTTTGTTGGTGTTGACGTGCTACCACCGCTCAGGTACGTCTTTGCGATGGGGTCAATCGATACACGGAGCGTTGCCGGGATTTGGATCGCGTCGGTAAGCGGCGAGACTCTGTTCAGCCAATCAAGCTGCTTCATATAGGTTGCAGTCGTGATAAACGCGGAGTTCTTGAAGTTTGTAGGAGCAATATCGTCCATTAGATTAGGCTTCGCACCACCGTCAATCACAGTAATCTCGATCAGAGAATTTTTCGAGCGGATGTGATCAGCAAGCTCATCAATTGTCTGAAAGTCAGACAAATTCACATCCACAATGTTGGTCATGCCGTCATTGATACGAAACACATCCGTTGCCGAGACATACGAGACTGACATTGAAGCTGCCGGCCCTCCGCTTGGATAAAACAGCTCCATCTGCGGGGCATAAAGCGGTTCAGACTCTTCGGCCTGAGAATCCTTAAATATCGTTATTACCACGCCTGTAACACTCGGAAATTGCGGGTGCGTCTTTGGCACTGCCTGAATCGCGATATTGTTTGTGTGGCTACCATAGTCCGAAGATTTCAGGAGTGTCGTATCGATAGAGTTTGACTTCAACAAGAGTTGCGACTTCGTAGCTGGCTGAACGCGCACACAGACAACCCTGCTTGCGCCAGATATGTTTGGGTCGGATGACGGCGCGAATGCGATTTCACACGCATCAAGAAGCGGGCCTTTGCGAAGAATGTCGCGAGCGTCATTGATATTCGTGAAGAGCATCGGGCGATCCTGTTCTGCAACTTCCGATGCGTTGTACGGAATCCCGCCATCGGACTTGCCAATAAGCACCATTGTCGATGTGTCAACAGGAACATTACCTTGTGGCCGGAGCTTAAACTTGCTGAAGCCACCGGGGCGAAAAAACTGTCTGCTTTCAAAAATTACCGGCTGCGCCATCTTACCCTCACTGCTTTCGCGTCAAAAACTCATTAAGAGCTTTCTCATAACTTTCTTTTGTGCCGTTGAAACCGACCTTTTTTCGCAGGTAAACAACGGCGTAATCTGCCACGTTTTTTTCTTTTATGTTGGCCTCGGCGAGATATTCGTATACCGATATAGTCTTGCTGGCAGATTGAGCGTCTTTTGCTGACCGCTCTTTAACCTCTTCTGTTGGTTGCTCAAGTGTCTTTATCTTTTCTGCCATGCCATTACCTCGGGCTTAACTCCACTTCTTCATCACCAAACCGCAATCTATCTTGTGCGCCCGCAACAGTGAACCATGCGACGTGCTGCGCATCATAAAGCGATGCTTGCGAATCATAAATGCCGATGTCAAAATGCTTCAACTCTGTCAAGCTAATATCAATTAGGTAGTTCACGTTTTGCATAAGTAGCGGAATTTCCATCTCACACCCATAGAGTATCTCCCCATAGTCGAAGTTGTATAGGTTTGGCGTCATCGAGTAAGCCTCTGGCTTTACCCCGTACTTCTGGATTCCTCGATAAAACTCAATCATCAAGGACTTGAGCATTTTCTTAATATACCGATTTGACTCGGCTGATGCACTCCACGCGCTTATCTGAATGGCAGTCCTTTCCACCACTGAGTTCATGTAGACATATAATTTCTCACCATTTTTTGCCTTTTCGGCGAGCATGGATCGCAATAACTGAGGCAGTTCTGGCGGATACATCCGGTTATCTGGTCTGATAGCCTCAATTCTCGCAACAAACTCCTCAGAGACCTCATACGCTTGCGATTGGTTAGCACCAAGTATCAATGAGTCGGGAGAGACGTGTACCTGCTCGACGCCAATCAAAGGGAGTCGCGACTGAAAATCGCCAATCTTTTCACTCATGGCCTCGGCAATTGCTATAGGATGCGCGTCAGCCACCTGAATATCTCGTTTCATGTGGCCGTTTGTTATTCTGTCCATCTGATACGAAGGGATACCAGACTTCAAAAATCCAATAACAAACTCAGTTTCGTCAATTGCGGGCCAATTAAGCAAGATACTTGCTTCGGGGAGCGTTGATCCTGTGTACTTTGTGTTCATAACCCTTTCGACTCTTGCATATCGCGAGCCACACCCTCGCGCAAGATATTCAGATACTCTGGGTCGGCAATCATACGGTCAATTACTTGTTTACGGACGTTCCACGGTGATATGGCAGGGAAAATCCATCCGGGAGAGCGAGCAGTAATCACCCGAAAGGTGATCGCGCTGGAATGCAAACCCCCGCCCTTCGTTTTTTGGGTTACCTTTGTTAGTCCTTGCATTATGTGAAATTTGTGTCCGGGGCGGGGCGTGAACCCTGCTCGGCCAGCAACATTTATCTGTTTACCAAACCCCTCAGACGAATATGAGTAAATGTTCCGCTGAACATCATTGCCGTGAGCATTTTTTTCAGTTTTTGTTCCAGTTTTGATGTACGACTTCAGCCCAGAAAATTCTTCCTTTAGTCCGTGTTGCTCCACCTGTGCCATACCATGTCTAAACGCGATAATCATATACGCCCCTTTTTTTCCGCGTCGCAACCTTGGAGACTTCGCCATGCCTTCCCATATACGATAACGCCCCCTGCCTTTTTCAATAACCAACGCGAAAGGCTCGGCTGACTGCGATGGGCCAAATCTGATAGAGCGGTTCTGCTCGCCAAGGATTTGTAGGCC
>Ga0272446_1004354_pt1 | contig 16817 bp, 17 predicted proteins | sample YNPCB0061_FD_194587 | JGI IMG/M metagenome (GOLD analysis project Ga0272446, IMG submission 194587) | Hot spring microbial mat communities from Yellowstone National Park, WY, United States - YNP-CB-006-1 | ecosystem: Environmental > Aquatic > Thermal springs > Hot (42-90C) > Sediment | place... | reverse complement strand
GGCAATGGGCGCAGCAAGCCGGTTCGGAGAACGCTGCATGACCAATCACAGCAGCGCAAGCCGCCGCCGCGCCGCGCGCACACAGACAACTGATGCTGACCCGACGACAGCGCCGACACTGACCGATTTGAAACGCAAAGCGCGCCGCATCCATTCATTGCTTCTGAAGACCTACGGCACTCCGCTGTGGAATCGCCTCGACGGCGTGAGCGAGCTGGTGAGCACGATCCTGTCACAGAACACCAACGATGGCAACCGCGATCTGGCGTATACCCGTCTGCGAGCGCGCTTCAAGACATGGGAAGCAGTGCGCGACGCCGACGCCGACGCCGTAATCGAGGCAATCCGGCCCGCCGGTCTGGCGAACCAGAAAGGCCCGCGCATACAGGCCGCTCTGCGGCGCGTCACGGAAGCGCGCGGCGAGCTGAACATCGACTTCCTGCGCGACTTGCCCGTTGAAGAAGCCCGGCAATGGCTGACCAGCATCAACGGGGTGGGGCCAAAGACCGCCGCCATTGTGCTGCTCTTTTGCTATGACATGCCGCTGTTTCCGGTGGACACGCACATCCACCGCATCGCTGGCCGGCTGGGTCTGATCGGCCCAAAAGTGACGGCAGAACAGGCGCACACGATCATGGAGCAGCTCTGTCCGCCGGGACAGCATGGCTCATTCCACATCAACATCATCAGGCACGGCCGCGAAATCTGCCATGCGCGCAAGCCGGAATGCGAACGTTGCCCATTGCAGCAGGAATGCGCCTATTTTCAGGCGTCGGACTCCTCAAAGGAGGAGTCGTAAACCTTTGAAGCAGCATCCGCCGCCTGATGGATCGCGCGCAGCGCGGCGGGCAATAAGGGCAGAAGATCACCCGCCAGCATACCGGCATCTCCCTGTTGATCGCGCCACAGCGCGCCGGCTTTGGCATGGGCATAGACCCCGCACACAGCAGCGTCGAACGGCGCCAGGCCCTGAGCGAGCAGGCCAGCAATCGCGCCGGCCAGCACGTCGCCCGTTCCAGCCACGGCCATAGCCGGATTGGCAAATGGAGCTACCACGGCTGTTCCGTTCGGGTCAGCCACAACGGTGTGCGCGCCTTTGAGAACCACGATGTGCCCCCACTCTGCCGCATAACGCAGCGCGCAGCCGATGCGATCCGCCTGCACTTCAGCGACGCTCAGACCCGTGAGTCTGGCCATCTCGCCCGGATGCGGCGTCAGGATGGTGGAGCGCGGCAGGCGCGCCGGCCAGTCAGGCAATTTTGCGACCAGGTTCAGGCCGTCGGCATCGAGCACCATACGCGCGGGCCGGCCATCGCTCTCAAACTGGGCCAGCAGAGCGGCCAGAAAATCACTCGCCGGTTCGGACTGTCCCATGCCCGGGCCGACCAGCAGGCCATGCCGCTCTCTGGCAGAGGTGATCCACTCGCTGATGCGCGCGCGGATGCGCGGCAGCGCCTCGATGGACAGGCTGTCACGCGAACCGGGCGTTGTCAGGTACGTGGCCTCGCGCAGGTGCGCGGCAACGACCGGCTGAATTGCGGGCGGGACGGCCAACGTCACCAGCCCCGCGCCCACCCGATACGCCGCCGCAGCAGAGAGAGCCGGCGCGCCGCTGTAGTCCGAACATCCGCCCACCACCAGCGCCTGACCATGCGCGCCTTTGTTGGCATCCGCACGGCGCGCCGGAAGACGCCGGCGCACCCAGGGATCGGTCGCCAGGCAAACTTCGGATTCATCTTCGGCCGGCGCAATGCCAATCGGAATCACCACAAGTTCACCACAAGCGCCCGCCGCCGGATAGCAATAGTGCCCGCGCTTGGGGGCATGGAAGGTGATGGTCAGGTCGGCCGGCACTGCGGCGGGGTCAAGCGCGCCGGTGTCGTAGTTCATGCCGGTCACGCCATCCAGCGCAACGAGCCAGGGCGGACGATTGGCGCGCACCTCGCGCAGCATGTCGCGCAACACGCCGTCGATCGGGCGCGAGACGCCTGTGCCGAGCAGCGCGTCGATGATGACATCGGCATGGGTGACGAGTTGATGCAACACGCGCAGGCGCTGGTCATTGTCGGCGTCTGCGACAAACAGTCCCCGCCGGCGAATCGCAGCGAACACCGGGTCGTCTTCACTGCGCGGTTTGAGCAGGTAAACCTGCGGCGTGATGGGCAAGCCATCGCGCCCGGCCGATTCAGCCAGTTCGTCGGCGCACACCAGCCCGTCGCCGCCATTGTTGCCGGGGCCGCACAACACCAGCACGCGCATTGCTGTGGACGGGCCGGCAGACGCCAGACGCCGGGCAAGCCGCTCGAGAATCAGGCGCGCGGCATTGCGGCCGGCGTTCTGCATCATCTGCGCATAGCTGAAGCCGGACGCGTCGGCGCGGCGTTCCACCTCCCGCATCTGCGCCACAGTCAACAGGTGTAGATCAGCCATTTCGCCTCCCTGAAACAGTCGAGCCTCCCACAGTTCGGGGAAATCACAACCTGCGGAAGCGCAAGCGATTACGCCGCGCTAAGAGAATCCTAAGCGATATTACAATAGCCTCTATGACAGGCAGCCTGCGTGGCGTGTGCGCTTGTCTGCTGGCAGCCCTCGTTACGATTGGCGTATCTTCCTGCAATCAGACTCCAGCGTCGGGGGGAGACCAGGAAGCGAGGATAGCCACAGGGGCGCCATCGCTCTGCGAGACATCAACTCTGAAAATCGACAACACGGGATGGTACACCGATGTTGCCGGCAAGATGTGGGTGCTCGGCGAAGTAATGAACACGTCGGCGAATGACAGGTTGCTGCCGCAAATCTGCGTCACCATTCACACGGCAACCGGCGAGCGCGTGGAGCGCCGATATGCCGGGCCGCTGCTGCTGAAGGCCGGCGAGAAAGTGAGCTTCTCCGCTCTCATCGAAAACCTGCCAACAGACAGGGAGTTCACGCTGAGCTTTGCCGCGGCCAGCTTGCCAGCGGACGCAAACAGCAGCCTGGCTGCCACCGTCTACCGCGACTTCAGCGCATCCGCCAGCGTCCTGCCGAGTCCCCGCGATAAAGACGCCGACATCCGTGGCGCCCTCACAAACACCGGCGGACTGCCGGCCAGCAATATCTTCGTGGTTGTCGGCCTGTACAACAGCCAGGGCGCGCTGGTCGGCGTGGCCAAGGGCAAGGCCAGCAGCCTGGACATCCTCGATCCCGGCGCCACATTGACTTTTACACTGGTGAGCAGCCAACTGAGCCAGAACACGACCAGCTTGAGCACACGCATCTTCGTCGAGGGCCAGACCGCCGAGGAAGGCAACCGGCAGTGAATCAGGATGTCAGCGCCCCGAAACAGGGCGCTGAACCGCTCCTGATACGGCCTCGTTGCAGCGCCGGCGCCAGTGGCCGGCGCGCGGTCAATTTGCTTCGCGCAGCAGCGTTTCGACTTCGGCAACGATGCGTTCGGCCGTGAAACCGTAGTGCTTGAACACCTCTTTGTATGGCGCCGAGGCGCCGAACCGCTCGTTGGTGACGAAACGCGCCACCGGCCCGGTGTAGCGATGCCAGCCCTGTTGCACAGCAGCCTCGACGACCACTTTGGGCGCGTCAAAGGGCAGCACGCTCTGCTTGTAGTCGTCGCTCTGCCGGTCGAACAACTCCCATGACGGCATGGACACAACTCGCGCTGCTATGCCTTTGTCTGCCAGAGCCTTCGCCGCGTCGAGCGCGAGCGACACCTCGGAGCCGCTTGCGAGCAGGATCACAGCGGGGTCGCCGGCCTCCTGCACAACATAGGCGCCGCGCAATGCGCCGTCGTTCGGGGGAAGAATCGGCAACGCCTGGCGCGTCAGAATGAGCGCCACCGGGCCGTCGTGCTCCAGCGCGGCTTTCCAGGCCAACGCTGTCTCATTCGCGTCCGCCGGGCGGATCACAGTCAGGCCGGGAATAGCGCGCAAGGCAGCCAGATGCTCCACCGGCTGATGGGTCGGGCCGTCCTCGCCCACGCCGATGCTGTCGTGCGTGAACACGTAGATGACATGCGCGCCGCTCAAGGCGGCCAAACGCACCGAGGGGCGCATGTAGTCGCTGAACACCAGGAATGTGCCGCCGTAAGGAATCACGCCGCCATGAAGCGCCACGCCGTTCATCGCCGCGCCCATGCCGTGCTCGCGCACGCCGAACCGGATATAGCGCCCGCCATAGGCGCCTTTGGCAATGGACTCGGCGCCTTTGGGCATCGTGTTGTTCGAGGGCGTCAAATCGGCTGAGCCGCCCAGGAGCGCCGGCACTTTGTCAATGATGGCATTGATGACCGCCCCACTGGCTGCGCGCGTCGCCATGGGCTTGTCAGCGGTGTTAAAGACGGGCAATGCGCGCTCCCAGCCCTCAGGCAACCGCCCCTCGATGCACTGCCTCAGCTCCGCAGCGCACTCCGGATGCTGCCCGGCAAAACGAGCCATCTGCTCATCCCAGGCTGCGCGGGCGCACGCGGCCTGCTCGCCGATCCTGCGCCAGGCCGCCAGCGCATCGGGCGGAATCTCGAAGAACTGATCGGGGTCAGCGCCGAGGGCGATCTTGGCGGCGCGCACTTCGTCGGCGCCGGGGGCGTCGCTGTGCGCCTTGCTGGTGCCCTGGCGATTGGGCATGCCCCGGCCGATGATTGTCTTGCAACAGATCAGGCTGGGCTTATCGGCGACGGCCTGCGCGGCGCGGATGGCGGATTCAATGGCCGGCATGTCGTGGCCGTCAACGGTCTGCGCGTGCCAGCCATACGCTTCAAAGCGTTTCGGCACATCGTCGCTGTAAGAGAGCGATGTCGGACCGTCGATGCTGATGTTGTTGTCGTCGTACAGCCAGATCAGCTTGCCCAGGCCGAGGTGGCCGGCCAGTGACGCCGCTTCATGGCTGACGCCTTCCTGCAAGTCGCCGTCGCTGCAAATGACGTAGGTGTAGTGGTCGATGACAGTGAAGCCGGGGCGGTTATAGCGCGCGGCGAGCCAGGCTTCGGCCAGCGCCATGCCGACGGAATTGCCGCAGCCCTGGCCCAGCGGGCCGGTGGTCACCTCGATGCCGGGGGTGATGTGGTTCTCCGGGTGGCCGGGCGTCTTGCTGCCCCACTGGCGGAAGCGTTTCAGTTCGTCGAGCGAGAGATCGTAACCGGTCAGATGCAGGATCGAATAGGGCAGCATTGAGCCGTGGCCGGCAGAGATGATGAGCCGGTCGCGGTTGAACCAGTTGGGCGCGCGCGGATCGAAGCGCATGAAGCGGGCGTAGAGCACATACGCCACATCGGCCATGCCCAGCGGCATGCCGGGGTGACCCGAATTCGCGGTTTGCACGGCGTCGAGCGTGAGCGTGCGGATGACATTGGCGCACTTCTGGTCGAGCGCGCCATAGGCGTGAGTTTCTGACATGGTGACTGTTTTCCTTTGATGACGTTTGGCAGTTCAGGGCGCGCCAACCCGCAAGAAAGCAACTGGGGGCAGTCCGGGGCCGCAGGCATTGGCCTGCCGCGCGCATCCAAAGAGGCGATTATAGCTTTGACACGCTGGAGCGCAGCAGCTCAGCCACAATCGACTCGACGCCCAGAACATCCGGCGCGAAGAAATCGGCGTCGTGGACAGCATCCGCAGGCCCCGGCGAGCAATCGACCAGAATAGTAGTCATGCCCAGGGCGCGGGCCGGCGCCACGTTGGCCGGCGTGTCCTCAACCAGGATCGCCTCGCCGGCGGACACGCCAACCATCTGCAGCGCCAGCGCATAGGCGCGCGGGTCCGGCTTGTTGATCAGCCCCAGCGCGCGGATGTCGATCACCCGCTCGAAACAATCGGCGATCTGCAAATGCGCCAGAACGCGGTCGGCGTGTTCGATGTTCGAGTTGGTGAGCACGACGCGCCGCAATGGCAGCCGCAGCAGCATGGCGCGCAATTCCGGGTCAGGCGCCACGTGACCCAGCGGAATGTCATGCACATAGCGGAAGAAGTCATCGAGGTCGAACCTGTAGCCCTCTTCGATCAGGCCGCGCAGGGCTGTGCCATACCGGCTGCGCCAGCGCCGGCGCGCGGCGTCGGCCTGGTCGGCGGGGATGCCGATGGTGTGAATGATGTAGTCGGTGATGCGCTCGCCGATCATGCGCATGAGTTGGGCGCTGCGGGGATACAGCGTGTCGTCGAGATCGAAGAAAATGACCTTGCGCATGATTGGCGAGCCTCCCTCCGGCTGCCGCAACTCAGACCAGCAGCTCCATGTACACCACATCGAGCCAGCGGCCAAACTTGTAGCCGACCTGCTTGAGATAAGCCACGCGCTCGAAGCCGAACCCGGCGTGCAGGCGGATGCTGGCTGCGTTGTCCGCGTCGATGGCGGCAATGATGGCGCGGTAGCCGCGCAGCCGCGCCTGCTCGATCAGGGGCGCCAGCAGTTGCCGGCCCAGCCCGCGTCCCCGGCAGCCAGGGGCAATGTACACCGAGTCTTCGACCGTGAACCGATATCCGATTCGGGCGCGGAACTCGCTCAGCGAACTCCACCCCACCACGCCTTGCCGTTCGTCCTCGGCCACGTAGACCGGATAGCCGGCGCTGGCATGCGCCTCGAACCACACCATGCGCGCATCCAGCGTGCCCGGCTCGTAGTCGTATGAGGCAGTGGTGTTGATCACCGCCTCGTTGTAAATGTCGAGAATGGCCGGAACATCGGAGCGAGTCGCGGGGCGAATGCGCATACCCTTGTCACGATTGACGATTGACGATTGACGATTGACGAATTGCAGGCCAGGACAATCGCTAATCCTCAACCCTCAATCCAAAATCCAAAATCCAAAATCCAAAATCACATGACCCGGCTCATGCCGCCATCGACCATGAGCGCAGCGCCGGTGATATAGCTGGCCGCCGGAGAGGCGAGAAACACGCACGCCCGGCCAAACTCCATCGGATCAGCCACGCGACCCAGCGGCACATTCGACCCCACTTTCGCCAGTTCATCCTCGACGGTGGTGTTATTGCGCGCCGCGTTGGCTCGCGCAAGTGAGAGGATGCGATCCGTAGCGGTGTAGCCGGGGCAGATGACGTTCACCCGGATGTTGTCGGGGCCAAATTCGCGCGACAGTGTCTTGGCCAGACCAACGACGCCCAGCCGCAGGCTGTTGCTCAGCAAAAGATTGTCGAGGGTGTGCTTGACGCCCACAGACGTGACAAAGGTGATGCTGCCCGATTTCTGGTCGCGCATGACGCGGTAGGCTTCGCGCGCCGCCCGCACGGCGCTCATCAGAGTCAGGTCGATGGCAGACTGCCACGCGCCATCGTCGAAATCGACAAAGCGGCCGGAGGGCGGACCGCCGGCATTGACCACCAGCGCGTCGATCGTCCCAAAGGCGGCGCGGGCCGCTTCGACCAGACGCGCGATATCATCGGCGCGGGATGAATCAGCGGCCACCGGCAGGACTGTGGCGCCAGTGTCGCGCGCGATGGACTGCGCCGTGTCGCGCAACGCCTCGGCATCTCGCGCCGAGATCACCACGCGAGCGCCTTCCTGGGCAAAGACGCGAGCTGCGGCGGCGCCCAGACCCTTGCTTGCTGCCATGACCACGGCGACACGATTCGTGAGGTGAAGATCCATAGTGCGTCCTTTGCTTGAGTGATTTCAGGTGAACAGCCGGCGCGCAGAAAAAGCAACTCCGCCGGCGCAATTGCATTTGGCGCTACGACAGGTCGGCAGACTCCGCCAGTTCGTCCATCAACTCGACAAACTCATCGGGCGGCGCGAGCGTCAGAGTGTCGTCGTCCAGATCGTAGGGGATGACCGTGAACTCGCCATCGTGGCGCCAGTACAGACACGGGCTGAGCGATCCGGGGCCGTCACGATGCATGCCAACAATCAGTTGCAGCAGGGCGGTCAGGGCCTCCATCAGACCCATGTCCCGAATCTCGTGCAAAAGCAGCATGTCGCGCTTCGGGATGCCGACCAGCGCGCCGTGAGGCAAATCGTCGCGCAGATACTCGTCGAGCAGCAGCGCATGACTGGCCGCATAGTATGGATCGCCGGTCAACACTTTGAGCGCGGCGCCCGGTTCGAGCGGAAAGACCGTTTCCGTAAGCCGGCCCGACGCGCGCAGGTTCTGGCGACCGATGTCGAGCAGATCTTCAGGGTCGAGCCGCCAGGCCTCGGCCTCGACGCGGGATACTGTGCGCACCGTGGTAGGCAGATCGAGCACCAGCACTTCCAGCGTCCCTTCCGGGCCGGCGCGTTGCACAATCTCTGCGGTGTGATGGATGATATCGACGGGATAGAGCCTCGCGCGCAGGCGACCCTTGAGCCGGGCAAAATCCGACATGTCGATCTCAAGGGCATTGTCGTCACCGGTGGCCTCAAAGATGGAATCGAAGTGGGCGGCGATAAGCTCGCGCCATTCGTCGCGGTCGGCTTGCCGGCAGGCCTGCGCAATGTTCTGCAAGCCAAACACGCTGCTGAAAGCCGGGGCGCCCGAATTGGGCCGGACAAGCCCCTCATCCTGGTCGATCTCGATCGAAATGTCGCGGTTGCGGAAGTAGCCCTCGATGAGCGACAGGAAGGCGTGATACCCCTGTCTGCCCAGTTGACGCGCCCAACCCGGAACCGGATGGTCATCGTCCGTGTGGAAACCGTCCATAAGACCTTAGTTTACTCGCTTCGCGCCGCGCCTTTGAAACGCGGACAGACTGGGTGCGGCGCAACATGACTGCGCCGCATCGTCCGCGCGGCGCCGTCACGCGCGCCGGCGCCTACAGCGTGACAGTCACTTTGCGCACACCGCGCGAGAGGTCAGGATTGTGGCCGCATGCCACCGACCAGTGCAGCGCGAACAACTGCCCGGCGACGATGAAAGAGATGGGGCTGAGCAGGGCGTGCCCGGCGTCCACCGGCAGAACGGTGATGTTGCCGGCTGACAGGCCGGCGGCAGCGTCTGTGGTGGCCATCACGATCAGGTCTGCACCGCGCTGTTGCAACGGCTCGATCAACGCCAGGCTGGTTTGGAGTGTGGCATCGTGGTTCAGCAGAAGCAGGACTGCGTAGCCCGGCTCGATCATGGCCAGGGGGCCGTGCTGAAAGTCCGCCGGCGAGTACGGCTCGGCGGTGACGAAGCAGGTCTCTTTGAGCTTGAGGGCGATTTCCTGCGCCGCGCCATAGGCAAATCCACGGCCCAAAACGGCCACGCGCTGAACCGAACGCGCCGCCCAAAGGCCGGCGATGCGGGCGATGTCGTCGGCGCGGTTGAGGACAGCGGCAACCTGGGCCGGCACATCCTCCAGCGCAGATGCAGGCAGGGCCAGCCCCGCGCCGGCCATGCGCACGGCAAGCATGGCATAGACCATGCACTGAGCGGTCACGGTCTTGGTGGCAGCCAGGGCGCGCTCGACGCCGGCGTCCAACAGCGCCACGTATTCGGCGGTTTGCGCCAGCAGCGAGCCGGGGGTGTTCGTGATGCCCAGTGTGAGCGCGCCCTGACGACGGGCTTCGGCCAGCACTTGAGACACATCGGCGGCTGCCCCGCTCTGTGACACGCCGACCACCAGCGCGTTGTTCAGGCGAGGCGGGGCGCCGTACAGTGTGTACAACGAGGGCGAGGCAAGCGACGTGGGCAGGCCGGCCACGCCCTCCAACAGATACTTGCCATAGGTGGAGGCGTTGTCGCTGCTGCCCCGCGCCGCCAGCATCGCCAGCGCGCAGGCAGAGGCGCGCGCGGCCACGATGTCCAGAGTGGGGCCGGCGGAGCGCAGCACGCGCCCCAACACGCCGGGCTGCTCGTAGATTTCGCGCCGCATCAGATTGCCCGGCGCAGACGCTGTGTTCGCAGCGGTGTGTTCAATCTCGCTCATGGGTTCAATCCCTCTTACTGTTCAGGCGCAACATCGGCGGCGCGCGAAGAAGCCGGGCGAACATGGGCGGCCAGATCATCTCGCACGGCATTCTGCATCGGCGTCCCCGTGCGATAGGCAACCGATCCGATGACATGGGCGACTACCGGCCCGGCCAGCAGCACCAGCGCAATCAGCAACAGCCCGCGACTCCAGGCATAGGGAATAGCCAGCACCGCCGCGAAGGTCAGCAACACCACGCCAAATGTGGACACCTTGCCGGCAGCGTGCAAGCGCGTATACACATCCGGCAGACGCGCCAGGCCGACGATGCCAATGATCGAGAAAAGCGTGCCGACTGCCACGGCCAGCGTCGCGGCCGCATACGCGATGGTTTCAAGCATAAGACCCTGCCGCCGTTTTAGAACACCCGACGCCGGGCGATGTAGCGCGCCAGCGCAATGGTGCTGATGAACGTCAGCGCCGCAAAACCGAGCGCGACATCGATGTACAACTCGTTTCCGTGAATCAGCCCCAGAAGTATGAAGACAGCCAGCACGATGGCGCCAATGACATCAGCCGCCAGGAGCCGGTCCATCACCGTCTCGCCGCGCCACACGCGCCAGAAAGCAACCGAAATGAGGCTGACGTGGACAACCAGGGCAACGACCAGAACGCTCTCAAACACGCCTTTCATTCGAAGATGCCCTCCATCAATCGCCGGCGCGTGCGCTGAGCCGCTTCGGCGTCTTCGGCGCTGGCAACCACATCCAGGCAATGGGTGTACAACGTGCCATCATCGCCGATCTCAACCACCTGCTCGCCGGGGGTCACGGTAATGGCGTGCGCGTTCAGGGCAATGCCGAGCTCGGTTTTCATGTCGCTCTTGATGGCGAGGATTCCGGGGCGAATGGGCAGCTTTGGGTCAAGCACAATGCGCGCGACGCGAATGCCGTTGCGAATGATGTCAACCGCAAGCCAGGCGGTGTAACGCGCCAGGTTGAACAGCGCCATCGGCAGCCGGCGGATCGACAGATTTTCAGGCGCCGGCTTCAGAATCACGGCCACCAGAATCCCGATCAACACGCCAAGAACAATGTTTGAAAGCTCCACGTTCTCTGTCAGCGCCAGAAAGAGCAACAGACAGATGAACACCAGACGCACATAGGCCAGCATATCTACACTCCTCGCTTGTGCAATCGTCAATCGTCACTCCCCAATCGTCAATCGACCGGCAGGTTCTGGCAAGGGCGCCGCGCTGAGCACAGCGCGCACATAGCGCTGCGGCTGCGCCATCCAGGCGCTCACGTCCTGCGACCACTGCACCAGGGGCTGCGCCCAAATACCCAATACCACGCACAAGGCCACCAGACCGGCCGGCGCCAGCAGGCTGTCACCGCGCGGCTTCACCTTCTCCTCCGGCGACGGGGGCTGGAACGGCTCCCACCAAATGGTCATCAGGGCGCGAAAGACATACACCAGGGTCAGCGCGCTGGACAGGCCGATCAGCGCAAGCGGCGCCCAGAAGCCGGCGGCCTGGTCGATTGGGCCGGCCTGCGCGGCAGCGACGCCGCTCTGAAACAGCGCAAGCTTGCTGACGAAACCGTTCATGGGCGGCACGCCGACCAGCGCCATGCCGCCCAGAAAGAACAACACGCCCGCCGCCGGCGCATACCTGCCCACGCCGCGCACCACGCTGAACGAAGCCGTCTTGACCGGCGCGCGGCTGGCCAGATACCCGCTCAACATCAGCATGGCGCTTTTGATCAGCGCGTGGTTGAAGGTGAACAGCACTGCCGCCGCCAGCGAGAGGGGCGTGCCCCACCCCACGCCGACATAGATGAAACCGATCTGCGCCAGGGTGGAGTAAGCGAACATGCGCTTGGCATTGTGCGTCCCGATCGCGCCCAGCCCGCCGAAGATCACGCCGGCGATGCCGGCCACGATCAGCGCGCCGCTCAGCCAGCCGGCGTGCGGCGCAATAAGCGTGGTCAGCCGCAAAAAGCCGTACACGCCGATCTTGACCACCACCGACGAGAGCATCGCCGAAACGGGCGTCGGCGACGCGGTGTGAAAGTCGGGCTGCCAGAAGTGGAACGGCACAGCGGCGCTTTTAATCATGAACGCCACAGCCAGGAACACAATGCCGGCGGCGAGCAAGGGCCGGCTGGGATCTGCGCTGATGCGCTGCGCCAGGTCCGCCATGTTCAGCGTGCCATAGCTCACGTAGAGGCAGCCGATGCCGAAGAGCAGGCAAAACGAGGCAACTGTGCTGATGAGGAAGTATTTGAAGGCCGCTTCGGGGCCATAGCGGTCGTCGCTGATCGCGGTCAGCGCCACGCCGGCAATCACCATCAGCTCGACCATGACAAACAGATTGAAGATATCGCCGGCGAGCAGGCCGCCGGTCAGGCCGGTGGCCAGCGCCAGGAACAGCGGGTAAAAGGTGCTGTGATGCACAGCCTTGTCTTTGGCGCCCAGCGCGTAGAGGAAGCCGAACACAAACACCAGTTGCGCCATGAAAGCCAGCGTGGCGGAGAGCGCGTCCGCCACCAGGGTGATCCCGAAGGGCGCCGGCCAGCCGCCCATCTGGAAAACGATCGGCGCGCCGGCGTCGCGCACGAACCACAACACAGATGCGCTTGCGGCGCACGCGGTCAACATGGCGCCAAACGACCACCACGCCTGCGCGCGCGGCAACCGCCGCAGGAGCATGGCAACCGCCGCAGCCGTCAATGGAATAAGGGCAGGCAGAATAACCAGTATCGCGTTCATCATGCACTCTGCTGTTGCCGACAGTCTGGCAGAAACGCGCGGCGCATATTAGTGGCTCAAGCCGCGCACGTCGTCGCTATCGCCGGTGCGATAGCGCGAGGTGATCACATAGAGCAGCGCCAGCATAAACGAGAAGCCGCCCATGCTGATGACGATAGCCGTGAGGATCAACGCCTGCGGCAGCGCGTCGCTGCGCTGGCCGACGGCTTTGGCATAGGCTTCGACCACGCCGTCATACGCGCCGATGGACAGCAGAAACAGGTTAACCGCGTTGCTCAAAATGACCAGCCCAATCGCCACACGAATGACGTTCCGGCGCAACAACTGGTACAGGCCAATGCCAAACAAGGCGCCAATGGCAAGCGCGCGCAAAATCTCCATGCTGTATTACTCCAGTTCTCCTTCGGGGTGACCGAGCGTGTCGATGATGAACAGCGCGGCGCCGAGAACGGCCAGACAAATCGCCAGTTCAAACAGGAATGATGTGCTGAGATAGAAGCCTTCGGGCAAAGGCAATCCCAGCGCGGCGCCAAAATCAAACGGCGAGAAGAATGTTCCGCCCAGGAAGATGGGCGCGATCGACCCGGCAATCACGGTCAGGAGGCCCAACCCGATCAACGCGCCGGGGCGCAGCACTTTCAGGCGTTGCCTGGTGACCTCGTAGCCGAAGACGATGTACCAGAATCCGACCGCCAGGCTGACGGTCACGCCGGCGGTGAACCCATCTCCCGGCTCGTCATGGCCGTGAATCATCTGCACCGCCGCCAGCACAAACGCCAGCGGCAACGCGGCCCAGGTCAGCGCGTGCGTGAACGGCGACGCGCGAAAGGCGTCAATGCTTTGGCGCAGCAGTGATTCGCTATCTGGCTGCGCGCGCTGGGCCTCGCGGCGCGTCATGGCATAGCGCAGCAGTGTGAACACGCCGATGCCGGCCATGCTGAAGACGGTGATCTCGATCAGCGTGTCGAAGCCGCGAAAGTCCACCACGATCGCGCCCACGATGTCGGCTGCGCCGGTCAACGGTTTGGCGTTCTGCTCGTAGTAGGGCGTCACCACTGATTCGCGCGGGCGGGACGCGAACGCATACAGGCACATCACGGTCACCACGGCGCCGGCGATGACGGCCAGAAGCGCATTGCGTATCACGCAGGCGCGGTCGCTGTGATTGAGCGCCTCAGCCCGGCCGAGCTGGGCAGCCGGCAAATGCGACAGCGCCAGCACAAGGATCACCGTGGACAACAGATCGACCACCACCTGCACAAGCGCCACATCGGGCGACGGCTCCAGCGCGATCAACACGGCTACCGCAAGCCCTGAAGCGCCGAGGACAAGGATCGCCAGCAGGTCGCGCCGGATGGTCACGGACACAAAGGCCGCAGCAACGGCCAGCAACAAACTGAAGGCCCGCAAGAGGCCCATCGGATCGAGCAGATCCGCAATGAAGCGCTCGCCCAGGCCGACCAGGGGCGGGCTGGCAAACACCTGCGACAGGTTGCCAAACAGCGCCACCATGCCGAACAGGGCGGCCAGAATGACGGTCAGGTAGGCGCGAATGCGGCCGCCCTGCGTTCGCGTGGCCAGCGCGGCCAGCCGATCAATGGCATCCAACGCGCCGGCATAGATGCGGTTCATGGACAGGGCCGGCAGGCCGGCGATGGAGCGGATCGGGCTGCGCGCCCGGAACAACACCACCCCCAGCGCGATCGCGCCCGCGCTCAGGATGAGCGGCAGATTGACGCCGTGAAACAACTCCAGCGAGACTTTGACTTTTGCGCCATAGGCTGCCGAGGCGGAAAGGGCCAGCAGATCCGTAAACACCGCCGGTTGAAAGACCGTGATGATGACCGACAGGGCAGCCAGAACCGCCGGCCCGATCAACATCAACAGCGGGGGGTCGTGCGCAGGCAACTGCGCCTCAACATGGGGATGAGCGGGCCTGCTGCGGTCGATGGTCTCCACATCTTCAGGGTCATCGCGCCCTTCACCGGTCAAAGGCAGATCGACCACGGTTTTGAAGAAGCCGGCGCCGGCGGGGGTCACGAAGGTGTCGAGCGCCAGCGTGCCGGCCTGAGCAAAGATGAACGCGCCGGTCAGGACGGTTGCCGCCGGCAGAATCACGCGCATGACGGCCGGCAACACCTCTTCAATCTCAGCCGCCAGCAGCGCCTCCTTGGCCAGGAAGCCGAACAGCGGCGGCAAGCCGGCCATGGACAGGGCTGCCACACTGCACACGACAAAAGTCAACGGCATGGCGCGCCAGATGCGCCCCAGCCGGCGCAGATCGCGCGTGCCGGTCGCGTGATCGACGACGCCGGCCACCATGAACAGCGCGCCCTTGTACAACGCATGCGCCAGGATGCCGATGGCCAGCGCCTTGAAGGCGGCGGGGTCTTCCTCGCCGATCAACATCACCAGCACACCCAACTGACTGATCGTCGAATAGGCCAGCACGGCTTTCAGGTCCACCTGGCGCAGACCGATGATCGCGCCCATCACCATGGTTGTGGCGCCGGTGATCGCCAGCAACCAGAACCATAGTTCGGTGTTGCCGAGGGCCGGGTGCAAACGCGCCAGGATGTACACGCCGGCTTTGACCATGGTGGCCGAATGCAGGTAGGCGGAGGCCGGCGTCGGCGCGCTCATTGCCGTCGGCAGCCAGAAGTGAAACGGGGCCTGCGCACTCTTGGTGAACGCGCCGAAGGCAATCAAGCCCAGCATGACCGGGTACCAGGCGCTGTCGCGCAGCGCGGCGCCGTTGCTGAAGATCGCGGCCCAGTCCGTTCCGCCGCTGATGGCCGAAGCAAACAGCAGGCCGGCCAGCAGCGCGATGCCGCCGCCGCCAGTGATGAACAACGCTTTGAAAGCGCCTTTGCGCGCCTCCTCGTCTTTGGTCTTGTAGGCAATCAGCAGGAACGAGGTGACGCTGGTGCCCTCCCAGAACACGAACAAAGTGATGACATCGCCGGCCAGCACCAGGCCCAGCATCGCTGTCATGAACAGCAGGGTGTACAGGAAGAAGCGGGCGTCCTGGGATTTTGGACTTTGGATTTTGGATTTTGGATGTGAAGGTTGAGCGGGATCGTGCGGCGCGTGGTGATGCGTGGGCGCGAAATAGTAGCCGGCGTAGATGAGCACCAGCGCGCCGACGCCGGTCACAATCAGCCCAAACAAGGCGCTGAGGCCGTCGAGATAGAGGCCGGCGTTCAATCCCAGCGCCGGCAGCCATTCCACGCGCCAGGTCAGGACTTCTCCCGCAAAGAGGCGCGGCAGTTGGGCAGCCAGCGCGACGAAGGCTGTCGCCGGCGCAATCGCCAGAACCCAGCCTAGAATCACGGAAGGCAGGCGCCTCGCGGCCGGAAGCGTCGCCAGTGCAAGCGCGGCGATGGCGCCGGCCGCGCACGCGATCAATGGAAGCGTCAGTGTCAACGTCAACATGAGGCCCAACTATACAGGCAGGTCAGAGGATGGATCGGCGCTTCGCATGTTGGATGCCGGCGGCGCGCCTCGCTGTTGCGCCAGATCGTCGCGCGCGGCGTTTTGCATCGGGATGCCCATGCGATACGCAGCCGAAGCGAGCGCGTGCGACACGGCCGGGCCAGCGATGATGAGCAGAACGATCAGCACGAGCGCCTTGCCGATCCCCAGCGATTGCAGCGCGACCGCTGCCACGACCAGCAGCACCGCGCCAAAGACGCTGACTTTGCCGGCGGCGTGCAACCGCGTGTACACATCGGGCAGGCGGATGAAGCCCAGCACGCCGATCAGCGAAAACAGGCTGCCTGCCACAATCGCCAGCAAGGCGGTGGCCTGCAAGATCAGTTTGAGTGTCGAGTCCATGTTGACATCCTGTCAGAACATGCGCTGCTCGGCCAGATAGCGCGCCAGCGCCAGCGTGCCGATGAAACTCAGGGCCGCCACGACCAGCGCGACATCCATGTAGAGGTCCTGGCCGGTGAACAGGGCGATCAACACCAGCGCGCACAAAATCAGAACGCTCGCCAGCTCCACCGCCAGCAAGCGGTCAACCGGGCTTTGGCCGCGCGTGATGCGCCACAGCGCCACGCCCAGCAAAGCGGCATGCAGGGTCAACGCGGCCACAATCGCGGCGTTCAAAATGTCGTCCATTGCGTCACCACCTTACATTGCGCGCAGCGCGCGTCAGCCGCCGAGCACGGCGCGCACATACTGCTCCGGCGAGCCAAGCCAGGCCACGGTCGCATAGGCCAGGCGCAGCAACGG
>Ga0272446_1004353_pt1 | contig 16820 bp, 16 predicted proteins | sample YNPCB0061_FD_194587 | JGI IMG/M metagenome (GOLD analysis project Ga0272446, IMG submission 194587) | Hot spring microbial mat communities from Yellowstone National Park, WY, United States - YNP-CB-006-1 | ecosystem: Environmental > Aquatic > Thermal springs > Hot (42-90C) > Sediment | place... | reverse complement strand
TCGCATCGACGAGCCCCTCGGCGACCGCCTGGCGGCCGGTGAACACCCGCCCGTCGGCGAGTGCGCGCACGCGCTGCGGGTCCATCCGCCGGCCCGAGGCGACCATCGCCACGAACTGCGCGTAGAGATCCTGCACCACCGAATCGAGCGCTGCCCTGCCTTCGGGGCTGAGCGGCCGGAAGGGGGAAGGCTGGTCCTTCAGCGCTCCGGAGGTCAGCGCCTCGGCGCGGATCCCGAGGCGTTCGAGCAGCCCGGCGAACTCCACCGTCTGCATGATCACGCCGATCGAGCCCGTGACCGTCGCCTCGCGGGCGTAGATGCGCGCGGCCGGCAGCGCCACCATGTAGCCGGCCGAGGCGGCGGTTCCGCCCATCACGGCCACCACCGGCTTCTTCGCCGCCACCTCGGCGAGCGCGCGGTGGAGCGCCTCGCCGCCCGAGACGGTGCCGCCGGGGCTGTCGATCGCGACGATCAGCGCGCGCACCGTGCTGTCCTCGGCGGCGCGGCGGAGCGCCTCGTCCCGCTCCCGGTCCTCGGCGATCAGGCCGGAGACGGAAAGCCGGGCCACCGAGCCGCCGAGCAGCGACCGCGCAGGCCCGGTGTGGGCCGCGACGATGCCGATGGCGGCGAGCACGGCGAGGACCGCGGCGGCGCGCCAGAAGGCGAGGCCGCGCTTGAGCCGTCGCCGGTCGATCAGGAGGTCGGTTTCGAGCGCCATGGCGGCGAGATATGCACGAGCGCGCGCGCGCCGTCACGCGCGGGACGCGGGGCGGGGGGCACCGGAAACGGAACGGGCAGCGCCCCGGAAGGCGCCGCCCGCATGCGTCAACGCCGCTGCCCCTGGCGGGGCGGGCGTCACTCCTTGCCTTCGTTCGCCATCTGGTTCCGCCGCCGGATCGCCGCGCCGAGGATGTCGCCGAGCGAGGCGCCGCTGTCGGAGGAGCCGAACTCGGCCATCGCCGTCTTCTCCTCCTCCATCTCGCGCGCCTTGATCGAGAGCGTGAGCCGCCGCGTCTGGCGGTCCACCGCGATGATCTTGGCATCCACCTTGTCGCCGACGCCGAACCGGTCGGGCCGCTGGTCCTGCCGGTCGCGCGCGAGCTCGGCCTTGCGGATGAAGCCCGTCACCGCGTCATCCACCTTCACCTCGATGCCGTTGGCCTGCACGGCCGTGACGATGCAGGTGACGACCGAGCCCTTGATCATCCGGTCCATCACGCCGGCGGCGGGGTCGGCCGAGAGCTGCTTGATGCCGAGCGAGATGCGCTCCTTCTCGACATCGACGTCGAGCACCTTGGCCTCGACCATGTCGCCCTTCTTGTACTTCTGGATGGCGGTCTCGCCCGGCTCGTCCCAGGAGAGGTCGGAGAGGTGCACCATCCCGTCGATGTCGCCCGGAAGGCCAAGGAACAGGCCGAACTCCGTGATGTTGCGCACCTCGCCCGAGACGGTCGAGCCCACCGGGTGCTCGTCGAGGAAGGCCTCCCAGGGGTTGCGCAGGCACTGCTTGAGGCCGAGCGAGATCCGCCGCTTCACCTGGTCGACGTCGAGCACCATCACCTCGACCTCCTGGGAGGTGGAGACGATCTTGCCCGGGTGGACGTTCTTCTTCGTCCAGGACATCTCGCTCACATGCACGAGGCCCTCGACGCCCGGCTCGAGCTCGACGAAGGCGCCGTAGTCGGTGATGTTCGTCACCCGCCCCATGTACTTGGCGCCGACCGGGTATTTCGCGGCCACGCCCTCCCACGGGTCGGCCAGCAGCTGCTTCATGCCGAGGCTGATCCGCTGCGTGTCCTGGTTGAAGCGGATCACCTGCACCTTCACGGTCTGCCCGACCTGGAGCGCCTCCGAGGGGTGGTTGATCCGCCGCCAGGCGATGTCGGTCACGTGCAGCAGGCCATCGACGCCGCCCAAGTCGACGAAGGCGCCGTAGTCGGTGATGTTCTTGACCACGCCGTCGAGGATCATCCCCTCCTTCAGGCCCTGCACGAGCTCGGCCCGCTGCTCGGCGCGGGTCTCCTCCAGCACGGCGCGGCGGGAGACGACGATGTTGCCGCGGGCGCGGTCCATCTTGAGGATCTGGAAGGGCTGCGGGCTGCCCATCAGCGGCCCGACGTCGCGGACGGGGCGGATGTCGACCTGGCTGCCCGGCAGGAACGCCACCGCGCCGCCGAGATCCACCGTGAAGCCGCCCTTGACGCGGCCGAAGATCACGCCGGTGACGCGCTGCTGCGCCGCATAGGCCTTCTCGAGGTTGGTCCAGGCCTCCTCGCGGCGCGCCTTCTCGCGCGAGAGGATGATCGAGCCGTCGCGGTCCTCGTAGCGGTCGACATAGACCTCGATCATGTCGCCCGGCTTCACCTCGGGCTTCTGGCCCGGCGGGGCGAACTCCTTCAGCGGCACGCGCCCTTCGCTCTTGAGGCCCACGTCGACGACGGCGACGTCGCCGTCGATGCGGAGCACGCGGCCGGTGATCACGCTCCCGTCGAAGCCGCTGTCGCGGCCGAGCGTCTCGTCGAGCAGGGAGGCGAAATCCTCCGTCACGGGGGCGGTCGCGGTCTGTGCCGTCGCGGTCTGGGCCGTCGCGGTCTGGGCCATGTGGTGTCGTTCTTCCTTCGAACCCGCCGGCCCGAGCCGTGTCGGACGCTCTGCGGGGCCTGCGCGGCCGGCGGCCGGGGCGCCCTGCGCCCTTCCGTCCGGTCACGGCTTGCCCCGGGCACGCCCGGGGCCGGTTGCGGTGCAGGCCGGTGCGCGGCCCGGTGCGTCGGCTTCCGCCAACGCGCACGCGCGCGGCGGGCCCGCCCGCTCGCGCTCGTGGCGCGCCAGAAACGCCCTCGCGCCCCGAAAGTCAAGCGCGGTGCGTCACGCGAGCGGGCGACCCTCACAGCAGCAGCCACCCGCCGAGGGCGAGACCAGCGAGCGTCGCCGCCGCGTTCTCGGCCATGGGCTGGCCGGCGAGCCAGCGGCGGAACGGCTCGGGGTGCAAGAACACGAACACGGCGCCCGTCCTCAGGGCAGCAGGCCGAGGAGTCGCAGCACGACCGGCACGATCAGCGCCGTCAGCACCGCGTTCAGCCCCATCGCGAGGCCCGACGCCGTGCCGGCCGCCTCGCTCTCCTGGAACGCCCGCGCGGTGCCGATGCCGTGGCTCGCGAGCCCGATGCCGAAGCCGCGCGCCAGCGGGTCGGCGATGCCGAGGCGGTCGAGCAGGGCAGGGCCTGCCACCGCGCCCACGATCCCGGCGAGGATCGTGACCACCGCCGTCAGCGCCGCGATGCCGCCCGTCTCGGCGCTCACCGCCATCGACACCGCAGCGGTGGCCGATTTCGGCGCCAGCGAGACGAGCGTCGCCGCCGTTCCGCCGAGGGCGGCGAGCACGCCGAGCGCGACGACGCAGTTCAGCACCGCGCCGACGACGAGCGCGACGGCGAGCGGGACGGCGCGTGCGGCGACCGCCGGCGCGTGGCGGAACAGCGGCACAGCGAGCGCCACCACGGCGGGGCCGAGCAGCAGGTGGATCACCGAGGTCTCCGCCTGGTAGCGGGCGACGTCGCTGCCGGTCGCGGCCAGCGCGGCGGCGACCAGGGCGATGGCCACCAGCGTCGGGTTCAGGAGCGCATGCCGCCCCCCCGCCTGCCAGAGCGCGACGGCGAGCGCCCAGGCGCCGAGCGTGAGCGCGAGGAAGAGGAGCGTCGCGTGCCCGGACAGCACCGCGCCGAGGCTCTCGCTCATCGCCGTGCCTCGGCGGGGAGCATGGCGGGCCCGCGCGTCCTCGCCCGGCGGCGCGCGGCGATCGCCGCCGTCACCGCGATCGCGGCCAGCGTCGAGGCGACCACGGCGGCGAGGATCGCCGGCCCCTCATGCGCGAACAGCGGCAGATGCGCGAGGATGCCGACGCCGGCGGGAACGAACAGGAGCCCCAGCGTCGCGTGCAGCCCGCCGGCGACGGCGGCGAGCCCGGCCGGAACCGCCCGCTCGCGCCCGAGGCGGCGGGCGCGCAGGCAGAGGATCGCGAACAGGAGGGCGAGGCCGATCACCATCCCCGGAACGGGCAGGCCGGCGAGCCTCGACGCGACGTCGCCCGCGAGCTGCAGCGAGACCAGGAGGAGGAAGGCCTGTGGCATGGCCGGCTCCCGCACGACCCGGCCGATCACTGCGGGAGCCGCGCCGTGGCGGCGATTCCCGGCCGCGCGCGGCCGAGCAGCCTCGCATAGCAGGCGTCTGACCAGATGAGCGACTCGTTGCCCGTCGCGGGCGTTCCCGCGGCGAGGCGGATCGCCTCGCAGGCGACCGCGAGGCGCCACTCGCGCACCTCCGCCGTGCCGCGCACGAACTCCGCCACGCCGCCGCGGAAGAGCATGGCGGCGGCGAAACGGTCCGCCGCGTCGCCGAGGTGGCGCCTGGCCTCCTCCTCCGAGGCTGCCTCGAGCACGGCGGATGCGCCCTCGCCGAAGCCGACCGCGATCACGGTTCCCGCCCCCTCGGCGCGGCGCAGAGCGACCAGCGCGCGATAGAGGCCGGCCACGGGGTGGACGGCCGGCGCGTCGCCCGCGTCGCCCTCGGCCGCTGGCGCGAGCGTGGCCGGAACGACCTCGAGCACCGCGATGTTCTCGGCCAGCAGCGCGGCGACCAGCGGGTCGCGCGGCGCGTCGGGCACCGGGGCCGCCGTGAGCAGCGCCACCGCGGTGCCGCCGCGCGGCCAGGCCTGCGGCAGGTTCAGGAGCGCCCGTGCCGGGCAGTGGCCGGTCGCCGCGCCGGCGAGGTCGGGCAGGCAGATGTTGGCGAACAGCGTGTACTCGGTGGCCCGCGCCGGCGCGGCGGCGATCGTTCCGGCGGCGGCAAGGGCAAGCAGCGTGCCTCGGAGCATGGGGGACTCTCCTCATGGGGAGGTCGCGGCAGCGGCGATCCTCGGCTGCAAGCATCGTGCAGCGGCGGTGCTGGTTGCATCATCCGAACGGATGATGCGCCGTGCGCTGGCGCACGTCGCGCTTCACGGGGACGCGAGCGGCCTGCCACGGGCTTGACGGGGATGCGGGGGGTGCCGTCTGCTGACGCATCATTCCGTGGGCGTGGCGCCGGGCCGCGCCGCGCGGAAGGGACATCGGCGAGGCGCCGCGTCGGGTGGGCGCCGAAGCCACCGTTTCGAGATTGACCGGGCAGGCCGCTTCCCGCCCGGACCACCCGGCGAGGCATGCATGAGCGACGGTGAGCTGGCGGCGATCTCGGACCTGATCGGCGCGATCTACGACTGCGCGATCGATCCGGCGCTCTGGCCGGAGACGCTCGGCGGGCTCTGCGCCCTGCTCGACGGGGTGGCGAGCCAGCTCTACGTCGTCGATCTCGACACGGGAGGGCATCGGTTCGCCACCGGCTGGGGCGAGGCGCCGGAGAAGACGAGCAGCTTCATCGCGCGCTACCAGGGCGTCAGCTACGACTGGCAGAGCCGCGCCATCGCAGGCCGCGGCCCCGATGCCGACCCGGACGAGCCGATCGTGTTCCGTCAGCTTCCCTTCGCCGGTGATTTCGTCGACTCGCCGTTCTTTCGCGATCTCGACGCGGAGTTCGGCTACTGCGACATGGCCGCGCTCATCGTCCTGCATCGACCCCCGCGGATCGGCCTCGTCGGCGTGTCGCGGCACCGCGACGTGGGCATCGTGACCGACCGCGAGGTGCGGCTGATGCGGTTGCTCGCGCCGCATCTGCGCCGTGCGGTGGCGATCGGCGACATGCTGGACATGCGGCGGCTCGAGGCGGAGGCGCTGAAGGGGGCGGTCGATGGCCTCTCGGTCGGCATCGGCCTCGTCGCGTCGGACGGCACGCTGCTCTACGCCAACCGCGCGGCGGCGGCGATGATGGCCTCGGGCGAGGGGGCGATCCGCGCCGTCGGCGGCCGGCTCGCCGCGCGGCGGCCGGGCGCGGCGGAGGAGCTCGCCTCGGCGATCGCGATGGCCGGGCGGTCGGACGCCGCGCTCGGCGGCGCGGGCATCGGCGTGGTGCTGCGCGAGGCGGGGGCGGACGGTGCGCCCTCGGTCGCGCATGTGCTGCCGCTCGCGGGCGGCGAGGCACGGAAGGGGCTGGCGCAGGGGGCGGCGGCGGCCGTGTTCGTCTCCCCCGCCGCCGCGCCGGGCGGCCTCGATGCCGCCTTCGCGAGCCTCGGGCTCACCGCCGCCGAGGCGCGGCTCGCCGCACGGCTCGCGGCCGGCGAGACGCTGGCCGAGGCCTCCTCGGCGCTCGGCATCGCCGAGACGACGGCGAAGACGCATCTCGCCCGCATCTTCGGCAAGGCCGGCGTCTCCCGCCAGGCGGAGCTCGTGACGCTGCTCGAGCGGCTGCGCGCGCCGCTGCGGGAGGGGTGAGCGGCGGCCCGATCAGGGGATGCCGTCAGGGAAGACGTGCAGCCCGTCCGGCCCGAGCGGCAGCGGCGTGACGCTCCGCACGGCGGCGAGCGGCAGCACGCCGTAGAGGTGCGGGAAAAGGCCCGGGCGCCGCCCTCGCGCGGCAGGCTCGAAGCGGAGCGCCGCGCCGAGCGCGGCCGCGTCAGCCGCCACGAGCAGCAGGTCGGGCACGCCGGCGCGGTGCTTGGCGGCCGAGGCGCGCACCTGGTCGGCGGTGGAGAAGTGCAGGAACCCGTCGCGGCGGTCGTCGTCGCTGCCTTCGTAACGGCCGAGCCGTTCCGCCTCCGCCCAGTCGGCGGCGCGGACGAGGGTGTAGATCAGCGCGTCCATGGGAAGGGTTCTCGACCGGCGCGGCGGCGGAGGCAACACTCCGGCGCATGGCCCAGCGCCTCGTCGTCATCGCCGCCGGCCGTGCTCCGGCGGCCTCGCCAGAGGCGGCGCTGTTCGCGCGCTATGCCGCGCGCCTGCGGCCGCCGCTCCGCCTCGTCGAGCTCGCGGAGGGGAAGGGCGGCGCGGCCGAGATCAGGCGGCGCGAGGGCGCGGCGATCCTCGCCGCCGTCCCCGAGGGCGCGGTGCTGGTCGCGCTCGACCTGGGCGGGGTGGCGGAGGGGACGGAGGCGTTCGCCGCCCGCCTCGGCCGCTGGCGGGAGGCGGGGCGTGACGTTGCCTTCGCGATCGGCGGCACCGAGGGGCTCGACAGGGCGGTGCTGGACCGGGCGGGGCACGTGATGAGCCTCGGCCCGCTCACCTGGCCGCACCTGCTCGCGCGGGCGATGCTGGCCGAGGCGCTGTTCCGGGCCGAGTCCATGCTCCGCGGCCACCCCTACCACCGGGGCGGGAGGCCGTAGCGCCGGTACGCTTGATCTGCGTCATGGCCTTCGAAGGTCAGCATGAAAAAACTGCGTTCCGTCCCGTGTGACCATCGGACCAGGAGCCACGCCATGAACCGCCGCGCGCTGCTTGCCGCAGCCGTTGCCGCCCTTCCGTCAGCCGCCTTCGCCCAGGGTGGACCGCCGCCGCGGCAGGGCGCGCGGCAGACGAGGCCGGGCGGCACAGGCCAGCCGGGGGCGCGGCATGACGAGGTTCTGGGGCGGGACTTCGACGAGTTGCCGCCGGGGGCGAAGGAGCGCGTGACGAACGCGTTCCGCCAGGGCTCGCCCGGGCTCGACGAGGCCGGGGCACGCGAGCGCTGGAACGCGATGACGCCCGGCCAGCGCGGCGAGACGCTGACGGCGCGCGAGCGTGCGCAGCGCCGGGCCGGCCCGCCGGGGCGTGGGCCGGGACCTGGCGCCGGCCCTGGCCCCGGTGCGGGTCCTGGCCCCGGCGCCGGTCGGGGCCCCGGCGCCGGTCCTGGCCCTGGCCCGAGGAGTGGTTCGGGCCAGCGATGAGGCAGGGTCGCGGAAGGGTGCTGCCTCACCCTTCCGTGTACTCCGATAATTCGAAGCTGCGTACTTTGCGTAGTTTGTGGAGGGGGACAAACGCATTACTTTCGGCACCACGCTCTCGCAAAAGAAACGACGTTCGGGCCGCCAACGCTCCGGCGCTGGGACACTGGCGCTCGGCCTCGCCGGTGCGCTGGGCCTTGCCGCGTGCGCGCTGCCGGCAGCGGCCGCCACGCTCACCTGGGAAACCGTGGTGAACAACGGCTTCGCCGTGCCCGACAGCACGCGCCTGTTCAACAGCTACAGCCCGCCATCGGTGAACGACGATGCCTTCGTTTCGTCGTGTTCCGCGCGCGCACGCGCGGCGGGCAGCAGGCGGGCGAGCCGATCACGGGCGTGTTCTCCCGCGACATGGCGACGCTCGGGCCCGTCGGCGTCGTCGTCGAGCGCAACCAGCTCGTTCCGCCGCCGAACAACACCGGCGCAACCTTCAACGAATTCCCCGCCTTCGCGCGGATCGACCAGGGTTCGCTGCTCGCCGCCAGGCGCGGGCAGTCGCAACCGGTCTGGCAGGTGATCGACCCGATCACGGGCGAGACCGTGACGCGCGTCGGAACCTCCGGCATCTACGCCACGCCGGGCGGCGGCGCCGCCGTGACGGGCATGGCGAACCTGCCCGCCATCGCCGGCTTCCCGCAGTTCCTGGTGGCCTCCGCCGCCACGGGCGGAGTGGCGGACGTCAAGTTCGACCAGTTCCCGGGCGCACCCGCGGCGTTCGACGGCTCGCTGGTCGCCTTCAAGGGGAACTACGCGGTCGATGGGGCGGGTCAGACCGGCGTGTTCTACCGCGACGTCACCGGTACCGGTGCGCCGGTCGCCGTCGCCTGGTCGGGGCAGGCCATCCCGAACGCGCCGGGGGCGGTGTTCGGCTCCACCGCGCCCCCCTCGGCCGCGGCGGGGCAGATCGTGTTCACCGGCCTCGACAACGAGGACGCACCGACCGCCGGCGGCATCTACCTCGCCCGCGTCGGCCAGCCGGGGTTCAACACGCTCGTCGGCATCGGCGACACCGTGCCCGGCGTGACCAACGCGAGCGGCACGACGCTGAACCGGATCGGCGAGGCGCTGTCGTTCGATGGCCGCCGCGTCGCCTTCTGGGGGGCCTGGGGAACCGAGACGCGCACCGTCACCCTCACCTGCGGCAGCGAAGGCAACGCTGCGGTGATCGCCGCTTGCATCGCGCAATCCGACAACGGGTCGGGCACCACGACCCGCGAGGTGCCGCTGCACCAGGGCATCTTCCTTAAGGACGTTGTGACGGGGGAACTGACCCTGGTCGCCGAGACCGGCGCCGCCTACGAGGACTTCCTGTTCTGGACCTTCTCCGGCCGGCCGCCCGGTGCCGGCGACGGAGATGAGGGCGACGCCGAGCCGCCGCGCTGGCGCTCCTCGGCCTTCGTCGCCGGGGACGCGGGTCGTGTCGCGTTCAAGGCGCTGAAGAGCCCGGAGGGGGATGACGGAGCCTCGCTGTTCGGCCTGTTCCTCGACCTCGGCGACGACTTCAACCCCTTCGAGGTTCTGGGCGAGGGCATGGCGGGCACCCTGGTCGACCCGCTGGCGGTGGACGAGCTGGGCAACCCGCTGCCGATCACCGCGATCGCCATCGAGCGCGACGGGTTCCGCAACGGCTGGCTTGCCATCAGTGTATCGATGGCGAGCGAGGAGGCGGGCTGGGCCGGCGTCTACCTGGCTCAGGTGCCGGTGCCCGAGCCGGGCACGTTCGCCCTCTTCGCGGGCGGGCTCACGATGCTCGGCCTCGCGCGCCGCCGGCGCTGAGAAGGCCCCTGCGCGGGCGGCGGTCATGCGGCCGCCGCCCCTGTCTTTTCTGGCCTGCGGCCCGCTCAGGCCACCGCCATGCGGGCCTCGCTCGAGCCGGGCTCGCGCAGGATGTAGCCGCGGCCCCAGACCGTGCCGATCAGGTTCGGGCTGCCGGCGGTCGCGAGCTTCTTGCGAAGCTTGCAGACGAACACGTCGACGATCTTGATCTCCGGCTCGTCCATGCCGCCGTAGAGGTGGGTCAGGATCGCCTCCTTCGACAGCACCATGCCCTTGCGGGTCATCATGAGCTGGAGGATGGCCTGCTCCTTGCCTGTCAGGTGCACGTGGCGGCCGTTCACCTTGCAGTCGTGCGACTTGAGGTCCATCTCGATGGGGCCCGCGCGCAGCGTCTGGTCGGCGAAGCCGGAAGCCCGCCGGACGATCGCCAGCAGGCGGGCGACCAGCTCCTGCGGCTCGAAGGGCTTGGTCAGGAAATCGTCGGCGCCGAGCGTGATTCCCTTGACGCGGGTGGCGGTGTCGCCGTGGCCCGAGAGCATCAGGATCGGGGTGGTGATCCGCGCCGTGCGCACGCGGCGGACGAACTCGAGCCCGTCCATGTCCGGCAGCATGCGGTCGAGCACCACGGCGTCGTAGGTGTAGGTGCGGAGATGGTCGAGCCCGTCCTCGCCGGAGCCGGCGATGTCGGTGGTGATGCGGTGGCCGCTGAGCAGAGCGGCGACCGAACGGGCAACGACCAGCTCGTCTTCAACCAGTAGGATACGCATCATCCCCTCCAGCGACCTGCCTCACAGGTGCCCACTACCCAGGGTAGCATATGCGGACATGATGCTGCCGGTGATTGTTTACACCAGGACCATGCAAACGCATTGGGCGCTTAAGGAGCCTTTCAGACAAATCTTAACGGAGGGTTGAGCGGCATCGACACCCGTGTGCATTTCCATGCGCCGGCATGGATGCCGCCCGTAAGCGGCCTGTGGCATGGTTAACGCCGATGCTGCCGGAAGCCGCGCTCTCGACCTTCCTGCTGGTGTTCCCGGCGCTGTTCTCGATCGTCAACCCGATCGCCGGGGCCTTCCTGTTCCACGAGGTGACGAAGGCCCGCCCCCCGGCCGACCAGGCGGCGCTCGCGCGCAAGGTGGCGCTGAACAGCCTGGTCGTGATGCTGGTGGCGATGTGGGGCGGGTCGGTCGTGCTGAACCTCTTCGGCATCTCGATCGCCGCCTTGCGGATCGCCGGCGGGCTCGTGGTGTCGCTCTGGGCCTGGTCGATCCTCTCCGCCCCCGAGGCGCGGGAGGAGCGCAAGCGCGACGAGGCCGCCCCGGCCGCCGAGGGTGACGACGTCGCCTTCTTCCCGCTGACTCTGCCCTTCACCACCGGGCCTGGGACGATCGCGGTCGCGATCGCGCTCGGCTCCTCGCGTCCGGCGGCTCCGGAGGCGCTCGCCGCCTACGTGATCGGCGCGACGGCGGCGACGGTGGCGATGGCCGCCTCGATCTGGGTCGGCTACCTCTATGCGGGTCGGATCGCAGCGCGCCTCGGCCGCTCCGGCAGCCGCACGCTGACGCGGCTCTCGGCCTTCCTGCTGCTCGCCGTCGGCGTGCAGATCACCATCGCCGGCGTGACCGACGTGCTCGGCCCGCTGCTCGCGCGCCGGGGCTGAGCGCGGCGGGGTGATCGCGCTTGGCCGTCAGCGGCCGAGCAGGGCGGCGGCGAGCGCGGTGCCGCTGTCCCACGCATGCTCAGCGCGGGGGCCGAGGCACCAGTCCCCGGCGGCGGCGATCCGCTGCGCCGTGTCGGCGAGGCAGGCACGGCCGAGCGGTTCCTCGACGAGGGCGTAGCGCCAGCGATGCGCGGCGAGGTGGAGCGCAGGCGGCAGCGGGCCTGCAAGCGCGGCGAAGGCGGCGAGCAGGTCGTGCGCGACCTCCTCGGCCGGGCGGTCTAGCATCGCCCGGCTCCACGCCGGCCCGGCATGCGCCACCCAGCACTCGGCCTCCGCGGGCCTTCCGGGCTTGGCGGAATCACGCGCCGCCCAGACGATCGGGGAGGCTTCCGGGCGGAGCGCGTCGGGCAGCGCGACAGGGCCGTCGAACGCCGCGAGCAGGGCCCAGCACGGGGCGACACGGACGGGCGCGAGAGCGGCGGCGAGAGGCGTGGGCAGCAGGGGGGCGGCCTGGGCGTGCGGGACACAGACGGCGACGGCCTCGAACGGCCCCGCCTCCTCCGCGGGCGTCGCCGGGGCGGGGCCGCGCGCGAGGTCGCCGGCGTGGTGGCGGACGACCCACCCCTCGCCGCTTCGGTCGAGCCCGACCACGCTGCGCGACGGACGGAGGTCGAGCCCGGCGGCGAGCGCGCGGGGCAGCGCCGACATGCCCGGGGTGCCGACATGCGCGTCCCGGTCCGCAACCGCCGGCCAGGGCACGGCGTGGGCGGCGAGCACAGCGGCGAAGCCGGCGCCGCGGGCGGTGAGGTATTGCGCGCCGTGGTCGAAGCCGAGGCGCCGGCCGTCCCCGGCTTCGGCGCGCCGTGTGGCGAGCCTGCCCCCGGCGGCGCGGCCCTTGTCGAACAGGGTGACGGCCACGCCTTCGGCGGCAAGCGCCCGGGCGCAGGCGAGCCCGGCGAGGCCCGCGCCGACCACCGCGGCCGTGCGGATCGCCATGCCGCGTTCAGACCTGCTTCAGCACCCGCCCCAGCACGAGGAGGATGACCGCCCCGAGCGTCGCGGTGATCAGCTCGCCGATCAGCCCGACGGCGGCGAAGCCGACCACCCTGAGCGCGAAGCCGCCGACGAAGGCGCCGACGACGCCGAGCACGAGGTTGCCGACGAGGCCGAAGCCCTCGCCCTTCATGAGCCGGCCCGCGAGCCATCCGGCGACCAGCCCGATGATGAGGAAGCCGATCATGCCCATGGGGTGCCCCCGCGGTTGCCGCGCGCGATGGTGGCTGCCCCTTAGCATCTGCGCAAGCCGCGCCGCGGTGCGCTGTAGCGTCTCGCAAGCGTCTCGCAGTCACGGTGTATGAGGCTCGAGTAGGCTCGAGTGGATCCATCCCCACGGCGTTCGGTCCCCGACCTGGACCCAGCCGCTTCGCCTGTCGAACACGGTAAGGATCGAACCCTGCGGGGCAACCCGTACGACCGCTGCGGTTCCGGAAGGTCCCTCGCGCACATTCGACGCTTGCCGGGTGATCATGCGCTCGGCCGCTCGGGCCTGTGGTCCGCTGGCCTGAGCCTCAGGCGTCGCGAGAACTTGTGCAGGCGATGGTGGCGGAGCCGCCACCTCGGGCTCGATGGTCGGAAGCGCGGTCGGGGCGCTGGCCGACGGAACGGGAGGCGGCGCCGGCTGTGGGGCTGACGCCGCAGGAGGCGAGGGCGACGGCATCCGAGGCGCTGAGTGGACCGCAGGCGGAGGCGCTGATGGTCGGTTCACCTTGGGCGGAAGGGTAGGCAACCCGATTGCGACCATGATGACGGTTGTCGCGATACCGAGGGCGATCCGGCCGCGGCTCGCGCTCTGGTCGGTCGGCATCCCCAGGGCGTCCGCCCGCGCCTGGGCGAGGCGGGGCGCGAGATCCGCGCGGGTCCGTTCGAGCCTGTCCCTGTGCGCCTCGGCGGCCGCTGCGAGCGTGCGAAGACGCGTGAGGCCGGCGGCGACCTCGGCCTCGATGCGAGACCGTTTCTGGGCGATCTCCCGCTCCACGATCTGGAGGCTCGCCGCATCGGGGCCGAGCGTCGGATCGAACACGAAGCCCTTCTCATGGTGCTTCCGCCAGCCCATGAGCTTCCGGATCGTCACCGGGCCGAAGCCTGGGATGGCGGCGATCCGGCCCGGGTCGATGTCCGCCGCCGTGTCGATGCCGTAGGCAGACAGTGTCGCGACCTTGGCGCGACCGATCCCGGAAATTCTCGCGCCGGCGATCGGGAACTGGCTCAGGTAGGCGTCACGCTGTCGTTCCCTCGCCCCTTCCGCGAGGGTCTGGAGGCGGCGCGCGCGCTCGGCGCCAAGCCCGTCATGCTCGCTTTTCAGCTTGTCCAGCCTCAGCCGGAGCGCCGCGAATCCGGCGACACCCGGGTGCGGCTTCCATGCCTCGATCAGCGCCGTCCAGGCGCGCTCAAGCTCGGATTGCTTCGAGCGATACGCCGCTGCGTCATCGGTGTCCCCTGCCTGGCTCAGGGCGCCAGCGATCAGCAGGAACACAATGGTCAGCAGCGCAGCGTAGGAGGGCGGTGCAAGGGCAAGGATGGCCGCAAGCCCGCAGCCGAGAGAGACATACGCGCCGGTTCGGAGCGATCCGGCATGACGCTGAGCGTCCCGCACAGCCGGCGCGGGCGGTACGTAGCCGGCGGGTGAGGACGGTGGCGGGGGCAGGGGCTTGGGCGACGCCACGGCCAGCACCTGCGGCCAGAGCACCAGCATGCCGCCACCGGTACTCGTCGCTCCAACAAAGATGCCGGGGAACAGCGGCACGCCGCTCTCGGCCTCGATCCTGCACCAGGGGCAGTGGCTCAAGCCGCGACGATGGACATGCGCCCGATTGACGCTGCAGGATTTCAGGTCGCGCGCGAGGTCCTCGAGAGCCCCGATCCACTCGGCAGGCCCGGGCCGACCGCCCGATCTCGTCGCAAGCGAGAACGCCGTCTCGAACAGGTCACGGAGGCGTGGCGTCAGCGCCTCCATCGGCAGGCTTGCGGGTGGCGGGACCATGAGCGTCCGCTTCTGGTCGCGTGCATAGGCGTAGCGGCCTTGGGCGATCGCCTCCTCGATCAACGGGGGCTGACCGGGCCCAAGAAAACGCCCGGCGAAAGGGTGCCTCGCCATGCAGAGGAGCTGGAAGATGATCACCGCGAGCCCGAACATGTCATGGTTGGGGGTGCGGACGATGCCGTCATAACTTGAAACACCTTGCATCTCCGGTGGCTGATGCGTGCCCACCCCGACGCGGCAGAACCAGGTCTTGCCCCCGCTTGTGACCTGGAAACTGTCGCAGTCGATCAGGCGGACGGTCGCGTCCTCCGCGACCATGAGGTTCCCATGGTTGATGTCGCCGATGACGTGCCCCGCGGCGTGGACGACGGCGACGGCGCGCGCTGCGTTCGCTGCGGCGTGGATCAGGAATGCCCAATCCGCCTTCGGGAAGGCCTGCAGCCGGAGCTTCGGCCCGTAGAGCTGAAACACAGGCTTGTGGCCGGCGATCCGCGGCATGACGAAGCCGATCACGGCGCCGGTCGGAGAGCGCAGGGTTTCCGCGGGCCAGGCGGCGACCCTCATCAGCCTCTCCTCCGCCGCGCCGACCATGGCCGCGAGCTTCGCAGCGTGATTGGCGTCGGGCTGCTTGAAGTAAAGCTTGGCGACGCGGTCGGCCCGCCCTTCGAGCTCGTAGACAGTGCCTTCGCCGCCGCGGCCGATCTCGCGGCCGAGGCGAACCGGGCGGCCAGCAGTGTCAAGCGCCTGAACCATCCTGGGCACCGTGCGGCGCCGCGCTCCGTCGGGTCGCCATCACGAGGGTCTTGTCGTCATCGGTCCTCGCGTTCACGTGGGCGGAGCCGAGATACGCCGTGAGCGCCTCCGAGGGGGCGGCCGGGCAACCGGGGTCGGTCGCGCGCAGCCACGCGAAGATGGGCCGAAAGGCAGGCGCGTGGACGCTGCGGTGCGCGCTGTCGAGGACGAGACGCTCGATCCCATCGGTGAAGAGGGCGATCTCGTCGATCGCCGGTCCCTTCTCGAACTCGGCCACTGCCGCCGCCCGCGCCTCGGTTACGAAGTTCGTTGCGTTGGCATATTCGCCGTGCTGCGGCCAGGCCACCCAGGCGTAGTGGTCGGGCTCCTCCGTGCCGACAATGATCGCCCCGTCCCCGATCTGCACGTAGACGGCGTTGGTTGCGGTGACGACGGCGCCGAGCAGAGTGCAGGCGAAGTCACTCGGCGTGCACCCCTCCGCGGACGCGCGCGCGGCGATCACGTCCTGAAAGCGTGCGATCCAGGACGAGACGAAAGCCCGGTCGATTCGGGCGAGCGTTGGGTCATCGCGCGCGGCTGCCCCGAACTCGGCGATGAAAGCCTCGACCGCGAGAGCAGCGCCGATCTCCGACCGCGCGGCGGTGCCCGCTCCGTCGGACGCGGCGGCGACGAGGGCCTCGCAGCCGTCGGACGCGCGAAGCACGGTGCAGCGGCCTGCATCCTGGCACGGTGCACCGGTCCTGAGATGCGCGGTGCCGATGACCGAGGCGTAAGCCGCGCGCCAACCCGCCCGCGCGCTCAGACCGATGCCCATCCGGGTGGCGGCAGAGCGACGGTCTCGCCCGGCTGCGAGCGAGCCACGCCACCGAGCGAACTCGACAGCCACGAAAAGAGCTCGCGGAAGCTGAGGCCCTTGAGCTTCAACGGCGGTCGGTTCGGGCTGCAGATCGCAGAGAGCTTCGCCATGTCGGCGCCTTCGACGCCGACGCCGAAGAAGCTGAAAGCCTTGCGCTCGGCGCTGTCGCCCTCACGGACCCGGCGTGCGGCCTCCTCCCAGCGATCGGTCGGGCTGCCATCGGTGATCAGGAACACCCAGGGCCGGAAATAGGCAACGCCGCCCTGCTTGTAGGCCGCCTTCCGGTTTTCGATGAGGGTGAGGCCTTCGACGATCGCCTCACCCATTGGCGTGTCGCCGCCGGCGGAGAGATGGGGTGGCGTGAACTGGTCGGGCGTGCGGAAGTCGCTCACCAGTGTCACCGGCCCGAAGCTCATCACGGCGACCTCGACGCGCTGCGTCGCCATCGGGTCCGAGGTGAGTTCGCGGTGGAAGGTCAGCAGCCCGTCGTTGAGTTCCGCGATTGGCCTTCCCTGCATCGAGCCCGAGGTATCGAGCAGCAGGAGGCACGGGCAGCGTGGCTCGGGATTGTCGACAAACTCGGGTGGCGCAAACGGAATCTGGTCGGCTGAGATCATGGCGTCTCTCCTCCGGAACGATAAGCTGCAACGCTGAGTAGATAAGTGAATCCGCAAAGACCGTCCAAGTAGCCTCCCGACAGGACGCGTATGCATGCGACCCGAGGCGCCCCGGCAACCCCGCTACTCCGCCAGCAGCGCCTTCCGCGCCTCTTCGAGCTCCGCCTTCATCGCCTCCGTCACCACCGGGTAGCGGAGGTCTAGCTCCTCGAGCGCCTGCACCACCGCCGCCGAGACGACGAGGCGGGTGAACCACTTGTTGTCGGCTGGAACCA
>Ga0272446_1004352_pt1 | contig 16823 bp, 16 predicted proteins | sample YNPCB0061_FD_194587 | JGI IMG/M metagenome (GOLD analysis project Ga0272446, IMG submission 194587) | Hot spring microbial mat communities from Yellowstone National Park, WY, United States - YNP-CB-006-1 | ecosystem: Environmental > Aquatic > Thermal springs > Hot (42-90C) > Sediment | place... | reverse complement strand
GAACATTTGGCCCGTATCGAAATGGGCCTGTGTCTGATCGGTGTCGCCGGCAAGACGCGGCAGGCGAAACCACATCACGTCCATTGGTGCGCCGAAGCTCACGGGCGTGAGGCCTGCTGCCTCGCGCAGCGAGGAGTTCCGGCCGTCGGCGGCGACGACGAGATCGGCGCTGATGGTCAGCGGGCCGTCAGCGGTTTTTGCAATAACGCCCGAAACGCGGTCGTCGTCAAAGACCAGTCCCGTCGCTTCGGCACGCAGTCTGAGTTCAAAACTCGGATAGGCGCGCCCCTTGCTCGCGAGAAAATCCAGAAAATCCCATTGCGGCATCAGGGCAATGAAATTGGTCTTTACCGGCAGATGCGAGAAATCGGCCAGCCTAAGGGGCGTTCTGCCGAACTGACCGGTGAGACGGGAGACTTTCTGATGCGGAAGTTTCAGAAAGTCCTCGAGCCAACCGAGCTCGTCCATCACCATCATCGTTGATGGATGGATCGTGTCGCCGCGGAAGTCGCGGAGGAAATCCTGGTGTTTCTCGAGCACAAGAACGCGAACTCCGGCGCGTGCCAGGAGCACGCCCAACATCAACCCAGCCGGTCCGCCTCCGGCGATGCAGCAAGTCACCCGCGCATCCATGAGTGCAAGCTTAGGCCGTTATGCCGCTCTTGCGAAGCTCGCTGATGACGCGTGCCTTCTTCTCGCCCGGAAGCCGAAGGCGGAACTCGATGCTGCCGTCCTTGCGGGCCTCGCGGGTGATGACCTCGCAGGTTTCATGCAGCCAGTTGATAAGGGCACCTTTGCTGCCCGGGACGATGACGTCGAGCAGCTCGTCGCCCCTGCTCAGGCGCGTATCGATGGCATCGAGAAGCGGCGCGATCCCCTCTCCCGTTATGGCGGAGACGAGCACCGGCGCCGGCCTGTTGCGGCGGCTCTGGTGTTGCAGCTCCAAGCGGCGATCATGGGAGAGGAGGTCGATCTTGTTCCAGACCTCAAGGATGTGGTCGTCGACGGGCTCGGTGTCGATACCGAGGTCCGCCAGCACCTTCTCGACATCGTCCGCCTGCGCCTCCGTCTCCTCGTGGGCGATGTCGCGCACGTGCAGGATGAGATCGGCTTCGACGACCTCTTCAAGCGTGGCCCTGAAGGCGGCAACGAGCATCGTCGGCAGATCCGAGATGAAACCGACTGTATCGGACAGAATGATGCGACGGGTGCTCGGAAGCTTCACCTCGCGCATCGTCGGATCGAGCGTCGCGAACACCTGATCCATGGCGACGACGCCGGCGCCGGTGATCTTGTTGAAGAGCGTCGACTTGCCGGCGTTCGTATAGCCGACGATGGCGACGATCGGATACGGCACCTTGCGCCGGCCCTTGCGATGCAGCTCGCGCGTTTTCACGACGTCGGCCAGTTCCCGCTTGATCGCGTCAATCCGGTTTTGAAGCATGCGGCGATCGAGCTCGATCTGGGCTTCGCCAGGGCCGCCCAAGAATCCGCCGCCGCCGCGCTGGCGCTCCAAATGGGTCCAGGCGCGCACGAGACGACCCTTCTGGTAAGTCAGGTGTGCAAGCTCGACCTGCAGCACGCCTTCCCGCGTCCGCGCGCGCTCGCCGAAAATTTCGAGAATAAGCCCGGTTCGATCGAGGACCTTGCAGTTCCACGCCTTCTCGAGATTGCGCTGCTGCACCGGGGTCACCGCATGGTCAATGATGACGAGTCCGATGTCGAGATCGCGGATGCGGTCGCGAAGCTCCTCGACCTTTCCCGAGCCGAGCAATGTCGATGGCCGCGGCTCGCCGAGCGCCAGGATCGTTGAATCAATGACATCAAGATCAATCGCCTTGGCAAGGCCGACGGCTTCAGCAAGTCGATTTTCCGGGGTGTGCTGACGGGCGTGCACCCTCGCCTTTTCGTCATGTCGCGGCGGACGCTTCCAGACCGGCACGATGACGAGGGCACGTGTCGGCGGACGCCGCGTCTCCGTTGCCGCTGGACGGCGCGTTGCCCCGCGGTCCCGCGCGATACCTTCGCCGTTCTTTGGACGCGTCTTCAACCTGCGCCGCTCTCTCCGTCCTGGTCACTGAGATTGACAGGGCCGCCTGGCATGATCGTCGAAATGGCGTGCTTGTAGACGAGCTGGGAATGTCCGTCCCGCCGCAACAGCACGCAAAAATTATCAAACCAACTGACGATCCCCTGCAGCTTCACGCCATTGATGAGGAAGATCGTCAGAGGAGTCTTATTCTTGCGAACATGATTGAGAAACGTGTCTTGCAGATTTTGTGTTTTTTCGGCCGCCATTTTTGTTGCCCGTTTTTATTATCTCAGAAGCGCTCCGTGCCGCCATCGGCCTCAACGCACCGATCCGGCAGCTTCGATGATCACCGAGGGTGCTGATCTGCGAAGCCCGGCCAGTCTACAGCCGTTAGTGCCTCGCACAATGCGGCAACGTTCGCACTATCCCGCTGAAATTTCAGCCACATGATGAAATCTCGAACGCAAGCGCCGTGCCACGGGCCCTGGTCGGCCATCGCCAATTGGTACACCATCGATGGTCACAACCGGCATCACCGTATTTGTTGCCGAGGTAATGAATGCTTCCCGCGCCTTGAGCGCTTCCTCGCGCGTGAAGGCCCGTTCCTCGATCCTGAACCCCTCGGACCTGGCCGCGTCGATGACGGTGGCCCGCGTAATGCCGGGAAGAATTCTCTGGTCGAGCGCGCGTGTCACAAGAGTGTTGCCGTCGGTCACAATCCAGGCGTTGCTGGAGGCGCCTTCGGTGATGGTGCCGGCTGCATCGACAAACCAGACCTCGCGAGCCCCTTCGCGGCGGGCTGCATCTTTGGCCAACAGGGCCGGAAGCAGCATCACCGTTTTGATATCGCAGCGGCCCCAGCGGTTGTCGGGCATCGTCTTGACGGCGATCCCGGTCTCGGCGAGCTCTGCTGCCCAGCCGCGGCGCTGGGCCCGCGCCAGAACGACGAGCGTCGGCGGCGTCTCAGGGCCCGGAATTGCGAAATCGCGTGGGCCAGCGCCGCGCGTCACCTGCAGGTACACGATACCGTTGCGGACGCGATTGCGGCGGATCACCTCGCCGATGACTTGCAGTAGAGCGGCATTGGTCATCGGCCGCGGGATCGACAGCTCGGAGAGCGAGTGTTCGAGGCGCGCCAGATGCCGAGTTGCATCGACGAGCCTGCCGTCGAGGACTTCGATTACCTCATAGACGGCATCGGCGAATTGAAAACCGCGATCCTCGGCATGGATCGCGGCTTCCGCGTAACGCTTATAGGCGCCATCGACATAGATGATGCGGGTCAACTGCAGCGCCCCTAGGAAGCCGTCCTGAGGTCGCCGGCGCGCTGCTCGGAGGATACGCCAAGGGCTCTGAGCTTGCGGTGCAGCGCCGAGCGTTCCATGCCGACGAACTCGGCGGTGCGGGAAATATTCCCGCCGAATCGATTGATCTGCGCCAGCAGATATTCGCGCTCGAAGATCTCGCGCGCCTCGCGCAACGGCAGCGACATCAGGTGCTCGGCACCACCGTTGACCGGCAGCGGCACGTTGGAGCCGATTTCCTCGGGCAGCATATCGGCCGTGATGGCGGCGTTCGGATCGCCGCCGGCGAGGATCAGGAGACGCTCGACGTTGTTGCGCAGCTCGCGCACGTTGCCGGGCCAATCGTGGGCCTGGAGCACGGCGATCGCATCTTCGCCGATCCGGCGCGGGGCAAGCCCCGACGTTTGCGCAACCTGACCGATGAAGTACTGAATGAGCTCGGGAATATCCTCGCGCCGCTCCGCGAGACTTGGCACACGCAAGGTCACGACGTTCAGGCGGTGATAGAGATCCTCGCGGAAGCGTCCTTCGCGGATATCCTGCTCAAGATCGCGCGAGGTCGAGGATATGATCCGCACATCGACAGAGACCTTTTGGGTGCCGCCGAGGCGCAGGAATTTCTGCTCCACAAGCACGCGCAGAACCTTGCCTTGCGTCTCCATCGGCATGTCGGCGACTTCATCGATATAGAGGGTGCCGGTGTGGGCTTCTTCGAGCGCGCCAACCTTGCGCGGGCCACCGGTACGGTCCTCGGTGCCGAAGAGTTCCTCCTCGACACGATCCGGCACCATCGCCGCCGCATTGAGAACGACGAAGGGGCCATCGGCGCGCAGCGATTTCTGATGCAGCACGCGAGCGGCGAGCTCTTTTCCTGATCCCGACGCGCCGCGCAGCATGATGCGGCTGTTGGTCGGCGCCGCCTTCTCGATATGGTTGCGAAGCTGATTGATGGCCGGCGACTTACCGATCATCTCGGCAGAGACGACGGAGCGTTCCTTGAGCTCCTTCACCTCGCGGCGCAGCTGGGATGCTTCGAGCGCGCGCAAGGCCACAAGCACCAGCCGGTCCGATTTGAACGGCTTCTCGATATAGTCATAAGCACCGCGCTTGATCGCGGTCACCGCCGTCTCGATATTGCCGTGGCCGGAGATAATGACGACAGGAAGATCGGGATAGGTGCGCTTCATGATCGTCAGGACCTCAAGGCCATCGAGGCGGCTCCCCTGAAGCCAAATGTCCAGGATCACGAGATGTGGCTTTCGGTCCTCGATGGCGCGCAACGCCTCATCGCTGTCGCGCGCCAAGCGTGTCCGGTGCCCTTCGTCCTGAAGTATCCCGGAGATCAGTTCCCGGATATCGGCTTCATCATCGACGATCAGTATGTCAGCAGACATCGCTGGGCTCCTGGGGGTTCAAGCGTTTGTATCATGCTCCACCTGCGGCGCGCGAGGCGGAGTGTATTTGCTCGGTTGAAACATCGTGGGTGAGCTCTGCCTTGACGGGCAACGTCATGCGTATGAGAGCGCCGCGCGTGCGGGTCTTGCTCACCGGCGCATCTTCGAGCGCCAGTGTGCCGCCATGTTGCTCGACTACCTTTTGGACGATTGCAAGGCCAAGACCCGTTCCTTTGGCGCGCGTCGTTACATAGGGCTCGAGCAGCTTGGCACGGTTCTGCTTCGGAAGGCCGATGCCGTTGTCGATGACCTCGATCGCGACGCGGCCCGGCGCCGGAACGATGCGCACCTCGATCTCACCTTTGTAGCCGGCGGGACGGCCCTGGGCTTCTCCATAGCTCTCGATCGCTTCGGCGGCATTCTTGATCAGGTTGGTGACCGCTTGTGATATGAGCCTCATGTCGAAGCGGGCACGCACGGGAAGGTCGGGAATGGAAAGCTTGAAGTCCAGATCCTTGTGGCCCTCACGGAACAATACCGCCGGCTCCTGAACCGCGAGCCGCAAATCCTGATCGGCCATCACCGGCTGCGGCATCCGCGCGAAGGAGGCAAACTCGTCGACCATGCTCTTGATCTGTCCGGTCTGGCGTTCGATCGTCTGAGTGAGCGTCTCGAAAAGCTCGCGCTCGTCAGAGACCTGCTTGCCGAACTTCCGGCGCAGCCGCTCGGCTGAAAGTTGTATCGGCGTAAGAGGGTTCTTGATCTCGTGGGCGATGCGCCGCGCGACGTCCGCCCAGGCGCTGGTGCGCTGGGCCTGCACGAGTTCAGAAATATCGTCGAAAGTGACGACGGAGCCGACATCGCCCTCGTCGGCCTTCTCGTGCGTCACCTTGACGGCAAAGGTGCGCTCCTCGTCGCCGATCTGCATCTTGATCTCGTGCTGGCCTTTGCTCTTCAGCCCACCGTCTTCCGAAGGCGAAAGCACGGCAGCGAACTGCGGGACAACGTCGGCCAGCGGCTTGCCGACGACATCGGCGCCGGAGAATCCCAAGAGCCGTTCGGCCGAGCGGCTGAGTAGCGTAATGCGATCGGCGCTGTCGAGACCGATGACGCCCGCCGAGACGCCGGACAGCACCGCCTCGATGAAGTTGCGCCGCTCGGTCAGCTGAGCATTGGTCTGGTGCAGCGCATCCTGCTGGCGCTTCAACTCGCGCGTCATCAGATTGAAGGTGTGCGACAGGCGGCGGAGATCGCCTTCGCCGCGCTTTTCAGGAAGCGCAATCTCGAGGTTGCCCTTTGAAACCTCCTGGGCACCGGCGATAAGCCTGCGGATCGGCGCAACGAAACGACCCGCGAACCACATGCCGATCCAGATCGCCGCCAAGAGGGAAGTGACCGAGATCATGAAGTAGATGAGCCCATGCGCCACCTTGAGGCCGCCCTTAGCCTGCCTCAGCCGCGTATATTCGTAGACGTTCTGCTCGGTGCTCTGCAGATGGTTGATCACCCGCGGACTGACGCCGCGGGCCACATAAAGATAGCGGCCCGGCATGCTGTCGATCTTGGCGATCGCCGAGATCCGGTACTCGCGCGAGGGAGTCGAGAGAGCAACCTGTCCCGCTTCGGCCTGCTTGATCGCAGCCGGCGGCGGGACGACGTAGGGAAGGTTTGGATCATCGAGGGCCAGGACGATCGGCACGCCTTCGGCATCGATGACGTAGGCAGAGGTCAGATCGCGGAGGCTCGCCTGCCCGATCAGGAATTTCTGGAAGGCGTCCGGATCATTCTTCAGCGTGTCAGCGGCACCGTTGATATCGCGCACCATGTTGACGATGTCGGTGCGGATCACCTGGCTGTGCTCATCGACGTAGGCTTTGGCAACGTCGTAGGAGTTTTCGACAATGGCGCGGGTCCGCCCCGAGAACCAGCCATCGAGCGAGCGCGAGAAGGTCGTCGTGGCGGCAACGGCAAGGAGCACGGCGGGAAGGGCGGCGATCAAACTGAAGAGTGCGACGATGCGCGTATGGAGGCGTGCGCCCGGTACGTTCTCCTTCCACGCTTGGCGGAGCCCCAGAACCTGCCACGAGATGGTGGCGAACATCGTCAGGATGAGGATGGCGTTCACCGCCAGCGCGGCCCAGACATACTCGTTGCGCGGCGCGATGGCCGTGAGGCCGGTCAGGATCAAGTAGCTGACGAGAGCTGAGACCAGCGATAACAGGACGACGCCGAGGCCGAACCAGAAGGCGCGATCGGACGGATTGAGCGCCGTCGCTCTCTCTTCCATCAGGGCCACCGCCGGCGACATCCGAGCCGTGTCCGGCAAACCCGCAGTGCTGTTGCTGGCATTCATCAGTGCTCGCCCGAGCCGACTATCCTTATGAATCCATTTTCCAATGGCCTGCCTCGCTAGGCTCGGCAGATGGCTTTGATGCGGGTCTGTCAGAAATTTATCGAAACCGATCTGCTACAAGAACCAACAGCCTAACTGTGACATTTTCGCGACAACTGTGGCGGAGATCAAGGCTCATTGGCAAGTCAAAGTCTCGGCTGGGGAAAAAGCAACCGATCGAAGGTTTGGTTTCTGCGGCGGCGAAATCCTCGGCGGCAAAAGCAATTGGCTTGCATGTCAAACGGAATTGCACAATTATCCACAGAAATGAATGGCCTCGGGGGTTAGTATGGCGCGTCTCCTGTTCTGGCTTGAAGATTGGTGCGACGAAGCGGCTTTCACAGAGAGAAACCGGTTTCGTGCGACCGTTTACCGATGGCTCTCGCAGGTCTTTGCGAGCCTCGCGGATGGGGCGCTTGTCCTTGCGCCCCACCGTCCGCACCGTAAATGAAACCGCCCCACTTTTTGCTGACCGGCCGAGCGGACCTCAGCCCTCGACCGTGCGGAAGACGCGAATATTGAGATCGCGAATCCGGGCACGCAGCGTATTGCGATTGAGCCCCAGGAGTTCGGCCGCGCGGATCTGATTGCCGCGCGTGGCGGCAAGAGCGGCACTGAGCAGCGGCTTCTCGACGTCGCGGATCACGCGATCATAAAGTCCGGGCGGCGGCAGCTCATTGCCGAAGGTTGAGAAATAGCGCGACAGGTATCGTTCGACGGCCTCGCTCAGATCGCCGCTTTCAGACAATCCCCCAATGGGCGGCGTCACGGCAGAACCGGCGAGCTCCTGCTCGATGATCTGCGCCGTCAGCGTATCCTGCGGATAGAGGGCCACGAGCCGGCGCACGACGTTTTCGAGCTCACGGACGTTGCCCGGCCAGGGATGCGCCTTCAACCGCTCGATGGCGGCGCTTTCGATCGACTTCTGGCCAAGGCCCTCGCGCGCCGCCTGGCGCAGGAAGTGGCGCACCAGGTCGCCGACGTCCTCGAGCCGCTCGCGCAGCGGCGGCAGGCGAATGGGTACGACATTCAGCCGGTAAAAGAGATCCTCGCGGAAGAGACCCTGCTGGATTTGGGCCTTCAAATCGCGGTGCGTCGCGGCGATGATGCGCACGTTGGTCTTGATCGGCGTGCGGCCGCCAACGGTTGTGTATTCCCCCTGCTGAAGCACGCGCAAAAGGCGGGTCTGCGCTTCGAGCGGCATGTCGCCGATCTCGTCGAGGAACAGCGTGCCGCCTTCGGCCTGCTCGAAACGGCCCGGCGTGCGCGTTTGAGCGCCGGTGAAGGCCCCCTTCTCGTGGCCGAAAAGCTCGCTCTCGATCAACTCGCGCGGAATTGCGGCCATGTTGATGGCGACGAATGGGCCATGGCGGCGTTTGCCGTAGTCATGCAGCACGCGTGCGACGAGTTCCTTGCCGGTCCCGCTTTCGCCGTTGATCATGACCGTGAGATCGCTCTGCGTCAGGCGGGCGAGGACGCGGTAGATATCCTGCATCGGCAGCGAGCGGCCGATGAGCGGCAGCTCATCCGTCTCACGCTCGTTCGCCGACGGCTGGCGCTTGCGGCTCGGCTCGGACAGGGCGCGCGAGACGACGGCCACGACCTCATTTAGATCGAACGGCTTCGGCAGATATTCGAAGGCCCCCTTCTCGGCCGCCGTCAGGGCCGTCATCAGCGTATTCTGCGCACTCATGACGATGATCGGCAGATCGGGCCTGAGCTTCTTCATGCGCGGAATGAGATCAAAGGCGTTCTCATCCGGCATGACGACATCGGTGATGACGACATCGCCCTCGCCCTGGCTGACCCAGCGCCAGAGCGTCGCCGCATTGCCGGTGGCGCGCGGTGCAAACCCCGCCCGCGCCAATGCCTGGTTGAGCACGGTGCGGATCGCCGTGTCGTCGTCAGCTATAAGAACGGTGCCTCTGGCCATAAAAGCCCCTCTAGACAGTCGACACGGCCGCTGGCCGTGTGCGGTGCATCGGAAGCAGCACGCGAAACACGGTGCGCTTGGGTTCACTTTCGCATTCGATGATGCCGCCGTGATCGGCGATGATCTTGGCGACGAGGGCCAGGCCAAGGCCGCTGCCGTTCGATTTCGTGGTGACGAACGGGTCGAAGAGGTGCGGCTTTAGATGCTCGGCAATGCCGATGCCGTTGTCCTCGATCTGAATCATGAGCGGCAGGCTGACGCGCGTATCGGTACCCGGAAGCGACAGGCGGACACCGGGGCGAAACGCCGTCTGCATGAAGATGCGGCCGTTCTCGTTCTTCTCGTCGATGGCCTCGGCGGCGTTCTTCAGAAGATTGAGGAAGACCTGCACAAGCTTGTCGCGGTTGCCGAGGACCGGCGGCAGGGAAGGATCGTAATCCTCGACGAAACGCACGTGGCGGGCGAAGCCGTGCTCGGCAATGCGGCGGACGTGATTGAGGACGTCATGGATGTTGACGGCATCCTTGGCGATCGGGCGCTCATCGCCAAACACTTCCATGCGATCCACGAGATTGCGGATGCGGTCCGTCTCCGAGCAAATGAGCTGCGTCAGGGCCCGGTCCTCATCGGAAAGACCGGGCTCGAGAAGCTGGGCTGCACCGCGAATGCCGGAAAGGGGGTTCTTGATCTCGTGGGCGAGCACGCCGGCCATGCCGGATACGGAGCGTGCGGCGGCGCGGTGCGTCAATTGTCGCTCGATCATCTGCGCCATCGAGCGCTGTTGCAGCATCAAGAACATATTGCGCGGGTCCTCCGGTAACGGCCCGCCATAGACGTCAACCAGCTTGGCGCCCGAAAACCGCGGGGTGGCCACTTCGACCGCGTATTCATTCACCGTGGCGCCCGAAGATTGCACCTGCTCGACAAGGCCGAGCAGCGGACAGCCAAAGGCCACGATGTCGGCGATCCGGCTGCGCATCAGCGCCCCGGCGCTCATCGAGAAGAACGATTCCGCGGCCGAATTCGCGAATACGATCTGCTGATTGTCGGCAATGACGAGGATCGGATGCGGCAGCGCGCTGAGCAGATCCTCGCAATCCACCACGCGCGCGGGGGGCGGCGAGGTTCCGGACCTCTCAGACTTGCGTACCGAACTTGCCTTGCCACTCATGCCGCCAATGACTCCGCACCTGAATAAAACGCCGCGATGCCGGCAAGCACACGCTCAGGCTCCAAGATCGTGCACAGCTTGGTCCGCCACGATTTGACCCGCGCCTCGCTGGCGCCACTCGCGACCAGATACCAGCCGATATGCTTGCGCGCATTCCTGAGACCGAGTTCGCGCCCGTAATGGCTGAGCATCGCGTCCACATGCGCGAGGGCGATGTCGCGTTGGAGGTGGGCGGGAGGATCGCCGGGGTCTTTGCCGCTTGCGAGATATTTTGCGATGCGACCCGGCATCCAAGGCGCGCCATAGGCGCCGCGCCCGATCATCACGCCGTGCGCGCCCGAATCCTGAAGCGCACGCTCTGCGGCAGCGGGCGAGGCGATATCGCCGTTGACAAGCACAGGGAGCCTCGTCGCTTCGACGACGTCACGGACGGCCGGCCAGTCGGCGCGTCCGGTGAAGAACTGGCAGCGCGTTCGCCCGTGCACGGTGAGGAGTTGAACGCCCTCGGCCTCGGCGCGGCGGGCAAGCTCAGGGGCATTGCGGCTGTTGTCGTCCCAGCCGAGCCGCATCTTCAACGTCACCGGGATCCGCACCGCGCGCACGACGGCGCGTATAAGCTTTTGCGCGTGATCGAGGTTGCGCATCAGCGCCGAGCCCGAAAGCTTGCCCGTGACCTCGCGTGCCGGGCAGCCCATGTTGATGTCGATAATACCGGCGCCTCTGGCCTCGGCGATACGAGCACCCTCCGCCATCCACTTCTCTTCGCGGCCTGCGAGCTGGATGACGAGCGGGTTCAAATCGCCGCCCGCGGCGCGGCGCAGGACCTCGGCGCGCGATCGCACAAGATCTTCGCTGGCGATCATCTCGGAGACGACGAAGGTCGCCCCGAGGCTGTGAGCCAGGCGGCGAAACGGCAGATCGCTCACTCCGGACATGGGTGCAAGCGCGACCGGCGGCAGCCCATTCAAGATCTTTTCCAGCATATGGCTTTGACTGACGTCCCCGTCATGTTCTGCCTATTACTTAAGCAGCTCGCCGATCTGCTGCGAGTTTGAGCAGACTAGGCTCGTCATTTGTGTTTCGCAAGGGCGAACAAGAGGTTTGGGCTTGTCGATTTGACGCGGGTCAGACTTTGCTGGCTATCAAAGCAGCAACATTATCAAGTCAATGGCAAACCAGTTGCGGATCTTCAGGATTCCCGGCAGGCCGGATTGCCGCGACATTTCATATTGCCCATAGATGAGGAGTTGACCTTGCGCATTGCCGCCTTGATCGTTGCAGCGGGACGAGGAACCCGCGCGGCGACCGCGACCGCGGGACCCAAGCAATATGCACTCATCGGCGGGCAACCGATCCTGAGCCACGCCATTCGGGCCTTTGCGCGCCATCCCGACATTCATGACGTGACGGTCGTCATTCACTCCGATGACGTCGATCTTTACGGGAAAGCCACCGAAGCCGTTGATAGGACCAAGCTCTCGCCTCCTGCAATCGGCGCCGCGACACGCCAGGCCTCAGTGCTCAACGGACTTCAATCCCTTGCTCCTCAGCCGCCCGATCTGGTTCTGATCCACGATGCGGCGCGGCCATTCGTAACGGCAACGACCATCTCAAACGTCATTCAGGCCCTCCGCGACCGCCCGGCGGCGCTGGCGGCGGTGGCGCTCACCGACACGCTCAAACGAGCGTCCGATAAAGGGCTGATCGCGGAGACGATCCCACGCGCCAACCTGTGGCGGGCGCAAACTCCGCAAGGTTTCCATTTCGCGCCGATTCTCGCCGCGCACCGCCGGGCAGCAGCAGCCGGCCTCGATCAGTTTACTGATGATGCCGCGATTGCCGAGTGGGCCGGCCTTGACGTCGCCATCGCGGAAGGATCAATCGGCAACGTCAAGATCACGACGGCAGAGGACCTCGCTTTGGCTGACCTCCAGCTCACACGCGCCTTTGAACCCCGCACGGGGACGGGTTTCGATGTGCACCGCTTCTGCGAAGGAGATCATGTCTGGCTCGGTGGCGTGAAGATTCCCCATGCGCGCAAGCTCGAGGGGCATTCCGACGCCGACGTCGTCCTGCACGCCCTGACGGATGCCCTCCTCGGTGCCATCGGCGACGGCGACATCGGCCAGCATTTTCCGCCCTCCGACCCTCAATGGAGGGGTGCCGCCTCGCGGCTCTTTCTAGAGGACGCGGCGCGGCGGGTCAGGGCTCGCGGCGGGCGCATCTCGAATGTCGACATCACCGTTCTTGCAGAAGCCCCCCGCATCGGTCCCCATCGCGCGGCAATGCAGTCCCTGATCGGCGAGGTTCTCGGCCTCGCGCCTGACCGGATCGGCATCAAAGCCACGACCACAGAGGGGATGGGGTTCACAGGCCGGCGCGAAGGCATTGCCGCAATGGCGACCGCAACAGTCCTCCTTCCCGCGCCGCCCGAATGACCGAGACGCGTCCCGACATCGAACTCGCGGATCTCAGAGAGAACCGAGCCCTGCGGCTCACAGTCCGCAACGTGGCCGCTCTCAACCTCGGCTACTTTGGCATCGAGTTTGCGGTGGCGCTGGCGATCGGCTCCGTGGCGCTCGTCGCCGACAGCGTCGATTTCCTCGAGGATGCCGCAGTCAATATCGTGATCCTTGCCGGGCTCGGCCTGCCCGTGGCACGGCGTGCCCAGCTCGGGATGCTGCTGGCGACCATCATCCTCGTTCCGTCCCTCGCCACGGCCTGGACCGCGTGGCAGAGCTTTGCCTACGGTCTCGTGCCGGAGCCCACTCCCCTCACCTTGACCGGACTCGGCGCGTTGGCCGTCAATTTCGTCTGCGCGCGGCTCCTGGCGCAGCATCGCACCTCGGGCGGCAGCCTCACGCGGGCCGCTTTTCTTTCGGCGCGCAACGATGTGATCGCCAACGCCGCCATCATCGCGGCAGGGCTGTTGACGGCTGCGACGCTGTCGCGCTGGCCCGACCTTCTCGTCGGTGTCGGCATCGGGCTCCTCAACGCGGGTGCAGCACGCGAAGTCTGGGTGGCGGCGCGGGCCGAACACGCCGCGGCGCGGGCCTGAGGGCTTGAGTTGTATGCGAAGCTTGTCTATGGACGAGGGCCGCCGATGCATCTTTGCCACGGCTTTCTCGTTGACCCTCAAGCCAGAATCGCGGCATCAAATGGCAAGTGGTTGTATTGCCACGATCCATGCAAGAGCGCTCATACGGGAGCCGATATGAACATCATGCCCCATACTCTCGACCGCAAGCCCGTTGATGCCGCCATCAGCACCATTGCTGAGACGACGGCGGAGATGTGCCTTGCGACCCGTGTGCGTCAGCTCTCGCGTATCGTTACGCGTGTCTATGATGATGCCCTGCGCCCACTCGGCATCACGGCGAGCCAGTATACCCTGCTCGCCCAGCTGGCCTCGCGTGACGGAATCACGGCCGTCGAGATCGGTCACGAACTCGACATCGAGAAGTCGACGCTCTCGCGCAATCTCAAGCGCCTTCTGGCGCTTGGCCATATCGTCATGGATCCGCCCGCCGGACGGCGGGGCCGCGGCCTGCATCTGACGCCCAAAGGACAGGCCGTGCTCAAGGATGCCTACCCGATCTGGCAGGATGCGCAGAAACGGACGGTCGGGGCCATGGGTTCCGACAGTCGGTCAGTCCTCGACAGTTTGCTTTCGCATGCCGAGGGTCTAGCCGCGGCCTGATCAGCCAGGCCGTTTGCACATTCTCCTCTCTCTGGATAGCCTTATCGGAGAGCGCTTCAACCGAAGCGCTCTCCGAATTCGTTGCTGGCAACTGAGAGACGTGCGTGTTTCCTCCCGATATTCTGGATAGCGCCCGCCGGGTGATCGACGCCCTGCGGGCAACACGGCGGTTGCTCGCCACAGCGGAAAGCTGCAGCGGCGGACTCGTTGCCGGAGCCATCACATCGATCGCCGGCTCCTCCGATGTCTTTGCATGCGGATTCATCACCTACTCGAATGCGTCGAAGACCGCGATGATCGGTCTCGACGCTGCCCTCATCGCACGCCATGGGGCTGTCAGCGCCGAAGTCGCGCGAGCGATGGCCGAAGGGGCGCTGAGGACGGCGGGAGTCGACATCGCCGTTTCCCTGACCGGGATTGCGGGACCGGGCGGCGGAAGCGTCGACAAACCCGTGGGGCTCGTCCACATCGGATGTTCTTCCCGCTCGCAGGACACGCGCGTGCAAACGCATGCGTTTGGCGATATAGGGCGGGAGGGTGTGCGCCTCGCGAGCGTCCGCGCGGCGCTCAAACTGCTTGAGGAGATGTGTTGATGCCGGTCGTGGGGTCGGGGCGACGATATGGGGCGAAAAAAGCGGCACATCTCGCCTGCGCCGTCGCGCTCATGGCGGCACCGGCGCTGCCGGCGGCATGGGCGGCCGATGTCTCGGCACGCGATGTCTCAAGCCTGCTGTTCCAGGCGGCGCCCGACAGCCGGCCGTCGCTCAGTGGCAAGGACCTTGCCCGGCTCGATCTTGCCAATCTCGATTTCAAGAAGGCCAACCTCAGCAAGTCCGACCTTTTCGGCGCCGACCTCTCCGGCGCCAATCTTTCGGGGACGGATCTTTCCGGTGCCCGGCTCGATCGCGTGACGCTGATCGGCGCGCGCCTTGATGGCGCCAATCTCGAAAATGCCAGCATGATGCGACCCTCAACCTTCACCGGGCTCACGCCAGTTCCTGGCGAGGCGCCAAGCCTCAAGGCGGTATCTCTCAAGGGTGCAAAGTTCTTTGGAAGCTTCACCGGCTCCAACTTCGCCGGCGCCGACCTCTCGGATTCCGTCTGCGCGCCGACGAACAAGTCCGGCTTCATCGAGCACATCTGGCGCACCGATTTCGCCGGCGCCAACCTCTCAGGAGCCAATCTGAGCCGCGCCGACATGACCCGCGCGCAGTTGAGCTTCGCGTTGCTCAAGGGGGCGGTGATGCGCGATGTCATTCTGCGCGACGCTGATCTTTCAGGTGCAAACCTGACGGGCGCCGACCTCAGCGGCGCCGATCTCACTGGCGCTGATATTACCGATGCCGACGTCACCGATGCCAACCTCGCAGGCGTCAGGCTCTATGACGTCAAGGGCCTCGAGACCCTCAAGGGCGCGGCCCTCGCGCACAATTTCGAGAAGGTCATGCGCTGAGGCGGCAAGGGATTTCCCGTTATGCCGCGGGCGGCTTGCGATAGACCTTGGCGGCGCGCTCCTCGAAGGCCTCGGCGAAGCGATGGAACGCATGATCGAACATCGAGCCGACGAGGGCGGCGAGCAGTTTCGAGCGAAATTCGTAATCGATGAAGAAATCGACGACGGAGCCGGTCGCATCGTCGATGAAGCGCCAGCGGTTATCGAGATGTTTGAAGGGCCCGTTGAGGTAGCTGACGTCGATCCGCTTCTCCTTCGGGCGCAGGATGACCTTGGTCGTGAAACTCTCGGCAATTGATTTGTAGCCGACGCTCATGCGAGCGGTGAGTTCCACGCCATCCTCGCGCTCACGCCTCCCCGTCACCACGAGACCGGTACAAAGCGGCAAAAATTCGGGATAGCGCTCGACGTCGGCAACGAGGGCATACATCTGCTCTGCCGTGAAAGGAACGTGGCGCTTGGTTGTGAAGGAGGGCATGGCGGCCTGGCTGGTGCTGTCCCGCCCAGGAGAGGGCGAGGCTGATCGTCTCGGTTCTCTCTAACGATCCGCGTCGCCATAAAGCACATTTGAACCGCGGCCGAGACGGCTCAACAGCGCAGTCCGCCGAGAACAGGATCACGCCTTCTGCCTGGCGCCGGCGCCGGACCCGGCCGTCAAGCAATCAGGCGCGCCAGCACGACTACGATGATGGCGCCGATGGCTGCCGTGACGATCTGCGAGAGGAAGGCATTGGGGATGCCAAGATTGATCCCCAGCGCCTTGAACAGATAGCCGCCGACAAAGGCGCCGATGATGCCGGTCACAAGATATCGGATGAGCCCCTCTCCGCCGACAACGAGAGAGGCGAGAAAGCCGGCGATGATGCCGACGATGGCAAAGACGATGAGGTCGCGGGTTTGATCGCTCATGGATGCGCTCCGAAGGTGTTCTAATCACACGCACAGCGTAGGTAGACACAATCGATGCCGGCATCCGGCCGACATTAACGCCCTAAACGTGGCAGCGGGCGCCCAGGTACTGATTGAGCAGGTCGTTGTACTTGTCAACGTCAGCGCGCTGGGCCGGGGTCAGCTTGCCACCGTTGCTGGCGCGCTCCACCTGAGCGGGCACGCCTTTCGAATCAAGACGGTTGAGCTCACCTCGGATGGACTGGCACGACTCGCCGGGGGGAAGCGGCCGGGCGCCGGGATCGCCACTGTTCCCCGAGGCGCCCGCACATCCCTGCATCATCACCGAAAGAGCGATCATCGATACGACCGCAAAACAACCCCGCATTTTCAATCCCATTGGCTTGAAACGTGCCGGCGCAATATTGGCAAACAACCGTCTCGAGGCAAAAACCATAGCGATTACGGCTTCGCAACCCCCTATGGCGTTCCTGTGGCAATCATGCCGCGTTCGAACAGAATCAACAACGCCGATGGCCGCTTTGCATCGCCAGCC
>Ga0272446_1004351_pt1 | contig 16826 bp, 16 predicted proteins | sample YNPCB0061_FD_194587 | JGI IMG/M metagenome (GOLD analysis project Ga0272446, IMG submission 194587) | Hot spring microbial mat communities from Yellowstone National Park, WY, United States - YNP-CB-006-1 | ecosystem: Environmental > Aquatic > Thermal springs > Hot (42-90C) > Sediment | place... | reverse complement strand
CGACTTGAAAAAAGACTTGCTGAAGGTATGATTAAAGAAGTTGAAACTTTAATTCAGAAAAATATTCCTCATGAAAGATTAATCAGTCTTGGACTTGAGTACAAATTCATAACCGAATATTTAATCGGAAAATTATCGTATGAGCAGATGCAGAGTGAGTTATATAAAGCAATCTGTGCCTTCGCAAAACGACAAATGACATGGTTCAGAAAAATGGAACGGGAAGGAATTAAAATTTTCTGGCTGAATGAACCGGATTTCGAAAAAGCTAAAGAAATCATCAAGACTAATTATGCATTCGATTGATAATCTTCCTGATTCAGTAAAGAAATATCTTAAAAAGTTTTCTTCCGATCTCTGGAGTGTATCTGGCAATCATCAAAGATTATTTAATAACATAATTGTAATTCCATCACTTGCTGAATTTGATTTGCTTCCGTCTTGCTTAAAATCGCTTGAAGAAAATTCTGTCAACTCATTGCACGATACATTAGTTCTTGTTGTTGTGAATAATTCACACTCTGCTTCTGCTGAAATAAAAGAAAACAATAAACTGACAATTGATTATCTGAAAAACTATCATGGTAAATTAAATTTATCTTTCGTTGATGCTTCAACTGAATCAAAAGCTATTCCTGATAAATACGCCGGAGTTGGAACTGCCCGTAAAATCGGTTGTGATCTTGCTCTGAAAAAATTTGATTACTCCAATTCGAAGAAAAAAATTCTTTTCTTCTTAGATGCCGATTGCACTGTTCGCTCTGATTATCTTGAAAAAGTTTTATCAGAGTTTAACAGGAAGAATCTTCACTCAGCAGTAATAGAATATGAGCATAAATTTTCTGATACTTCACCAGAAGCTGAAGCAATTATCTGTTATGAAATTTTTCTGCGTTACCATTGTTTAGGACTTAAGTTTGCCAAATGTTATTATGATTATCATACAATTGGTTCAACAATAGTTTGTGATGTTGAATCATATATCAAAGCCGGTGGAATGAACAAAAGAAAAGCAGGCGAAGATTATTATTTTCTTGAAAAACTTGCCAAGCTCAATAAGATTTATACAATTGCAGATGCATTGGTTTTCCCCTCTGCAAGAAAATCCTGGCGAGTACCATTCGGAACAGGTCAGCGCATCACTCGTCACTTGAGCAAAAAGCAAAATGAATATGTTGCATACAATCCTGAATCGTTTAAGATTCTTAAAAGATGGTTAAAAATTTTTATGTCGGATAAAACGATTGAATTAAAACAAATTCTATCTGAAGCAAAAAATATCAATCGAGCTTTAAGTGATTTTTTATTAGCTAATAATTTTGAAAAAGACTGGAAGCAAATACTAAAGAATAATTTTTCATTAAAAGAAATTCAAAAGCAGAAAACATTTTGGTTCGACGCTTTCAAAACACTAAAATTAATTCATTACTTGCGTGATAATGGTTATACTAATATAAATTTATTCGATGCTGTAGATGAAATGTTAAAGATGATGCAAATTAAATCTGAAATCAGTCGTGACGAGGCAATTCCTGATATTAAAATACAAAAACAATATTTATTATTTTTAAGAAAGATTTTACAAGAAGAATTTTCAAATGATAATTAAAACGAAACAAGATGAGATTCAGAATTATTTAACCGATGCCTCAAACTATAAAGGCAGTTGTGAAGCTGTTTTTATTCCTCAAAATAAGGATGAACTAATCAAAGCATTGAAAGATGCAAATGCGCAGAAAACCAAAGTCACTATTGCCGGCGCTGGCACAGGATTAACCGGTGCAAGAGTTCCCGATAGCGGAATAGTAATCTCAACTGAAAAATTAAACCGTATAGTTGAGATAAATTCATCCGAAAATTATGTAATTGTTGAGCCGGGAGTTTATCTCTCTCATCTTCTTGAAGAATTGAAAAGAAAAAATTTTTTCTATCCACCAGATCCAACCGAGAAGAATTGTTTTATTGGTGGAACAGTTGCTACTAATGCTTCCGGTGCAAAAACCTTTAAATATGGTGCAACAAGAAATTTTGTTGAGGAATTAGAAATAATTCTTGCCGATGGTGATGAAATTTATCTGAAACGCAATGAAGTGTTCGCAGATAATGATAATCTTACTCTTACTACAAAATCCGGAAGAAATATTTCTCTTAAGCTTCCATATTACAATTTACCTGTCACAAAAAATGCTTCGGGATATTTTATCAAACCAAATATGGACGCAATTGATTTGTTCATTGGTTCGGAAGGAACACTTGGAGTGTTTTCAAAAATCAAACTTAAAATTATTCCTCTTCCCAAAAGAATTATTTCAATGGTCTGTTTCTTTCATGATGAGCTTGATGCATTGAATTTTATAGATGAAGCCCGCAGAATTTCTTTTCAAACACGAAATGAAAATCTGAAAGATGAGTTAGATGCGCTTGCTCTCGAATTTTTTGACAGAAACTCCTTAAAATTTTTAGCAAAAGAATTTGATGCTCTACCAAATCGGAATGCTGCAGTTTGGTTCGAACAGGAAGCTGATTTTGATAATGAAGATAAATTAATTGAAAAGTGGTTTTCACTTATTGTAAAGAACAAAGGAACTGAAGAAGATGTCTGGTTTGCAGTAACTGAAAAAGAAAGAAAGGGATTGGAGGAATTTCGTCACGCAATTTCCTGGAAAGTAAATGAATACATTGTAAATCATAGACTAAAAAAACTTGGAACTGATGTTGCAGTTCCTGATTCTGAAATGTTCAACTTTTATAAATTTCTTAAAGAGACTATGGAAAATTGCCAGTTGAATTATGTTTTATACGGACATCTTGGTAATTCACATTTTCATTTAAATATGCTTCCACAGGATGAGAATGAGTATTCACTCGGCAAAGAAGTTTACAGAAAGATTTGTTTCAAAGCCATTGAACTGAAAGGAACAGTTTCAGCTGAACACGGAATCGGAAAACTTAAAACGCAATATCTGATTGATATGTTTGGACCTGAGATTGTCAATCAAATGAAAGAAATCAAAAAACAATTAGATCCGAATTATATACTTGGAGTCGGGAATATTTTTGTTTAGAAAATAATTACTTAAATCTTTTCAACCTTTTATTTTCTAACTTTCTTAAAACTCGTTCCGTCTTTTGTATCTTGCAAAATTACACCGAGATTTTTCAACTCATCTCTGATTTTATCAGATAACGCATAATTCTTTTCCTTCTTCGCTTCAGTTCTGATATTTATTAACAGTTCAATCAAATCATCTTCAAGTGAAGGCAGACTTTCTTTTTTCTGAAAGCTGATTACTCCAAGAACATCTTCAGCAGTTTTCTTCAGGAATGATTTTACATTGTTGTAAAAATCTTTATTCAGATTTTCATTTTCAGCAATAGCACGATTTACTTCACGTGTGAAATCAAACATGACTGCAACTGCCTGTGCTGAGTTAAAGTCATCGTCCATTGCCTGCTCAAATTTTTCATACCAGCTCTTAAAATCGAACTCAATTTGTTTTCCATTATCTGAATTTTTCTGAAGTTCGTCTTCAGTTTTATCAGCAAGGTTCTGCAGTTTCTCAACTCCTTTTTCTGCAGCTTGTAAAAGTTCATCACTAAAGTTTAATGGTCCACGATAGTGTGCCTGAGCAAAAAACAATCTGACTGCCTCAGCAGAATATTTTTTTAATACTTCGCGGGCAGTAAAAAAATTGCCGAGTGACTTTGACATCTTTTCTTCATTAATATTCAGAAATCCGAAATGAAGCCAGTACTTTGCAAATGGTTTCTCGTTTGCGGCTTCACTCTGAGCAATTTCATTTTCGTGGTGTGGAAAAATTAAATCGTGTCCTCCTGCGTGAATATCAAATGACTCACCTAAAAGTTTGCAGCTCATCGCTGAACATTCAATATGCCAGCCGGGACGACCTTTGCCCCAAGGACTTTCCCAAAATGGTTCTCCTTCTTTTGCTTTTTTCCAAAGAGCAAAATCCAATGGATGTTTTTTCTCTTCATTAACTTCTACTCTTGCACCTATTTCAAGTTCATCTGTGTTTTTACCGCTCAACTTTCCATAACCATTAAATTTAGAAACATCATAGAAAACATTTCCATCAACATTGTAAGCAATTCCTTTTTCTTCAAGCTTCTTAATCATATCAATCATATCACTCATAAATTCGGTTGCACGAGGATAATATGTTGCTGGTTTAATTTTTAGTTTTTCTATATCACTGAAAAATTCTTTTATATAAAACTCTGCAACTTCTCGGGCAGATTTTCCTTCCTGATTTGCTTTTTTTATAATCTTATCATCAACATCTGTCAGGTTCATCACGAATGTTACCACATATCCTTTGTATTCAAGATATCTTCTGACAATATCAGACATAATAAATGATCGGGCATTCCCGATGTGAAAGTAATCATAAACCGTTGGTCCGCACATATACATTTTAACCAAAGGCGGATTGATAGGAATAAATTCTTCTTTTTGTTTTGTAAGTGTGTTGTAAATCTTTAGCATAATATTTTGATTCTTGATTTTAACTGTTCAAATATAACAAAATTGATGTTTGTAATTCATTTACTTCATCACTGCTTCGTGTATTCGAACCTTCGTGACAGACCTATTTTATTGCCACGAAAACACGGAGGCACTAAGATTATAAATCACGAAGAAATTATTTGAATTTAGTTTGAGCGAAGTTTTTCTAAAAGTAATTTAAAATCAGCAGGTAAGTCTGAATCAAAACGAACAATTTTTTTTGTGTGAGGATGAATAAAGCCCAGAGTTTTTGCGTGCAACGCCTGACGAGGCATAATTTCTAATAAATTACTTACACGACTTTTTATTTTTGGCAATTCACTTCCGAAATGAATTTTATCTCCGCCGTAAGTACTGTCACCAAAAATTGGTCTTCCGATTCCGGAAAGATGAACACGAATCTGATGTGTTCTGCCGGTTTTCAAATTCAATTTTATATATGAAGTAAATTCAAATTCTTCTATCACTTCATAAAAAGTTATTGCGAGTTTTCCTTCAGACTTACTTATTGTAAATTTTTTTCTATCGGATTTACTTCTTGCAATGTTAGTCTGAATTTCTCCTTTTTGTTCCGGAAGTTTTCCCCAGCAAACAGCGTGATACTCTCTTTCGATTGAATGCTTTGCAAATTGTTCAGCAAGTTTTGCGTGAGTAAAATCATCTTTGGCAACAACAAGTAAACCGCTTGTATCCTTATCTATCCGATGAACGATTCCTGGCCTGACATTATCATTCAATTCACTTAAAGATTTTGTATGATGAAGCAAAGCATTTACAAGTGTTCCGGTATAATTTGCATAAGCAGGATGTGCAACCATTCCCGCTGGTTTGTTTACAACAATCAGATGATCATCTTCATAAATAATGTCTAAAGGAATTTCTTCAGGTTCAACATTTTCAGGTCGGGGAGAAATTGGCTGGATTGCTACGATAACATCACCGGGCTTAACTGAATAGTTTGCTTTAGCAGGCAAACCATTTACAGTTACTAATCCGGATTCAATAGCTTTCTGAATTTTTGATCGCGTTGCATTTTCAATCTGATTGACAAGAAAAGTATCTAATCGTTCCTTTTTCTTTCCTTCGGGAACATTAATCAGATACTTCTTTTCGGTTATCAATTTGCTCATTTGATTCTTCTGCTGTGTTAAAGGAATTTTCTGCAGAAGTTAAATCATTAGATGTGATTGGATGAGTTGAACTGGTTGTATTAACCGTTGCAGCAACAAGAGATTTTTCCAGCTCTTTTTCTTCTTCGTGCTTTTTATAGAATAAGATTAAAATAAAAACACCAATTGTAACTGCAGCATCAGCAATATTAAAAATAGGCCAGCGATCATAACTTCTTCCGAAAAGAGTAAAATCAAAAAAATCAAAATCAAAAAAGTCAACTACTCTTCCATAAAATAATGGTGCATATCCGAAGAGTATTCCGTAAAAAGTTCTGTCAATAAGATTTCCGACAGCACCGCCGAGAATAAAAGCAATTGCTACTCTTAAACTGAAGCTTTTGTTTCTGATTGCGTACAAATAAACTAATAAACCAATGCTCGCTGCAAGCGAGAAAAGAGAAATTGCAAGTTTAAAACCATCGCCGGGATCAAAGCCAAAAGCCATTCCGGGATTTTCAATATAAGTTAATCTGAAAAAATCGCCGAATATAGGAATGCTTTGACCGTAATACATTCCATCAAAATTGAAATTCAGAAATGGAATTGAAAAACCTTTGACAAAAATTTTGGTTAGCTGGTCAACAATTACAACTGCAATTGATATATAAATTACTTTCACTTAAAAACTACTCCGAAAAAATCTTTCCAAAAATAAAAAAAGGGGCTTGGCAATTCGATGTGAAATTCCTTACCCCAAAATAATTACTTCTTTTCCTGTCTTTGTTTCATAGGTAAACAGAGTTGACTGTGAGGAACTGCTTCGAGTCGCGCTTTAGGAATCAATGGACAGGTTTCGCACAAGTGCTGAGGTTCTTCGATACACTCAATACAAATTCCGTAAGTTCCGTTTTCAATTCTCTTCAGAGCATCTTCCAGATAGCCAAGAAATTTTGTCTCGCGCTGAGCGTAAAGGAAAGTTTTTTCTCTTTCCATCGCATCAGTTCCTTGCTCTGCCATATGAAGTGAATAAGGTGAATTTTCATTTATATATTCACCTGTTGAAGGATCAAGCATTTGTTCTTTCAGGTTCTGAAGTTGTTCAAGTATCTCATCTCTTTTTTCAAGAATTATTTTTTTGAAATGTTCGAGATCTTTTTTACTGTAACCTTTGATCTTCTTTAAAGCTTCTGCTTTTCTTCTTGCTGCTTCAAGCTCTGCCTGATAGATTTCATCAATCTTGCTCTCATCTTCAACTGCTTCTTCAACCTGAGATTGAACAACGGGCTGCTGTCTAAGAACTTTTTCTTCTTTTGGAGTCAATTTTTTCTTCTCAACTTTCTTTTCTGTTTTCTGTACAGTTTTTTTCTTCTCAACTTTAACAGGTTTCTTAGCAGCTTTTTTTGGAGCTGAAGTTTTCTTCGTTACTTTTTTCTTTATCGGCGCAGCTTTTTTTACAGTTTTCTTTGCCTGAGTCTTCTTCACTTTTTTCTTTTCCTCCTTGCCTTTTTTATTTGCGGCTTTTTTAGGTGTTTTCTTAATTTGTTTTTTTGCCATTTTATTTTCCTCCTTTGTTAAGGATTAAATCTTTTCAATTAGGATAGAGCATTCATAATCAGCTATTTTCCAATCTTGTCTGAATCCTCCATCGTTAATTTGTTGTGAAATTAATTTTTCTGCAAGAGTTTCGTTTGTAATATAGTCAGAAAAGTTATTTATTGCTTTAACAAGGTCCGGACTTCCGGAAAAGGTGATTTTGATTTTATCAGTTACATCAAAGCCAGCATCTTTTCTCATATTCTGAACACGATTGACAAACTCTCTGGCAAGTCCTTCTTCAATAAGATTCTGATTAAGCTCCGTATCGATTGCAACTGTAACACCCTCTTCGGATTCAACAACCCAGCCTTCAATCTGATGACTCATAATTTCAACATCATCACGGGTGATTGTTAAATTTTCTCCATCAACTTCAACAGAAATGTTTTCACCGTTTTCAAGTTTTTTAATTTCTTCTTTACCGAAGTTTTTAATAATCTCTGCAGCAGCTTTTACCTTCTTACCGAATTTTGGTCCTATAGATTTGAAATTGGCTTTAGCAGTTTTGTTTACAATTTCAGAATCATCATCAAGAACAACTAGTTCTTTAATGTTAACTTCATCAAGAATAACATCTCTCATCTTGCCAAGTGCATCGCGTTTTTCTTTTTCAACAACCACCATCATTCTTTTAAGCGGTTGACGAACTTTCAGATTATTTTTTGCACGAATTGCTCTGGTCAGATAAACTACTTTCTGTGCAACTTCCATTTTTTCTTCAAGTTCCGGTTCACGATATGTAACAGCCGGAAAATCTGCAAGGTGAACTGATTCGAATTTTTCTTTTCCTGTAACTGTATTAAGGTTTCTGTAAATCTCTTCAGCAATAAAAGGAGCAAATGGTGAAGTTAATTTTGCAACAGTATTCAGGCATTCGTACAATGTCTGATATGCTGAAAGTTTTTCTTTATTCATTTCAGATTTCCAGAAACGACGACGACTTCTTCTGACATACCAGTTTGAAAGCTGATCTATTGTAAAATCACTAACTGCACGAGCTGCTTTTGTAACATCGTACGCATCCATTTGTTTTTCATATTCTTCAACTAAAGCATTAAGCTTTGAAATTATCCATCTGTCTATTTCAGGTCTTTCTTTATAAGGTACAAGTGCATCGCTGAAATTGAATTTATCAATGTTAGCATAAAGAGCAAAGAATGAATAAGTGTTAACCAAAGTTCCAAAGAATTTTCTCTGTACCTCAACTAACGCTTCTTCATCAAAAAGCGTTGGTCGCCAAGGTGGACTGTTAGTAACCAGATACCATCTCGTTGTATCCGCACCATATTTATCAAACAAATCGAACGGGTCAACAGTGTTGCCGCGCGATTTAGACATTTTCATTCCGTTTTTATCAAGTATCAGTTCATTAACAATCACATTCTTGAAAGCAACACTATCAAATAACATTGTAGCAATTGCATGCAAAGTATAAAACCAACCTCGTGTTTGATCAATTCCTTCACAGATAAAATCTGCAGGGAAAAATTTCTTTTCAAATGATTCTTTGTTTTCGAAAGGATAATGATACTGAGCAAAAGGCATTGCACCGGAATCAAACCAAACATCAATTACTTCCGGAGTGCGTTTATAAATTTTTCCATTCTTCTCAAAAAGAATTTTATCTACGAAAGGCTTATGCAAATCAATATTTTCAACATCAGCTACTGAAATTCTTTTTCCACCTTCTTCAATAAAACCTTTTTTCAATTCTTCAATACTGCCAACTGCAAACATATCACCATCATCACTAACCCAGATTGGAAGCGGAGTTGCCCAGAAACGATCTCGCGAAAGTGCCCAGTCTTTATTTTCTTCTAACCAGTTTCCAAATCTTCCGGAACCGACTTCCGGCGGCTGCCAGTTAATAGTTTTATTTAATTCAACCATTCTGTTTGCAATTGAAGTGGTTCTGATAAACCATGATTCTCTTGCATAGTAAATTACAGGAACATCCTGATGTCGCCAGCTAAATGGATAAGTGTGAAGAATTGTTTCTTTTTTATAAAGCTTTCCTTCTTTTTTCAGCTTAAGAATTATTCCATTATCAGCATCTTTAACAAACTGTCCTGCAAAGTCTGTAACTTCATCTGTAAAAACACCTGAGCGTGTAACTGGCTGAAGCATCGGAAGATTATATTTCTTTGATACCTCATAGTCATCAGCACCAAATGCAGGTGCAATGTGAACAATTCCGGAACCGTCCTCAGTGCTTACAAAATCGCCGGCGATAACATAGAATGCTTTTTTATCTACATCGCAATAGTCAAAGAGTTGTTCATATTCCAGACCGAGTAAATCTTTACCTTTCATCTCTTCGAGAATCTCGTAATCACCATCAATAACTGATAATCTATCTTTGGCAAGAATTAAAATTTTGCCGTCAGTTTTAATTTTCACATAGTCAATTTCAGGTCCAACAGCTAAAGCAACATTTGAAATCAGTGTCCACGGAGTTGTAGTCCAAACCAGAAAATATTCGTCAGCATCAACTCTTTGAAAGAGAACATAGACTGACGGATCTTTTGTTTCGCGGTAACCAAGAGCAAGTTCGTGCGAAGAAAGTACAGTTTCTGATTTCGGATCCTGAGGAACAATTTTATAATCTTTATAGATAAGTCCTTTATCAAATAAAGTTTTTAATGCCCACCAAACTGATTCGATATATTTATTATCAAGAGTAATGTAAGCTGAATCGAGATCGATCCAATAACCCATTCGGGTTGTCATTTTTTCCCAGAGATCGAGATAAGTAAAAACTGATTCGCGGCATTTTTGATTGTACTTTTCAATTCCGTATTCAATTACTTCGCTTTTGTGTTTAATGCCGAGAGATTTTTCAACTTCAATTTCAACTGGTAAACCGTGAGTATCCCAACCAGCTTTTCTTTCAACACGAAAACCTTTTAATGTTTTATAACGACATACAAGATCTTTAAGGGTTCTTGCCATCACATGATGAATACCCGGCTTTCCGTTAGCAGTCGGAGGACCTTCATAAAAAGTGAATGATTTGTTTTCGTCTCTGGTAGAAACACTTTTTTCAAATATTTTATTTTCCTGCCAGAACTTTAAAATTTCTTCTTCAATTTTTGGATAGCTTATTTTTTCTAAATTTTGTTTGAACATAGTTTCTCTATAGTTGATTTTATAAATCCTTATATTTTTTTATCAATTCTTTTTCTGCCTGAATAAACTCTTTTAATTCTCTTTCGATTCTTTCTTTCTTAAGAATTATATTTTTTGCCTGAGCTTCAGCATCAGATAAAATTTCTTTGGCTTTAATTTCAGCTTCTTTCAGTGTAAGCTCAGCTTCCTTTTTAGAATCAATAATATTGTCTTCATATATTTTTAATTTTTCACGAAGTATAACTGCTTCTCTTTCACCGCTAAGAACTTCCTGAACAGCCATTCCAAAAAATCCCATCGCACCAAGTGTAATATTTCTTAAACTGAAGAGAATAAGATTCTCTGTTATTATCTGGTTAGTTCCAAAGTACTCACTGAAGAAAGTAACTGTAATCAGACTTAAAATTGTAATCGCAACAATAATTGCAAACAAAACTTTACCGCCTTTATGCCAGCCAATCTGACGGTTAATAAACCAACCACTTGCAAAACAGAAAATTGAAAGGACAAACCAAACAACAAAATTGAATTCACCAAAGTTGAACAAATCAGTATTCAGGAAATTTGAGGTATAAATAAACACAGCAATCATAAGTGCTGCGAAATAATTTTTTAGAATTGTTTTTAATGATATAAACATCACAACCTCTTAATTACTTCCTTCATTATCAGAGTCATTTTTGGTTCAGCTTCCATTGCTGTTTGAATTATTTCTTTAACATCAACAGGTTTTAATGAATCAGGAAAACATTCATCTGTAATGATGCTTATTCCAAGCACTTTTATTCCCATATGATTAGCAACAATATTTTCCGGAACGGTTGACATACCGACTACATCTGCACCGGTAGAGCGAAGAAATCTGTATTCAGCTTTGGTTTCAAGGTTTGGTCCGGGAACAGCAACATACACGCCTTTGTGAATTTTAATTTTATTTTCAAGTGCAACTTCTTCGGCAAGTTTAATAAGTTCGAGACTGTAAGGTTCGCTCATATCCGGAAATCGTGGTCCTAAGCTATCTTCATTTTTCCCGATCAACGGATTATCACCAAGTAAATTGATGTGATCAATCATCAGCATAATATCGCCTTTGCGATAAATGGGATTCATTCCTCCACAAGCATTTGAAACAAGTAATGTCTGAACTCCAAGAAATTTCATTACACGAACAGGATAAGTAATTTGCTGCATCGAATATCCTTCATAGTAATGAAATCTTCCCTGCATTGCTACAACTTTTTTCCCATTGATTGTTCCGAAAATTAATTTACCCTGATGCGATTCAACAGTAGAAAGCGGGAAATGCGGAAGCTCTGAATAATCAATCTGATGTTCGATATTTATTTCTTTTACTAAACCACCAAGCCCGGTTCCAAGAATTATTCCGATGGGATAGTTTTCGTTAGTATATTGTCTGATAACAGAAAGAGTTTCATTTATTTTATTAAGAAGTTCGCTCATAAAAGCTTCTCCACAATATCATCAATATTCAAATCGAGTTTTTTATTTTCTTCTTTGGTTTTCTTTTTCTGCACAACAACTTCTTCATCAATATCGTCAATTTTAACTTCAAGTAAATGTGCCTGCGAACTGATGATTGCTTTAAGTCTGGCAATCAGCATATCTTTTTCTTCACGAAGATTAAGAACAGCATTGCGAATTTCGTTTGCACTTTCCCTGGCTTTTTCAATTATCTGAGCAGCTTTAAGTTCAGCTTCTTTAATCATCAAAGCTGTTTGCTTTTTTGCAGATTCAATTGATTTGGTTGAGCTTTCCTGAGCTTTAAGAAGAGTATCCTGAAGATTTTTTTCAATCTTCTTGAAATCTTCAACCTGCTGAGAAAGAGACTCGACTTGTTGCTTAAGTTCTTCATTTTCCTTCAGCAGTTCATCAACATCATCAGCAATTCTATCGAGGAAAGCTTTAACTTCATCAGGATCAAAGCCGCGCATTTTTTTTGAAAATTCCTGCTGACGAATTGAAAATGGTTGCAGTTTCATATTTGTCTCCAGTCTTTGGAGTAATCCCGTTCACCAAAAATTGCCGAACCAATTCTGAGCATAGTAGAACCTTCTTCAATTGCAATTTCAAAATCGCTTGTCATACCCATAGAAAGCTCAGTTATGTTGATTCCGGCATTGTTCATTTTTTCTTTCAATAATCTTAAATCCCTGAAACTTTTTCTTATAAGTTTTTCATCATCAGTCAGAGGAGCAATCGTCATTAAACCAATCAGATTAATGCTTGAATAATTTTTTGCTTGTTCAGCAATCTTAAATATTTCTTCTTCATTAGTAAGACCGGATTTTGATTCTTCAAAAGAAGTTTTCACTTCGAGCAGAATTTTCTGAACTTTATTTAATGAAGAAGCTCGTTTATTTATTTCTTCAAGCAGCTCAATGCTGTCAACCGAATGAATATATTCAGCAGCTTTAACAGCATACTTGACTTTATTTTTCTGCAATGTGCCTATAAAATGCCAGATAACTTTATTACCAATCTTTTCAAACTTTAGCACCAGTTCCTGAGCGCGATTCTCGCCGAAATCATTAACACCCAATTTGTTAGCTTCTAAAATTGCATCTGTTCCGAAATATTTTGAAACAGCAATAAGTCTAATCTCATTCGTGTTTCTGCCAACATTTTCACACTTCTTAGCAATTCTATCTTTCAATCTGGCTAAATTTTCAGCAATCATTCTAAAATTAAGGTTGTGAATTTATCTTGTAAAGCTGTAAAAAACAATTAAAAGCGCATTTAATAAAAAATCAAAAAAATCTTAGCAAATATAATCTTATTTTGTCTTATGTAATTAAAAAAATTTATTCTCTCGCGATAAACTAAAGGCAACTTATGAAAAAATTCATCATAATCTTGGGCGCTCTTTTTATTATGCTCTCTTTCTCAAAAGAGACTTTCTCACAGGAAAAACCAATTCAATTAGCATTGTTTAATCCTGTTCAGATTTTTCCTGAGAACGAATCAATTGCTGGTTTAAGAATTTCATTACTCTACGGAAAGAACAGAAATGTTACCGGTATTGATTGGGGATTTGTAAACTCAACAACCGGAAAACAAGTCGGTCTGCAATATGGATTTGTAAATCTCGTTGATGGCGGTTTTGTAGGACTTCAGTCGGGATTTGTTAATCTCTCAGATTCACAATTCGAAGGATTGCAATGGGGATTTGTGAATTATCATAAAGGAAAAGTTAGCGGACTACAATTGGGATTTATAAATTATGCCGGAAGTATGAAAGGAGTTCAGATAGGTTTGATTAATATTATTAACAAAGGTGGAATGTTTCCGTTCTTCCCGATTGTGAATTGGTCGTTTTAAAAATCTTTTTGATGGCATTGGATGTATTACAATTCAATGCCATAATATTTTTTAACGAATTGAATTATTTCGTTAATTAAAAACTTTGCATTTTCAATTTGCCTTAATGCATCATCTTTACTTACAATAAAAAAAATCTTCATAATCACTATCAATCCGCATTTCGAACGAATCAGTTAATATCTCACTGATTGAAATTGGTAATAAACCAGATTTTATAAAATGGTTATTTAAGAGATGTATTGCACCTTTATGGGTTTTACTATCAAACCCTTCTAAAGCAAATAAAACTCTAATCGTATGGAAAATAGAATAATAAGAATTACTTATAGCAGAACGGAATAAATTTTCATTGAAAGAAATTTTTGCGCTCTCAAGATTTTCATTAGCTTTATCCAATCTATACTTAGCTAAGGATACTCTTCTTTCATCCATAAAAAGAAAGTCCTTCATTAACAACATTTTTCAAAAATGGAGAGCTGTCTTTGTATTTTGAAAAATCCTCGTTTCTTAAAACTCTAATTGACAGCAAAACATCATAATTCATTATGAATTCTGAAATAATTTTTACTCGAAGTTTTCTGTATTTATCAGTTTCTGTATCATCAACAATCACAATAATATCTATATCAGATTCTTCATTAAAATCCTCTCTTGCATAAGAGCCAAATAGAAATATTTTCAGGACATTATTCCCGAAAATTTCTAAAATTCTTTTTTCTATTAAAGGAAGAAGATCCTTGATATCTCTTGTTTCGGTGTTCATAGATTTTTTATTCTTTCTTACAAAAAATAGACTATTAATTGATTTTCACAAACCTGAAAAGAGCCCAATAATCAGCCCGATAAATTTAAGTTTAACTTTTTATTTACTTGAAATCCCAGAATTATTATGAAAATTAATTTAATCTTGACTGAACAGGACGGAGAGTTTTAATCTGAAATGAACTAAACTATATTTCTTAAGAATATGTTAATCTTTTGACATTATTTCTTTCAATTTCCTGATTGTTAAAGGAGCGCTTCCTTCATAGTGATTATTTACATTTACATAAACATCAATTTGTTTCTCCGATAAGTAATGAATTATTTCTGCAATTTTTTGCAGCTCATCATCTTTTGGCTCAACAATCTGATTCCAGATGTTTCCGGTTTTCTCTTCTATTCCTGATCTATCTGGTCCGTGAAGCCGGATTACTACAGGATTTACCAATAAATCTTTAGCAACAGCAAACACATTCCAGACTGGAGGCATATAATATCCCTGAAGGAAAACCATAGTTAAATTGTTTTGATGAAGAAACTCAAAATATTTTTTATTAAGATAATTCGGATTTCTGATTTCTATTCCGATTTGATATTCATTCCCAATATTCTGAACGAATGCACCAAACCTTTCCATAAATTCAATTTGATTACTCATCTTTTCTTTATTCAGATATTCGAATTGAAACATCAAAACACCAATTTTATTTTTCATTGGCTTTAATGTGTTAATAAATTCGTTAAACAAATCGGGATTGAGAAAATAAGGATTAACTTTTAATTCTTCCGATTTGTTTTTTCTATAAAAGTGTGTTAGTGTAATACTATTCGGAACTTTAATTGTAAACCTGAAATCATCAGGCACTGATTGAGCATAAAGTTTAACATCACTTTCTTTAGGTAACGAAATTTTATTAACTGCGTGCAAAGACCAGAACCATTGATCAATTTCTACTGAGTTAAATTGCTTTGAATATTCCTCAAGCATATTTATTCCTTTTGCTTTGGAATAAACTATATCTACCCACGAATCGTATTTCCAGCTGCAGGTTCCAAAATAAATTTTTGATTTTTGTTTTTTCATTCAATCAAATCCTGTTTTATATATCACAAAATATTGAATAACCAGCAACTACTCAATTCATAAAGAAATTATTTAGTTAACTTTGCAAACAATTATTAACATTTTTATGGAGATAACAATGGGAATGGAATTATTAAATCAGATTAAAGAAAAAGCTCGTACAAGAAACAAAACAATTGTTCTGCCTGAATCTCACGATGAAAGAGTTCTTAAAGCTGCAGAAATTCTGACTAAAGAAAAAATTTGCAAAGTGATTACACTTGGCAATCCTGCAAAAGTAAATGAGGATGCAAAAAAACTTGGAGTTGATTTAACAGGTGTTGAAATAGTTGATCACTTAGCTCATCCAAAGTTTGATGAGTTTGCAAATATTTATTTTGAGTTGCGAAAGAAAAAAGGAATGACTCCCGACCAGGCAAAAGAAACTTTGAAAAGAGATTTATTCTTTGCAGCAATGATGCTTCGCGAAGGATTAGTTGATGGCAGTGTTGCTGGTTCATTTGCTTCTACAGCAGATGTGATGAAAGCCGGAATTCAGATTGTAGGAATGCCCGAAGGGATTTCAATCGTTTCAAGTTTCTTCCTGATGATTTTCAAAGACAGAACATTCAGTTTTGCTGACTGCGCAGTTGTACCTAATCCCGATGCAGAGCAGCTTGCTGATATTGCAATTTCAACTGCAGACAATCACAAAAAACTTACCGGCGAAGAGCCGCTTGTTGCAATGCTTTCATTTTCTACAAAAGGCAGCGCGACTCACGAACTTGTTGATAAAGTAATCAAAGCTACTGAACTTGTTAAAACAAAAAGACCGGATTTACAGGTAGATGGTGAATTACAATTTGATGCTGCAATTATCGAATCAATTGGTAAACGAAAAGCTCCGAACAGCAATGTAGCAGGCAAAGCCAATGTTTTGATTTTCCCTGATTTAAATGCCGGAAACATCGGATATAAAATTGCAGAAAGATTAGGTGGTGCGCAGGCTGTTGGTCCAATGGTTCAGGGATTAAGAAAACCGTTCTTTGATTTAAGTCGTGGTTGCAGTGTAGATGACATTGTAAATACTACTGCAATAAATGTTTTAATGGGTTAAGGATTTTTATGGAAAGGTCTTGGCCTTTTCGCCTTCTAACAATTAAGTTCGGTCGAGGCAAGCCTCGACCCTACATTTAAAATTTTAATTAAAACTTTTCTGTTTCTTCGAGTAACTTTTTGATTACATCAACTGAAGAAATACCTTCGGCTTCAGCAGAGAAATTCGTGATTATAC
>Ga0272446_1004350_pt1 | contig 16828 bp, 21 predicted proteins | sample YNPCB0061_FD_194587 | JGI IMG/M metagenome (GOLD analysis project Ga0272446, IMG submission 194587) | Hot spring microbial mat communities from Yellowstone National Park, WY, United States - YNP-CB-006-1 | ecosystem: Environmental > Aquatic > Thermal springs > Hot (42-90C) > Sediment | place... | reverse complement strand
GGAAGGCAGGAAGCCTATGCCATTCTTCTCGTTTTCAGTGGCACCAGCATTTGTAGTCATAATCAAATATACGTTGTCAAATCTCACGGTTTTGCCTTTGGCTGAAGTTAAACGAGCATCATCCATAACTTGGAGTAGAATATTGAAAACATCTGGGTGTGCTTTTTCAATTTCATCCAACAACAGAACGCAGCTGGGATTTTTTTCAATTTCTTGAATCAGTTTGCCTTCTGATTCATAACCCACGTAACCGGGAGGAGCCCCAATGAGCTTGCTCACAGAATGTTTTTCCATAAACTCGCTCATGTCAATTTTGATTAATGGTATGCCCAAGACCTTTGCTAATGTTCTTGCTGATTCGGTTTTGCCAGTGCCAGTGGGACCTGAGAACAAATAACAGCCCAGTGGCTTGCCGCCCTCTCTAAGGCCAGCCCTGGAAAGCATCACAGCAGAACTCAGTTCTTCCATCGCCGGTTCTTGACCAAACACATTCAGTTTCAATTCCAAATCCAATCTGGCAAGCTTTTCACTTTCATCTTCATTGACATTCACAGAAGGCACATTGGCCAACTTGCTGATTTCCTCCTCGATTTGCAATTTATCAATGACTTTTGACATATTATCTGCACTCAACAAATTGATTCGTGATCCTGCTTGGTCAATAACATCAATGGCCTTATCTGGAAGATATCTGTTGTGCATATATTTGTGACTCAATTCAACGGCTGCATCCAATGCAGCTTCTGTGTAAGTAACACCGTGATGCGTTTCATATATCGCAGCTAATCCACGCAAAATCTTCTTGCTGTCTTCCAACGAAGGTTCAAAGATATCTAATCTCTGAAAACGACGTTGCAACGCGCGGTCTTTTTCAAAATGCTTGTGATACTCCTCGTCGGTGGTTGATCCAATGCATCGCAACGTACCACGGGCCAAGGCAGGTTTCATCAAATTGGCCACGTCCATGGCAGAATGACCACCCGACCCTGCACCCATTATCTGATGAATCTCATCAATGAATAGAATGGGAGATTCCATAGATTCCAAGCTCCAAAGAACCTGCTTCATACGTTCTTCAAAGTCACCCCGGAATTTGGTTCCAGCAATCAGCGCACCCAAATCCAAACCCCACACTGTGGACTTTTGTAGCTTCTTGGGCACTTCGCCTTTGACGATTTTCAATGCCAATCCTTCTGCAATAGCAGTTTTACCAGTTCCCGGTGCTCCTACCAAAACCACATTATTTTTAGTGCGGCGATTTAGAGTCAATACCATCTTTTCCACTTCTTCAAGTCTTCCAATCAGTGGATCAATTTTGCTGTTTTTGGCACGATCATTGAGATTGATGCAGAACTTTTCCAAAATCTTTTTGGCTTGTGAAGCATTGGGTTTGTAAGAACTGCGTTGTGTGGGTGTGCTCCTGTGATCGTCTCCCACTGCGACTTCATCATCACCAAACTCGCCGCCCACCAACAGCTTCTTCAATTCAAAGACATCTAAACCGTGATTGGCCAACAAAGCAGATGCTGGAACTTTTACAGGATCCATTAGAGCAATAGCCAGTAGCAAATCTGATGCTTCGGCCCTGCGACGGTTACTCATTACCACATTAGCAACAGCATGTTGAACCAGTTTTTGCAAATCCACAGTGAGCATGGGCTTGCGTTGACTTTTGAATGGACTTTGAGAATTCAAAAACATTAGAATATTGGAGGCAAGCTCTTTGGTATTCACACCCAATTCTTGAAATATTGCTGCAATATCAGCATTGTCAGTGAGTGCCAACAACAAGTGTTCTGAAGTCACATATTGATGTCCCATATCCAAAGCATAATCATTGGCTCTATTAACCAATGCATTGATTATGGAGATATCTGGTTCATTCATTTTTGTTTTTTCCTTTTTTCCAAAGCCATTTTTAAACTTAGTTTTGCCACACGATCAACAAAACATATGCCATTCAAATGATCATATTCATGTAAAAATAATCTTGCAGCAAGGTCTCTTAAAATCATCACATGATGTTTTTGTTTTGAATCAAAAAATTCCACATGTATTTCTGTGCTACGTGATACATTTAGTGTGAGTCCTGGAAAACTCAAGCACCCTTCTTGAAGTTTTTGTGTTTTTTCACTTTGAAACACAATTTTGGGATAACATACGGCGTCCGGCATCAGCTCGCCATTGGTGATAAAAAATGGCTGTGTGATGCCCACTTGATTAGCTGCTAGTCCTATTCCACGATTTTCAATCATAATTTGTTGAATTGATGTTTGGTTTTTGTAAAACTCATCCCAATTGATTTTGTTATTCAAAACATTGGTTTTTAAAATAGGGTCAGTTTCTAAGACTAAATTCATCTATAATGTAATTCTATACTTTATCCACAATCTGTCAACAGTTATTTATCTTTCAACGCCTGCTTGATTTTCTCAATTTGAGAGGGTGTATAGGTCTTATAAACATTTACCACTTGCACAAAGAAGTCACCGCGCTGTTTTGGATTACCAGCAATGGGCATGCCACGTCCTGATACTTTTAATTTGGTTCCCGATTCCAAAAAGGGAGGTATATGCAATGCAATATCGGTGCCATCAATGGTGGGAACCAATACATCTGTGCCCACAAAGGTTTCCAAAACATCAATGGTAAATTTGGTCAAAAGATGAGGACCATGCCTTTGAAAAATAGGATGTGGTATGGGATCCACTTCCACATATAAATCACCGGGAGGTAGATTTTTAATAGTGTCATCTCCCCCGCCTCGCACTACAATTTTCATAGCATCGGCGCCGGGAGGAATTCTAATCTGTGCTTTTTTGGGTTGGGTTTGATTGGGTATAGTATAGTTGATTTCTGCTAATTTACCAGTAAATAGTTCTTCCAAACTCACACGATACATCACACGGACGTCTTTGTTTTTGGGCGATCTTTTCTGACTGAAGCCCCCGCGTTGTGTGAAAATGTTAATGAAATCCTCATCAGAAAAGAATGGATCGATGTTGGCAAAAGGACTTGAATCAAAGGGTCCGTTTTGTGGATTGTATCTAAATTGTGGTGTGGGATTATCATATTCTCTGCGTTTGTTTTCATCCTTTAGGATGTCATAAGCTTCGTTGATTTGTTTAAATTTGAATTCTGCATCCTTATCGTTGGGATTCTTGTCAGGATGATATTTCATCGCCAGTTGACGATACGCTCGTTTGATATCCTCTTGACTTGCGTTTCGATCCACACCCAGCGTTTGATAATAATCCAATTTTATTTTTCCCCAATCTTCTGATACTCTATACTATTTTAGTGTAAAAAAAATCAAAAGTAAAGAGTCAAAATCAATTTCTCACATTGGGGATGGTTTGGGTTCTAGTGGATTCGGTGGCTTGGATAAAGTAATCAATTACAATTCTCTGCTGTTCCAAAAACCTTCTCAATTCTGCTTGGTTTAGGACCATACTTTCATAATTTCTACCATCCAAAGAAAACTGAGCAAATGATTGATTGTGTGGGTTGTTAATCAGTCTTGCACGAAATTGAATTGCCTCTGCATCGGTGATCACACCAAACTGTTGAAGCATAGTGATTAGAGTGTCAATGTTTTGCACATTCCATTCCACTTGCAGCAGAGTCAGTGGTCTTGGCATTTCTGGCAAGTCTATTCTGTTGGTATAGGAAAGATTCACAGTGGGAGAGGAATTGGAGCACCCTGTGACTGCAACTATACCCAATAACAACAACATCGATGACTTGAGAGCTTTCATCATCGTGCATTTCCTTGTATAGTTCTTTGAGGGGAAGCAGGAGTTGGTGTTGTTGGCAATGGGACACCAATTTGACTTATGGCTTCCAATGATCTTCGCATTTGCTCTTGTGCCTCATTGACCTTTTTTTGTATATCGCTGGGATTTGAAGCAGCATTGCGTTGAAGATTGGATTGCGCAATCATTCTTTGCAATTCTGCTCTTGCTTGTTCAGCACGCAAAAATTGTGCTCTTGCATTTTGCATCAATTCTGCTTGACGTGCTGCGTTTCTTTGTTGTTCTTCAACAATCTTATTGGATGCTTCCAACGCAATTTTAGTTTCAGTTAATTCTCTACTCAAGCGTTCAATTTGTGCTTGTGATATTTTCACATAGATGAAGACGCCGCCCAATAGTAAGGCAAAAGCCAAACCAATTAAGAGATATTTTCCCCATGATGAAAACAAAAACCCAAACATGCTTTCTATTTAGCAATAAGTACGTGTATGGGCGGTAATGCATTCTCAAATCCAAAACTTCGTAGAATTCGTCGGGAAGAGATAGAGCCAACACTAAAGAATTTCGTTCAACAATTGAATTATTCAAATTTTAATTGGACTTATGTTAATCAAAACATCGTGGGATCTGCAGGCAAGCAAGCAGATTCAGGTGATTTGGATATTGCAATAGATGAGCGAGAGTTTGATTTGGATGATTTAAGAAGCATTGCAAATAAGTGGAGCAATATTCAAGGACAAAATGCTGTTGCTTCCAAGCATTTGAAAACAGGTCAATTAAATCTTTTGGTTCCCATAGTGAATAGTAACGAATTTGTTCAAGTGGACTTGATTTTGGGCCCACAGGATTGGTTGAAGTTTGCACATCATTCCCCTGGCAAAGATACATCCCCTTACAAAGGCGTTTTCATTTCCACTTTAATGGGAGTAATGGCCAAACTCAAAAAGGATTATGAATTAAAAGTGCCTGAAAGTTCTCCTTGGGCCAAAGGTGATGACACACGCATCGCTGAAGTAATTTGGGCATACAATTTGGAAAAGGGCATACATCGCAAATGGCGGCTTAAGCTAAAGCCCGATGAAAATCTCAGCGAAGTGGATCCGGACTTTTGGGAATCAAACCTACAAAGAATTGCACAAAAAGCGGGCGTGGATGTTAATGGCATTCCAAGATTCACAAGAACCGGATATGTTACTGATCCTATGGATGTTGTTAGAATATTGATTGATGACACTGTTACGCCGGCGGATATAGACACATTTGAAAAGCTTGTATCAGTTGTGAAATCAAAAGTTACGCCAGAACAATGGCAAACAATTAAAAATAGAACCGTTGAAGCTCTTTGGCGCTCATCAGCCAAAAAAGAATTCAATTCACTTGACAACGTTAAAAATCTAAGTATATTTAAAGAGTATGACCGAAGTTTGTTCAGAGCATCGTGATAAATGACAGTCAAGCCCAAAATTTCAAAAGCAGGGCTGTTGCCTTATTTTTTCAACAAAGACACCAAACAAGTGATGGTGTGTTTGATGGTACCTTCCGATCCCAATTATGGTGGCAGTGATCCACAGATTGCCAAAGGTGGTATTGATCCCGGTGAAACCGCTCTACAGGCGGCCAAACGAGAAGCTTGGGAAGAATTGGGATTACCCGGCGACAACATCAAAACCATTAAAGAAGTGGCAAAAACACAATGCGGTAAGTTCACTTGGTTTGTGGCAGAAGTGTCTTCTATGAATCTTTCAGAACCCGGTCATGAAACCGGCAAGGTGCTTTGGCTGACATTAAGCGATGCATTTAAGCAAATTAGAGAATGGCAAAAGCCCATTTTGGGTTATTTGGTTGCGCATCTCAGGTCTCTGAATGCCTCTGTGTAATCAGCCACGAGGCTCGCGTTGACGCCAAACAATTCTACCTTTGGTCAAATCATAGGGTGTTATTTCCAATCTCACCCAATCATTGAGCAAAATGTTGATGTTGTTGATTCTCAGCTTGCCACTGATGTGTGCCAGCACAGTATGACCATTTTCCAATTCAACTTTGAATAGGGCGTTGGGCAAAAGATCTACCACACGACCTTCAAATAACAACACATCATCTTTGGGCATTAGTTTTCATACCTTTTGATCATTACTTTTGTTTGTTGGAACAATTAAAAAATCAGGAAAGTATTTTCTTTTTTTATTGTTTTTATCAATATATTCAAAATGAGGCACCCCTCTAAATCCACTTAAAATTTCATTTTCACAATAATCATTCAAAAGTTGTTTTAAAACAATTGGTTCGTTGCCTTGCAGAAAAACCTCATTACCGGAAGGTAAAATTACTTTTTTTAACAAAAAAGATGATTTCCTCTGTTTTTCCATAATTTCTATTATTTTATGCTTTTTTTGTTCCAATGCACATTTGGGACACTCTTGTGCCTTTAGGTGTGCGCGTGGCAGTTGCCAAAAAAATACATGTTTTTGACATTTGATTTTTATTTTTTCATGTTGTGATTTGTAATTGATATGAGAATAATCATATTTGAAATCATGCATTTTATTGAATCTATCCAACAACCCATCTGTATCAATGGGTTTAAATCCATTTTTTGAAGATTTTTCACGGGCACATTTGGGACAACTCGTTCCCGTCAAATGATCATTTGGTATTTGCCAAAAAATACCATGTTTTTTACAAATTATTTTAATTTTTTCTTTGGCATTTGAGTATTCAACTAGAGAATAGTTGTATTTGTTTTCGTGTTTTTTTATAGCTTTTTGTATGAGCTCATTTGTGTTTGATTTGTTATGAACTGTTTTCATTTTAATTTTATTTCGTCGCAGATTCCCAATTCCAATGCTTCTTCGGCACTGAGCCAAACATCCGAGGGAGGCAAAAGCACTTTCTTTATTTTATCTTCTTTTAGTCCTGTACATCTTTTGTAATGTGAAATCATTCTTTCATTCATCAGAGAGTATTCTTTGGTGATAGATACCAATTCATGATCCTTACCAAAATTACCCCATGAATACTGATGGCTTAGAATTTGAGTATTGGGAGTTAACACCCTATGTCCTTTAGCACCAGTCATAAAAATAATCAAACCACTGGATGCAACACAACCCAATCCCAGTGTATGAATTGGTATTTTGCTACCACGCATAGTGTCAACGATAGCAAATGCAGAAGTCAAGTCGCCGCCATCTGAATGAATGATCAATTTCAAAGATTCATGAGATTTTTCAATGTTGGCAGCCAATATCCAACTCACAACACCTTTTACAGATTCATTACTTATTTCACCCACAAGCAGATAGATGCCATTTTGATGCAAAACGCTTTCGGAATCTTTTACAAAAGTTTCCTCATCGCGAGTTGCATTTATTTTTGAAATAGGTCTTTGAATACGGGCCATATTTCGTTCCTTTCGTGAACTTGTCTGCATACAAAGTTGTTATGGCTGGATTCCAATGGCACATATTCGGGCCAAAGAGTGCTGCTCACACGATAAAAGGGCAGTTCCCCAAAATTGTCGCTGGATGTTTTGGTTTCAATGTAAGCAAAATATTGAGTGATGGGCAATATGCGCTCCTTCAGCAATTGAACGCATTTGGCATTGTCCTTTCAGCAGGACTTGCATAAGCCAAGGGATCTGTTTTGCACAGTGAGAGGTAAGCTTGCAAACTCATCTCTTCTTCGGCTTTGGTTTGATATTCGTTTTTGAATTTTTTGAAAAGTTCCATTGCCACTCCTAGAAGTTTGTCTATTATTTATCCAAATCGTCACCTAAAAACCCTGTGATCTTTAGTTGCTTGAATACAAGGTGACTTTTCCCTGTTCTTGCGTGCGTTATTCGTATCACATCATCTAATATAAATATAAAAAATGCGGCAGTCAATTAAAAAAATAAGTAGGGCTGGAACGGCAGGAATTAAAGCACGGGGAGACGCCGCTCACGGGGTTAAATCACGTGATTCCGCTAGTGATGCGGCCAGTGACACATCTTTGAATCTTGAAAAGTTCTTGAGCTCACTGGTTTTTGAAGCCAAGGGTTCTTTAGACCTTTGGTATTTCACAGATAACTACCAGTATTATGTGAATATGACATTAACTAGGGTTCTATATAATACTCGGCTGGGCCTTGATATTTTAGTCTAAAATACATGGCATCTTCTTGATTTTTAAATTCCAAAACAAAATGATCAATTCCCATCCAAATGCTAAATACCCCGCTCTTGTCATTGGACTTATACTGCACTATGCCAATGGGATCCACATTGAATTCGTCAGCAAGTTGTTTCAATCGATCAATATCAATTCCATTGTTGTAGATTTTGATCACATGCTTGGGCATCAAATCCAACCCATAATTCTTTTGATTTCCCAACATGCAATAGCAAATGCCGAGCTCACATTAAAACTGCGAATCACACCTACCTGTGGAATACTAATCACCATGGTATTGGGAATTTTCAACTTGCTGGCTATGATCAAATCTTCAGGGATTCCTGTGGATTCGTTGCCCATTACAATCACTGGAGTATGATAGCAATCATCCAGTTTGTTGAGGATAACGTCTCGAATTGTTGATTCAGTGAATGCGTTACCCAATTGCATACCGCCCTGTTCTATAAAAATAGGGCAAAGTTGATGCTTTTGAAAATAATCAAGTATGGTTGACGTATAGAAATCTCGGCGAGAATCATCCAGTGCGTCCACTCGTTCCACGGTCATATAGTTTTGGGCCCCAACCGTACCGCGCTGATCATATTTGCGTCGACCCATCACATGAGCACGGGAGGCTCCCATCAAACATGCGCTGCGGATCATCACACTAATATTTAGGTCACCCTCAATATTGAGAAAAGCCACTTCAAACTTGTTCATTTCGCTGGCTTGAATACGACGCAATTCGGGTACCGAAAGATGCTTTAGGTGATCATGAACGTTTAGTCCCTTGGTGTTCTTTTCCTGGTATTCAGTGATACGATCACGAAAACACACCATGGGATTGCCATTGTTGGCGGTCATCGTCTATGCACTCCTGTTATTTCCACTATTTTAGCGGAAATACCAGATTTGTCAAACGATTTTTACAAGGAGAACTGAATTGGATTGAAGTTTGGTAACCATCATGTAGTCATTGAAGTCCAAAACTTCAAACTCTAATCCCAATATGCGATTTAGCCTTTTGCTGTCAGGTGTTTGGTTGCCAAAGCATTCCATGCATTCATAGAATTTTGGCAACTGATTGATGTCACCAAAATATATAGTAACGAATTTTCTACCCTTGTGAGTGTCTGGTGAGTCAGACGTTTCATTCAAACTAGCAGTAGAAAATTCAAACTTTTCACTAGCTGCACCCAGCCACTCTTTGATTTCATCAATGTCTTTAGTATCTTTGTTTCGATCCAAGTCCAGATATTTTTTTAGTGATACTGCATCAACATCAACAGTTGTTCCCACTTTGTAAATACGAGCTTTGTATTTCTTTACTTTGGTTACAGTTTCCAGTTCATCAATGATGGTCATAATATTGTCAATGGTTTCGTCATTTCGCAGCATTTCCACGAATACCAACCAATAACCCTCGGGATTGGGAGCAGGGCTGGTTTCCACGTCCAAAATATCCGCAGTGGTTTTGGAAACAAATCGTGTGAAATCCTGTGCAGCTTCACCATCGGAAATAAAGAATGCGATCACAATTACCTCATCATCTGTTCCTGATTTAGGGAAGTATTGATCCATACTGATCAGAGGCAGCACCAAATTTCTGAGATCGCCTTCTTGCAGACCCTCCACAATCTTCCTGTTTGACTTCTTCATCTAAGCCTTCTTATTCCTTTGATTCTTCGCTGTCTTTGAATTCAGTTTGTGAATCAATGCCAGCACTTCTTGCTGACTTCATAATTTCCATTTGAACATGATCCATAAATTCAGCATTTTCTAAATCTGTTACGTCATCCACAAATCGTCTTGGAATAGACACTGTTACCAACCAAATGGATTTCTTTGGAAGCTGTTCAATGGGTACATCTTGTGTGCGTTGCATGAGATTGGCCGAGGGCATGAATCCAGGCATCAAGCCCAATTCATTGTTGATTTTTGTGTCTTCCGCTTCGGCTTTTTCAAACCAAACTTTGGCGCCGACTTTGATTAGACGCATCCCGCCCTGTGGATCAGGCATACGTTTGTATTCATATTTCAGTGTAACAGTAACCCAATACTTTTCAATCTTGGGGCCAGCAAACACTTCTCCCAAGCTCCAATTTTTAAAAGCATATATATCGTTGTTGTCTAGAAAATCTTCAAATGCTAGCAGTACGTCCAAAAGAGTTTCAGACTGGCTTAAGCGACGAATTACTTGAACGGTAGAAGACATTAAAAACATCCTTATTCAAGTATTTAGCGAAAACAAGGGGATTTTGTATTTCCCCTTGTTAACAGTGATGAATTACTTTTGCATATCTTTATAGATTTCCAAAATGTCAGATATAGCAGGATGACGCTGAATATCTGCTTTGGTAAACTCCACTACTTGGATGAATGGAGATGGGTTGTGTTTGACTCTTTTTAGGAAGTCTGTGAGCCCATTGGTGTGTTGAAAGTCACTTTGATTGGTATCGCCAGTGACCACATATTTGCTGCCCTCACCGATGCGAGTTAGAATCGCCAAAAGACTGCTGGGAGTGGTTCCCTGTGCTTCGTCAATGATAACAAACGCATTCTTGAAAGTTCTACCTCTGATAAATGCCATTGGTACAATTTCAACAATACCGTTTTCCAACAATCGTTTGTATTCCAATTTGGAATAATATTCACAAAATATGTCTTCAAAAGGTCGAACCCAAGGTGCCATTTTTTCCAAAATGTCTCCTGGCAAAAACCCAATATCTCTGTCATCCACAGCGATATTGGGTCGCGAAATGATAATTTTTTTTACTTCTCCTTCCTGTAATGCTCTAATAGCATATGTGGTTGATAATAGAGTTTTGCCTGTGCCAGCAGGTCCAGAAACCACAACAATGGGTTTGGAATCGTCTTGTATTGCAGCAAGAAGATCTTCCTGAGCCAATGTTCTGGGTGTTATAGATACTTTTTTTCTGGGTGCTTTTACTTCGGCAAGTTCTATTACTTTTAGATTAGGAATAAACGGGTTTTTTTCAAAAGAACGACGGGTGTCGCGTTTGGTTTTTTTGCTCATATTTCGCTTCAAGCGCCTCCATTTTTCTGGTAGCTGCTCAAAGATATTTACTTGATGAACTCAAAACCCTCTTTGATATGATGTATTTTCTCCAGTTTATTCTTCTGAAGGGGCGTCTAATTTTTTATCCAAAACAATCATGCCCGTTTCGTTTACTGATACATTTTCCATTGCGTTGGCGATGGCGGGTGCCACATTGGGTTGCATCTTCATCAAATCAGCACCACGTTTTTGACGCCAAATATCAATGGCCTTCATCACTTGTTTTTTGTATTTGTTCAAGTAATAAGCATACATTTCACCATTGCTAACATCACTATACCTATTTTTTAAAACCACAGCACTTAACAAATCAATTACTACTGCATAATCAGTAAGATGTTTGTGGTTAAGCCTGTCAACAAAAAATATTTGTTCTTTGGTTTGCCACTTGGCATTTTCTCCCCAGTTCTTTTTTGAAGTGCGCTCCCCCTCCGCTGGTTGATAGATGAAGTTGATCAACATATAGGGTTTATTTTTGAGTTTTGAAAAGTCCATATTACGTTTCCTGTCAGTTCTGTGTGATTTTTATTAAAGTGGCAGTTAGATTAATTTCTGGATCAGCAACAAGTGCATGATTTTTCAAACCCTCAGCCACACCCAAAATAACTGTTTGATGAGTCATGGGATCTGATCCAAACAAATCCAAATTCTCATATAAGAATCTATAAAAATCAGTGTAGTCATTAGCCCCCAATGAGGAAGCGATTAACTTTCTAGCCTCTACAAATTTTTGTTGTTTCACCAAGTTGATGATTTCAGAATATTCTGGAGCAGAAGACGTGTTATCCAACGGAGCCAGTTGGCCGTGCCTCCAATTCTGTTGCAGTAGATTAATGGCCTTTCTCAAATCTGGCCAGCATGTGGTAGTGTATTGATCAACGGTATGCACTAGTTCTTCACTGAGATCTGCACCTTCATTGGCTAGGATTTCAATGAGTCTTTTTAGGAATTGATCTCTTTCCAACGATCGGAAATGAAAATGCTGACACCGACTCTTTAAAGCTGGAATAATTTTGTTGGAATGATTGGCAGTCAAAATAAAGCGACAATATGCAGCATGTGTTTCCATAATATTACGCAGGGTTGGTTGAGCTGCGTGAGTCAACATGTCTGCCTCATCCAACAACACGTATTTGATTTTTCCCACTGGAACCATCATAGCAAATGATGTCACTGAATCTCTAATAGTGTCAATACCACGGGATGAAGATGCATTGATAATTAATATATCAGAAGCGTCAACTTTTAAAAGCTTAAACATCAAAAGTGCTAAGCTAGTTTTGCCAGTGCCAGGGTTACCTGTTAAAAGCAAATGTGGCATTTGACCTTCTTCCAACCAATTGCTCACGCAATTCTGCAAACTACCATCCAACCAAACATAGTCTTCCAACGTTTTGGGGCGGTACTTCTCAACCCATAGATCACTGATTTCATTTTGTTCTGTCATACAGTTATATTATAAACTTTGGCAGCGAGAAGTCAAATTTAATCAGCGCCAAAAGTTTCTAATCCACGGCGCAGGAGGATAACTACCCATACCCTGAATGGCTTCGGATGGATTGGGCCTACCATGGAATACCATTATAGAAGTTTCAGGATCAATATTTTCCCATCCATGCTGCCATTTATAACTGGCACACCATGCTTTGGGCCATGATGTTAGCTGGCCAATCTCGGAAATGAATTCTTGATCTCCAGGATATTTGTCCATAATTTTTCTTGGGTTTTTTTGGAACTTATCCCAGACGTGAGTTTGCTCACCCACTTGCCATCGCATCACCGATGAGTTATATGTGTTTTTGGTGTAACCATGCATCCAATCCCAAATGGCTAAAAATTCACCTTCCAATTCAAAAAATTTATCAATGGTATTGGTGATAACCAAATCCAAATCCAAAAACAAAACAGTGCCTTCCAAATCATATATTTTCTTTTGAAAAAAACTCAGTTTGTGCCACCAGCCAGTAATATTGCTTTGATTGCATAATAATAATGGTTTGACTTCTATATTCTTTGAGATGCCTTGTGTATTTTCTGTAAAACAAACAAATCTAAAAGGCAATGAACAAAACCTGTGTGTCATATTGTATAAATGATTTACGTATTCTGGCCCATATTTGTCGCCATATTTTAAACAAATGATATTATACATTTTTTAAATCTTTTGAAATTATGTTGCGTCTTATTTCAGTTAACAATAGAGGATCTTGATGTGCGGGATCCAAATGTATGTGACGGGGCGGTGTAGTTCTTAATCCCCGTTGAGTAAAATACATATAATTGGGAGGGTCCACAAAACACGTGGCCAACTCTTCTCGAGTGTGAATTTGTTTAAAATATGAATACTTTCCTGTCCAATCTGAAATAACCACAGGCACCAACCAATTGTTTTTTTGGGCAATATAAAGTCTACTGCCCCCTAAAAATTCACAAAATAACCATTCACTGGGATGAACGGTTTTTAGATATTCCAAATCCACATCCTCTATGTCTCTCCAACGTGGGAAGCCAGATGTAACCATAATGGGATTGCGTATACCTTCTTTCATAATTGATTTCTCTAGTTTTTCATAAAATCCAATTTCCTCATTAAATCTATTGATATAAACCGATGCTACCCATTTTTTATTCATGTTACTGCTATATTCACTGGGTTTTATAACCAATTCAGGCGATGCCAAATTATAAATTTTCCTAGCAGGTAATATACCATAGCGCAGATTATATAAATCTTGAGCATATGAATCCTGATGGTCCCATATCAGTTGACCATCTGGTGTTTTTCTTACTGCTTGATTGAAATTTTTAGTGATGGGTTTGATAGTTGTTTTGGGTGTGAATTGTTGTGGTTTTGATACAATGATCTTTGGTTTTTCGGGTTGTGAGTTCTCTTGTGGTTTCTCTACTGGTTTCACAGATTCCACTGAATCAACGGATTGTGTGACTTGTGTGACCTGTGTAGTTTGTGTAACTCGTGTGACATTGGGATCAGGTTTGTTTTTTGTGTTAAACTCTATTAGAATTTTTGGTTTGGCTGTTGGTTTTTCCATATTTGAGGGTTTTAATGCCCGCTCTTGCTCTTGAATTGTTAACAGAGTATCATAAACATGTTTAATTTGATCAGATGCCACTGGTTTGGCTTCAAATTGTTGTTTGTTTTCGGCAATTTGTCTCGTAAAAGTTTGATTATTATCATATCTATTAACATTACCCACAATTGTGGTTGATGAATCATCTATGAAAAACCTTAGTGTTGGTTTGGGTTTCTTAGGAGGGGAATACTTGAATGTCATATATTAACCACAAGCACTTGACGTTGGCCATTGCGAATAATGCCAATTCTTAATTCACCCGTCAATCCCGATAATTTGATTATCAATTCAGACACTGAATTTACAGGAACGTCGTTTATTTCCACGATCAAATCATTTTGACGGATGCCTGCTCTCTCAGCAAATGATCCTGCGGTCACAGATTTAATTCTCACACCTGCTGAATTAATAGTGTTATGAGTAATTTGCCAATTTTGTTCCACTTCCACGCCAATCACACGTCTTTGATAAGGCTTGCCGGTGATCAACGTATCCACCACTGTTTTGGCAATGTCTGAAGGGATAGCAAAACCCAATCCTATACTTCCACCAGATTGTGATGCGATACTCACTGCCACACCAATCACTTGCCCATTGAAATTCAAAATGGGTCCACCTGAATTGCCTTGGTTGATGCTGGCATCGGTTTGAATAACAGTGTAAAAGGGACTCACCATTTCTCTGCTGGGATGACTCACTATGCCTTCGCTTACAGAAAATTCCAAACCCAACGGATTGCCAATAGCAAATATGTGATCACCTGCTCTCACTTGAGATGATCTACCCCATTCTAAAACTTTGGGTATCGCCACTGATTCCACCGGCTGTAGAACTGCTAAATCAAATACGGCATCAGACGCCACTGTTTTGGCTCTAACCATTTGGCGATTATAAAAGGTGATCCAAATTTCATAAGCGTCCTTGACCACATGGTGATTGGTAACAATATGCCCTTCTCTAGAAATAATAAAACCAGATCCAGTGCCCCATTGAACACCACGTGTTCTATTGGTATATTCTTGAACAAAATTTGTAGGTCTCATGTTTGTTGTTATTTTTACCACTCCAGGTAAAATTTCAGCAATCCTGCTTTGATTTTGTGCCAAACTGGATACTGTTGTTGATACTGTTAGAATCAAAACCATCAAAAAACTACAAAAAATATTCATAAACTATCCACCCAATATTTGCTTTATTTTAGATATTTATCACGGTGGTTTTGAAATGAACAAAGAAAAAGGGCGGCATCGCTGCCGCCCTTGGACAATTCAGCCAATGTTTGAATCAAACACTGGATTTGGTGGTATCAACTGTTGGGGTAGAGATTTTAGTGGCAATCTGATACTGATTCACGGCGCGTCCTGTGCTCTTGGTTCCCTTGACAATAGTTAGTTCGCCATGTCGCAGCAGACGATCTGTTACGTTTTGGATGAACTGCCTAAACTGCTTCTTATCCAAAGCAGCAAAATCTTCGGCCTTCACAAGTTTGGTAATCTGGCTCACGCTCAATGGTGAGGCGGAACTACCAACCACAGCCAAAACGGCTTCACGAGCTTTTTCTTGTAGACCCTCAAAGCGTTTCATATGTTTCTCCTTATTCCGCTTTTATAAAGCAACTATAACATGGCATTTGCGTTTGTCAAATGAAAAAAAGAAAAAACCTAAAAATTCTATATTTGATTTTAAATATTTAATTAACAAAAAAAACCGTTTATAGTTAATTTTATGGATCCTAAAGATCAAATTGATCAAATATTAAAAAACTATAAGGCAATCAGTTACGTTAGAATGATCAATTCAAGGCCAGAATTATACAAATGGTTGTTGAGTCAAATAAAATACCAAATTCAATCAACTTCGGAATTGGTGTTTTTATATCAAAATCCCAATTTTAATCCCATTTGTGAAAGAGGTAATAAAAGAATCTTTTTTGGAGGAAAATATCTACTTAACTGTGGAAAAAATTGTTTTTGTTCCAAAGAACAAAAAAAGAAAAACAATTTAATGAAATATGGCTTTGATAATCCAGCTAAAAATCCGGAAATAAAACAAAAAATCAAACAAACTGTTCTGCAAAAATATGGTGTATCACACCCATCAAAATCCACTATTATTAGAGAAAAAATTAAACAAACTAATTTTGCCAAATATGGAGTTGACCATCATTTTCAATCCAAAACCGTCAAAACCAAAATTAAAGAAACTAATAGAGAACGATATGGCGTGGAACATAATTGGCAAATTGGCGAAGTAAAAGAAAAAATCAAACAAACAAATATCGAAAAATATGGTGTGGCATATCCATCACAATCCGCTCAAATCAGAGAAAAAATCAAACAAACAAATAGGGAAAGATATGGGGTTGAAAATGTTTTTGAATCTGAAACTATTAAAAATAGGATCAAAAGAAATAACATAGAAAAACACGGGGTTAATCATTGTAATCAAAAACATATTTCAAAAGAAACATTGGCAATACTATCAAACAAACAGGAGTTTAAAAAATTAATTACTGGAAAAACTATCAAGCAGTTGGAAAATTTATTTTCAATTCACGGAACTTCTCTTAGAAGATATGTTACAAAATACAATTGCGTTGATTTGATTAAGAAATATTCTTCTGATTTAGAAGATCAAATTGAATGTTTTTGTAAAACAAATAATATAAAATTCATTAGAAATACAAGAAAAATAATACCTCCACTGGAATTGGATTTTTATTTTCCTGAAATAAAAACAGCCATTGAATG
>Ga0272446_1004349_pt1 | contig 16830 bp, 16 predicted proteins | sample YNPCB0061_FD_194587 | JGI IMG/M metagenome (GOLD analysis project Ga0272446, IMG submission 194587) | Hot spring microbial mat communities from Yellowstone National Park, WY, United States - YNP-CB-006-1 | ecosystem: Environmental > Aquatic > Thermal springs > Hot (42-90C) > Sediment | place... | reverse complement strand
CCCGCGGCGGGCGGCAGGGGGCGGTTCCGGCACCGGAGGCCGCCTCCGCCCCGGCCGAGGCGCCCGCCCAGGCGCCGGCGGCGCCGGCCCAGCAGCAGAGGCCGGCGAACCCGCTGCAGCAGCTGGTGCCGCGGCTCGGCCGCTAGGGGAGCCGATGCAGCGCTTCTGGAAGGAGGCCGAGGCCGGGCAGGTCGGCGCCAGAGGATTCGGCGTGCTGCTCGACGGCAGGCCGATGCGGCTTCCCTCCGGCCGCCCGCTCGTGGTCGGCTCGCGCGCGCTCGCCGAGGCGCTCGCGGCGGAGTGGCAGGCCGCAGGCGGCGAGCAGGGGGGGGAGTTCTCGCTCGAGGCGCTGCCGCTGACCCGCCTCGTCGGCACCGCGATCGACCGCATCGCGCCGGACCATGCGCAGGCCGTCGCGGCGGTGGCGCGATACGGCGAGACCGACCTCCTGTGCTACCGAGCCGACTTCCCGCCGGCGCTCGCAGCCCGCCAGCAGGCGTGCTGGCAGCCGCTGCTCGACTGGGCCGCGCTCGCGCTCGACGCGAAGCTGCGCGTCACCGCCGGCGTCGTCGCGGTGGCGCAGGAAAGGCAGTCGCTCGCCGCGCTCACGCGTGCCGTGGCGTCGCACGGGCCGGTCGCGCTCGCCGCGCTCGGGCAGATCGTGCAGTCGACCGGCTCGCTTGTGCTGGGCCTCGCTGTCTCGCACGGGCGGATCGGCCCCGGAGAGGCGCACGAGCTCGCCACCCTCGACGAGGCGTTCCAGGCGGAGGCGTGGGGCGAGGACGCGGAGGCCGCCGCGCGGCTCGAGCGCATCCGGGCCGACATCGAGGAGGCGGCGAGGCTGCTCGCCTTCGCCCGGGCCGAGGCGGCATGAGCGCGGCACGGCGCTTCGTGGTCTCGGGGCGGGTGCAGGGCGTCGGCTTCCGGGCCTTCGTGGTGGAGGCCGCGCGTGGCCTCGGCCTCGCGGGATGGGTGCGCAACCTCGCGGACGGCCGTGTCGAGGCGCTGGCCGAGGGCGAACCCGCGGCGCTGGACAGGCTCGCCGAGGCGCTCGCCCGCGGGCCACTGCTCGCCCGGGTCGATCGCGTGGAGGGGAGCGAGGTCTCGGTCGAGGGCAGGTCGGGCTTCCGGCAGGTGGCCGACGGATGATCACCCTGCTGCGCATCCTTTTCGGCACCGGTTGCCTCGCCGTCGGAGCGGTGTTCATCGGCGTCGCGCTCCGGCAGTACCGGCGGGAGATGACGTGGCGCCGTGTCGTTGCGGTGGTGCAGCGGCAGCCGGGCGGCCGCGAGACCGACCTCGCCTATCTCGATGCCGACGGCGTCCCGCGCGTGGCGCGGCACTGGGGTGTGTCGAGCACGACGGCGACGGGCGAGCGCGTGACGCTGCTGCACCACCCGCGCGCGCCCGAGCGCGTGGCGGTTCCGTTCGGCCCGGGCGTGCTCGCGGTGGTGTCGGTCGTCGGCATCGGCATCGGCCTGCTCGGCCTCGTGCTGCTCGGCAACGCGTTCGGTGGATGAGGCGCGGCCGGATGGAGTGCTTCCGCCCGATCGCACCGTGCCCTACGCGGCGAGGGCCTCGCGGGCGAGCTGCCGCACGCCCATCTCCTCGAACGTGTCGGCGATCGCGGCCACCGCCCGCCGCATGTCGTCTGGGAACACGCGGCCGATCGCGCCGACGCGGAAGGTCGGCTCGGTCGTCGTCGAGAAGTTCGAGATCAGGAAGCCGCGGCGCTTCAGCGCGTCGACGAAGGGCTGGAGCGAGAAGGCCGGGTCGGGCGGCTGGTGCATGTTGACGATGATCGGCCCCTGTCGCTCCCTCGGCAGCCAGGGCGTGAGCCCGAGCGCGGCGAGCCCGTCATGGAGGATGCGCGCGTTCTCGCTGTAGCGGGAAAGCCGCGCCGGCTGCCCGCCCTCCGCCTCGAAGATGTCGAGCGCGACCTCGAAGGCGGCCAGCGACTGGATCGCCGGGGTGAAGCGGATCGAGCCCCAGCCATAGGTGCGGGCGTGGTGCAGGAGGTCGGCGAGGTCGAGGCTCCAGGAGCCGGCGTTGCCGCGCGATGCCTCGAGTCGGTCCACCCGCGCCACGGCGAAGCCGATGCCGGGCATCGCCTCGAGGCACTTGTTCGAGGAGAACACGATCGCGTCCGTCTCCGGGTGGGCGCCGAGGTCGAACGGGATGGCGCCGAAGCCGGAGACGGCATCGACGATCAGCCGCCGCCCCGCCGCCTTCACGGCTGCCGCGATCTCCTCCATCGGGTTGATCACGCAGGTGGCGGTCTCGCTGTGCACCACGGAGACGACGCCGATCGAGGGGTCCTCCGCCAGTGCCTTGGCGACCATCGCGCCGGTGGCGACCTGGCCCTCGGGGATCTCGATCGGCACCGGGATGCGGCCCGCCTCGCGGGCGAGGCGGATCATCCGCACGCCGTAATTGCCGTTGTTCGGGATCAGCACCTTGGCCCCCGGCGGCACGAAGGTGCGCAGCGCCGCCTCGACGATGAAGTGGCCGCAGCCCTGCAGCGGCAGGCAGACATGCTCGCCCTCGCGCCCACCGGCGATCACGCGGACGCGCTCGCGCAGCGCGGCGTAGCGGGGGCGGATCTCGTTGTCCCAGGGAGCGAGGTCCTGGGCCATGGCGGCCTTCACGCGCGGGTCGGTCTGCACGGGGCCGGGGATGAGGAGGAGCGGCTTCTGGGTCATCCGCCCCTGATGCCATGGCCCGGGCGGGTTTTCCATTGCAGGCGGCCGATCGGTGCCATCGGCGGCGTTCATGCGACCAGCGAGGCGCCGATCTCGCGCAAGAGCTTGCGGCGGATCGCCTCGGCGAAGTCCTCGTAGCGCTCGGCGCGCAGCACGAAGGCGCCGGGGCCGGTGATCACCTCGGCCGCGTAGTAGGCCTCGAGGTCGGGCTCCTCGTGCACCACCGCGAGCGCGTTGACGGTGATGCCGAGCACCTCCGCCGCCGCCCGGCCGGCGCTGGCGGGTGCCCCCGCATTCGCCGCACCGTCCCCCGAGACGTCGATCACCCGCCGCGCGGCGGGGAAGGGGCAGCGGGCGATGAGCGCCGCGGCGGCGATCAGCGCCTCGCCCAGCGCCGTGGCACCGGGGGGAAGCACGCGTGGCGTCTCGTCGATCGCCGCGGCGAAGGCCTCCGCCTCCGCGGCGCTGCCGATCCGGCGCCAGGGAACCGCGAGGTCGCGCGCGCCGGGCCCCGCCCAGAGCAGGAGCGCGGCGGCGATTGCCGCGCGCGGCCCGGCGGTCGCCCGCGCCACCAGCTCGGCATCGCGGAAGGCCGCGGCGTAGCCGCCCATCATCAGGCCGAACTCGTCGAAATCGACGCTCGCCGAGACATCGACGGCGAGCGCCAGGGCGAGATCGACCGGCCCCGCGGCGGCAACGATGGCGGCGGGCAGGGCGGGGGCGGCGAGCAGGGCGCGTCGGGCGAGTGGCATGGGGCCGAGGCTGCCGCACCGAGTGGGGGCGGCGCCAGCGTGGAAGCGTCCTACCCTCTGCCGGCGCAACCAGCGGTGGCCAAGCCTGACAGGGAATTAAGCTGCCCTTCACTCGAGGCGCCGCTACGCTATCTCCTGTTGACAGGACGGCGGCGGAAGCCGGGGCGGGGGCCTGGAGCCCCGCCCGAGATCCGGAGCGACAGGGGATGAGCCGCGAGGCGGTTCGGTACAGGGGGGCTCGGTGCTGGACATCACCCAGGCGTCTGCGCTTGCGACGACGGATCGGCCGCCGGAGCCGCCCGAGGGGTTCATGGCCCCCTATGCGCATCTGCCGGTCTCGGCGCTGATGCTGCATCTGGCGCGCGACTGGCCCGGAGAACGGATCACCCTCGGGGAGATGATCCACGCCTTCGGCGCGCGCGGCTATGGCCTCCTGATCGTGCTGTTCGCGATCCCGAACCTGATCCCGATCTACATCCCCGGCTGGTCGCCGATCTTCGGCATCCCGCTTCTCATCGTCTGCGCGCAGATGGCGCTCGGCATGCCGGAGCCGCGCCTGCCGGGCGTGCTGACGCGACGCTCGCTCAGGAAGGCCGACCTCCTGATGATCGTCGAGAAGTCGATGCCGTGGCTGAAGCGGATCGAGCGCTATGTCCGGCCGCACCCCTCGCTGTTGACCAGGACGATCGGCGCGCGGCTGATCGGCGTCTACGGCGCCTGGCTCGCGTTCCTCGTCATCATCCCGCTTCCGCTGACGAACGGGCCCACCAGCCTCGCCTGCGCCATCATGGCCTTCGGGCTGATGGAGGAGGACACCCGCTCGATCCTCGCCGGCGCGGTGGTCGGCATCGGCGCCTCCATCCTCGCGCTCTCGATCATCGGCGGGTTCGCCTGGGTGCTCGTCCAGGGCCTCGGCTTCATCTTCTGATCATCGCAGCCCCCGGCCCGCTTCGACAGGCCGACGAGCGGACGGGGCTGGCGTGATTCGCCGGGGCGATGCACATTCCGCGGCGGTGCCGGTGGCCCGGAAGGGCTGAAACGGGAACGCGGTGGGGGCTCGGTGCCCGAAGCCGCGGCTGCCCCCGCAACTGTAGGCGAGGAGCGGCTGCCACAGGCCACTGGGCGATGCGCGACGCATCGCCCGGGAAGGCGGCAGCCGCGCAGGACGATCCCATCGTCCTCCCTCGCGAGCCAGGAGACCGGCCGGCGCCGGTCGTTCGCGCGCGCGGGGCGGGGTGCACCTGCGCAACGGATCAACTCCGCATGCGGCGACAACCGGGTGGGTGCGTCGTTCTGCGGGGGCGTGACATGCTGACTTCCTGTCGTTGCGGCCTCTCGGGCCGAGGCTCCCCCTGTCCCCGACAGCCATGGAGCCTCGCATGCGATCCCCTCTGTTCGCCGCCACCGCGCTGGGCACAGCCCTTGCGGCGCTGACAGTCTCTTCCGCCGCCGCCCAGCAGCCACCGCTGCGCACCTTGCCGGAGACGGTGGTCACGGCCACCCGGGTGCCCACCCCGCTCGATCGGATCGCCGCCGGCGTGACGGTGATCGACCGCGAGATGATCGAACAGCGCGGCTACGCCACCCTTGCTGAGGCGCTCGCCACCGTGCCCGGGATGCGGCTCCGTTCCTCCGGCGGGCAGGGGGCGGAGACCCTTGCCTTCATCCGCGGGGCAGAGAGCCGGCATACGCTCGTGCTGCTCGATGGCGTGCCGATCAATGACCCCTCCAATCCCGGCGGCCTGTTCGATTTCGGCAAGGACACGCTCGGCGATGTCGAGCGGATCGAGATCGTGCGCGGGCCGATGTCCACGCTCTACGGCTCCGGCGCGGTGGGCGGGGTGATCAACATCATCACCCGGCGCGCGGCGGACAGGCCGCTCGTCGGCTCGGCGCAGGTCGGCGCGGGCCATCCGCGCGAGGCGGCCGGCCGTGTCTTCGCCGCCGGCCGGCAGGGCATGGTCGATGGGTCGGTGAGCGTCGAATCGCTGTCACGCCTCGGCTCGAACGCGATCGCCGACCGGCTCCGCTTCAACACGGGCGAACGCGACGGGTTCCGCGGCCAGACCAGCGCAGTGCGGCTTGGCGTGCAGCCCGCCCCGTGGCTGCGCTTCGAGGGCTTCGGTCGGCAGCGCTATGCGACCTACGGGCTCGACGACTTCGCCGACCTCGCCGGCGATTTCCGCCTCTTTGACGACCGAAACTACCGGGGCCAGGACCGCTTCGGCATTTTCGGCGGCGGCGTCACGCTCACCCCCTTCGGCGACACGCTGGAGACACGGCTTTCCACCACGCGCAACCGCTATGTCCGGTCGTTCCGGAACCGTCCTGATGAGATCGCCCCGACCGTCGCCGATGACCGCTACGAGGGCAGGCGCGACACGCTCTCCCTCGACAACACGCTGCGGCTTCCCGACCTCGGCGTGGTGAGCCTCGCCGCGCTGACCTTCGGCGCCGAGCGGCGATGGGAGGGCCTCGGCACCGACACGAGCTTCTCCAGGCTCGACGTGACCGACCGGAGCGACGGGCTCTATGCCGGGCTGCAGGGCCGGCTGCTCGGCCGGTTCGACCTCACCGCGCAGGTGCGGCGGGAGGATGGCGAGGAGTTCGGCACGGCCAATACGTGGCGCGTCGGCGGCGTCCTGCAGCTGCCCGAGATCGCTGGCCGCATCAAGGCCGCCTACGGCACGAGCTTCCGCGCCCCCGACCTCTATGACCGGTTCGGCTTCGGCGGCAACACCGCGCTCCGCCCCGAGCGCGGGCGCAGCGGCGAGATCGGCGGCGAGATCGACATGCCGCTGTTCGGCCGCGGCGATGGGGCGACCTTCGGCGCGACCTGGTTCTCGAGCAGGATCACCGACCTGATCCAGTACACCGGAACCTTCCCCACGGGCCGGAACGAGAATGTCGGCCGCGCCGAGATCGAGGGGGCGGAAGCCGTGCTGACGTTGCGCCCCGCCGCGTGGGTGACGCTGATCGGCACCTACACCTACACCGATGCGCGCAACGCCACGACCAGCACGCGGCTGTTGCGCCGGCCCGAACATGCCGCCTCCGCTGCGGCGCAGTTCTCCCTCGGCCGCTTCACCATCAACCCCGAGATCGTGTTCATCGGCCGCTTCCGCGATGTGCTCACGGCCGATGGCGGGCAATCGGCCGGGCAGGGGCTCTCGCCGTCCGGCGTGCTGGCCAATCTCTCGGCGAGCTACCGCGTCACCGAGACGCTCAGGCTGATCGCGCTCGCGCGCAACCTGGGCGACAGCGCTTTCGAGCCGACCAATGGCTACCAGACGCCAGGCCGGTCTGTGTTCGCCGGCATCGCCGCGCGCTGGTGAGGCAGGCGCCGGGCGGGGCGCGATCGCTACCGCGTCGCGCCCGGCTTCCACAGCAGCTCGGACGCGCCGCGGCCGTTCAGCCAGCGGCCCATCACGAACAGGTGGTCCGACAGCCGGTTGAGGTAGCGCACCGCGTCCGGGTTGAGCGGCTCCGCGGCGGCGAGCGCGACGGTGGCGCGCTCGGCCGCGCGCGCGATCGTGCGGGCATGGTGCGCCCAGGCCGAGGCTGGGGTGCCGCCCGGCAGAACGAAGGAGCGGAGCGGCGGCAGCTCGGCGTTCATGCGCGCCACCTCCTCCTCCAGCCGGGCGAGCTGCGCCGGCACGATCCGCAAGCTCGCGCCCTCCGCCTCCCCGGGCGCGAGCGGCACGCAGAGATCGGCGCCGAGGTCGAACAGGTCATGCTGGATCGACGCGAGCATCGCATCCGCCGCGGCGAGATCCGAGCCCGGCTCGCCCGCGCCGGTGACGAGGCGCAACAGCCCGATCGCCGCGTTCGTCTCGTCGACCTTGCCGATCGCCTCGATCCGGAGCGTGTCCTTGCCCACGCGCGTGCCGTCGCCGAGCGAGGTCTCTCCCCGGTCGCCGCCGCGGGTGGTGATGCGATCGAGCCTGACCATGTGCACCCTCTCCTGTTCAGTCGACGATGCGGAAGGTGATCGGGATGGCGAGTCGTTCCTCCACCGGCACGCCGCCGCGCCGGGCCGGATCGAACCGCCATTGCCAGAGCGCCTCCTGCGCCGCCCTGTCGAGCAGGAAATGGCCACTCGAGCGCACCACGTCCACTGCCGACGGAACGCCTTCCGGGCTGACGGTGACCGCGAGCACGACCGTTCCCTGCATCCGCGCCCGCCGCGCCTCCACGGGCACCACCGGGTCGACCCGGCGGCCCACCGTTGCCTCGCGCGTCGCCAGCAGGAAGGCGGCGGAGCCTTCGCGGGGCGGCGCGGTCTCCTCCGCCTCTCCGCCAGAGGCGGGGGACGGGGCGGGGGACGGGGCGGGGCCCTGCGCCGAGGGGGGGGACGGTGGGTCCGCGCGCGCCTGGTCGCGGCGCGGCGGCGGCGGGTCCGGCGGCGGCGGCGGCGGCCTGGGCAGCGTCGAGGCGGTCTCGGGCGGGGCGGGCGCCTCCGCGGCCTGTGGCGTCACGTCCTCGGGTGGAGCCTCCGCCGTCGCCTCCTCCGGCGGGGCGGCTTCCGTGACGGCTTCCGATGGCGCCTCTCCCTCCGCCTCGGGGCGCGAGTCCACGGCTGCCTGCGCCGGCGGCGGCGGAAGCGCGTCGTCGAGGCCGGCCGCCTCGCCGCCGCCGCCCAGCGAGAAGATCACGGGAATCCCGGCGGCCTCGCGATCCGCCTCGGCGAGCGGCCGCGGCGTGCCGAACTGCACGAGCAGAAGCACGGCGGCGGCATGCAGGAGCAGGGCGATCGCGAACGCGATCCTCATGGAAGCACCGTCGGAATCTCGTCGGTGCCGATCCTGACACCGAAGACGCGGCCTGCGTGCTCGGGCGTCATCACCGTCGCGGCAGCGCCGTCGGCGGCGATCCGCCCCTCGGCGAGCAGCACGATCCGGTCGGCGAAGCGGGCGGCGAGCGAGAGGTCGTGCAGCACCACCGCCACCGTGCGGCCCCGTTCCGCCTCTCGGCGCAGCAGCCGCATGAGCGCGAAGCCCTGGGCGGGGTCGAGATCGGCGGCCGGCTCGTCGAGCAGCAGCGCCTCCGCCCCGGTCGCGAGCACGCGCGCGAGCATCGCCCGACGCGCCTCGCCGCCGGAGAGCGTGTCGACCCGACGCCCGGCCAGCGCCTCGAGGCCGCAGGCTTCGAGCGCCGCCGCGACCTCGGCAGCGCCCGCATCGCCATGCGGCAGGCGGCCGAGGGCGGCGATCTCGCGCACCGTCAGCCCCCAGGCGGCGCGCGCTCCCTGCTCGAGCCAGGCGATCCGCCGCGCCCGCTCGACGCGGTGGAGGGACGCAAGGGCAACGCCATCGACGCTCACCGTGCCCCGATCGGGAACCACGAGGCCCGCGAGGGCCGACAGCAGCGTCGTCTTTCCCGCGCCGTTCGGCCCGGCGAGCGCGGTGAGCGCGCCGCTCTCGAGCACCAGCGAGACGCCGTCGAGCACACGCCTGCCCCCGCGCGTCACGACGAGGCCGCGTGCCGCGATCACGGCCGCCCACCATGCGCGACGGCGAGGTGCAGCAGCAGCGGCGCGCCGAGCAGCGCCGTCAGGACCCCGAGGCGAAGCTCCTGCTGCAGCGGCACGAGCCGCACCGCGATGTCGGCCGCGACCACGAGCGCCGCGCCGCCGAGCGCGGAGGGGAGAAGCAGCGCGCCCGGCCGCTCGCCCGCCCGCAGGCGCAGGAGGTTCGGCACGATCAGCCCGACGAAGCCGACCCCGCCGGCGACGGCGGCGCCCGCGCCGACCGCGAGCGCCGCGCCGGCGGCGGCGCGCCGCACCGTCGCCGCGACATCGACGCCGAGGCTCGCCGCCGTCGCCTCGCCGAGCGAGAGCGCATCGAGCCGCCGGCCGAGCCCCAGCAGCAGCGCGAGCCCGGCGGCGACCGCGGGCAGCGCGAGCGCGACCTCGCGCCAGCCGCGGTCCTCGAGGCTGCCGAGGAGCCAGACCGTGATCTCGGCCAGTGCGAAGGGGTTCGGCGCGAAGGAGAGCGCGACCGCGACGGCGGCGCCTGCGAGCGAGGAGACCGCGATGCCGGCGAGAACGAGCGACGCCCCGGTGCCGGTGCGGGAGGCGAGCGCGAGGATCGCCCCGGAGGCGACCGCCGCGCCGACGAGGCCGCCGGCGGGCAGCGCGAGCGGCAGAAACGCTGCGAGACCGTAATAGTAGGCGAGCACCGCGCCGAGCGAGGCGCCCCCCGTGACGCCGAGCAGCCCTGGATCGGCGAGCCGGTTGCGCAGGAGCCCCTGCAGCGCCGCCCCCGACGCGCCGAGCCCCGCGCCGACCGCGAGCGCGAGCAGGGTTCGAGGCGCGCGCAGCTCCCAGAGGATCGTTCCGTCCACGACGCCGAACCCCGCCTGGCCGACGAGCAGCGACAGCGCGGCGAGGGCGGCGGTGAGCACGGCGAGCGTGCGCGTCATCGGTGCAGCGACAGCAGGAAGGCGGCGCGTGCCGCATAGGGGCTGCCGCAGGCGAGCAGGGCGGGATCGACCGCCGCGCGGGGGATGCCGGCGGCGGCGAGCGCGGGGTGGTGCGTCACCGCCGTCGACAGCGAGGCCGGGCCGCCGGGCGGCGCGGTCACGAGCAGGTCGGGCGGATCGGCGAGCAGCCGCTCGAGCGGGACGAACCCGTATCCCGCATAGGGGGCGGCGTTGGCGAAGCCCGCGGCGGCGAGCACCGCATCGGCGAGCGTGCCGCGCCCCGGCGCGAAGCCGCGCGCCTGCCAGACGAGGGCGCGCGGACGCTCGCCCTCCCTCTGGCCGATCGCGGCGAGCGCGTCGCGCATCTCCCCGGCGATCGCAAGTGCCTTGTCGATCTCGCCGACTGCCTCGCCGACGCGCAGGAGCTGCTCCTCGATCGCGTCGAAGCTCTCGGCGAGGCCGAGCCGGAGCACGGGGACGCCGCGCCGCGCGAGCGCCCCGGCAGCGCCCGCCCCGCCCCACGGACCTGCCACCGCGAGATCGGGCGCGAGCGGCAGCACCGCCTCGGCGGCGGGGCGGACGCGGGGGATGCCGCGCGCGCGGTCGGCCACCGCCGAGAGGGTCGGGTCGTCGGCGAGCGGCGACAGCGCGGCGATGCGCTCGCGCGGCAGCAGCAGCACGAGGAGCTGGTCGGCGCAGAGGTTGAGCGAGACCACGCGCTCCGGCTTTGCCGAGGCGGGCCACGCGGCGGCGAGCAGGGCTGCGGCGGCAGCCGCGGCGAGCCTAGACGACCACGACACCGCGATGCTTCGCCTTGTGCGGCGGCTCGACATGGATGGTGACGACGCTGTCGGCGATCTCCGCCTTCAGCGCGTCCTCCACGCGGTCGCAGATCTCGTGCGCCGCGCCGACGCTCATCTCCTCCGGCACGACCAGGTGGAACTCGATGAAGGTGAAGCGGCCGGCGTGCCGCGTGCGGATGTCGTGCGCCTCGATCGCGCCCTCGGCGTGGCTCGCGACGATCGCGCGGATCCTGGCGAGCATTTCCGGCCGCACCGCCTCGTCCATCAGCCCGCCCACGCTCTCGCGCATCAGCCGCCAGCCGGACCAGAGGATGTTGACGGCGGTCAGCGACGCCACGGCCGGGTCGAGCCAGAGCATGCCGGTGACGGCGACGAGGCCGACGCCGACGAGCACGCCGAGCGAGGTGACCACGTCGGCGAGGATGTGATGCGCATCGGCCACGAGCGCCGGCGAGCGCAGCCGCCGCCCGCGGCGCAGCAGGAGCCACGCCCAGGCCGCGTTGATCGCGGTCGCGAGCCCGTTCACCGCAAGGCCCAGGGCGGGCTGGTCGGGCGCGCGCGGCGCGAGAAGCGCGAGCCAGGACTCGCGGAGGATCACCATCGCCGCGACGACGATCAGCGCGCCCTCGAGCACGGCCGAGAAATACTCCGCCTTCGCGTGGCCGTAGGGGTGGTTCGCGTCCGCCGGCCGCTGCGAGTAGATCACCGCCGCCAGGGCGGCGGATGCGGCGACGACGTTCACGACGCTCTCCAGCGCATCGGCCATCAGCGCCACGCTGCCGGTGAGCCACCAGGCAGCGGCCTTGAGGCCGAGCACCAGCAGGGCGACACCGAGGCTGGTGGCGGCGAGGCTGGTCGCGCGCGTCATGGCGGCCCCTTAGCACGGGGCATGCGGGTGCGCGAAGCCACTTGAACACCTGTTCAACTGTTGAACTGACATGCCCGCAGCGCACTGCGCCTTGCCCTCTCCCCCTCTCCCGCGCGCGGGAGAGGGGCAGGGTCGGGGGTGCCGGGTCAGACCGAGAAGTACTTGGCCCGGCGATGATGCACGACGATCGCCGAGGTCGACTGCTCCGGGTGGAGCTGCCACTCGTCCGACAGCGACACGCCGATCCGCTCGCCGCCGAGCAGGCGGAGCAGCGGTGCCTGGTCCTCGAGCTTGGGGCAGGCCGGATAGCCGAAGGAGTAGCGGCTGCCGCGATAGCCCTGCTGCAGCATCCTCTCGATGTCGCGGTCGTCCTCCGCGGCGAAGCCGAGCTCGGCGCGGATGCGCTTGTGCACGTACTCGGCCATCGCCTCCGCCACCTCGACCGACAGCCCGTGCAGATAGAGGTAGTCCTGGTAGCGGTTGGCCTCGAACCACTCCCGCGCCCTGTCGGACGCCTTCTGGCCGACCGTGACGACCTGCAGGCCGATCACGTCGCGGCTCTCCGGCCCGTCGTCGATGTCGCGGAAGAAGTCGGCGATGCATTCGCCGTCCTCCTTCGCCTGCCGGGGCAGGGTGAAGCGGGCGAGCTCGGTCGAGCCATCCTCGTCGAAGATGACGACGTCATTGCCTTCGCCAGCGGCCTTCCAGTAGCCGTAGAGCGCCTGGGGCTTGAGGATGTTCTCGTCCTCGCAGAGCTTCAGCATGCGCTTGAGCACGGGGCGCAGTTCCTGCTTGGCCCAGCCGAGGAAGTCCTCGAGCCGCCGCCCCTGTTTCCGGAAGCCCCACTGGAACTGGTAGAGCGAGCGCTCGTTGATGAAGGGCACCACCGCCTTGGTCGGCGCCTCGAGCAGCCGCGGGCCCCAGAAGGGCGGGGTGGGGGTGGGGTCGTTGCCGCGAAGCCGCCGCCGGCGCGCCGCCGCGTAGGCGCGGTCGACCGGCTGCGTCGCCGCCTCGGTGGCCTGGCCGAGCGTGCGGCGCGTGTTCGAGGGCTTGCCCTTCCGCTTGGCCTGCACCGCGGCGAGATAGTCGTCGAACTGCCCCGACGTGACCTTGTCCATAAGGTGCAGCCCGTCGAAGGCGTCGCGCGCATAGGCGACGCGGCCGGCCCCGTAGGCGGCGACGCAGTCCTGCTCGACATAGTTCCGCGTCAGCGCCGCGCCGCCCAGCATCACCGGGATGTCGACGCCCTGGCGCGTCATCTCCTCGAGGTTCTCGCGCATCACGACGGTCGACTTCACGAGCAGGCCGGACATGCCGATCGCATCCGCGCGGTTCTCGTTCGCCGCCTTCAGCATGTCGGCGAGCGGCACCTTGATGCCGAGATTGATCACCCGGTAGCCGTTGTTCGTCAGGATGATGTCGACCAGGTTCTTGCCGATGTCGTGCACGTCTCCCTTCACGGTCGCGAGCACGATCGTGCCCTTCTGCTGGCCCTCGACGCGCTCCATCAGCGGCTCGAGATAGGCCACGGCCGCCTTCATCGTCTCGGCGCTCTGCAGCACGAAGGGGAGCTGCATCTTGCCGGCGCCGAACAGCTCGCCCACCACCTTCATGCCGTCGAGCAGGATGTCGTTGATGATGGCGAGCGGGGCGTGGCCGGCGGCGATCGCGTCGGCGAGCTCGTCCTCGAGCCCCTTGCGGTCGCCGTCGACGATGCGGTCCTTCAGCCTGCCCTCGACCGTCTCGGCGCGCTTGCGCTTGCCGGTGTCGGCGGCCTTGCGCTCGGCGAACATCGCGAGCATCGCCTGCAGCGGGTCGTAGCCCTCCGCGCGCCGGTCGAAGATCAGGTCCTCGGCGACCTTCACCTCCTCGGGCGGGATCTGGTGCAGCGGCTTGATCTTCGAGACATGCACGATCGCCCCGGTCATGCCCGCCTTCACGGCATGGTCGAGGAACACCGAGTTGAGCACGTGCCGCGCGGCGGGGTTCAGCCCGAAGCTGATGTTGGAGAGGCCGAGGATGATCTGGATGTCGGGGAACTCCTCGCGGATCATCCGGATGCCCTCGAGCGTCCAGAGGCCGAGCTTGCGGTCGTCCTCGTTGCCGGTCGCGATCGTGAAGGTCAGCGGGTCGATCATCAGGTCCGACTGCGGCAGGCCGTAGCGGCCGCAGGCGAACTCGACGAGCCGCCGCGCGATGCGGAGCTTGTCCTCCGCGGTCTTCGCCATGCCGGCCTCGTCGATCGTCAGCGCGATCACCGCGGCGCCGAACTTCCGCGCCAGCGCCATCCGGTCGGCAGCGGCGCGCTCGCCCTCCTCGAAGTTGATCGAGTTGATGATCGGCTTGCCGCCATGCAGCTTCAGCGCCGCCTCGATCACCGGCGTCTCGGTGCTGTCGATCACCAGCGGGGCGTTCACCGAGGAGGTGAAGCGCTTGACCACCTCGGTCATCTCGAACATCTCGTCGCGGCCGACGAAGGCGGTGCAGACGTCGAGGCTGTTCGAGCCCTCGCCGATCTGCTCGCGCCCCATCGCGACGCAGCCGTCCCAGTCGTTGGCCGCCTGCAGCTCGCGCCACTTCTTCGAGCCGTTGGCGTTGCAGCGCTCGCCGATCGAGAAGTAGCTGTTCTCCTGGCGCAACGGCGTCGCCGCGTAGAGCGAGGCCACGGAGGGCACCCAGATGCTCTTCCGCGCCACCGGCGCGGGGCGCAGCCGCGATCCCGCGCGGCGGCGGAGCATCGCATCCAGCGCCTCGATGTGGCTGTTGTTGGTGCCGCAGCAGCCACCCACCAGGTTGAGCCCGTCCTCGGCGATGAAGCGCTCGATCCAGGTGGCGAGCTCCTCCGGCGTCAGCGGGTAGTGGGTGCGGCCATCGACGAGCTCGGGCAGGCCGGCGTTCGGCTGCACCGAGAGGAGGCCGGGCCAGTTCTGCGCGAGCCACCGCACGTGCTCGGCCATCTCCTGCGGCCCGGTGGCGCAGTTGAGGCCGATCAGCGGCACGTCGAGAGCGTGCACCACGGTCGCGGCGGCGGCGATGTCGGGGCCGACCAGCAGCGTGCCCGTGGTCTCGACCGTCACCTGGACGAAGATCGGCACGTCCTCTCGGTTCGCCTTGCGTCGGGCCGCCTTGGCGCCGTTGACGGCAGCCTTGATCTGCAGCGTGTCCTGGCAGGTCTCGATCAGGATCGCATCCGCCCCGCCGGCGATCAGCCCGTCGGCCTGCACCGTCAGCGCCGCCTCGAGCGTGTCGTAGTCGACGTTGCCGAGGGTGGGCAGCTTCGTTCCGGGGCCGACCGAGCCCACCACCCAGCGGGGCCGGCCGTCGGCGAACATCTCGGCCGCCTCGCGGGCGAGCTCGGCCGCGCGCCGGTTCAGCGCGAAGGCCTCCGCCTCCAGGCCGAACTCGGCAAGCGTGATGGGGCTGCCGCCGAAGGTGTTCGTCTCCACCATGTCGGCGCCGGCCGCGAAGTAGCCGTGGTGGATGTCTCGCACGATGTCGGGGCGGGAGAGCAGCAGCACCTCGGTGCAGTTCTCCTTCCCCATGAAGTCGCGCTCGATGTCGAGCGTCATCGCCTGGATGCGGGCGCCGAAGCCGCCGTCGCAGAGCAGCACCTGGTCCCGGAGGGCGTCGAGCAGATGGGGGCGTGACATGGGTGGTGCTCCTCAGGGAACGGAGGCGGTGCGCGGTTCCGCCCGCGGCGCCGTGGTGGCGGCGTGGGCGGCGGCAAGGTGGATCAGCACGGGAAGCGCGCCGCCGACGGTCACCGGCGGCGAGACCGCGAGGCCGGCGGCGGCGAGCGGGCGGGCGACCTCGGCCGCCGAAAGCCCCGCCGTGGTGTGGGCGAGCCGGCGGATCAGGTCGTCGCGGCGGTGCGGCGCGAGGTCGATCACCGCCACCGTGCCGCCGGGGGCGACGAGGCGCGCGGCCTCGGCCAGAACCGAGGCGGGGTCGTCGGCGTAGTGCAGCACCATGCAGAGAAGGACGAGATCGAAGGAGGCATCGGGCAGCGGGATGCGCGCCATGTCGGCCTGGCGGACCGAGCAGTTGGCGATGCCCTGTTCGGCGATGCGGGTGCGGGCGAGCGCCAGCATCCGTCGCGACAGGTCGATGCCGAGCGCGCTCTCGGCGCGCGGGCCGAGCAGCGCGAGCATCCGTCCGGTGCCGCAGCCGATGTCGAGAAGGCGGCCGAGGCGCCCCTTCGGCAGGCGGGCGAGCAAGGCCTCTTCGATCGCGCGGGCGGGCAGGTCGAGCGCACGCATCTCGTCCCAGGCGGCGGGGTTGTCGCGGAAGGCGGCGAGCGCCTCGCGCGCGCGCTCGGCGGCGCGTGCGGCTGCCCGCCGGCGGTCGGCGGCGCGGGTCGGGTCGTCGCTGGGCAGGGCGGCGAGGGCAGCGGCGGCGAGTGCTGCGCCTGGCCCGTCCTTGGCGAGCCGGAACCACACGGTTGCCCCCTCCGGCTGGCGCACCAGCACGCCGCCGTCGCAGAGCAGCTTCAGGTGTCGCGACAGCCTTGGCTGCGACTGGCCGAGGATCTCGGTGAGGTCGGAGACGCACCATTCCCCCGCCGCGCAGAGCGCGACCAGCCGCAGCCGGGTCGGCTCGGCGATGGCGCGGAGGGGGGCGAGGACCTGCTCCATGGGTTCCAAATGACATAAAGATATGCTTATGTCCATATGATGATTGCCGGGTCCTTGACCGCACCGCCTCCCGGCGATGGCCGCATCCCGCTCCGCGTGGTCGCGCGCGAGGTGGTCGCCGTGCCGCTGGCCGAGGGCACGGCGGTCGTCGCCCCGGAGGGTCTCGCGGTCGGTGCCGGCGCGGTGGTCGAGCGGGTCGGCGCTGCGCCGCGCCTGCACGCGATCGGCTGCAGCTGCTGTTCCCCGCGCGCGGCGCTCGCGCAGGCGCTGGCCCGGCTGTTCGTCAGGCGCGCCCGGGGAGAGGTCGCGTTCTTCCGCGAGGTGCTCGTCGCGCTGCCGCGCCGGGAGGTCGAGGACGCGTTCGGCGACGTGCTGGTCTCGGCACGGTTCCGCATCGACCCGTAGGGCCTCGCTGCCGCGCCCCGAGTGTTCTGACACCGGATCGGAAGCGGTCCCCCGGGGTGGGGTTGACCGCATCCCCGCGCCCGGCATCATCGGCCGGATTGCGGCAGGCGCATTGGCATGGAGCGCGGACGGCGTTGACGGCGGAGGCACCCGGAACGGTCGAGCTGCTCGAGAGGCTGGTGGCGTTCGACACCGTCAGCGCCAACGGCAATCTCGACTGCATCGGGTTCATCCGCGGCCATC
>Ga0272446_1004348_pt1 | contig 16832 bp, 14 predicted proteins | sample YNPCB0061_FD_194587 | JGI IMG/M metagenome (GOLD analysis project Ga0272446, IMG submission 194587) | Hot spring microbial mat communities from Yellowstone National Park, WY, United States - YNP-CB-006-1 | ecosystem: Environmental > Aquatic > Thermal springs > Hot (42-90C) > Sediment | place... | reverse complement strand
TAAACCAGGCCGCCACCGCGGCAAACCCTGCCCCTTGCCGGATAAGCTGGGGTTGGGATCCCGTTAGGTCAATCACAGTAGACACTTGGGATCCCAAAGGCAGCCCATCTTCGAGGACGAGATCCACTTGTTTGGCGAGATGCTCCAAGGCGGGGGCTTCCCAGTTGATGGTGCCGTCTTTGGTGATGAATTGATCCCCGAGGGCAGCGGAGGTGGAGATCAAGGGATGTCCTAGAGCCTGTAGGAGTGCTTGGCAGAGGGGATGATCAGGAACGCGGATCCCGGTGGTTTTGCGCTTGGGATTTTGTACCAGTTTGGGGACAAGTTTGGTAGCAGGCAGGATAAAGGTATAGGGCCCGGGGACAAGAGCCCGCATGAAGCGGTAGGCGGAGTCGGAAACCTGGGCGTAGGTGGCAATGCCTGACAGGGAAGGACACAAAAAAGTCAGGGGTTTGTCATTACTGAGACGCTTGAGGCTGCGGACTCGCTCCACGGCAGACTTGACCAACAAATCGCAGCCAATGGCATAGACCGTGTCTGTGGGGTAGAGCATCAAAGCTCCCCGCTGCAGGGATTGGACAATCTCCGCGATGGCATGGGGCTGGGGAAATTGGGGATGGAGCTGATAGGAGAGGGGCATAGGCTTACGGCTGCTCCGAGCCAGTCCCACCAGCGCTAAGCTGCAACACCCCAGCCTGGGTCTGGCGCGGCAAAACAGGACAGTGATTAAGGCGGACGGCATAGCGAATATCTTCTGCCAAGGCTGGATTGAGCCGCAGTAACCGCTGTCCATGGGAAGCCAGACAGAGCAATTCAAATAAGCGATCCCGCCAGTGCTGATACAAACTCAAAGCTGCCACTGCCTCGTCATTACCGGGATCCCCCTTGTCCAGCCCCGCCAGCACTGCCCCAGCACAGGCTGTATCTTCCAGGGAAAAGGCTCCCTCCCAACCGGATCCCACCAGCCAGATCCGTCCAAAGCCCTGGGACTGAATCCAGGTGACAACCGCATCGAGATTAACAAAAGCTGCGGTAATAACTACTTTTGCCGCCGCCACCGTTGTTAAAGCCCTGGTGCCATTGGTGGTACTCATGAACAAGCGTTTTCCGCCCACCCGCTCTGGTGTACAGTCCAAGGGAGAATTGCCCAGATCAAACCCCGGTACGGTTGCCCCTCCCCGTTCGCCCACCAAGATCCGCCGCTGGGGATCCCAAGCCGCCGCTGTTGCCTTGAGGCTCTCTAGGTCGGCAAAAACCTGCACCCCTTCTGCCCCTGCCGCCAAAGCCGTAGCAATGGTTGTTGTTGCCCGCAAAACATCAATTGCCACCGCACAATCCGGCAGTCGATCCCTAGGCACATCCTCCGGCGTGTAAAAAACCTCAACCAGCATCGGCATCCCTCATCAGACCTTTCTCACCCTAAAACCTTTTGCCCCCCCTGCAAAGCTCCCCCCGCTCTATCCACGCATCCCTAGCATGAATCCCATGAACCTTTTCTGTGGAATCTCTTCAGGCAATTTCCTAGTGTAGTACCTACTGTAGTACAAGGCTCAGCCTGAATTGGCTACTGCACCTATGGAAGGACTGCCAGGACCACAACCATTGCCCAACTCGGTATTTTCCGCATTGCCTGGAGGGATTGCCGAGGTTGCCATGAGGATGGTCTCAACACTTGTTAACATTGAGGAGCGATGGTTTCGGCGATTCTCATGCTGCGTCTTGAGCACATCAGTAAAATTTATCCCACCGGCGAAGTTCTCAAGGATGTCAACTGGGAAGTCAAACCAGGGGATCGCATTGGCTTGGTGGGGGTGAACGGAGCCGGGAAATCCACCCAACTCAAGATCATCATGGGGACTGTGGAACCGACTTCCGGTCAGGTGATCCGTCCTGCCAGCCTCAAAATTGCCTGCCTCAATCAAGAATTTGAAGTGGATCCCACCCGCACCATCGCACAAGAGTTCTGGACAGTTTTTCAAGAAGCCAACCGGGTTCAGGGATCCCTGGATCACATTCACCGTCAAATGGAAGGAGCTGATCCTGAGCAATTGGAGTCCCTTTTGTACGAGATGGATCGGCTGCAACGGCAGTTTGAAGCCCTCGATGGTTATGGACTTCAGGCTCGGATTGACAAGATTTTGCCGGAAATGGGTTTTACGGCCAGTGATGCCAGTCGTTTGGTGGGGGAATTCAGTGGTGGTTGGCAAATGCGGATAGGACTGGGCAAAATTTTACTCCAAAAACCCGATGTCCTCCTCTTGGATGAACCCACCAATCACTTGGATCTGGAAACCATTGAGTGGCTGGAAACCTATCTCAAGAATTTGACGATTCCCATGGTGATCATCTCCCATGACCGTGAATTTTTGGATCGACTCTGCACCCAAATTGTAGAAACAGAGCGGGGCATCTCTACAACTTATCTAGGGAATTATTCCAGTTACTTAGCTCAAAAAGCCGAACAGAAAAGCGCACAGTTAAGCGCCTTTGAACGGCAGCAAAAAGAAATTGAACGACAACAGGCTTTTGTGGATCGATTTCGTGCCAGCGCTACCCGCAGTACCCAGGCCAAAAGTCGAGAAAAAATGTTGGAAAAAATGGAGCGCATCGAAGCTCCTGTCAGTGATGTGCGTACCCTCCATTTTCGCTTTCCCCCTGCACCCCGCAGCGGCCGTGAGGTGGTCATCATCAAAAACCTCACCCATGCCTACGGTGACAAGATTCTATTTTTGGGGGCTAATCTCCTGGTGGAACGAGGGGATCGCATCGCCTTTTTGGGCCCGAATGGTGCGGGTAAATCCACTTTGCTGCGGTTGATCATGGGACTGGAAACCCCCATCGAGGGATATGCCCGCCTTGGGGATCACAATGTTATCCCTGCGTATTTTGAGCAAAACCAAGCCGAAGCCCTTGATCTCAATAAAACCGTGATGGACACCATTCATGATGCGGTGCCCGACTGGAAAAATGAAGAAGTCCGTACCCTCCTGGGACGATTTTTATTTAGTGGGGATACGGTTTTGAAAAAAGTGGGATCCCTGAGTGGGGGTGAAAAAGCTCGTTTAGCCCTGGCAAAAATGCTTTTGACACCGGCGAATTTGCTCATCCTGGATGAGCCCACCAATCACCTGGATATTCCTGCCAAAGAAACCCTAGAAGAAGCTCTGATCAATTATGATGGCACTGCCCTGATTATTTCCCATGACCGCTATTTTATTAGTCGGGTTGCGAACAAAATTGTCGAAATTCGCGATGGGGATCTAAGAGTTTATTTAGGGGATTATCATTACTATCTGGAGAAGGTTGCTGAAGAGCAGGAGCAGGAGCGATTAGCCCAAGCGGAAGCAGAGCGGGCCCAGCGAGCCAAGGCCAAGCGGGAGAAAGAAAAAGCTAAAAAACTCGCTAAAACTAACTCAAACTAACTGCAGCAGCGAGAGAGTTAAGGGTGAGGGTTTCTTAATCTTACTTGAAATGACTTTACTGCCTCTAGAGTTTTTCGTTTGAATAGTTATCACTTAACGGGGATCATCTAAGACTCATCTGTTGATGGAATTGATCTGATGAGCTTTATCCCTAAACGAGCTGCAAAGTTAATGGGAAGATCCCTAACCAGGGCCATCATTTTATCATTAAACTGCAATTAACTTTTCTTTATTGAGGTTTTCAAGCATACTCAACTGCCCCAATCGTTGAAATTCTTTAGCACTACGGTCAGCCAAATGCAGTACCCAAGGCAGTCGGCACCCTTGACTGGCACTGCCAGGATGTAAACAACTGAGGTGATAAATTTGAGTCGCTAGTACATCGAGGGGGGTGTTACCGTGGTAATGTACTGCCCGAATTGGGCGGACACTGCCAAGCTGATCAGAAATGGGGGAAGTGGTGACCAATAAAAAAGAGTTTTCTAAATAGACTACTGTACCTTTACTGGCATCACAATAGGGTGGCTGTTGATGAGGTTGATACGTGGCCATTCTGCCCGCACCACTTTTACGGATCCCCACAAGATCTGATTCGATCCCTGCTTCTGCTAATGCCGAAATGGTGCGGTCAAATTCTTGATCTTGCACAAAGCCATCCCGCAGAAGGAGCACCCGCTTGGGGGGACGTTGACAGTGATCTTGAAAGCGCAAAATCAACTTAGAAACAGTTTGAAAAATGTGCTCAGCAGGGATGGTTTCACCCCGCTGCACGCTAGGGAGTTCCCAGCCCAGACTTTGTCCATTGGCAAGACTGGCAAAGGCTGCTGTGCCAAAGGCGATGTCTCGATTGCGACCTGTGTCAAAACCAATGATCAAATCCGCCGCCTGGGGATGTTCCACAGGAACAAGGGAAAGGGGTTGCCACCCTGCCTTGACGAGCAGCCCCAAAGCAATATTAGCCACTTTATAAATATCGTTCCTTTTTTTGAAAGCAATCATAAACTGGGTGGCAATACCTGCGTTTAAGGCTTCCTTACGAATACGCAGCTTATGATCATCACCCAACCACCCCTGACACACAACTAAAATGGTTTTGGCTCCTGCCCGGGCCCATTGCTGCCAAAAGTGTTGCCGTTCTAATGCTGCTTCTGGGAGCTGAGTGCGGGGTTGCTCAAAAGCAAGAGGCGCACCGGTCGATCGGGCAACTTTCTCTAGGAATTGCTTCACCTCCTCAGGGAAAATACCTTTTCCTGTCAGATCTAGGCAGCCAATTTTATCTTCCCCAGCTTTAACACATCCCAATTTTTCAACATCTCGACTGGACTTTGCTGATCCATTTTTTGCTAATAGCCGCACAGGACTGAGTAATGTACTCGGCAGACTTAAGGGAGAAACTGAACTGCCACATTGATAGATTTTTTGGCTCAGATAGGCAGCAGTTTTTTCTGCTTGAATGAATCGAGTAGAAATGTCGGCACGAATATGATCAAAAACAGCGTTAATCTTCAATTTTTCCAGTGGATCTTTACTTTCTTCTTTGATAGCAGCAAGAGTTTCCATACTTAAAATAACGGAAAGACGTTGTGATAGATGAGGAATATCTCCTTGGTTTCGACCAGTCGAAAAAGCTGATTTGACATAGACAACTTGTGACGTTTGGACTACATCTGGATCCGCTCCCAAATTGAGATGATATTCTGCTAAAGTCGTGCCGGATTGAGATAGCTTGAGTTGATAAGGGTCTTGATCAGAAACATGAGAGAATTTCCAAGTTTTATATTCCCCTTTGGAGAGATAAGAATTACGGACATAATCAATTTTTACATCGGGGTAATTTTCCAGCCATTTTTGCAATGTCCAAGGGGAATAAAAGCGATGATGAAGATCAATTTCCAGAAAGAGATTGCCGTTATGATCAATCTCAATGTCAATATGCTGTCCACGGTGAATTTCCCAGCCTTCCCCTGCTAGTAACACTTTCCTCGACTGTGATGTAGGAATACCATCTGCATCTTTGCGCCACCAAATAAATCCGCCTTCTGCAGCTTTTTCTAGAGCAGTTTTGTCAATCCTTTTGAGATGACTTTCTAAGAAACCCCGTTCTAGTTTTTCTAAAATAGAAAGCTGCTCAGGATCTCTGGGATTCAGGACTTGGCAGCCGGCACCACTGAGTACCCATGCCTCTGCCTTGGATAATTTATTGGCTAATTTTTCGGGGGGGACGGGATCCCGGCTGACGATTGCTGTCCCCATGGGCACCGCTAAAGTGGGTCGGAGCTGATAACAAATGTTGTAGAGTACTCTTTGTTCTTGCCCTGGTTCTGGTAACTGACTGAGGCGATAGGTATATACCCAGACGGTACGCTCCTGCTCAGAAAGCTGTTTGATGAAAAAGCGGTTGAGAATGACAGAATTTTGCATAATGTACAGGGCACAAGCATTGACTCATGATTGTAATCGAGATCTCCCTAGATGCGTTCCCCAGGGCGAAAGGGCATCAGCAAGGCGCGGGGCGCTTTGGCATGGCGAGAGACCAAAATCAACGCCACAATACTGAGTAGATAGGGCAACATTAAGAAAAACTGATAGGGGATCCGGCTGCCCCACAGTTGCTGAAGGCGCAATTGCAAAGCATCAAACCCGGCAAACAACAATGCCCCTGCCAAGGCTCGCCAGGGATCCCAAGCGGCAAAGACCACCAGGGCAATGCAAATCCACCCCCGCCCATTGACGATATTGAAGAAAAAGGCATCGAATGCCGACAGGGTTAAAAAAGCACCAGCCACTGCCATCAAAGCACTGCCCACCATCACGGCTCCGGTGCGAACAGCATAGACCGGGATCCCCTGGGAAGCGGCAGCCTGGGGATTTTCTCCAACCATGCGCACGGCCAGGCCCAGGGGAGTTCGATAGAGGATGTAGGCCATGAGGGGCACCAAAACAAGGCTGAGGTAGGTGAGGGGCGGTTGGGTAAACAGGGTTTCTCCCAGAAAGGGCAGGCTGGAGAGACCGGGGAGCGGCCAAGGACTGAAGGGGATGATTTTGGGGGGAGAGGTGACCTGGGGCAGGGCCATGCGATAGACAAAATAAGCGGCGTTGATGGTCAAGAGGGTAATGCCAATGCCGGTGACGTGCTGGGAAACCCCAAGGCGGACGGTCAACAGGCTGTGAATCAAGCCCACACCTGCACCGAGGACGGCAGCAAAGGCTACGCCCCACCACAATCCGGATCCCTGATAGACCACCAGCCAACCGGCCATGGCCCCCAAGGTCATGATCCCTTCGATGCCCAGATTGAGAACGCCAGCCCGCTCACAGAGGACTTCGCCCAAAGTGCCAAAGAGCAAGGGAGTGGCAATGCGTAGGGTGGCCACCCAAAAGCTGGTGGTGCTGATTAAGCTGATTAGACTCAGGAGTGCAGACACGGGTGCTCAGTCCCAGCGCAGACGATAACGGGCCAATCCCATGCAGACCAACATCCACAGCAGGGCAGCAGCAACAATGACATCGGCAAGATAGGTGGGAACGCCCAAGCTACGCCCCATGGTATCGGCTCCTACGTAAATACCGGCGATAAACACTGCCGCCCCCACCACCCCCAGGGGATGCAGTTGGGCCAACAGGGCAACGACAATGCCGGTGTAGCCAAAGCCTGGGGATAAATCCAAGGTGAGATAGCCCTTGAGTCCGAGGAGTTCACAGACGCCTGCCAAGCCTGCCAGCCCGCCTCCCAACAATGAGGTATACAAAATAACGCCCTGGACTGGGATGCCAAGGAATTTAGCGGCTTCCGGGTTCGCGCCTACGGCTCGCATTTCTAGGCCCCAAACGGTGAACCGCTCTAGGGCCCACACCCCCAGGGCAGCGAGCAGGGCAATGATCAAACCGGCGTGGAGACGACTGCGGGGAATCAGCCGTGGCAGAAGAGCACTCTCCGCCAGGGCACGACCTTGGGGCCAACCGAGAGCCAGAGGATCTTTGAGGGGGCCTTCCAGGAGATAGCTGATCCCAAGCAGAATGACAAAATTGAGCAGCAAGGTGGTCACCACTTCGTCCACCTGAAACTGGGTCTTGAGCCAAGCCGGGATCCACAGCAGCAGTCCGCCAGCGATCCAGCCTGCCAGCAGCAACACCAGCACCAACCCCGGGCGCGGCAGCGAAAGCCCAGCGGTGCCCAAGAGGCTGGCAGCCAGAGCCCCACCATAAAACTGGCCTTCTGCACCGATATTCCACAGCTTGGCCCGAAAACACACCGCCACCGCCAATCCCGTCAGAATCAGGGGAATCGCCCGCGTCAAGGTTTCACTCAGGGCAAAAGGGGATCCCACCGCGCCCCGCAGCAAAGCCCCATAGGCTGCCCAAACCGGGGATCCCGTCCACAGGATCAGCAGGCTGCAGGAGAGGAAAGCCAGAATGATGGCTGCTATGGGGGCACTCAGGATCAGCCAGAGGGGCACGGTGGCACGGGGTTCAAACCGCATCCGCTACCTCCTGCCCGGCCATCCGCAACCCCAAGTCGGTCAGCGTTGTGGCTTGGGTCGGGACTGCCGGGGAAAGCTGACCGCGATAGAGCACTGCGATCCGATCCGTCAAGCTCAGTAATTCCTCTAGGTCTTCGGAAATGAGCAGGATCCCGGCGCCCGCCCGGGCGGCTGCCAGCAGTTGGGCATGCACGTAAGCCACAGCCCCCAGATCCAGTCCCCGCGTCGGTTGGTGAGCCACGATCACCTGGGGATCCCGACACAACTCCCGCGCCAGAATCACTTTTTGCATGTTCCCCCCTGACAACAACTGGACTGGCATCTGCAGGGCTTGCCGGGGATCCCCACTCTGGAGTCCCCGCACGTCGTAGGTCTGTAGCCAGGTGTGGGCCTGCTGATAGATTTGGCGGTGACGCAGGATCCCCCACCGCGAGAATTCGGGATCCCGATAGCGCTCGATCACCCAGTTTTCCCACAGGCTGAGGGAACCGATCAGCCCGGTTTTGTGACGGTCTTCCGGGATCCGAGCCATGCCATGCCGCACCATCTCAGCAGGAGAGATCAGGCGCAGAACCTGGCCATAGAGATGAAACTGCCCTTGGTGGGGTCGGATCGCCCCGCAGATCAGATCTGCCAAGGTGGATTGCCCATTGCCTGCTACCCCAGCAATACCCACGATTTCGTGACGCCGCACCGTCAAAGAAACCTGCTCCAGCACCCCACAGGAGACCTGCTGCAACGCCAAGACCGTTTTCCCAGGGGCGAAAGAGTCTTTCACCACTGCTGGCAACCGTTGTCCCACCATCGCTTCCGCCAGAGCTGTGGGATGGATCTCAGCCGTCTTGCCCGTCATCACCACCCGCCCTGCGCGCAGCACCATCACCCGGTCACTGATGCGCATCACCTCCTGGAGCTTGTGGGAAATCAACAGGATCCCCAGCCCGCGCCCAGCCATCTGCCGCAGGGTCTGGAAAAATGGCTCAAGTTCCGGTGGGGTCAACACGGCTGTAGGCTCATCCAAAATCAGGATCCGCGCTCCTCGATACAGCACCTTGAGGATCTCCACCCGCTGTCGCTCCCCCAAAGCCAGGGATCCCACCAGGGCATCGGGATCCACGGTCAACCCCAATTCCTCAGCCAGCGTGTGGATGCGTTGCCGCCCCTCCTGCCGGCGAGACCACAGATGCCACAGAGGCTGCGTCCCCAAAAGAATGTTGTCCAACACCGACAGGTTATCCGCCAAGACCACATGCTGATGCACCATGCCGATTCCGGCCGCCAAAGCAGCCGCCGGGGATCCCAACTTCAGGGGCCGGCCAAACACCCACACCTGACCCTGATCGGGAACGTAGTGCCCAAACAGGATATTCATCAGCGTCGTTTTGCCCGCCCCATTTTCCCCCACAATCGCCAAAATCTCCCCGGCCCGCAACTCCAGATCGATCCGGTCGTTGGCCAGCAGCGTCCCAAAGCGCTTGCTAATGCCTACTACCTTCAGGGCCAAAGGCGCTTCAGAGGGTGGACTTGGGTTCACTGTCATCGATGGCCACAACAAAAGACCCCGCCAAAATCTTTGCCTGCCGCTCCATTACCTTCGCTTTCAAGTCAGCCGGGACTTTGTCAGCAAAAGTTCCCCAATCAGAGAGGCTAGATCCTCCATACTTCATCATGCTGTAGATCCCATAGTCCTCCGCCTTAAATTCTCCGGCCTTCACCGCCGCAATCGCTTTGTCAATGGTGGGTTCCATGTGCCACAGGGCGCTGACCACCACCGTTTCCGGGTAGTCCGGCTGGGTATCAATCACATTGCCAATGGCCAACATCTTCCGCTCCTTAGCAGCATCAGAGACCCCAAAGCGCTCCGCATAGAGAATATCCGCCCCGGCATCAATTTGGGCAAAAGCTGCCTCTTTAGCCTTGGGGGGGTCAAACCAACTGCCAATAAAAGTGACCAAAAACTTCACCTCCGGCTGCAATTCCTTTGCCCCTGCCATAAAGGCATTCATAAGCCGGTTCACCTCTGGAATGGGATAGCCCCCCACCATGCCGATGATTTTGGAGCGCGTCAGCCCCCCGGCCACCATGCCTGTCAAATAAGAAGGCTCATGGATGTAGTTATCAAACACGGCAAAATTGCTCAGAGCGGGATCCGGCTTAAGACTCGATCCCATCAAAAAGCTGACCTTGGGATAATCTTTGCCCACCTCCCGCGCTTCCCGCTCTACCCCAAAGACCTCACCCACCAGCAGTTGAGCGCCGCCCTCGGCATACTGACGCAATACCCGCGGGTAGTCAGTGTTGGAAACCGACTCCGACCAGGTGTAGCCAATCTCCCCTCGCTTCTGAGCAGCCATTAAGGCTTTGTGGATCCGGCTTACCCACTGCTGCTCAATGGGAACCGTATACACCCCAGCCACCTTCAGCTGGGTGCCTTGGGCCAGCGCGGCATCGTAAACCAAACATCGGCTCCCCATCAAACCAGCCACAAAAGCCCCAGAACGCAGGCAGAAGTCCCGCCGGGAAAGCCCTGAACCTGCCATAGTTACCTCTGTTACATTCACAGTGCAATATCCTAGGGGGGGATCCCTGGAGAAAAAGTAGTCTAAAATACATTCCTCTGGGATTCCTGTTGTCATTCTCCTCGGGTTATTGGCTGGGGGGCTGCCATGCCCTGTGGCTGATTGTAACCAGCCTTTTGCCATTGCTCTTAATCCTGGTGGAGTCTCTGTCAACCCTTGACTCTCCAGCCCAGGGGAGAGAGTATCCTCAAAGTCTACCGTCAAGCTATTCACACGATCAAGTGATGACCATCAGAATGCATCTAACATTAACTGTTCCCAAATTGGCCTGTGCTGCTTGTGTAGCCACGGTTACCCAAGCCATCCAAACAGTGGATCCCCAGGCGGAGGTAAGCGGGGATCCCGGGACAAAGCAGGTGCGGGTTATGACCACGGTGGATCCCGAGCAGATTTACCAAGCCCTTGTGCAGGTGGGGTATCCGCCAGTTTAGGTGTGCAGGTGTTCTTGTCCGGCGATGAGTTTGGCGCTGATGATACGGTCACCGAGTTTGAGTTTATCCAAGGTTTCAATGCCTTGGGTGATGTAGCCAAACACGGCGTAACGCCCATCAATGAGATTCAAGCCGGCGGGGGTGAGATCCGGCTCTGCCAGAAAAATAAAAAACTGGGAAGAGGCGCTGTTGGGGTCTTCCCCCCGAGCCATGGCTACGGTGCCCCGGGCAGAAAAGGGCAAAATGGGGTCAGCATCCCAGAAACCGGCCTCTTCTAGGGTTTTGCCGTAAATCGGCTGGGGCTGCTCGCGGATGCGGATTTCCAAGGGGATGGTACGGAGCTGCTTGGTCTTGGGATCAGTAAAACCCTCCGCTGGCCCTGGGGGATCCCCCGCTTGAATTACGTAGAAATCTTCCACTCGGTTAAACTCGATGCCATCATAAAAGCCTCGCTGTACCAAATCGGCAAAGTTACCGGCAGTGAGGGGGGCATTATAGCCGTCTAGGGTCACGACCATTTCACCAGCACTGGTTTTTAGGGCCACCTGGGCCCGACCTGTCAAGACAGGCAAATGGGCATACTCAGGGGGAATCTGCACAAACTGCTGGGGATCGATAAAGTAGGACTCGATGGCTTCTAAATCAGTGAGGGCAGCGTCATAATCAGCGGTTGCCGCATCCTTGCCCTTGATGTGGAGCGCGACTTGGGTCGACATGTCACTCAGGGTGGCTTGCAAATGCTGGAATAACTGTTCCACCGGCTCTTGGTCAGAGGTGGGGAGGGTGGCGATCACTGCCCCCCGTTGCCGTTCAATCCAACGCTGGGCCCTTTGAATGTCCCCCTGGACAGGAGACCAGCGGTTGTATTTCAGGTCCGCTTCGATGCTGGTGAGATCTCGATCCAACTGCCGCAGACTCTCGTTGCTGATGGGGGTAGCCAGACGCAGCAGGGTACGACTGTTGGTGATGGCATCCCCGGCAGGCAGGGCGTAGACCGGAGCCACACCGAACCAGACATTCGCCCCCAACGTTGCCCATAAACCGGCCAGGATGAGTAGTAACCAGCGCATTGGGATCCCTCTGACTCCACCCTTTATCTTAACGAAGTCTGGATGGATCCCTAGGTGCTTAGGGATCCCCTCTCCCAGTTCAGCTTGAGAGAAACCACTGTTAAGTCTAAGTCTCGGATCCCTGACTGGTGGCCTTGGGACTGAGACGTTTTTGTAAAGAGGTCAGGCGGCGGCGAGCAATGGCATTGTCGGGATCCCGATTCAGGGTTTCTTCGTAGGCAGCAATGGCCGGCTGTACCAAGCCCTTTTTCTCGTAGGCATGACCCAAGTTGTTCCAGGCAATGACGTAATCGGGATCCCCCTTGAGTGCCTCTTTGTAAAACCGAATCGCCAGGTCAAACTGCTGCTGACTAAAGTAGGCAAACCCCAGGGCGTTGGCAATGGGGGGCACGGGTTCATCCCCTGCCGCCGCTAAGCCCTTTTTGAACTGCACAATGGCTTGGTCATAGAGCTTCTTTTCCAGATAGACACTCCCCAACTCATAGTGGTCGCGGGGGGATCCCTTTCCTTTACCCAACAAAGGCTGCAAGCGCTGAATCACGCTTTCCTGACGGCGGTTGCGACGGATTTCACGAAGAACCAGCCAGCCAACTACCGCAAGAAGGCTGCCAAGGGCACTCAAATACAGCAGGGGAAACCAATCCATAGATGTCCCGGACAGGGCATATCCCTGATCTTAAGCCTGATCCTGGCTAACGCAATACGCCTAGGGTGCGCCCAACTAGAACGTAATGTCGTCCGACTGACCCCAGATGCCCCACAAAAACGCGCCGATGATTGCTACATAAACCCACACAGTGGGGGAAATCTCTAGTAGGTTCATTGATAACAATTCCGTAATGCTGCTTTGTATAACTCAATTATTGTGACGGATTATTACAATGTCAATGGTTTTCTCAGGATTGCCTCACCAAGATTAACGCCGATTAACGCCAAGATGAACCAAGATTACGGCGGGGGCGTAGAATCAGGCTACGGGTGGCAGGTACAGATGGTGTCTTTGGTGTTGGGGGTGGGTCTGGCTGGGCAGGCGGTGGCACGGTTACGCCAAGCGCAAGGGATCCCGGTTGTTGTGCAGGATGAGCAGGATGGAGCGCAGCAACGGGAACGGGCGGCGGCGCTGGTGGGGATCCCCTGTCAGGTGGGACGGCCCTTTGCCCTTCCCCGAGCGGGGACGGAAATCACAGAGATCATTGTCAGTCCGGGGATTTCCTGGCAGCATCCTTTTTTGCTGCGGGCGCGGGATATGGGGATCCCGGTGCGGGGGGAAGCGGAGGTGGCCTGGCAGGTTTTGGGGCATCTGCCCTGGATGGGGATTACGGGCACCAATGGCAAGACGACGACAACGGCTTTGGTGGCAGCGATGCTGAGGGCGGCGGGATTGACGGCGCCGGCCTGTGGCAATATCGGCGTGGCCTTGGCGGAGGTGGCCCGGCAGGTGGTGCAGGGGGAGCAGCATCCCGATTGGATTGTGGCGGAGTTGAGTAGCTATCAAATTGAAGCCGCGGCGGCGATTGCTCCCTGCATCGCGGTCTGGACGACCTTTACGCCGGATCACCTGGAGCGCCATGGCAGTCTCGAACGCTATGCCCAGATCAAGGCTAGTTTGCTCTACCAGTCCCAGGACGCTGTTTTGAATGGGGATGATCCCTATCTCTGGCAGCACCGCTCCGCCTGGCCACAAGCAAGTTGGGTGAAAGCAGAAAAAGAGGAGGGAGTCTGTGCCTGGATTTCGGGATCCCACCTGTGCCGACTGGATCGGGATCCCTTGGCATTAGGGGATTTTAGCCAGCGATTACCCGGCGGGCACAATCTCCAAAATCTTTTGCTGGCGGTGCAGGCCGCGACCCTCGCCGGGATCCCGGATCAGGCCATCCAAACCGCCATGGACACCTTTGCTGGGGTGCCCCATCGTCTAGAAACGGTGCGCCATCAGGGGGGGATCCGCTGGATTAACGACAGCAAAGCCACCAATTACGAAGCCGCTTGGGTGGGACTGAACGCAGTGACGGAGCCAGTGATTGTGATTGCGGGGGGCAAGCCTAAAATCGGTGCCGATCAAGCCTGGCTGGATCTGATCCGGCGCAAGGCAGCGCGGGTGATTGTATTTGGCGAGGCCAAGACCCAGTTTGCTCGGCGGTTGCAGGAGGTGGGCTATGAGGCGGTGGAGGTGGTGGACACCCTAGGCGAAGCCGTACCCCTGGCCTACAATCATGCTCAAAGCCTTGCCCCTTGTACCGTTTTGTTTTCCCCTGCCTGTGCCAGCTTCGATCAGTACGCCAATTTTGAACAGCGGGGGCAGCACTTCCGTGAGTGTTGTCACGCCCTGGACGGCTGAGGCCCGCTGGCTGCGCTGGTTGACCCTGATCTGGGCTTGCCTGGGGTCGGTGATGATCTTTTCTGCTTCCTTTGCTGAGGCGGGACGCTCCCTTGGCAATGGTTTTTATTTCATCACTCGGCATTGCATCTGGCTGCTGATTGGCATTCCGGTTTTTGTGATGCTGGTGCGGGTGCCTTTGCGGGTTTGGTGGCGGTGGACAGGGATTCTCTATGCCCTGGGACTGGGGCTGCTGCTCTTCACCTATTTGCCAGGACTGGGAGTGACCAAGCTGGATGCCACCCGCTGGTTACAAGTGGGGCCTTTGTCCATCCAGCCCTCAGAATTGATGAAGCCCCTAATGGTTCTGCAGGGATCCCAGTTATTTGGGCGCTGGTGGCAGCACAGTCCCGGCTATCGCTGGTTGGGGATCATGGCCTTTGGGGTGGGGTTGCTGGCCATTTTGGAGCAGCCTAATTTGGGCACTACTGCCATTTGCGGGCTAGCGCTGTGGTGTATGGCCTGGGTGGCGGAATTACCCCAGGGGGCATTACTGCTGACGGCGGGGTTTGGTACTCTGGCTGGGGTTGCCAGTCTAGCCCGCAATCCCTATCAGTGGCGGCGCATTGTCGGCTTTCTCGACCCCTGGGCCAGTCCTCAAAATGAGGGCTATCAATTGATCCAAAGTCTCTTGGCGGTGGGATCCGGGCGGATCTGGGGGACAGGCTTTGGTCTATCCCAGCAAAAGCTCTCCTATTTACCCATCCAATACACAGACTTTATCTTTGCTGTCTATGCGGAAGAATTTGGCCTGGTGGGGACTCTCACCTTCTTGGTGCTATTGATGGTCTACACCGGCGTGGGATTACGGGTGATCGCCCTCTCCCAACCCATGCCCAACCGGGTCTTAGCCGCTGGTTGTTTAATCTTTCTGGTGGGGCAAGCCCTGGTCAACATCGCCGTGGTGACGGGATCCCTCCCCACCACAGGTGTCCCTTTACCCTTATTCAGCTATGGGGGCAGCTCCTGGTTAGCCAGTTGGTCTCTGGCGGGACTGCTGATCCGGGCAGCCCGGGAACTCGGGGATCAACAGATTCAGGTGGAGATTCCCCGGCCCCGCCGCCGCCCCGCTTGATCTGGGATCGGGGAAGCTTTAGCTTAGAAAAATCAGGAACACCCCCCTTGCCTATGCTGCCCCTGCCGCCCCACTGGGATCCCGAAACCGTTGCTCAGATTTGGCGGGTTCCCTACCAAGAGCGTGCCCACCAAGCCCGGGCCTGGGCAGAAAAACTGGGGATCCCCCCCGCCAGTCAGGATCACCATCGCATTGCCCTGCTGTTGATTGACGTGCAGAATACCTTTTGTCTGCCCGACTTTGAACTCTTTGTCCAGGGATCCGTTGAGGATAACCAGCGTTTAGGAGCCTTTATTTACCATCACCTGGATGTTTTCACCCAGATTATTGCCACCCTCGACACCCACAGTGCCGCCCAAATTTTCCACCCTTGCTTTTGGATCAATCCCCAGGGAGAGCACCCTACCCCTGCCACCCAGATCAACTATGACGACGTGATCGAGAAACGCTGGCAGGTTAATCCCCATCTTGCCCCTGCCTTGGGCTACAGCCGCGAGCACTTGCAAGCCTACGCCGAACACTACGCCGCCACCCTCAGCCAAGCCGGGAAATATCCCCTCACAGTTTGGCCCTACCACTCCATGCTGGGCGGTATTGGCCATGCCCTTGTCCCCGCTATTGAAGAAGCCCTCTTTTTCCACACCATCGCCCGTTCCAGCCCGGTGCGCTACGAAATCAAAGGCAACCATCCCCTCACCGAAAACTACTCCGTCCTCAGCCCCGAAGTCCTCACCAATGCCGCTGGAGAAGCCATTGCCCAGAAAAACACAACCCTGATCGAAGACCTCCTCACCTACGATGCCGTGGTCATTGCCGGCCAAGCCAAAAGTCATTGCGTCGCCTGGACCGTGGCCGATCTGCTCACAGAAATCCAGATCCGGGATCCTCAGTCAGCCAGCAAACTAGCCAGCAAAATTTATCTTTTAGAAGACTGCACCTCCCCCGTTGTCGTGCCTGGGGTTGTGGACTTCACCGAGTCTGCCAAGGCTGCCTTTGCCCATTTTGCCCAGGCCGGTATGCACCGCGTCCAGTCCAGGGATCCCATGGCCCAGTGGTTAAAGCTTTGAATCATCTCAGCACACGATCAAGACCCAACTGGGGGTAACGTACAGCTACACACTACAGTCAACCCGCAAATTAAGTTTTTCCCGATTTACAAAGAATCTATAACGATGTGCCATTTTCTTTCTTTTTCGTTACAAATAATGTATTTTAGATGAATTAAGAAAACTTAAAGTAATCTAAAATTCACACAAAGGAAATCTATCTACATCAGCAGGCATTTTTACAGTTCAAATGATGTAAACCGCCACAGAGGTAAAACCCTGCAGATACGCCAGCCAGCAAAAGAAACCGGATCCCGTCTGTAAAGCGTTTTAGCCCTTAGACTGCCCTAC
>Ga0272446_1004347_pt1 | contig 16834 bp, 20 predicted proteins | sample YNPCB0061_FD_194587 | JGI IMG/M metagenome (GOLD analysis project Ga0272446, IMG submission 194587) | Hot spring microbial mat communities from Yellowstone National Park, WY, United States - YNP-CB-006-1 | ecosystem: Environmental > Aquatic > Thermal springs > Hot (42-90C) > Sediment | place... | reverse complement strand
ATATTTGACGAGGTAGTTGATGAGTTCTTAAGTTTTCCTGGTTCTGGGCACCTTTGCGAAAGGCGCTCTGCTAGTATGCCTCACACTAACCTACTCTGTCAATACTCTCTGGGAAATTTTTTTTGTGCGTTTTTCCCGTAGGGCTCTGTATGGTTTGAGGGCGGTTCTTGGTTTGGTTGGGGCTGGTGTGGTTCCGGTGAGCTACTTGGCTGAGAGGGAGGGTATTCCGATGGCTTTTTTGGAGAAAATTTTGCTGGATTTGCGACGGTCTGGGTTGATTGCTTCGGTTAGGGGGGCGCAAGGGGGTTATTGCTTGGCTGTGCCGGCTGGGGAAGTTTGTGTGGCGGAAATTTTTGAGGCTTTGGGGGAGGGGTTTACCCCGATCGGGCATGATGATGATTCTTTTGCTACGGTACTAGAGGCTCGGATTGGGGGAGAGGTGCGTCGTTGTTTGGAGGGGATGAGTTTGGCGGATTTATATTTTGATTGGTGTAGTTGGCAGGCGCAACGATCGGGTGGAGGGGAATTTATGATTTAGGTTGTTTTTGCAGGGAGAGGTTGGCAGCTAGGGCGACTTGGGGATGGGCATCTTTGCTGAGGTATTTGAGGGCGGAGGTGCTTTTGGGGCTGGGGAGGTTGCCTAGGGCTTCGGCGACTCTTTGGCGGGTGAGCCAGTCGGGGGATTGGATGAAGGGGAGGATGGGTTCGATAGCATTAATGTTTCCGATCTCACCTAGGGCAGCGATAGCGGCTTGATGGAGGAGGGTCTCTGGGCTTTTGAGTGCACTGAGGAGGGCTTCTAGGGCTCGATCGTCTTGGAGGTTGCCGAGGGACACGGCAGCGCTGAACCGGACCAACCATTCTACGTCTTCATAGAAGGCGCGGAGGAGGGGGGCAAAGGCTCTGGGGTCTTGGAGGTAGCCGAGGGCACCGGCAGCATCGGCGCGAATGCCGTAGTCGGGTTCGGTTTCGAGGAGGTTGACTAGGGTGGGGAAGGACTGGGGGTTGGGCTTGATACCGAGGGCGAAGACTGCCATCGATCGGATTTGGAGGTTATCGTCTTTGATTAGTTGGAGGATGAGGGGGGCTGCCTCTTCGGGGGTGGCATGGCGGAGGGAGGCTAGGGCAAGGAGGCGGTCACGGGAGTTGGGGCTTTGTATTTTGGTTTTTACTTCTTGGAGGTTCATAGTTTTACCTGGATTTAATTTTAGTTTAGGAGATTCCTCGGTTACTGGCACTAGGCTAATAGTCTGACATCCCAATTTTGTCAAAGCCTCTTCTATTAACTATACTGAAAGGGTAATTTAGAGCATAAGACCTTGACCCGTAAGCGCCCCGTTTTTCCCTTCAGTGCCATTATTGGGCAGGAGGAGATGAAGTTAGCTCTCATCCTCAATGTGATTGACCCTAAAATTGGTGGTGTGATGATTATGGGGGATAGAGGGACTGGGAAATCTACGACCATCCGTGCCCTCGCTGACCTCCTCCCTGAAATTGAAGTGGTCGCTGATGACCCTTTTAATAGCCACCCCCAGGAACTTGAACTACAGAGTGAATTTGTGCGGGAGCGGCTTGCTAAGGGCGAAACTCTGCCGATCGTCCGTAAGCAAGTAACTATGGTGGATTTGCCCCTTGGTGCTACGGAGGACCGCGTATGCGGCACGATCGATATTGAAAGAGCTTTAGCAGAGGGGGTGAAGGCGTTTGAGCCGGGCTTGTTGGCGAAGGCAAATCGGGGCATCCTATACATTGATGAGGTAAACCTGCTCGATGACCACTTAGTGGATGTATTGCTGGATGCGGCTGCCTCCGGTTGGAACACGGTGGAGAGGGAGGGTATCTCGATCCGTCACCCGGCGCGTTTTGTTTTAGTGGGATCGGGCAACCCAGAAGAGGGAGAACTCAGACCCCAATTACTCGATCGGTTTGGTATGCACGCTGAAATTAGGACGGTGAGGGAAGCTGAACTGAGGGTAAAAATTGTGGAGCAACGCACCCAGTTTGACCAAAATCCCCAGGCATTTCTCAGCGCCTATGCCCAAGCCCAGAGGGAGCTAGAGAGAAAAATTGTTGAAGCCCAGGCACGTCTTGCCCAAGTTACTATTCCCCAAGACCTCAAGCTGCAAATTTCCCAGGTCTGCGCCCAACTAGATGTAGATGGACTAAGGGGCGATATTGTCACTAATCGAGCTGCCAAAGCTCTTTGTGCCTACGAAGGTAGAACGATAGTTACAGCCGAGGATATTGGCAGAGTGATCACCCTTTGTCTGCGCCACCGCCTCCGTAAAGACCCCCTCGCCTCGATTGATTCTGGGGATAAGGTACAAAAAACCTTCCAGACCGTCTTTGCCCTAGCCGCATGATCACCCTGGTCACGGGACCATCCCGATCGGGTAAGAGTGAATGGGCAGAAAATTTAGCCCTTGCTTCTAATTTACCGGTTATTTATTTGGCTACCGCCCAAACCTATGCCGATGACCCGGAATGGCAAGCCCGCCTCGATCGGCACCGGCAACGCCGCCCCCCCCACTGGCAGACCATCGAAACCCCGGTCGATTTGCCCCAAACTTTGACTTCAATTCCGCCCCAGACCTTTATTCTGATCGATTCTCTGGGCACATGGGTCACAAATTTACTCGAAGACAGAGACTGGGACAGACATAGCCAGGCACTCTTAATGTCCTTACAAGATACTAGCGCCCAAATCACGATCGTGGCGGAGGAAGTAGGTTGGGGTTTAGTTTCCCCCTATCCCCTGGGGCGACTATTTTGTGACCGAATGGGAAATTTAGTGAGACAAATTAGCCAATTTTCCGATCGGGTAGTATTAGTTGTTGCGGGCTATGTCATCGAACTAAATCAAATTGGTCAACCCCTGTGATCTAAGTCAAAAACTAAACTCCCTAAAGGCGTATAATGACCCCAAGCCCAAGCAAACCTAGATGCTAGTCCGAAACACGATCGAAGAATTTGTGATCGAGGCGGTGCAACAACAATTAGACCCCCAGGACAAGGGGAACGAACTATATACCAACGAGCTAATTGTTACTACCCTAAACCTCCTGCCGCCCCTCTACGCCTGCACCGAACGGGGCTGGATACAGCAGCGTACCCGGATTCAGAGCACTATGCTAGAGCAAGTCTCTACCGCCGTCCAGCTTGCCAAGGCACAACTAAAAAACAATAGCCCCAAATTTCCTATTCCCCTTACCCTCCACGAAATCCGCCGATCGGAACATTGCCTCTTCCATCTCCGCCGTCTCCTAGAGCAACCAGACCTTACCTGGAAAGACCTGCCCGAATTATTAGAGAAAAAAATTAGTGCCAGCCGCACCCGCAATACCTTCGATCCGATGGCACTCCAGGAACCAAAAATCATCAACCCCCGCTATGAAGAGGACATCGAGTTTTATTCCTACTACATCACTGCCTCCTACTCCTTTGTAAACGTCTTAGAAAGTACGGTCATTGCTGAAACCCACAAACGGATTAAACAGATGGGCAAGTCCATGACCCCAGGCATTAAAATGGACGATATTGCCTGCTATGTCCTCAATCGGTTGCCCCCCCAGTATGTCTCCCATATCCTTAAATTTCGGGAAAAAAATGAGCAGCCCTCGGAAGAACTAAGTAAGGAAGTCCATCAGGGCGTAATCGACTCTCTCATGCGCCTCAACTCCTCACCTGCTAGGGCGAAATCCCCCCTGCCCCTGGCTCGGTTTGAATTAGATTTTCGCCAGGTAATGCCCAAAGTAGAGGAGATTCTCAGACCCGCCAAGCCCCTCAGTGTAGGTAATATTGTCGACCAGATCGAAGTAGCCCTGGAAGACCCCGATCGGGTGAAGGAAAAATTGAGCCTACTACTAATTCAAGTTTGTGAAGCCTATGGATTAAACCTAGAAACAGCCGGGCTAAATGTCCGCCTTAATAAAGACGGCTCGATCGGGTTCTATAGCAGCCAAGACAAAACTACCTGGACGATCGCCGAGCAACCCCACCTTGCCGCCTACATCTGTTTGATCAACTTTCCGAGACTGTCCGGCTTAATTTTGACATCCCCCGTATTAAGCAGTCCCCTCCGCTTTTCCCGCAAAGAGCTATTTCAAGAGTTAGCCAATAGCCAGGAAATTACTTAAACCCCACGGCAGCCTGCCAAACAAAGGCAAGCAACAGGAAAAAGACTGGAATCACCGGCAGAACATTAACTAGGGGTTCAAAAATCCGGTATGCCTCAGGTAAAGCAGCTAAAAACAACATAAAAAACTCCTTAAATTATCGAATTCATCTTATCATGGTCTACATATCCTACAATTATTGGGCGTATAACTGTGAGAGCCATGATACAAAAATTGTTCTCCGGGGCGTTGATCGGTCTGTGGGTTTTGGTTTGGGCTAATCCCGCCTGGGCGACTATCCAAGTCAAGCTGTCTAATCTTTCTTATCATAGTTGTCCCCCTGGTGTTTCACAAAATATGGTGCTATTTGGCGGAACCATGGCAGCCAACTGTTACATAATTACGGGCACTGCAACTAATAACTCAGGTAAGGTGGTCTACAATGCCGATGTATTCGGGCGCATCTATGATGCCAATGGCAATGATGTGATTCCTGAGCGGGGCAGGCTGGGTTCTATCGATGAAATTCCCGTCGGGACTAGCACCTTTGAGTTAATGGTCAGTGTACCTGCCGAACAACCAGAACCCCTAGAATTAAAGCAATTTAAGGCTTCTGGCTTTACTGGGCATGTCCGCCGCTAAACTATGAACAAAGCAGAATCTTCCGTTACTACCAGGCGCATCCTCCAAGGAGATGTAGAAGCCGTATTCAGACAGATTATGGCATTGGCTGAGTATGAAAAGTTACTACCTAGTTTCACTGGTACCCTCGAAGCCCTCAGCCAGCATTTATTCCAAGAGGATGCCTTAGTAGAGGGGGTAATTGGGGAGCAGGAAAATTATCCCGCTGGCATTAGTCTGTTCTACTGCCGCTATGAACCCCTTAAAACTCGCCCCCTGTTTTTTGTGGAAGACCTATTTGTCGAACCCTACTATCGCCGCCAGGGGATCGGGACGACAATTTTGTCCTACCTAGCCCAGCTAGCCCTTGGTAGGAGTTGTTCTCGGATGGAGTGGATGGTTTTGCAGTGGAATACCCCCGCCCTCAGTTTTTATGAAAAGCTCCAGGTGCAGATATTAGAGCACGATCGGGTTGCGCGCATCAGCGGTGATGCCCTCAAGTATCTAGCTAGTCAGAGTCTGCCCCCTGTTCTGTTGCGGGATGCAGTGCCAGAAGACATCAATGACCTCTGGGAACTCCTGGAAATTAAAGGCAATGTCACAGGCTCGATCGATAAGTTAGAAGAACACCTCTTTGGTTTTATTCCCTATGTCAAGGCTCTAGTGGCAGAACATGGCGGCAGACCGATCGGGATGGTACTCTATAGCCGCACCTATTCTACCTTTGCCACTGCACCGGGCATTTTTTTAGAGGAATTATTTGTTCTGCCTGAATATAGGGGCTACGGGTTAGGGAAGTCATTTTTGATCAGCTTGGCACAACGTACCCTAGCGATGGGGGGTGTCCGCCTTGATCTTTATATTGATAGTAGCCAACCCAAGGTCGTCAATTATTACCAAAAGTTAGGAGCAGAAATTTTACAGGAATGGTGCATCTGTCGGGTCGATAATCCGAATATACAAAAGTTAGCAATCCTCTAGGGAATATAGGCTAATATCAAAAAGGATAGCTTATTGATAATGCCATGACTACTGAGCCAGTCTACACTGCGGAAGCCCTCAAAGCCGAACTTAACTCTAAGGGATGGCGCATGACCCCCCAGCGGGAAAAAATCCTCAACACCTTTCATAATCTGCCAGAGGGTGAGCACCTGAGCGCCGAAGACCTATACCACAAGCTCCAAGCTCAGGAAGAAAACATCAGTCTTTCTACCATTTATCGCACCGTGAAGATGATGGCAAGAATGGGTATACTCCGGGAACTGGAATTAGCGGAAGACCACAAACATTATGAGCTTAATCAACCCCGCCCCCACCATCATCATCACCTCATTTGTGTGAAAACGAACAAGGTGATTGAATTCAAAAATGACCAGATTTTAAGCATAAGCCAAAAAGTAGCGGAAAAGTACGGTTTCCAAGTCCTGGACTGTGAACTCAGAATTGTGGGAGTAAGCCCCGAAGGACAACGATCGATTTTTTAGCTCACTAGGGGTCGGAAGCCATGTTTGACTGAAACTGCCCCAATTTGCTCCATTTTCTCGATCGTGATTTGATTCCTGCCCCAGGAAAAATTAGTATGCCAGCCCTCAAATTCCAAGAGCATCGACTCAGCAAAGCAGGCAAAGAGTTGGCGGGAAGGGGCGCAACGATTTACCCATTTCATAATTTTCCAGTCAATATCTAGGGCGTGCTCTACCATGCCCCCGTTGATTACATGGACATCGGGGACTTGAATTATATTCTCTAAATTTTTGGGATAGCCGCCGTCAATTAAAACACAGGGTTGCTTGAGCATTTCTGGGGCAATTTCCATCCCCTTTGCCATACTTGCCACCCACACCACAATATCGGACTGGGGCAGAGCTTCCTCGATCGTCATAATTCGTCCCCGTCCCAGACTATCTCGCAGAGCCTGCAATCGCTCTTGGTTACGGGCAACCAAAATCATGTCCTGCACAGGGGTACGGGCATGGAGCCAACGACAGACCGCACTACCAATATCCCCCGTTGCCCCACAAATTGCCACAGTTGCTTGGCATAGTTCAATGCCATACTTCTTAGCTGCTTCTTCCAACTGACGGCAGATAATGTAAGCAGTGTGGGTATTACCCGTCGTGAAACGCTCAATTTCGAGTTGGATGTTACGGACCTGACGCATCTCGATCAAGTTAAAATTTTCAAAAATAATCGAGGAGAAGCCCCCCAAGGCAGTGATACTAATGCCGTGCTTTTGGGCATGAGCCATCGCATTGAGAATCTTGCGGGTAGCAGCTTTGAACTTCTTGGTCAAGAGCATTTCTGGTAAAAAGCCAGACTCCACATACTTACCCACGATCGTTTGACCGGTGATACTCTTCACCGAGATGTCCTCGACAATCTGGGGGGGAGCCACACACCAAAAATCTAAATCCTGTTCCGCATATTCTTCGTAACCTAATTCCCTTGCCACCTCCCTGGCATGGGTGAGACTGGTGAGATGTCCGATTAAGCCAAACATTCCTGCGCCTATGCTATACCTGTTGCTGCCATTTTAATAATCTCTCTGGGAGAGAAGCCAATGTTAGCCAAACTTTCACTATATTGGGTCATGAAATCCGCCACTAGGTCTTCTTTTTCCATACCCAAAACTTTAGCATCGTCGGTTACAGCATTGAGCATCTGCCAGACTAGGGGTAAGTTTTGCCGATTAGCTTCTTCTAGTTCTGCCCGGCAGGTTGTAAAGTTTTCTTTTAACCAAACTTCACCAAAATTGAGGTGGAGATACTCGTCTTTGACGACATTTTCGGTAATTTTACGGGCAAAGGGATCGGCAACAGGAATATAAATGTTGTAAGCTGCAATGGCAAAGCACTCGATAATTAAAGATTGAATCAAAAGACAGGTGACTAATTTGCCTTCCTTGAGAGCATTCTGGAAGTTTTGATGTAGTTCCTGGAAAAATGCCCGGGCAAAATCCATATCGGGGGTAACTTTGAGGTTATTGCCACAGGCTGTAAAGCCCTTTTTGTGTTTCTCTTCCATTTTGGCTAGCTTTAGCAAGTCTCCCGATCGATCGGGTAGGAGATCAATTAGAGAAATGTAGTTATCATGGGCTTCTTGCTCTCCTTCAATTACGATGGCGTTGATGCGGCTGTAGGAATCTTTATATTGAGGGGATTGGTAGTTAATATCTATCATGCTTGCGCTTGTATTATCTCTTAACTCATTGTAGGGCAAGACCTCATGTTTGCTTTAGATAATAAAAAAGCCCCCAATCGGGAGCTAGTTTTAAGAGCATTCAGGGCAATTAGTGAAGGGCACTAACTAGGTTTACCTGATGCCCCATGTTTTTCTCACATTTACTACTATCTTGCATGGGCATCACCTCCTTAATCCTAACGGTTTAATCTGTAGGTTATGTAATTCAAGATAGCACATTTTGACGCTGGGTCAAGCTATTCCGGCAAAACTTGCAGTTTAATTGTGGCAGTGATTTCGCTATGGAGTTTGATGGTGACATCATAAGTCCCGATCGTTTTGATGTCCGGTACGGTAATATCCCGGCGGTCTACTTCTTGGTCGGTGCGGGCTTTAATTAGTTCTGCAACTTCTGGGGCAGTCACAGAGCCAAAAATAACGTTATTTTCGCCGGTTTTCTTTTTGATGGTGTAACCCCCGATCGTGGTGAGGGCATCTCTCAGACGTTCGGCGGCTTGGCGCAGTTCGAGGAGGCGTTGCCGCTCTTTGGCTTTACGGCGTTCTACTTCTTTGATTACCCCTGGCGTAGCAAGGACGGCTAGACCTTGGGGCATGAGATAATTGCGGGCATAGCCAGGAGCGACTTTAACTAAGTCTCCTAACTTACCGACCTTACTGACATCCTTGGTCAGCATAATTTGGACATTGCGCTTGGACATAATCTTGAAGTTATCTGCAAATTTTTAATTATAGGGGATTTTATTGAATTAGGCTAGCTTGAAATGTTGACGGACTAAATCCCATTTGGTGCAGTTCCAGTAGTCGTAATGAGCGCAAATTTTATCTGCCTGGTCGAGTTTCAATTCTGTCCACCCAGAAACGCTGACGGGGGGGTTCCAGGGCAGGGGTGCTTCCCAACTCATTGTCCAGGTAGTTTTTATGATCCGGTCGGTCTGTTCAATACTATGGAGTTCTAATTTAAGCTGGCGGAACCAGGTAGTAATGAATTTGATCATTTTTTGATACCGATCGATGCCGTAAAAGTCATAAACGGGGTCCCGAAAATGAACATTCTGGGCATAAATACTATAGGTCTGGGCTTGGGGGAAGCGGGCGTAGTCCTGTTTGATAATTTCAATGAGGTCCATAGTGATTACTGCGGCGGCTAGTTCTAGTATGGCATTAGAGTAATTCCCATTTGCCCCCGATCGTGACTCTGGTATCTATGCTCAGGGGTGCCTCCCGGCTGGGCTGGCGGGCAGAAATCTCTCTGCCAGAGGGAAATTTAATGCGGTAGACCCATTCTCTGCCTAGAAATACCCGATCGGTGATCGTGATGTTAGAAGTTTGATCGATCGTGATTTCAATATCTTCCTGGCGAATCATTAACTGCTTGGGTGCCTCCAGGCTTAGGGGAAATTCTCCTAAATCCGTCACAATTTTATCTGCTTTGGTTGTAATGGGTAATAAATTTGCCTGTGCCACAAATTGAGCCACAAAGGGAGTCTGGGGTTGAAAATAAATTTGCTGGGGTGTGCCCCACTGCTCTAAATGCCCTTCCCGCATCACGCCAACCCAGTCGGATACTGCCATTGCCTCTTCCTGGTCGTGGGTCACCCAAATGACTGAAGTGCCCGCCTGTTTGAGAATATCTTTTAATTCACTCCTTAGACTGGTTCTTAACTGCACATCAATGTTACTAAGAGGCTCATCTAAGAGCACCAAGATTGGATTGGTAATTAATGCCCTTGCCAAGGCTACCCTTTGTTGCTGTCCCCCTGATAATTGATGGGGATATTGGTAGGCTAGGCTAGCTAACCCTACCCGATCGAGGTTTTCTAGGATCATTTTCTGGGAATTGCCGGATTTTAAACCAAAACCGACATTTTGATAGACCGTCAGATGGGGAAAAAGGGCGTAATCCTGGAATACAATACCGATTTGGCGTTTTTCCGGGGCAAGAACCCGATCGGGGCTAGAAATTAGCCGTCCATCCACCCCGATCGTGCCGGTTTGGGGGCGTTCAAACCCAGCAATTAGTCTCAATAGGCTAGTTTTACCGCAACCAGAGGGACCAAGTAAAGCCAGAATGTCCCCCCCCTGGAGGTCAAAACTGACATTGTTTACCGCCCTGTCACCCCTGCTACCATACTGCAAAGATAAGTTTTTTACCTCTAATAAAGCTGACACTGCTTACTCTTTACAAAATATTTTAATAATAGGGCTAAATTTATTGCAAATCAATTCTATTATTTCCTTTCCCCTAGCCAAGGGGTACATTATGGGGGAAAATACTCATGTTTACCCAATTGCTTTCGGTTTTAGGCAAAAAGTGGTACAAATTAAGGCTAAGTGATGAGGAGTAACTATATGACAGCGAGTAGAGCGCCCCTACGCCAGGTTGTGGCTCGCCCTATTCCCCCCCAGCGGAAAGTTAAACCCAAACCGACCAATCAAACTAAACTCCTCCAACGCCTCCAGGTAATTCAGCACATTTCTGTTGCTACTGCCCTTTCCCTGACTGGTATGGTATTTGTCTTTTATGGCTGGACTGTGCATACCCAAAAACAATGGAATCAGCAATATAGCAAGCTGGAAAATTACAAACAGATAGAAGGCAGGCTAATCAGTGCCGCTGAAGCCCTCGACCACGATCGGTTAAAGCAGGAATGGGAGGGGGGTAATTTGATCCGTGCCACCCCCGATCGGGTGATTTTTGTCGAAGGAATGCCGCCCCGCCCCCCGGTAGCGACCGAACCACTGCCCCAACCAGCTAGTCCTTCCCTGCCGATTGCCTACTAGCCCCCAGAAGGCGGGAGAAATAGAATCTAGTTTTATTCATGCCTTCCCGATCGATTTGAAAACCTTCTGCCTGGAGAATTTGGCGGATTTCTTTTTCGGGATGGAGATACGCCCTGGTTGCCTTACTAGCGCCGGGGAAGAGGCTACCAATTTTTTTGAGGAGGTCATAAAACAGGGTCTTGGGGGCAAAACTCAGAATCAGCCGATCGGTGCTGAGGCTTGCCAGATGGCGGATCATTCTTTGGGCATCCTCTAGGGGATAGTGGATCAGCACATCCAGGCAGACTACCACATCATATTTGCCCGTGACGGATTCTAGGTCTGCGACTTGGAATTGGGGATTATTAGCATCTGGGGCTTGGGACTGGGCTTGTTCTACCATTTTGCTGGAAATATCGCTGGCACTGACCTTTGCGCCGGCTTGGGCTAGGGGTAAACTCAAGCTACCCACCCCACAACCCACATCACAGACGGTAGTTTGAGCCAAGTTGCCGTCCTGGTGGAGCCAGTTTAGTACCTGATCGATCGTTTGTTGGTGCCCTTGGCGGATGTCTGCCTGGACGGAATTGACGGTATCATTACCATAGATGCGTTTCCACCGATCGAAGCCTACGGTATTAAAATATGTTTTTACTACTTCCTTGTCGTTGGCGCTCTGGGGTTTTTTGACCAATAGCCCGATCGTGATGCCGATAAAAACCAATGCCAAAAATACATCCCTGGGGCTCCAAAACGTTTCCATCATATAAACTTAGTTGTTGGTGACTCACCTATGGTACACGCCGATTGGATGGATCATGCCCTAATGTTTGCTCGGGCTGGCGGGGCAGCGGGGGAAATACCCGTAGGAGCCGTAATTGTCGATGACCAGGAAAATTTAATTGCGGGGGCAAGTAATCGGAAGGAAAGAGATCAAAATCCCCTCGCCCACAGCGAAATTGAGGTAATTCAGCAGGCTACCCAAAGACTTAATTGCCGCTATTTGCCAAATTGTCGGCTCTATGTCACCCTCGAACCCTGCCCGATGTGCGCTGGTGCGATCCTGCACGCCCGTCTGGGTATGGTAGTCTATGGGGCAAAGGACCCCAAGACTGGGGCGATGGGTTCAGTGCTAGATATTCCTAATAGCCCCGCTGGTTTCCATCGGCTGATTGTAATTGGAGGAGTCCGGGAAGCAGAATGTCAGGCAATGCTCCAGGACTGGTTCCGACAGTTACGCCAAACTAAGAAGACTTCCCTAACTTGATTTTCCCCTCTAGGATAGTGGCTCGATCGTTGAGGGTAGATTGGGTGAAGGCGACCCCCTCGATCGAGTTGAGGATGGTCATGGTATTTTGAAACCATCCTTCTGAGCGCCAGTCCTCTGGGGCAATACGCTGGCTAAATAGGTCCCGCGCCACCTTCATATCAAGATAAAAATAGCCCCCATTCTCAGTTTTCATGCCCTGGGTGAGGGACTGGAAATTGGGGCTTTCCGGTAGGCTGGGGCTGGATTTAAGGCGGTTGCCTAGTTCTCCCATCCCCCAATAGGCGGTCTGTTCGATAAAGCCGTGGCTGGCAGCCGTAGACTTGCCCACCTGCCATAGGGTACGGTCGGGGTTGGTCTGGAGAGTCACTCCCCCTGGCAGGATGCCCCCTTGGGAGTTAACTGCTAATTCATCTAACCGATCGAAAAAACGGCGGCTTGCTTCTTTTTCTGCCTCTGCCAAAAAGACTAAACCAAAACCGGCGGTCTTACCCAAAATGCCTTCTTGCGCTGGTATAGCACCGATCGTAAATTCTCCTTTCATCCATTTCAAGATGTCTTCTTGCAGATTAAAGGGGCTATTTTCTGTGATATTAGAACTGATCTGCTGGAAAAAGTTATTGCTAGATAAAGACTCTTGCAAAAATGACCAACTTGATTCTATTTGCCAACCGCTCAAAACAAAAAAAGTATCAGCAGGCAAAAGACTAATTAATTTACTTCCCCGATCGGGGATATTAGGAATAGGTTTATTAAAGTAGGTGATCATCTTTATCCCTATATCATCTGTCAGGGCTGACATAGTAAAAGATATTGCCTTTGGTTCTTTTATCTCTTGTTCTGGTAAGGCTTGGTCTAGGAGTATCAGACAGTTAACTAGACTTGCTTGGGTTTGGTCTGGCGGCAAAAAAGAAAGAGTGGTCAAGGACTTTTGTCGATTTTGTAAGACATCGATGATCTGAAAGAGAGCTTGGGGATGACTGGCAATGATCATGTTGTTTTTCAGCTCTGCCGTTACATAACTCCGATCGGGGTTGCCTTGTAACTGATAATAACTAATTCCTTCATAGGTCTGTTCTTTGAAGTCGTTGCCTAATGCCTGACGATAACGGGCAAGAAAATCACGCCCACCTCGGTTTTTGCTCGGTGCAATTATGACAGTTGCCTTACTGCCGTCTTGATTGTTCCCTAGTAGAGCTACAGCGATAATGCCGCCAGACCAGGGTTTTACATCTTTCTGCCAGGTCATGTTGGTCTGTCGTAAAAGACTAAAAAATGGAGACTGTTCTACTGCTAGTTTGACAATCTCTTGGGCTTGGGGAGAAAGAGATTTATCTAAAAATGACCAAGATTGAGGTTTAGTATCGATCGTTAAGACAACTTCCGTCGATTCAGGCAAAATTGTCGCAATTTCTTGAAAACTGCCAGACTGACCCCTCGGCATCCCCAGCCATATCCCTAGTCCCAGTCCCCCGATCGGAAGGAGAAAAAGAATAAGCCAAAATTTAGATGGTTGAGCCGATGATTTTCGTTTTAGACCCATAAATACAGATAAGACTGTCGTTAATTATATTACAAAGCAGAACAATCCTTCAAATTGTGGTCAACTTGCTAATAGTTTATAGCTTTTCTGTCAGGTCTAAAGCAGTTTTATTGATAGAAAATAAACTCAGAAACAAAAGTCTAACATAGCCAAAAAACAAGGATTATATCTAAGAGTTGGCTAACTGCAAAAATCTTAAGATGACTTCTTCCACCACCCGATCGGGGGTAGAGGCTCCAGAGGTTACACCCACCTTAATTTCCCCAGAAGGTAACCAACCCATACTCCGATCGACATTGCGCTGGAGGGGTTTATGTTCAATTTCAGAGCGAGAAATTAGCCGATCCGCACCATCGATGTGGAAAGAAGCTAATCCCTTTTTCTTTGCCATTTCCTGGAGATGGGTAGTATTAGAAGAATTAAAACCACCAATCACAATCAACAAATCCAAATCTTTTTCTAATAATTCAATCATGGCATCCTGACGCTCCTGAGTAGCATCGCAGATCGTATTAAATGCTAAAAAATGGCTATCTAAATTTTCTACACCATATTTCTGCATCATAGTTCGTTCAAACAATTTACCGATCGCTTCCGTCTCACTCTTGAGCATGGTAGTTTGATTGGCTACCCCAATTTGCACCAAGTCCCGATCGGGGTCAAAACCAGGGGAAATTGCCTTAGCAAACTTGTCCAGAAACTCAGCCCGATCGCCGCCCTGGAGAATATAATTTGCCACATACTCCGCTTCTGCCATATTTAGAACAACAAGATAGCGTTTGGCATAGGAACTCGTAGCAACAGTCTCTTCGTGGTTGTATTTACCATGAATGATCGAAGTAAAGTCGGCTTTTTTGTGTTTTTCCACCCGATTCCATACCTTAGAAACCCAGGGACAGGTAGTATCCACAATGGTGGCACCAATAGATTGCAGATAGGAAATTTCCTGATAACTTGCCCCAAAAGCCGGCAATATCACTACCTCTCCTTCTTGGACTACCCCAAAATCCTTTACGCCCTCTACCACAGGGATAAAATGTACCCCCATTTCCCTTAATCGATCGTTGACTAAGGGGTTATGGATAATTTCATTGGTAATCCATAACTTCTGGGTAGGAAATTGGTTGCGGGTCTCATAAGCCATTGCTACAGCCCGCTCTACACCCCAACAAAACCCAAAGGATTCCGCCAGATGAATTGTCACTCTTCCTTCAGTCAGGATATAGTTTTGGCTCCGAATTTGTTGAATTAAGGAACTTTGATATTCCGTTGCCATGATTGCTTCTGCCTCTTCCCCATGTCCAAACCCGCGGCGGTGATAGAGTTCAGATTTTTGTAAATCACGTCGCCAAGATTGGGTGTCGATATAACTGGTCTGCATAGGAAGAAAATGAATGAATGGCTTTTTGATTGTAGCAAATCCGATCGGGTTGTGTTTTACTTCAAAGTTTTATCCCATAGCCAGCAGTGAAGTTGCACAGAGCAGATACCTATTGCAAGAATTATGAATTGGAACTAGATCGTCACAGATAAATGCTATCCATGCTTTATGCTTAACTAAACTACCTTTACATCATCGTGATCCCTTTGATAGGATGTTGATTATACAAGTTCGGTGAGAAGAAATAACACTTGGTATGAAGTCTCTGTGTTTCGGTCAAGTTAATTACATTTCTAAAAGCAGAGATTTAATCTAATTAAATTTTAATCCTTTGTAAATCTCAGAAAGACTTATCGATCGGTTATTAGGCAGTTCTAAAATTCTATCTAGTCCTTGTTTCGTAGAAAAGAGCCACCGATCGTTATCGGTACGCTGGTAGTGTTCGATTAGGGGTTCCGTTTGACTAACTAAAAAATAATTGTTAAAATTAGGAATCGATCGATAAAAACGAAACTTTTGTCCCCGATCGTAGGCTTCAGTGGAATCAGATAATACTTCAAATATCCAACAGGGATTGATAACTTCATCCCGCCGATCGTTATTAAGTATAACCTCGCCATTAAATACACTTAAATCTGGATAAAGACCCCGATTATGTTCTGGAATCCAAATGCGTAAATCACCACCAAAAACGCTGAAGTCAGAGTCCTGAAAAGCAATGTGTAACAAAATGATGAGATTACGAATAATTAAGGCATGGTCTATTGTGCCCCCGCTCATGGCAATAATTTCTCCATCGTGATACTCATGGCGTACCTCTGATGCCTCCTCAATTTGATGATAAGTATGAAGACTAGAAATTTGCTTTTGGGATAAGACAGCACTCATAGAATTAACCTCTTGTGTTATTGAGCCAGTTTTGTAGAAGTTTCCCCACTAAATCCCCGTCATTTTACTTTAACTTCGATCGGTTTCTTTTTTTATGCAGGCAGTAACCTGCTCATATTCAGGATTGGAGCGCTTTCCTGTTAGTCTACCTTTCTTTTTGAGTGTTTGAGTATCTGACAAGTCAAATTTTTGTGTACTTAAAAGTTCTGATTTTTGGTTGTTTGAGTTTTCGTGCAATTTAACTGGCACGGAATTGAATACCAAGGAGTTGAAACGTCCTTAAATGTGGTAATTAGGTTAAGGTTAGTATTATTTATTAAGATAATTTTGGTTTTCGTCCGCCTCTAACTTTTTCTGATTCAGCCATTGCTTGCTATCTCAAACCAAGTAGATGTTGTGTTTCTTGAGGGTAATTCTGAATGTACCGGGACTTCTGTCTACAGAATAAAACAGCAAATCATGTCTCTCTGGCTTTCTTGGGACTTGAAATATGCCCTTTTTGCTATGTCTTTAGCTTAAGCTTAAGTCCTGTTCTAACTCAAAGTTTTATCCCATAGCCAACGGTGAAGTTACACAGAGCAGATACACATTGCCAGAATTATGAATGCAAAAACAAAGCATCCTTTTCACTGGTCTTAAGCGATTTTAGTAGCTGTTTCGGCAATAATTCTTCTGATGTCAGTGGCAGAGAGATTGGGATTAGCGCTTTTCATCAGGGCGACTACCCCCGCCACATGGGGCGTTGCCATCGATGTCCCGCTACTTTCACGAAACTGTCCGCCTAATCCAAGGGAATGGATATTCTCTCCAGGAGCCATAATGTGGAGCATTCCACTGTTATTGCCTGCTAGATTGCTAAATTGAGAAAGGTTTGTATTCCGATCGATTGAGCCTACAGAAATGCCAAAACTAATGGCTTGATTGGCGGGGAAAGCAGGAACACTGCCTCTACTATTTCCAGCGGCTGCTACAGTGATGACATTTTTACTAGCTGCATAGGCTAGGGCATCCCTTATGCCTTGGTCAAATCCTGTGCTACCGAAACTCATGTTAATTAC
>Ga0272446_1004346_pt1 | contig 16837 bp, 16 predicted proteins | sample YNPCB0061_FD_194587 | JGI IMG/M metagenome (GOLD analysis project Ga0272446, IMG submission 194587) | Hot spring microbial mat communities from Yellowstone National Park, WY, United States - YNP-CB-006-1 | ecosystem: Environmental > Aquatic > Thermal springs > Hot (42-90C) > Sediment | place... | reverse complement strand
TCCCTCAGTACTTCGCCCCCTCTTTCGCCCTCCCCGCCAGCCTGCGCTCCCGCCCCTCTGTGCCAGCATGGAAACGGGCGAACTGAGCCGGATCGGGCAAAATCCCCCCAAACCGCTCACATCTGCGCGGTTTTCATTCGCTAAGTCGCCTGAAATCAACGCGGGCTGCCCAAAAAACCGCTCAGATCTGCGCGGTTTTCCCGTAGCGGCCGCCGCGCTTCATACAGCGCCAGCCTCCGCTCGATCGCTTCCGCCTGCTCGGCCTGGTTCTTTTCTCTCGCCAGCCCCAGCGCCCGCCGCGCGGTCGCCGCCGCCTCGCCAAACCGCTCCGCCTCGGCATACGCCGCCGCCAGCGTGTCCAGCAGTGCCGCGTCTTTCCTCCCGGAAAGCTGCACCGCCCGCGCCGCCAGCGCCACCGCCTCGCTCCCGTTTCTGAAATGCGCTTCCGGACACGTCGCCAGCACCCGCGCCGTCCGCCCCAGCGTCGCGGGGTCGTCCGGCTTCAGCCGCAGCGCCTCCCGCCACTGCTCCAGCGCCTCCCCCGTCTTCCCCTCCGCATACAGCACATCCCCCAGACTCACCCGGGCCGCCCCGTTGCCCGGCTTCGCCTCCACCACCTCCCGCAGTTTCATCTCCCGCGCCGTCCGGTACTCTCTGCCCGCCTCCTCCCGGCGCCCGGCAAGCAGCAGCGCCATGGCCAGGTTGCTGCGCGCCAGCGCGTCCTCCGGACTGATCGCCAGCACCTGCCTCCACCTGGCCACCGACTCCCCCAGCCGCCCCTGTCTCTGCAAGTACAGCGCGCTGTTGAACAGCCGGTAATATTCGATCGCCGGCCCCCCGATCTCCCGCAACCCCTCCGGCGGGAGGTTCACAAACTCCGGAAGGTTTACCGCCCGGTTCGCCGCCGTCGCGTTCTCCACCAGGATCGCCGGGCTGTCGTTGCCCTCCTCGTCGATGTGCGTCAGGTACATCTGCGTGTAAGGCGACCGGCTCTTCGACGAAAACACCAGCCACCTCCCGTTCGGCGAAAAACTGTGCCACGAGTTCATCAGCGGCGTGTTGCACCGCATCCGCCGCGCCTTCCCCCCCGCCGCCGGCACAATGTACAGTTCGCTGTCCGGCCGCATCAGTTGCCCGTTCCGGCACTGCACGTACACGATCCATCGCCCGTCCGGCGAGACTTTCGGAAACGTGTTGCTCATCCCGTTCCCCGACGCGCCCGCGATCGGCTCCGGCCTGCCTCCCTTGCCTCCCCGGAACGGTATCCGGTACAGGTCGTACCGGATCTGCCTCTCCCGCGGGTCGTTCGCGTACTGCGCCACCGGCGCGCCTTCCGGATTGGGGTCCTGGGCTTCGGCGCGCGCAAACACCACGTACTCCCCGTCCGGGCTCCACACCCCGGTCATCTGCACAAACCGCGGGTCGTCGGCCCCCGGCAGCGGCTGCAATACCCCCGTCGCCCGGCTGTACCACGCCAGAATCCCCCGCGTCGGATAGAACACCTGGAGAAACCGGTAGTCCCGGTAATTGGTCACGTAATAGTTGCTCGGAGGGTCTTCTCCCTGGGACGGGTTGATCGTGGTCACCACGTATTGCCCGTCCGGAGACACCTGCGACATGAACCCGATCCTCACCCTCCCCTTCAGCCTTCCCTGGGGTGTGCTCCACTGGATCACGTCTTCCCTCCGAACCCGCATCTCCGGCTTCACCGGAGCCAGAATGTACCTCCCCTTGTTCTGCTGTAACCCGTCCAGATCCATCCCCATGGTCTTGCCGTCGGCCGAGAAGGAATGGCAGTTGGCGCACACCGGCAGGTCCTCCATCACCACCCGGCTGCGGGATTCGCCGATGTTCCGCAGCCGCCAGCGCACCAGCGGCAACGCCGCCGCCGCCAGCGGCTGGATGCTCCCCGTCTCCGTCCCGGTCGGCATCAGCGGCACATCCCGGTAGAACACCGGCGCGCCCACCGGGTCCTTCGACGTGCGAATCCTCACTCGCCCCCGGGATACGGCACGGTCCCCGCCGGCGCTCAGTCCGGTGATGGTCACCGTCGCCGGCTCCGCTGCCGAGCGCTTCTTGATCGTCTCCCACACCGCCGCGTCCGGCCTCCAGGTCCGCGCCGCCGCCTGCTGCGGCGTCAGCCTGGGCAACTGGTTCGTCTTCGCGATGCAGCTCGGGTCGATCTCGCCCGTGCGCAGGCGCTCCCCCTTCGCTATCGCCCGGATCCGCCCCCCTCCCCCGGCGAACGAGATCTCGATCCGCCACCGCCTGGCCGCGGCCGCGCTGTCCCGCCACACAAACGCCGGCGGCCCGATCTCCGGCGGAAAAATCGATCCCTCCGCCGGATAGTCGATCGTAATCGCCGCTTGCGCCGCGGCCGCCAGCATGCCGCTAAGGATGATCCCGGTCAGCACCAGATTCCATTATCGGCCTTACGTTAAAATAGGTGTCCATGCGGCGTGCGCTTTCCCTGGCTGCCCTGATCGCGCTTCTGATTTCCTCCGCGGCGACCCGGCCCAAACCGGCCGACCTCCGGGTGGTCGAGGCCGCCGCCCACCGCCGCTCGGGCGAGATCGGCATCGACGGAAAAGTGCGCAACACCGGCACGAAACCCATCCGCGGGCTGGTGTTGCTCTTCGACTTCATGGCCCCCGGCCGCCAGGTCGTCACCACTCAGAAGGCCCCTGTCGATGAGGAGATCCTCGAACCCGGCCAGGAAGCCGTCTTTCGCGTGGCCCTGAACTCTCCGCCCCGGGCCGTCGAATTCCAGATCGGCGCCATCGACGCAAACGAGCGCGAATTGCGCGTCGACAACCCCGGTCCCTTCGTCATCGAATAGCCCGGCCCTCCGCAATTTACAATCCTTTTACAACCTCGCAACGACTCCCGGCCCGCCTCGCCCTACCATCGGAATTGCTGAGAGGAGCCAGCCATGAACCTGCTGCAAATGCCGTCGTCTTCCCCGCATCGCTACAGCGACGGGCGCCTGGAAATCGATTACGACCGTGCCGCCGTCTGCCTGGATGGAGCGCGCCTGGTGATGACCCGCAAGGAATTTGAACTGCTCTCGTTCCTCACCCGCAATGCCGGGGAGATTGTCCCCAGGGCCGTGCTGCTCATGCAGGTCTGGGGATACGGCGCCGGGATCCGTACCCGCACCCTCGATGTCCACATCCGCCGCCTGCGGAAAAAACTGGCGGCGATCAGCGACCGCTACATCGAAACCATCTTCGGCGTCGGGTACCGCTTCCAACCCTTTCGGGAACCCGCCCCGGTGCACCGCTATGCCCAGTCCCCGGCTGTGGCCGCCCGCGCCTGACGCCGCGCCCTGACGGATCTCAGAACACCCCTAACCGTTTCTTCCTCTGCTGCGGCCCCGCCTTTTGCTCCCCTGCCACGCGGTTGATCGCCTCCAGCGCCACCGGAGCCATCACCCGGTATCCCATGCTGTTCGGATGCAGGCCGTCGTCGGCCAGCTCCGCCTGCATGTATCCCGCCTTGTCCACCATCTTGGAGAAGTAATCCACGTAGGTATAGCCCCGCTGGCGGCATAGCTCTCGAATCCAGATGTTCAAATTCACGATCACCGCCGGCTGCCGCAGCTTGGTCCGCTCGAACAGGGGGTTCTTGTCTTTGTGGTAGTCGCTCACCGGCAGGATCGAGGCGAACAGCGGCTTGATCTTATGATAGTCGGCCAGGTCCGCGATCATGGTGAGGTTGTTCTGAATGGTCCGGATCGCTACCCCCCGCGCAATGTCGTTGGTGCCGGCCAGGATCAGCACCGCCACGGGCTTCAAATCGATCACGTCGGCCTTCATCCGCCCCAGCATCTCTCCGGTGATCTGCCCGCTGATGCCCCGGTTCACGAAATCGCGCCCGCTGAAATACTCGTTCAGCCGCCAGCCGTCGGTAATCGAGTCCCCCAGGAAGACCACCCGGGGCTGGTTCGGATCGGGCGGCCCCAGGCGCTGATTGGCCTCCGCGTACCGGCTTAGATTGTCCCGGTCCGGGTTGCGCACCTGGGCTTCCTTCTGATCCAGCAATGCGCGGAAGTGGGACTCGATGCGGTCCACCGATTCTCTCAGCTCGGCGAACTGCTGCCGCGCCTGCTCGGGAAACGGGAACGGCTTGGGGACCGAATCGGCCAGCGCCAGGTAGGCCCGCGCATTGCTCAGAAAGGTATAGGTCAGCGCCGAGTTCTGGCCCGGCGCCGCCTGGAGCGTGATCAGCGCCTGGCGCGCGTTCTCCAGCACCGGAGCCCCCGCCCGCACCAGTCCCGGCACCGCCACCGTGGTCGACTCCATCAACTGCACCGTGCGCTCGAACAACTGGTTGGCCGCCTGGACGTTCAGCAGCGCGCTCTGCTGCGCCCTCCCGCCAGGCGTCAGAACCAGGCCCAGCGCAACCAGAACAACTGTGGCTTTCATGTTCGTTCTTCCTTCTCCAACTGGAAAGTCAGCGTGCCAATGTGGAATTGCAGCCGGACCCGAATCTGCACCGGAAGACGCCGCGCATCGTCGGTGAGCCAGACATATAAGTGCCCCGGCCGCTTGTACAGCACGTTGTTAAATAGAAAGGCTTCGTAGCGGATCGTCTTGTGCGTGCCGGTGGGAGTCGTCACCGTCTCCCGGGCCTGCGCCTCGATTCGCGCGGATACGGATTTCTTCCCGTCGCTGATCGGTATCTGCGCCTGCTCGCCCGGCTCCAGGCGCATCTTCCTCAGCACGAACAGGCCCCCCACCACGTCGTGCACGCAAGGCGGAATGTCGATCTCCACACTCCGCACCACGTTGTTCTTCACCACGTCGCGTTCCAGATAGCTGGCCTTGCGCGAACCGCCGTCGAAGGTGACGCTGGTCTCTCTTCGCCGCCCGCCCTCGTGCGCCTTTAACAGCGACGAGACCGCGCACAACCCCGAGTCCAACTGGGCTACGTAGTGATCCTCTACTTTGTAGAGCCTCGAGACCAGGCCCGTGGATTCCAGCCGCAGGGAGGCCTGCCACTGGTGGGGCGTACCCTCCGGCGCCGCTTCCCAACTCAGCGTCGCCGCCCCCGCCCGGATCAGCCTCCACTCGACCCTATAGGAGAGTGTTTCCCGCGCCGCCAGCGCCACCGGAGCGCCCAGGGCGGCTTGACCGGCTTCGTGCGCCGGGCCCTGCAACGAACGGCCCTGCGCGCATATCAGCGCCGCCGCCAGCAGTACCTTCCGCCCCTTGGATGCGGATATCGGCCTCAAGCTGCCAGTTTCGCATACTTGGCGCCGGCTTACGGCTCCCACTCGAAATACGATCCGTAGCCCGCCCCCATGTTGCGGGCCAGCCACAGGCGGTATTCCCGGCTCGCCGTCCGGGTCACCTCCCGGCGGTCCGCCGGCGCCGTGTGGGTGAATACGAAGACCGCCGGCGAGCCTTCCGGCGTCTTTCCGAAACACACCACCTCGTCCCGGAAATCCCCGGCCAGGTCCGCCGTCATCGGACAACTGCCTCCCCCCATCGGGTTGGGGCCCGCCACGCCCAGCGGCTCGACCCCCTTGCCGTTGAACCTCGCCAGCCTCCGCCCGTCTCCGGACATCAGTTCGCGCGTCGCTCCCCCCGTCCAGTTCACCGGACGCCACCCCGGCGGGAACGGATTCATCAGAATCTTGCCCTCGGCGGAAAATAGCACCTGGTCTTTCGCCAGGTGCCCGTCGCGGTTGGTCAGCATCTCCATGCCCGGCGATCCGGCCCAGATGTCGGAAGCCCACCCGACGTGCGCGTGTACCCATCGGGGATCGTCTTCGCGGTTCACTTTCCAGATGATCCGGCCCGTCTTGGCATCCACCAGATACGCTCCGGCATGAACGTTGCTCTCCACCGCGAAATAGATCTGGCGGTCTTTCCTGTCCGGCAGAATGTGCTTCACGGCGACGATGTCCGGGTGTTCCCGGTAGATGGACCACCGCAGCGTCCCATCCGGGTTGAGCAGCGAAGTGCCGTTCAGAACTTCGTCCCGCCCGTCGCCGTCCACGTCGGCCACATCGATATGGTGCGACCCGCTGCCACTGGTCTCGGCGAAACTGGTGTACGTCCACAGCCTCTTCAGTTCCCCGTCATAGGCCGAGAAAACTTCGTTCTCGTAGAGACCGGTCTGGGTGATTACGGCCGGATGCCGCCCGTCCAGGTATCCGATCGAAAGGTGAATGCGCGTCGAAGACTTGGTGAAATCGGAGACCATCCGGTCCCAGGGCGTCTTTCGCCGCACCCGCCCGCTCATGCCGTCCAAAATCGCCAGGTAGTCCTCCTCGCCTTCCTGCAACCGGCAGATCACCTCGGCCTTGCCGTCTCCATCCATGTCGTACACGGCCACCGGCACGTTGTTCGCATTGCCGAAACAATGATCGTGGCGCGCCAGGGGCCGCCGCCACAGGCTCCGGCCGTAGCTGGTGAACGCCTCCAGTTCCACCGGAACCCCGGGGTCCCGGGACATCTCGCGGATTCCGTTATCCAGTCGCAGCACCGCGTCCAGCACGCCGTCGCCGTCCAGGTCCCCGAACACCGGCACAAAGCCGCCCTGCTTCACCGTGGGTTCGAATACGGCCACCAGACTCGTCGCGGGCTTGTCCGGCTCCACGCCCGCCCACTCGGACGGTGCGCCCTCGCCGCTGCCCGTCATGGCGCGCACCCGGTAGTAGATCCGCGTCCCCGCGCCCGCCTGCCGGTCTACAAACTGCGTGGCGCCCCGGACCGCCTCGCTGGTCACGCGCTCTCCCGCTGCGTCCCGCCGCGTGCTCCGGTAAACGTGAAAGGCCGCCTCCGCCGGATCGTCCGCCAGCAGTTGCCAGCTCAGGTAGACCGCGCCGTTTCCCGCCGGCAAAGCCACCAGCCGGCGCGGGCGCCGCTCGAAGTGAGTCGAGCCCGCCGGCGCGCGCACCACCCGGAAGCCCAGATCCGGATGCCGGATCCCCGCCTGCGCGCTCCCTCGAACCCCGCATCGCAGGTAGTATGCGGTCCGCGCCCAGGATCCCCCGGCCACTCCCGTCTCCTTGTCGAGCGGCGATTCAATCCGGTAGACGAAACTCGTCGTCGCCGGGTCGGGATGGGTCTCCACCATCTGCCAGACGTTCCCCGCCATGTCGTACAGCCCCCAGGCGTTGGCAGGGTAGCTCCCGGCCGGCTTCAGATACTGCCGCCAGGCCGTGAACGCCCGCGAGCCGGTTGCGTCAAAGTTGGCCCTCCCGGCCGGCGCCTCGTCACCCCACGGATATACCGCCTCCCCCCTTCCGGCCCTGGCGGCGTACTCGAACTCCGCCGCCGACGGCAACCGGCAGATGCGCCCCAGCTTGCGGCTCAGCCATTTCGTATATTCCGAGGCGTCGTACCGGTTGACGAAGATTACCGGAAACTTCTCCGTCCCGGCGGGAATCCGTCCCCCCTCCCAGTGCAGGGGCGCCGGGTACCCGGTCTCTTTCACAAACGCCTCGTACTCCGCGTTGGTCACCGGCCGGACCGCCATTTCGAAGCTCTCCACCCGGACCCCGCCGGGCAGCGTGCCCGCCGGAATCGGCACGAAATCCGCGCTCCAGAGCGATGCCGCGCGCAGAAGCAGGAAAATCAGAATGCCAGGTCTCATTTCGACCGCAGCTTATCAAGGAAACTGCCCGGCTTCAATCCGCGGCCCGTTCCAGCGCCGGAAACTCCGAATAACCCGTGATCACCGTCAGCAGGTTATTGAAATCGTGCGCCACGCCCCCGGCCAGGGCCCCCACCGCCTCCATCTTCTGCGCCTGAACCAGCCGCTGCTCAAGCTGCTTTCTCTCGGTCACGTCCTCGACCACGCAGATCGCGCCGAGAACCTCACCCCCGGCGGACCGGTGCGGCAGATATGCAATACGCAAATACCGTTCCCCTCCGTCCTCGGGAACCGCGAAATCCTCCAGGGCCACTTCCTGCCCCTCCAGCGCCGCTCTAAGCCGGGGCAGAACCCTCGCGCACACTGCCGGAGGCGCCAGTTCCTCCACCCGCCTGCCCGCAATTTCCGCCTCCGGCCTGCCCAGCCACTCGCAGTGCCTGCGGTTGGCGAACCGGTAGCACAGGTCGCGGTCCACATAGGCAATCCGCATGGGAACCGCGTCGGCTATCAGGCGGATGAATTCCTCGCTGTGGCGTAACGCCTCTTCGGCGCGCTTCCGGGCCGTGATGTCCGTGAACGTGGCCACCACTTTCCGAACCAGCCCGGTCCTCGGGTCAAGGACCGGTTCGGCGTCCACCAGAATCCAGCGCGCTCCCCCCTTCAGCCCTGAGTACAGCCCCATGACCGCCTGGCGCACGGGCTTCCCCGTCCGCAGCGCAACCATCGCCGGATGCTCTTCGCCGGGCAGCGGAGCGCCGTCTTCCCTGGTTGCCTGCCAGCGCGGATCCAGTGAGGTCAGCGCCAGCAACTGCTCGCGTGGAATCCCCAGAATCTCCGCGGCGGCGGGGTTGGCATAGATGATCCTGCCCGCGCGGTCGTGCACCACCACGCCCGCGGCCACGGCTTCGCAACCCGCATAGGCACGGCTCCCGGCCGGATCGGCCTCCTCGTCCTGCGAATCCGCGCGTTTAGCCACTGTGCTGGATCTTACCACCACCAGCGCCGCCCGAAAAGCAAGATCCGGTCTGCCCCTCGTGCCCTAGTCGAACATCCCCTCGAACAGAACCGTGCTCAGATAGCGCTCGCCCGAGTCGGGCAGGATGGTCACAATCGTCTTGCCCGCGAATTCCGGCTGGCGCGCCAGCCGGATCGCCGCCGCCGCCGCCGCCCCGCACGAAATCCCCGCCAGAATCCCCTCCCGGCAGGCCAGCAGGCGCGCCATCTCGACCGATTCCTCGTTCGTCACCTGCTCCACCCGGTCCACCACCGACAGATCCAGCGTCTCGGGAATGAATCCCGCCCCGATCCCCTGAATCTTGTGCGGACCCGGCTTCAGCGGTTCGCCCTTCAGCTTCTGCGTGATCACCGGACTCGCCACCGGTTCCACGGCCACCGCGATGATCGGCTTGCCTTTCTCCTGCTTGATATACCGCGCGACTCCCGTGATCGTTCCGCCCGTCCCGACCCCGGAAACCAGCACGTCAACCGCCCCGCCCGTGTCCTCCCAGATCTCCGGTCCCGTGGTCTTGAAATGGATCTCCGGGTTGGCCGGGTTCTTGAACTGCTGGAGCAGCACGTACCGGTCCGGGTCCGACGCCACGATTTCTTCGGCCTTCGCGATCGCCCCCGCCATCCCCTTCGTCCCTTCCGTCAGTACCAGCTTCGCCCCGAATGCCTTGAGCACCTTTCGCCGCTCAATCGACATGGTCTCCGGCATCGTCAGCGTGATCGGATAGCCCCGCGACGCTGCCACAAAAGCCAGCGCGATCCCCGTGTTCCCGCTGGTCGGCTCGATCAGCTCCTTGCCCGGTTTCAGGATCCCCCGCTTCTCGGCATCCCACACCATCGCCGCCCCGATCCGGCATTTCACCGAGTAGGCCGGATTCCGCCCCTCGATCTTGGCCAGCACCGTAGCTTTGGCCCCTTCTGTGATCCGGTTCAGCCGCACCAGCGGCGTCCGTCCAATGCTGAGCGAATTATCGGAATACGTCATTCAGATCTCCCAGTTCGGCACAAATCGGCTTCGCTTCTCCATCCATGCCCGGTTGAGGTCCGCCAGCGTGGTCCGGTCGACAATCTCCGCGATAGCCTGGTCCACCCGGCGCCACATATCGGCAAAGGGCGAATCCACCGTTCTCCGGCGCCGCGGCGTGCCCTCCCGCGTGCCCTCGATGTACTCCAGTACCTCGCCAACCGTGATCGCCTCGGCCGGCCTCGCCAGCAGGTAACCACCTTCGGCGCCCCGCCGCGATTCCACGAATCCACCCTGCTTCAGGCTCGCCAGGATCAACTCCAGAAACTTCTGCGGAATCTTCTGCCTTCTCGAAATCGCCGCAATTTTCACCGGTTCTCCCGGAGGCCGGCACGCCAGATCGAACAGCGCCTGCAAGGCGTACTCACCCTTTACCGATATGCGCATCGTTGGAGAAGCAATCTCCTATATTCACCTAGAGATTAGTGTATATGCCCCGGAAAGTCAACTGTGGCAGGAACCTGGCAGGAAACAGCAGAGAAAAACAGCCCCAAAAACACGAATGCCGCGCTTCCGCCGGAGTCCAGTAGGGCGGGGCGCGGCAAACGGATCGCAAGAGCCGGAGAGCTACTTCTTCTCTTCTTCGGCGCCCTTCTTCTTCTTGCTCTTCTTTACCTTCTTCTTCTCGACCTTCTTCTCTTCTTGACCCTGCGCGAAGCTCGGGGTTACCACGGTGATGGCGAAGGCCAAACCGAGCATCGCAATCATCAATCTCTTCATTTCGTTTTCTCCTCGGAGGATTAGACGAAAACCCTTTCGTCTCCTTGTTCATCATGGCAACGCCACATGAATCAGGGCTTAAGGGCTCATTAAAATCGCTTCATACCCAGCCTTGTTTCCCGGCCGGTCACAAGCCCGCCTCCAGGCTGGCTCTATCCCCGTAAGCCGCTCAAAAATCGGCTCTTGCGTGCGGCCGCGCGGCCTGCGACCCCGCTCCGGAGCCCCCGCCGCGCCCCTCCCCGCTGCTACTATGTAGTCGGCATGAAGAAGTCGGATCTGGCCAAAATCATGGCCAAACAGTCCCAGGTTTCCCAGGCCGAAGCGGCCGACCGCCTCGACCGGGTTGTCAACCAGATCATTTCCAGCTTGCGCCGCGGCCGCCCGGCCCGGCTCCCGGGTTTGGGCCGGTTCACTCCCGGAAAAGAGTGGGAATTCCAGTTCGACTCCGGAAAGCCCAAGGGAGGACGCCGTGCCGAATGAACGCCGTCCTGGCGCCGATCAGGTCGCCGCCATCCTGCGCGAATGCCTCGATCGCGGCAAACGTGTCGAAATCGACGGCTTGGGCGTCTTCCAGCTCGACCCCACCGGCGCCTATGAGTTCATCCCCCGCAAGCTCCCCAAAGTCTTCCTGGCTTACGTCCAGGAGGACGCCGCCGCCGCCGAGCGCCTCTTCCACGATTTGACCGACCGTGGCTTCGATCCCTGGCTCGACCGCAAGAAACTCCTGCCCGGACAAAACTGGCCCCGCTCCATCGAAGACGCCATCGAAACCTGTGAGTTCTTCATCGCCTGCTTCTCAACCAGTTCCGTCGGCAAGAAAGGCGGCTTCCAGGCCGAGATCCGCTATGCCCTCGACTGCGCCCGCCGGATCCCCCTCGACGAAACCTTCCTGATCCCCGTCCGCCTGAACGAGTGCCGCGTGCCCGCCCGCATTCGCCACGAAATTCAGTACATCGACCTGTTCCCCGACTGGGAAAAAGGCTTCCGCCGCATCCTCCGCGTCATGGACCGCCAGATGGCGCGCCGCCGCTCCGAGCGGGTCGAACCTGAAGCCGCCTGACCGGCGTTTGACGCTGACCCTCCTGTCCGCTACACTGAAAAATCTGCTTTGCACGCGGTTGCCCGCCGGAACCCGTCTCCATTGCGCCAATACGGCCGCCGCCGGCTGGATTCGCCGTCTTGCGTTCCGCTTGCGTTGGGGGAAAAGGGGCAAGCCGCTGGCTTAAATCATCAGGAGGAGTGATGTCGGACAAACAACGGCGGATTTTCACCTCTGAGTCGGTCACCGAAGGCCATCCCGATAAAATGGCCGACCAGATCTCGGATGCGGTGCTTGACTCGGTGCTCGAACAGGACCCTTACGGACGCGTCGCCTGCGAAGTGCTGGTGACCACCGGCCTTTGCATCGTGGCCGGTGAGATCACCACGAACTGTTACGTCGACATACCCAGACTGGCCCGGCGCACCATCCAGGAGATCGGCTACACCGATGCCGCTTTCGGCTTCGACTCCCTCACCTGCGGCGTGCTGAACGCCATCCAGCCCCAGTCCCCCGACATCGCCATGGGCGTCGACCCGGGCGGCGCCGGCGACCAGGGCATGATGTTCGGCTACGCCTGTGATGAAACCCCTGAGCTCATGCCCCTGCCCATCATGATGGCTCACAAGTTGGTCCAGCGGCTGAGCCAGGTCCGCCGCGCCGGCATCCTCGATTTCCTCCGGCCCGATGGCAAGTCCCAGGTCAGCGTCGAGTACGTCGGCGGCGTGCCCGCCCGTATCGATGCCGTCGTCGTCTCTACTCAGCACAGCGATCGGGTCTCCACCGAAACCCTCCGCGCCGAAGTCAAGCACCACGTCATCGATCCCGTGATCCCCGCCGGCATGGTCGACGCCTCCACCAAGTTCCATATCAACCCCACCGGCCGTTTCGTCGTCGGAGGACCCCACGGCGACACCGGCCTCACCGGCCGCAAAATCATCGTCGACACCTACGGCGGCATGGGGCGCCACGGCGGCGGCTCTTTCTCCGGCAAGGACCCCACCAAAGTCGACCGCTCGGCCTGCTATATGGCCCGCTATATCGCCAAGAACCTCGTCGCCTCCGGCCTCGCCCGGCGCTGCGAAGTCCAGTTGGCCTACGCCATCGGCGTCGCCGAACCGGTCTCCATCAATTGCAATACCTTCGGCACCGGCTTGCTCGACGAAGACCGCATCGTCAGCCTCATCCGCGACCATTTCCCGCTCACCCCCAAGGGCATCATCGACTACCTCAAGCTGCGCCGTCCCATCTACCGCAAGACCGCTGCGTTCGGCCACTTCGGCCGCTCCGAAGACACCTTCACCTGGGAGGCCACCGATAAGGCCGCCGCTCTGAAGCAGGCCGCCGCCCTCACCGGCGCCGCCCCCCGGTAACCGCCTCGACAGGAGAGGCCGCTCATGGCAACCGAACCGAAGGCTCGGGTACCCTGCGATGTGAAAGACCTGGCTCTGGCCGCCGCCGGCAAGCGCCGCGTCGATTGGGCCTTTCAGTCCATGCCGGTCCTCCAGACCGTCCGCAAGCAACTCATCAAGTCCCAGCCCCTCGCCGGCGTGCGCATCTCCGCTTGCCTCCACGTCACCGCCGAAACCGCCAACCTCATGATGACCTTGCGCGACGGCGGCGCTTCCGTCATCCTCTGCGCCTCCAACCCCCTCTCCACGCAGGATGACGCCGCCGCCTCGCTCGTCCAGGATTACGCCATCCCCGTCTACGCGATCCGCGGCGAAGACCCCGAAACCTCCCGGCGCCACCTCGCTGCGGCCCTCGATCACCAGCCCCACATCACCCTGGACGGCGGCGCTGACCTGCTCACCGCCCTGCACACCCGGCGCCCCGAACTGGCCCCCGCACTGCTCGGCGCTACCGAAGAGACCACCACCGGCGTCATGCGCCTCCGCGCCATGGCCAAAGAGGGCCTCCTCCCTTGCCCCGTCATCGCCGTCAACGACGCCTTCACCAAGCACCTGTTCGACAACCGCTACGGCGCCGGCCAGAGCACCATCGACGGCATCGTCCGCGCCACCAACGTGCTCCTGGCCGGCCTCAATGTCGTCGTCGCCGGATTCGGCTGGTGCGGCCGCGGAATCGCCATGCGCGCCCGCGGCCTGGGCGCCAGCGTCGTCATCACCGAAGTCGATCCCATTAAGGCCCTGGATGCCCTCATGGACGGCTTCCGCGTCATGTCCATGGCCGAGGCCGCCCAGATCGGCGACGTCTTCGTCACCGCCGCCGGCAACCGGCACGTCATCTCCAAAGATCACTTCGAGCGCCTCAAAAACGGCGCCATCCTTTGCAATGCCAGCCACTGCAACGCCGAGATCGACCTCGATGCCCTCGCCCGCCTGGCCTCCTCCCGCCGCCAGTCCCGCGAATTCGTCGAAGAGTTCGCCCTCCGCGACGGCCGCCGCATCTACGTCCTCTCCGAAGGCCGCCTCGTCAACCTCACCGCCGCCGAAGGCCATCCCGCCTCAATCATGGATCTCAGCTTCGCCAACCAGGTCCTCGCCGTCGAGCACATCGTCAAGAACCACGCCGCCCTCGAAAAGCTCGTCTACCCCATGCCCGAAGCCCTCGATCAGCAGGTCGCCCGCTTGAAACTGGAATCCATGGGCGTCAAGATCGACCGCCTCACCCTCGCCCAGGAACAGTACCTCGCAAGCTGGACCGAAAGCGCCTGACCCCCCGCCCCGGCTTCACTTCCTCCCCGTCGCCAGCACCGTCTCGAAATGCGGCGCCTCCGGCTCGCGATGCACCACCGACGTCTCAATCCCCTGAAATCCCGCCTTGCGCAGATACTCGCGCAGCTCCACCTCCGAAAAGCCCAGCCACAGGTCGGCGTACAACTCCCTGGCCTGCTCAAAGCGGTGCTTCAGCAGGTCCAGAATCGCCACCTGCCCGCCCGGCTTCAGAATCCGGTAGGCTTCCGCCACCGCCCGCGCCGGATGCCGGGCGTGGTGCAGAGACTGGCTGAAAAACGCCAGGTCCACCGCGCCGTCCTCCACCGGCAGCGCCTCCAGATCCCCTTTCCGGTACTCCAGGTTCCCCACCCCGTGCTCGCTGGCCAGCCTCGTCCCGTACTCCACCATCTTGTCCGAGTTGTCGACCGCAATCACCTTCGTCGCCCGCTGGGCCAGCAGTTGCGAGATCGTGCCCTCGCCCGCTCCCAAATCCGCGATCGCCATCGCCGGCATCAGCTTCAGCAGCATCTCGCCCAGCGCTTTCCACGATCGCCCCGGCACGTATTCCCGCCCGAACCTGCCCGCCAGATCGTCGAAGTACGCCCGGATCCGGTCCTGCCGCTTCCTCAGCGCCAGCTCCAGCGCCGCCCGGTCCTCCTCCGCCTCCGGAATCTCCGCCGCCCCCTTCCGCATTACCCCCAGCAGCTCCCCCATTACTTCCGCCTCGGCGCCCCGTCCCCCCTTCAGCCGGTACAGAATGTTCTTCCCCGTCCGCCGGTCCTCGATCAGCCCCGCCTGTTTCAGTTGCCCCAGGTGCGTCGAAAGCGTGCTCTGGCCCATCCCCAGAATCTCCTGTAGCTCGGCTACCGACAGCTCCTCCCGCTCCAGCAACAGCACAATCCGCACCCGGTTCGGATCGGCCAGCAGGCGAAACGATTTTAGGATTGACGGCATGGCGCTCTGCCAGTTAATATATCAACATATCACGATCTCTCGATATATCAGGAAGGATCCTATGGGCACGACAACGCTGAACCGGGCCGCCGTCGATTACAAGGTGGCCGACCTCTCCCTTGCCGATTGGGGCCGCAAGGAGATCACCATCGCCGAGCACGAAATGCCCGGCCTGATGGCCATCCGCCGCAAGTACGCCGCCGCCAAACCCCTGGCCGGCGTGCGCGTCACCGGCTCGCTCCACATGACCATCCAGACCGCGGTGCTGATTGAAACCCTCGTCGAGCTCGGCGCCTCTGTGCGCTGGGCAAGCTGCAACATCTTCTCGACCCAGGACCACGCCGCCGCCGCCATCGCCGCGGCCGGCATTCCGGTTTTCGCCTGGAAAGGCGAGTCGCTCGAGGACTACTGGTGGTGCACCTACCAGGCCATCAGCCATCCCGGCGGCCAGGGGCCCCAACTGGTGGTCGACGACGGCGGCGACGCAACCCTGCTCATCCATAAAGGGTACGAACTCGAAAACGGCAGCCGCTGGGTCGATACGCCCTCGGAAAAACACGAAGAGCAGGTGATCAAAGACCTGCTGAAGAAGGTCTACGCCGAAAATCCCCGCCGCTGGCGCGACATCGTCAGCCAGTGGCGCGGCGTCTCCGAAGAGACCACCACCGGCGTCCACCGCCTCTACAAAATGCAGCAACAGGGCACGCTGCTGGTTCCCGCCATCAACGTCAACGACTCGGTCACCAAGTCCAAGTTCGACAACCTGTACGGCTGCCGCGAATCCCTGGCCGACGGCATCAAGCGCGCCACCGATGTCATGGTGGCCGGCAAGGTCGTCGTCATCTGCGGCTACGGCGACGTCGGCAAGGGTTCGGCCAGATCCGTGCGCGGCTTCGGCGCCCGCGTCATCGTCACCGAAATCGACCCCATCAACGCCCTCCAGGCCGCCATGGAAGGCTACGAAGTCACTACCGTCGAGGATACCCTCGGACGCGCCGACATCTACGTCACCTGCACCGGCAACCTCGACGTCATCACCCTCGAGCACATGCAGCGCATGAAGGACCAGGCCATCGTCTGCAACATCGGCCACTTCGATGACGAGATTCAGATGGACCGCCTCAACGCCGCCCCCGGCGTCAGGAAGACCAACATCAAGCCCCAGGTCGATATGTACACCTTCCCCGACGGCCACAGCATCTACGTCCTCGCCGAAGGCCGCCTGGTCAACCTCGGCTGCGCCACCGGCCATCCCAGCTTCGTGATGAGCAACAGCTTCTCCAACCAGACCCTCGCCCAGATCGACCTCTGGACCCATCGCGACGTCTATAAGCCCGGCGTCTACACCCTGCCCAAGCGGCTCGACGAAGAGGTGGCCCGCCTCCACCTGGAAAACATCGGCGTCAAGCTCACCACCTTGACCCCCAAACAGGCCGAATACATCGGCGTGCCGGTCGAAGGTCCCTTCAAACCCGACCACTACCGCTATTAACTTTATTCAGCCTGCTCGTGCCGGCAGATAGCCTCCGAGCCGCGACCGTCGGGGAGCGGTCACCAGAACCGCACTCCCCCAGAATCGTTAAGCACCCGGTGCAACTGAGCGCCCACGCCCCTCCGGCGTAAGATGTACCCTGGTAGCCGGTAGCTCCTATGCTCACCCGCCGAAGCTTGTTCTCTCATCTCCCGGCCGCCGCTCTTCTGCCCAATCCCTTCTCCGCCTGCGCCCAGGCCCTCCGGGCAACCCCTCCTCCCAGGCTGAAGATCGCCGCCGTCAAGGCGGCTCGTCTGAAAGGCGTCAACAGCCGC
>Ga0272446_1004345_pt1 | contig 16842 bp, 8 predicted proteins | sample YNPCB0061_FD_194587 | JGI IMG/M metagenome (GOLD analysis project Ga0272446, IMG submission 194587) | Hot spring microbial mat communities from Yellowstone National Park, WY, United States - YNP-CB-006-1 | ecosystem: Environmental > Aquatic > Thermal springs > Hot (42-90C) > Sediment | place... | reverse complement strand
GGCCGCAGCGTCTCTTCAACCAGCCGCGCCTTGTCCTCGGCCGAATACCCTCGCCGACCACTGCGCGTGACGATCTCCACACGCTCCAGCCCGGCACCCAAAGCCACAGTGTCAGCACCAGTGCTGGCACCAGTGCCTGCCACACCGTTCGCCATCGCTCCACCTCCGCGACGGCATTCCTCCCAGACCTCAGCCCGTCAACACAAGAAGGGCCGCAGCACAACGCTTACGGAGCAACAAATCATCGCCGAAAATCGTTACGACGCATGCCTGATCACCAGTCGAACAGCCGTGCGTGGGATTATCACGAGGCCAACGCCGAGGCTCGGGCCCGGTTGAAGCCATCCGGCATTTCGCGATCCCGCCGGCAGAACGCGGGCGGTCAATCTGACGCTGTCGTGCGGCGTCGCTCAGTCGGCATAGAAAAAGCCGGCGCCCTCAGATCCCACCGTGTTGACCAAGAGGGCTCTGTCGAGATGCAGATTCCGGCTCTCGCAGCTTGTTTCGGCGACCAGAAGGCATCCGTGGCATGCCGCCCCGTGCAGCGTCCGATCCTCGTCGGCCGCGCCCGGTTCGTGATCGGCGCAGACGGGGTCACCGGAGCAGAGCGCTAGCCTCTCGAGTGCGGACCGCAGCACGCGCGCGAAGCGCCCAGTAACCTCAACGAGACCACCAAGCGTCCCCTGCATGCCAGCGCTTGCCGTGTAGACGAGGATGCCAGCCCGCGGCCTGTCGCTCATGTCGCGTGGCGGGACGTAGATGCGCTCCTTCAGCGCACTGGCTGGGTAGCCGCAATCGAGGGCAACCTCCGTCATCAATGCATGAGCGAGGCTGTGGACCATGACGTATTCAGGTCGTACGCGCTCGCCGAGTGTCGCGCGGTCCGCCTGAAGGCCCCGCTGTCGGCGCGTGCGCTCCCACGCAGAGACGCCTACCTCGAGTACTTGCGCCCGGTCACGCAGCGCGGGCCGTGCGAGCCAAGCAGCCAGCGCGTCCGGGTCAAAGAGGAGAAAGAACCCCTCTCCAAAGCTCTCCACCGCCGGTAGCCATGAAGGGCTGCGCCCAAGCGGCGCACCTTCCACCGCGAGGCCGATGTCCTCGAGGTCATCGTTCGCGAGCGCTGCAGGCTCGAAGCGAGTGAAGCCGTAGAGGCAGGAAACCTCACGTAGGCGATGCACAGCGACAAGCGCCGCGATGCCCTGCAACTCCGGAGTCCCTTCTGGGTCCCACCGATGGCGAGCCAGTGTCTCGGCGTGAAGAAGTGCGCGCGGGGAGTTCTCGCCGATCAGCGACCGGCCACTTGAGAACAGCTCGAACTCCACGAGCCGCGGATCCTTGGCTTGATCCGCGCCACCTAGGCCGGCCACTAAGGCTTGGACACGCGCCCAAACCTCCTCGTTGGTGTAGCCCTCCAGCGCTGCACCGACGGCAGCGTTGGCCTCCCGCGCGATGTCAAGCCAGTCGGCGCTGCGCGCTTTCTGCAGCACCGACCAGTGCTGCTCGATCCGGCGCGAGAGCTCGTCCTCCGAGGGGGGCAGCGAGATCACCGTGGCGACCTGCGGGAAGTAGGTGTTGGTTGCGCTCCGGGTGAGCAGGTTGAGGCCCTTGGGTGCGTCGCAGGGTTGCGGGTCGCGGTCGCCGATCCAGGGCCGCTCGCCGCGACAAGGCCCAAGCCGACCGGGCTGGAAGAGCTCTTCGAGGGTGAGCGACTTGCCGCAGTCGCAAACAACACGTGTGTCGCGCGGGTCGGCGCTGGTACCGGAGTCTACGAGCCACATCTGCTCACGGCAGGCAGAGCCGTCAGCGTGCAGGATGCGCCGCCACTCGATGTCCTGCAGGTGCCCCCTTGTACAGCCGCAGACGAAGCGGACCGGAGATGCGCGCCGGCGCTTCCTATCCTCGGCGACGTACTCCTTCCGCGACGGTGGCTTCAGGTCCCCGAAGCGAACGAGGCGGCGGCGCCCCGGCGTGTCACCGTCGATCGCGTCGCAGACGAACCACTGAGGGAAGACCGACGCCTCGATGGCTGGCGGGCGCGTGACGCGACGGTCCTTAGGGTCCACTGGCGGGGTGCGGAGGTCCGGCGGGCGATCGACGCCAAGGCGCGGATCGCCCGCGAGGCGCTGGTGAAGAAGGCGCGCGAGGCGCGGCTCCTCGATGGTGCGGAAGGCGCCCGGGACGTGCGTGTCCCAGCGTTCGAGTCCGCCTACCACCACCGACCGCTCCGGCAGGTCGAGCATGGCCCCGGGGCCGAACACGCCCACCACCTGGCTCATGCGAATTGTCTCGTCGGCCACGGCTCCCTCTCTTTCAGCGCAGTTCGTTGCGGTAGGCGTCTACGATCCGCAGCGGCGTTGCGTGCTCGACGTCCCGCATCGACCGGGCGGCCACGAACCTGCGGTACGCCGGTGCAAGACTGTCGAGGAGCGGGTCGAGCGGGTCGTGCAGCAGCGCCTTGTCCCGCGGGTGGCCGTAGTACAGGTTTCTGCCGGTCGCGGTAGCCTCGTCGGCCGTCTCCGCCCAAGCACGCAAAAGGTCGGTCACCACCGCTCGCAGCGCGGCAGGACCGCCGACGACCGCGTCGTGCGGCGCGCGGTCGAGCACCACCTCCACGATCCGCTGCTGCAGGACATCATTCCCGCGCAACCGCGACGCTGCGTCCTCTGGCGCCATGTCGGGATCGAGGTGCCTGCCGGTAGCCACGACCACCGCGGCCAGCGCACGGTCAAGCGCACGCGCCGCCCATGGCGTCACGCTCGTCGCTTCCACAGCCCGATAGAAGCCGGCGTGAAACTGACGGAACTGCTCGTGGTGCAACCGGTCGCGTGGCTTGTGCGCGTTGAGCAGCACCAATACGAGGCCTGGCTGCGCTTCCCGTCGGCCAACACGGCTCGTTGCCTGGATGTACTCTGCGGCCGCCTTCGGTTGGCCCTGCACAAGCATCAGTCCGAGCCGCCCTATGTCGAGGCCTACGGAAATCATGTTGGTCGCCATAGCGACATCCACGCCGGCCGCGTCAGCGCAGCGCAACGCGAGGCGCTCCTTGGCGTCCGCTACTTGGTCGGTACTGACGCGAGAGGTCAGCTCGAGGGGCTCCCGAAGGCGCCGGTCGGCGAAAGGCGCATCGGGCGGGTCGAGCCTGCGCCGTTCCGCCCCATAGGTCCCGAGACGGGCCCGCACTTCGTCCTCGACGATCCGTCGGGCGCCACCGAGCTCGCGCAGCGCGTTGAAGTAGCAGACGGCGGTCTCGTAGGCGTCTGCATCTGCGCCGCCGTCTGCCTCAGCGCGGGCGGCCGCAAGCAGGGTTGTCAGCGCGCGCAGGAAGATCAGCTTCGGCCCGCGCCCGGGCGAGGCAAGGCCGACATACAGGCGCGCCGGCTTATCCTCCGGGCGCGCCGTGATCGCGAAGAAGCTGTCCCTCCAGTCGGGGCCCGGCGGTGGAAAGACCGCTGTCTGCTTCCTGTCGAAGAGCGCCTTCACCTGGGCCGCAGCACGCCGCACCGTGGCGGTGCTTGCCACCACTTTCGGCCGGACCGGCCGCCCTAGGAAGTTGCGGCTCGCCAACCGATCGAGCGCCACCTCGTAGAGTGCGGCCACAGTGCCGAGCGGACCGCTGATGAGATGCAGTTCGTCCTGCACGATCAGGTCGGGGGGCGCAAGACTATGTCCGTTCCAGAGGGGCCGCCCGCGGCACGGCTCGGCGGCGCCGTAGAAACCCCAATCGTCGTGGCGGTCCACATGCCCGAAGAAGGCGCCCGCCTCGCCGACCCATGGTAGACCAGCAAACTTGTCCACGGTCGCAATAAGAAAGGCAGGAAGGCGCCGGTAGATCGCCTCGTCCACCGTCAGGATCGGCAATGGCCTATCGCGCGTGAAGTCGCAGGAAACGTTCGCGCAGCGGACGACCATGTTCTGCGGTGCGACGTCGCTCGGCACGCAGCTGAAGCTCTCGCGACCGAAGGGCGTGCCGCACCACGGGCACGCCTTGATCGGCGCCGGCGACTGGCGCCCATGCCTGCGGTAGCGACGGATGCGCGCGACCGCTGTGTCGTCGCGGTTGTCCCCGGTCCTCCCTAGCCGGTTCGGGGATGCAGCCGAGCCGACCCAGAGCCCGATCTCAATCGGCCAGTCGCCGAGGAGGCGCTTGCCGTCGTCCTGCCAAGCTGGCTCACCACGCATGAGCTCAAGCGCGCAGACAACACCCGCGGCGCGGGAGAGCTGATCGAGGGTCAGGAGGCGCAGCGTGTAGCGCATCAGCACCGTGACGCCGGCGCCGAGAATGCCGCCGTTGGACAACCGGCGGGCGGCGATCATCCACGCGGCTAGTCCGAGATAGGCTTCCGTCTTCCCGCCGCCCGTCGGGAAGAACAGAAGATCCGCGATCTCCCGGTCAGGATGGGACGGGTCCGCGAGGCCACGGAGGTTGAGCAGGATGAAGGCGAGCTGGAACGGCCTCCAGCGCGGCGCGGACTGCGCGGCGGGGTCGCCACCGGGTCCGGCATTGCGCCGCCGCGCCGCGCGAGCCACTGCCTCGTTCATCGCCGCGAATGCCAGGCGCGCCTTGCCGTCGGCGCGCAGAAGGGCAATGCCGTCGGCGATCCGCGCATTCGCCTCCTGTGCAGTCGCCAGCAGCTGTTCGGCTGTAGTCCTGCGAGCCGGCCCCGGAATACCCTGCACCTGTGCGGCCTGAGCCGCGATCCAAGCGCCGTAGGCAGTCGGCAGACCTTCGAGAGCGCCGGTCAGGCGCTCGGCGTCGTCTCGGGCAAGCGCGGCAAGCGTCTCCATGCTGAACTCGACGCCACCGATGCTTTCGTTCGGCTCGACCCGCTCCACTTCGGCCTGCGGGAGGTGGTCGGTGAAGACGGTCCGCACCGTTCCATCCGGGTCCTTCCGCCACCCGGCGGAGGTGCCGCGGCCCACGGCATACTCCGCCACATCGCGGTAGTGCAGGTCGGCGAGCGCCGCGTCTGGGTCAGCCGAGCCGTAACCCGACAGATCGCGACGGGGGTAAAATCCGGCCGCGCATCGAAGCTCCAGCCGCACTTGGAACGCGAAGGTGACGTCCGCGAAACGGCGCCGGACCGGCGGGCGGCGGTTCACGACCATCACCGTCAGTGCGCGAACCCGTGCCACGCTGCCGTCGGGTTCCCGTATCGCGTAAGGGCGCGCATACGCCTCGATCGCCAGCCCCCCAGCCGGGCGCTGTGCACCGCCGGTAGCAGGCAACAGAACACGCGCTCCACGGCCGTGAGGCACGCGGATGCGGACGACGGCCTGGCCGGGGACACGGCGCCAGCGTACGTCGCGGAAGCGGGGATCGAACTGCGCCTGGGTGTCCGCAAGGACTTCCGGTGGGAGCGGCGGCTCTGTCGCGTAGTCGCCCCAACTCAGAGCAACCTCCATCTCGTCCGCGCCCTCCGGCACCAGCGCTGTGATGCCGAGCGAGGCGGGCAAGCGGCGCGGGCGCGCCGACGGCTCGTCGGGCGGAGTGTCGTCGGCAGCGCGGGCCGGCCCGGTTTCCGGGTCGGCACCGGCGTCGTCCCCGAACAGCGGGTCGCCCTCTTCGCCGAGCCCATCCGGCTCATCCGCCGCCGCGCCCGCTTCCGGCAAGGGCGCCAGAAAGCCGGTCAGGTACCAGCGCGAGGGGTTCTCTGGCAGCACCTCGCGCTCCAGGTCGGCGTCCTCCGGACCCGGCCCGATCAGGTCGCGGCGGAAGACATCGACGATCCGCCCGCGGACGGCTGTCGCGTCCTTGGGCGGTGATGCCGGCACCCCCCCACTCACGGGCAACGCCCCCCTTCTTCGAGCGCCATCGCAGCACGCTCTGCACGGTGCCAAGCGGCGGTGTAGTTCCGGCGCAGCGGCAGCTTCGGCCGATGGCCAACCGCCGCGAGCAGGTCCTCCAACGCGACCAACCTGTCACCCAGTCCGAGCCGAACGCCCAGCCTGAGGCTGGTCGTGTCCGGCCCGCAGAGCACCCAGGCGTCCGACCGCGTCAGCGCGTGGCTCCACAGGTCGCGCTCGCCTTCGTCGAGACGGGCGAGGAAGTCGTCGCGCGCCAGCGCCGCAGCCCGCTCGGCGTCGGTCACCGCATGGATCGCCTTCAGGTCTGCGTGCAACTCGGCCTCTTCGATCCGCTGCTCCGGCCGGCGGTTCTGCGCCCCGGTCTGGGTCTCGATGACGCAAGCCTCGACGGTTTCGAGCCAGTGGCCGCCGCGCAGAGCGCGCCAGCTCCCGGTGCGATGCGCCTCGAGGATCGCGTTCGTGTCCACCAGAACGGGCCTCCCAGCCATCCGTCCGGCTCAGATCCCGGGGTCGAAGGCGACGCCGTGTGCTGCGAACGCGTCCGCGAGATCGTCGATCGCCAGACCGAGAAGACCCGCCACCCTGCGCACCGAGATCCGTCCCCGGTCCACCGCGGCGGCCACAAGTTCGGCGAACGGCTTCGAGAAGAGCGGCGGCAGCTCCCGCGCCGGCTCCTCGCGGCCGTTGTTGCGCAGCAGCGCCTCGTCCACGCCCTGTGCGACCGCCTTCGGCAGCAATCCGGCGCCGACCAGCCGCCAGCGCAGGGCTGAGGAGGTCACACCCAACGGCTCGGCCGCCGCGTTGAGCCGTGCCGCGAGCACGTTGCCCTCAAGCCCGTCCCATGGTCCGAGGCGGTCGAGCGCGGCGCGCGGCATTAGCACGGCGGCAGCGAAGTTGTTGGCGAGCTGCTCCACACGCCCGCGCGGCGGCGCGGCAAAATCCTCGAGTCGCTCGGGTGGCATCGCGTCCCAGGTCAGGATGTGGAACAGCTCATGCGCCAGGTCGTAATGCCGGCGCCCCGGCACCTCGCGCCGGTTGATCAGCACCGCGTCCAACTCCGGCAGATGGCAGGCGGCCCCAGAGACGCCCGGAACGGCGTCCACCATCAGCACCAGGATGCCGAGGTCGCGCTCCATCGCTTCCCCGAGCCTGAGCGCCGGAACCTCCCCGAGCCCGAACTCCTCGGCGAACCGCTCCCCGGCGGCGACGGCATCCTCGTAGCTGCTCGCCCTGGTCAAGGTGAGCGTGCGGCGCAGAAGCGGTGGCTCGCGCCCCATTTCGGCCCCCAGAGCGCGGAACAAAGCGATCAGCCGCCCGGCGTCCCGTTCGTATGCGTCGAGCTTCGGCGCCGGAACGCCGCTCTGCCGCCAGGAAAACCGCCCCTCTCCGGCAAGCAGGAAGGGATCGGCGAAATAGTCGAGCGGTACGGCGAGCGCCTCAGAGAAGCGCAGCAACTCCTCGGCCGAGACCCGGCGGTCGCCTGTCTCGATCGCCGAAAGGGTCTGGCGGTCCTTGAAGCCAAGCAGGCGCGTGACCGCCTCCTGGCTGAACCCCAGCTCCTCGCGCTTCGCCTTGATCCGCGCGCCGATAAACCCGGCCTGCATGACACCTGCTCCCATCTCAAGGGCGATTTACCGTTTCGGATGGATTTTCGCAAGCTTTTCTTGCAGGCTGAGTTTTGCAAGACGCACCCTGCCCAGCATTACGGAGGCGGGAGCTCCGGAAGCGGCTTGGGCGTGCTCAGGCAGCGGAGGTCGGCGTAAGCCGTGGCCGCGGCTTCCAGGCGGCCTTCCGCGGCCTTCTGCGGCTTGCGTGCCCGGGTTTCGTGCCAGGGGTTGCCCGGCTTGTCGCGGCCGATGCCTTCCTCGGCGAACAGGAAAGCGGCCGTGGCGGCGAGTTCCAGTTCGATGGCGCCGATCTCCTTCGCCTTCTGGAGGAAGGCCGCGCGCCGCGGGTCCGCAGGCGGCTGCTCTCGGGGCAGCCGATAGATCGAGTAGGTCCCCCCCCAATCGCTCACGCGGACCTCCTCGGTGAGTTCCCCGAGTGCGGAGGCGATGTCGAGGCCGGTCGCCAGCTCCTCGCTGAACGGGCCGTAGTGCCGGTAGTCGAACCGGAACTCCGCCGGGAAGCCAGCGAGCTGGGCGAGATAGGTGATCTTCTGCATGCGGGTGCGGCCGACAACACTGCCGCCCGCGTCCCGCACGATCCGGGCGGCGACCCGGTGCGGATCACGCCTGACCATCCTCTTCTCCTCCTCGTGTCGATGTTCTTACTATGTTCTCTATCGTCCGGCCAGCCTTGTCGTCGTCTCGGGCGACGTAGGCGCGCAGGATGTGGAACGGCTCCGCCGCGGCGATGATCGGCGAGAGTTCGGCCATGTCCTGGGGCGGCGACCCAGCGGTGGTGCGGATCAGGATCCGGTTCAGCGGCGACTGGGACTCCTGCACCCGCTTGTAGGGAGAGCGGCTGTAGCTGTCCGTCAGGATGCACTTCGGCGCCATGCGCAGCAGCCGCTCAGCGCGCGTGCAGGCAAGCGCGATCCGCGCCTGATGCTTCTCTCTTGCTTCATCCTTTCGAGGCGGCAGTGCCACCGCGATCTGTGCCCGCACATCGATGCAGCGGAACAGCCTGCGGCCGCGCAGAGCGCCCGCAAGCCGCGCGATCTCTGCATCCTCCGCCTCCTCCAGCATCGGCAGGGCGCCCCAGAACACGTGGTCGTCCAGCGCCTGGGCACGCGCGCTGTCGCCCGGCTCCTTCGCGAATCGGATCAGCGGGTGCCTCTCCTCCAGCCCCGTCTTGGCGGTATGCCCGTCCGCGGCGAGCCGAAGCAAGCGCTCCATCAGCGCGGCGAAGACCTGCTCCGCTCCCCGTGTCGCCTTGTGCAGGTAGACGTTGGGATAGAGATGGAACAGAGCGAGCACATAGCTCTGGGCCGTCTGCACTGCCTTCGGGCCCAGCACCAGCGTCTCGATCTCGCCTGCCGAAGCGTCGTCGGCGCCGGTTCGCACCGCAGCCACCTCCAGGTTCGCCAGCAGCCAGACGGGATCGACGCCGCTGCTCTGCACCCCCGTCATCAGCCGGTCGCGCTGCATGTAGTCCAGGCGGTCCGCGTCGAACTGGCTGGAGACGACCGCGTCGTAGAGGTTGCCCGGCTCCTTGCGCTCGATGAGGGCGGCGACGTCGTTGGCGAAGCCGCTGCCGAGCTCGGCGTTCAGCACATCGGCGATCTCGCTGTCGCGGATGAGCGTGGCGCTTGCCCGTTCATGCTCCGCCGAAGGCAGCCTGAGCCGCTTCGCCAGCGGCTCGAAGGCGTGGCTGAACATGCCGTGGCCGATGTCGTGCAGGAGCGCCGCCGCCAGCGCCACCTGGGCTTGGTGGTGGCCGTACATCCGCGTTCGGTCAGCGCCGATGCTGCGGCGGATCACCTCGATCAGCTTCCGCGCCATGTGGAAGACGCCGAGGCTGTGGGCGAAGCGCGTGTGGGTGGCGCCGGGGAAAACCAGTTCCGAGAAGCCGAGTTGCCGGATGCGGCGCAGCCGCTGGAAGGGCGGGGTCTGGATCGCGCGCCACAGCGTCTGCTCGAACTGGTCGGTTCCGAACTCGATCAGGTTGTGGACGGGGCAGCGGATTCGTTGCGGTTTCGGCATTCGTTGCGGTTTCGGCCCCCTCATGCGTCCTCGGTTTCCTCGTCCGCCTCGGCAGGAGCAGGCGAGCGGCCGAGGCGGCGTTCCTCGGCGGCGCGGGCGCGGTTGAGGTCGAGCAGGCGGGCCAGCACTTCATCGCGGAACGGGGCAGGCCAGAAGAGGCGGCCCTGGTAGCGATGGTCCTGTTCCGTCTCCTCGGTGAGGAATGCGGGCGCGGCACGGGCGGCGAGGTCGTCCCAGCCATAGGCGCGCAGGACGGCGCGGTCGAGCGCGTGGTGGAGGTCGCGCAGGCGCTGGATGTCGGGCGCGCGGTCGGACGGATTGTGGAAGCGGTTGTAGGTGCGCGTCAGGCCCTCGTTGCGCGCGACCATGAGAGCGGCGCGGTGGGTGTGGTAGGCCTCGGCGGCATCGTGCAGCGCGGCGTCGTTCTCCCAGCCGGCGGGGAAGGGGAAAGTCTCGAAGACTTGCGACGGATTGTACGTGAGAGCGTCGACCGAGCCGAATGTTGTCCCGAAGCCCCTGCTCCAGACCTCATGCGCGCGAGACTGAAGGGTTCCGAACGCTGAAAACTCCGAGAATGGAAAGACGATCGTCTTATGCGAGAACACGCCGCCCCGCGGCACGCGAGCGATCATGTGGTGCATAACGGCTGCTGCGCCTGTGGCCAGAACCGTGTCCAGCCCCGCCACCGCCGCGCGAAGGCCGGGGCGTTTTTCTGCGAACTGCCACCAGCGCACATGCAACGCATCCCGCTTCTGCGGATCGCGCTCGGGCTTCACCAGCCGCTGCACGATCTCCAGCAAATCCGGCCAGTCCGCCGCCACGGGCCCGGGATAATCCTCCGGAACGATGCCGCTGCGGCGGCAGGCTGCCCGCTCGGCCTCGCCCATCTCGGCCCAGGCCCTTCCCAGCGCCTCCCGCCTGAGCGGGAAATCGTTGAAGTCGATGCACCAGCGGTGATGCGCATGGGTGGGGCTCGTGTTCACCTCCTCGCCGCCGAGATAGGGGAAGATGCGCTCGGCGTTGCGCGGGTCCTTGCCGATCAGGCGATGCATCTCGGCAACCGGCGTCGCCTTGCCTTGCGCTGCCGCGGCGTCGTCGAAGGTGAAGCCCATGCCGAGCAGGATCATGCCCTGGAACGACCTGCCTGCATTCGCCGCAAGCCTGGCGGGCGAGGCATCGAGGTCGCCCTCGACCAGATAAGCGCTGATGCGTCGCACCTTCCGCCCCTCGAGAACCGGGGCGGGAGCCGCGCCTTTCACCACATGCACGACGGAGACGACCACCGCCGCCTCGCCCGGCCACGTGAGGCGACGCACCGCACGCGCGATGGACCCGCCCGCCTCGATCACCGCGCTTAGCCCGCTCTCGCGCGTATCCCCCTGGCCGATCGTGTTGGTCGCGATCAGCCCGAAGCAGCCGCCCGGGCGCAGGAGCGCGAAGGCGCGGCGGAAGAAATGCGCCACAAGGTCGGCATTGCCATGCGCGCCCGGGTGGATCGTCTGCAGCCAGTCGAGGTAGTGCGCGCGGTGGCCGTTGATCAGCGTGTTCTTGCCGGCGAAGGGCGGGTTGCCGACGATGGCGTCGAACCCGCCCTCGGCGCCCTCGAACACCTCGGGGAACTCGATCTCCCAATGGAACGGAGCGAGCGGATGGGCGCCGCTGTGCAGGGCCGCAGCGGAGCGGTCGAGCGCCTGCCACAGCGCCTCCTCGCCACGCCCGGCCTGGTCCCGCAGCGCCTCGAGCGCGCGTTCGCGTGCGCGCGGCCTCTCATGGGCGAAGAACACGCCCAAGACGCCGTCGCCGAGGCGGCGAACGACGTCGAGCTCCTTCTCCGCCTGGGCGTGCCGCGCTTCCTGGATGGCGCGGAGCACATCGTCCGGCGCCTCGCGGATCTCGCGGCGGGTCATGAGCGCCCGGTCGAGGCGGCGGCGGAGGATCGAGCCGAACAGGCTCATCTGCCCGCCCTCCTGCCACGTCATCGCGCTGAGCTGCGCGCGCGTCAGCCCGACGAGGCTGTCGCCGCTCTTCAGAGCATGGTCGAGGAAGGTGAACTCATGGTCGCGCGCGAGTGTTGCGAGCCAGAGGGAGAGGCGCGCGAGGTCGACCGCCATGGGGTTGCGGTCAACGCCGTAGAGGCAGCGCTGGGCGACAAGACGGCGGGCCAGAAGCTCCTCGTCCTCGTCGGGCGCGATCTCTGGCCGCGTGCCAGGGTGGCGCGCCCAGGCGGCGACGAGCCGCGCGGCGAGCTGCCGGCAGGCCTCGACCAGGAAGGCGCCGGAGCCCATGGCCGGGTCGCAGACCTTTAGCGCCAGCACCGCCTCCGGAGTCGCGTCAGGCCCGATTCCAGCAAAGGCGGGCTCGAGCGCGTGGCGAACGATCGGTTCCGTCAGCGTTCGGGGTGTGTAGTGGCTGCCCGTCCGCCGCCGCTCATCGGTCGGCTGCAAGAGCGGCGTGCCGGGCGGCGCCGGCCCATGCGGGCTGCCGCGCTCATCGACGATGGGGCGCAGCGCCTCGGCCAGCGCTGCCGCATCGCTCGCCGCGGCGAGGGCTGAGGCGACGCGCGCGGGAAGCTGGCCCCGATCGGCTTCCTCCTTCAGATACTTCTCGCGGTCCTTGCCACTCTTCGCGGCCAGAGCGGCGAGGTCCACGAACACCGGCGTGCGGTTGCCCTTGCCCGCCTTGATGGCGAGTGCCGGCCCCGGCAGCGTCTGCACCGTGAAGCCCATCACCGTCTCGTAGACGCTGCCGATCTGCTCGACGTCGAGGGTGCGGTAGGAGAGCTTCTCGCCATCCAGCACCAGCAGCCCGTCGAGCACGCGCAGCACGCTGCCGTCGGTGACAGCGGGTGGCGCGGGCTTGTCCTTGGCGGTGTCCCGCCCTTCGAGGAACGGGAAGGCCGCTGGTTCGAACAGCCTGCCGCCGCGGCCGCGGATCCAGCCTGTTCCGTCGCCGCGATGCACGAGGCGGAACAGCGCGAGCAGCCGCCCCCAGGCGCCATGTCGTTCGTCCATCGTGTCCGGATGGCGCGCTTGGTCGGCGAGCAGCTTGGCGTGCAGCGCGCGGACGCCGTAGCCGCGTTCGTAGAGTTCCCGTGCCGGACCGTCGTCGCGCGAGGGGATGAGGTTGCGGTCCTCGGCGTAGAGCAGGAAGATCAGGCGCAGCAGGACCGTCAGCAGGCCCTCGTAGAGCTGCGTCGGGCGCTCGCGCGCCAGTCGCTCGACCCGTGCCCGATCGGCAGCGTGCAGGCCGCGCAAGAGCTCGTGCAGCGCACCGAGCACCTGGGTGGCGAGCTTCGCCGAGACCTCTGCCTGCGCCTCGCGGCTGGCCTGCAGGAGGCTCGGGAGCCGGCGGTCGGCCCCGTCCGTGAAGAGGCGGTGCGCGTTCAGCAGCAGCTTGAGGCCGCCGAGCATCGGCCGCCCGCCAACGCTTGCCAGTTCCCGCAAGGGGAAGGACAGCCAGCCGCTCGTCTCGCCGCGCGGGGCATGAATGAGGCGAAGATGGTGATCGGTGATCAGGAGCCCGGTCGGCACGCCCGTCTCGCGCAGCAGGCGCTCGAGCCGCTGGTGCGGCGTGGCTTCCCAGCCCTCCAGCGCGCGGCGCTCATCCGGCTCGACGCCCGGCGCTTCGATGCGAACCAGCATCTGCCAGCCGCCATCCGGCTCGCGCACGGCCCAGGTGGGAGTCAGCGTGGTGTTGATCTCAGGCAGGGTGACGGAGAGATCCTGCGGCAGGTCTGGCCCGCCGGGTGCCCCGGCGACACAGGCGTGGTCCCACCCGAGGATCGCCGCGAAGAAAGGCCAGGCGTTGGGAAGCGCTGGCCCATCATCCGCGGCTGAGAGGAATTCGGCGACGGCTTCCCCGTCGGCGCGGAGCTGCTCCTCCGGCACAAGGCCATACCGCGCGAGGACGGACGGGGCGACGACGAGGCCCGTCGGCTGCACATGGCCGAGCCATTCGAGATTGGGGTCGGGTGCCGCCACGCTCAGTTGCTCCCGGGCCATAGGTACAGGAGCCCGACCACCTCGACCCTGTCGGCGCGGATCTCGTAACTCTCGCGCAGGCGGCGGGGCTCTGCCTCGAGCTGCGCGTCGAGCTCGACCAGCTTCTTCCGCCAATGCGCGCGGTCGAGACGTCGCTGCTTCGCCTCCTCGGCGTCGAGGTCGAGCGCGAGTTGGGGATCCTCAGGCTCGGCTTCCGCCTTCGCCACCCGATCGCGCTGGGCGGCGATGAGCGCGCGCAGATCGGCCGCTTCGCGCTCGCCACGCTCAGCAAGCGCCTTCACGGCCGCATCGCGCGCCTCGGCGGCGCGGCGGCGAAGCTCGGGTTCGAGGTCGGACGCATCCTTCGCGGCCCAGGCGCGCACGCGTTCGACAGCGGTGGGCGGCGGGCGCCGCGGATCGCGCAACGCCGCCTCGACCTGCGCCATAGTCGTCTCCTCGCCGCGCGTGCCGAAGGGCTTCAGCGGCGCCGTGCCGCGCGCGGCTTCGGTCCAGGGAGCGGTGACGGTGATGACCTCCTCGTGCAGACGTGCGGCGCGCGGCCCGTAAAGGGCGAGCCGGCCGATCAGCACGACGCGCGGCTGCGCGCCAGGGCCGAGCACGACGCAGGCGCGCGATAGCCCTGACTGGAAACCCTGCGACAGGAACCGGCCCAAAAGCCGGCGGACGAGGCGGTGTTCGAGGTGGAGCTGCACAACGCCCTCCGCATCGGCGCCCTCCGCTGTCACCGCCGGCTGGAACGAGATGGCGCGTAGCGGCGCGGCCGAGCGCCAATCCCGGAGGTCGCGCATCGTGCGCAGGGTCTTCCCGCGGCGGATGCGTAGCGTGTCCAGGGCCTCGGGCCAGCCGGCGGTGGCAAAGGCCGGGTGCGACGGGTCGAGGCGGAACACAGGCGTACCCTCGATCGTGGCCTCCGGAGCCGTGAGCGGGGCCCCGGCGCGCGCCAGCGCTGTTGCGACCACGGAGCGCAGCTCGTCGGGCTCCACGCCGACGCGCGCGCGCGACTCCTCCAGGTGCTTTCTCAGGTCGTCGAGCTCACGGGCTTGCCGCCCGCGGCGCCGCTCGGTTTCGTCGTCCATCTCCTCCTGGGCGCGGGCAACGATCGGGTCATCGCCCTCGGCCTCCACCTCGCGTGCCTGCCGGGCCGCAGCGACGATGCCCTCGCGCGCCAAACGCTCGGTGAGGCGGCCGGCGATGACCTGGCCTGCCGACCCCAACTGATCACGGATGCGCTCGGTCTTCTCGACAAGCGCCTTGAGGACGATGTCCTCCTCACGCTGCGCATAGACGAAGTAGCGGCACCAGACTTCGGGCGACGGCTGGAGCTTGCGGTCGATCCGGCCGTTGCGCTGCTCAAGTCGCGCCGGGTTCCAGGGCAGGTCGAAGTGGATCAAGTCGTTGCAGCGGGCCTGGAGGTTGATGCCCTCGCGCGCCGCGTCGGTGCAAAGCAGGATCCGCAGCGGGTCGGTGGCAGGGTCGGCATTGAAACGACGCTTCAGTTCCTCCCGCAGGTCGAGCGGTGTCGCGCCGGTGAAGGCCGCGATGCGCCTGTCCGGATCGAGGTCGTCGAGCGCTTCCATGAGTCGGCGTCCTAGCCAGCGGCGGGTGGCCTCCCACTCGGTGAAGATGACGAGGCGCCGGGCGTTCCACCTGCCGCCCGGCGCCATGTGCTGGCGCACCCAGCCGGCAAGCCACCACACCCGCGCGTCGGGTCGTCGGGCAGCCTCGGTCGCCCGGTCGAGCATCGCCTGCGCTGCTGCCCGGTCGGCCGCCGGCGCGGCGAAGGCAGCCGCTGCTTCCGTGTGGGCGCGCTCCTCGCGCTCGATGTCGAGGAGACCACGCTCCTCCTCCTCCGGCTCGTCCTCAGGGGCCTCCGCAGCGCCGTGAGTGAAGGCAGCAGCGACGGATGCGGAGGCGCTCCGTCGATCCAGACCCGCGATGTGGACCTTCAGCGTCTCTGCGAAGGCTTGGGGCGAGGAAAGAAGGCGCTGCTGCAGTCCAACGAAGGCGAGCCGCGCCAGGCCGGCCTCGCGGGGTGGCAGCGTCTCGGCCCGGCGGCGCAGGCCGGTCCCGTACTCCGCGAGCATGCGTGGTAGCCGCAGGTCGGGCGCGTCCGCCGGCAGGTCGTCGATGGTGATCGGGACAACGTTCCGTTTGGGGAAGCGCTCGCCGAAGTGGCGGAGGTCCGATTTGAGGCGGCGGACCATGACTGCGTCCAACTCGCGCGGCCGGACGGGAACGCCGCGAGTGAAACGCTGGGGATCGAGGATCTCGAGCAGGGCAGAGAACGAGTTGCTGTGGCCGTTGTGCGGCGTGGCAGAGAGGAAGAGCCGGTGCTCGAAACGCCCGGCGAGGTCGCGAACCGCCTTTGTGAACTGGCTGTCCACGGCGTAGCGCGCGCCACTCGCCGGCGCCGCGTGGTGCGCCTCGTCGAGGATGAGCATCCCCTTTGGTCGGAAGCCCTGAAGGGCATCGCGGAGCCCACTTGCGTAGGTGTCGTCAGTGAGCAGCGAATGCGAAATGATGAAGAACGGCCCCGCCGTCCAGGGATTGGCGGCGAAGCCTCGCTCCCGTTGGATCTCGGCGAGGTGCTCCCGGTCCACGACCGTGAAGGTGAGACCGAACTTGGCTTCCAGCTCGTCCTGCCACTGGCGGACCATGCCGGCTGGTGCGGCGACGACCGCAAAGTCGACGCGGCGCCGGAGGAGCATCTCGCGGAGGACGAGGCCCGCCTCGACCGTCTTGCCCGCGCCGACGTCGTCCGCGATCAGCAGATTAACCCGCGGCAGCCGGAGCGCCTTGCGAAGGGGGAGGAGCTGGTAGGCGTCTAGGCGAATGCCGGCGCGGAAGGGTGCCTGGAAGAGATCGCGATCGGCAGCCGTCGCTGTGCCCCAGCGGATCGTGCGGAGGTAGGCGGCGAAGACTTCGGGGGCGTCCGTGCCGCTCTGCGCCAGCGACTCCCACCCCTCATCCGCCAGCTTCTCAGCATCGAGCTCTGCAGGCCAAACTACCTCGGCGATTTCGCCCTGGGCGTCGTCATCCACGCAAGCAACGCGGAGCGCCGAGAGACCGCTGCCGAGATCACGCTCCTCCTCAATAAGCCAGCGGCGACCGCGGAGTCGTACGAAATCCCCTGATTGCAATCCCGCCTCAGCCACCTGGAATTCCCTCGTCTCCATTGTGCTCCACAAGGCCCCCTTTGGAGCCCCAAGGCCGACGCGACCAGCCTAGCGCAGCTGCGATTTCCCGCGTAAGGCGCCGGAACGCTCAGAGGCTGTCTCGAAACACCTTCGATATGAAGCTGTGGGGCTGGATGGCCGGGCTGCATCGTGATTCGACCGGGTTGCGACACCTTGGAGGAACGACACGATGTGGACCCCGGCCACCCGGCG
>Ga0272446_1004344_pt1 | contig 16843 bp, 20 predicted proteins | sample YNPCB0061_FD_194587 | JGI IMG/M metagenome (GOLD analysis project Ga0272446, IMG submission 194587) | Hot spring microbial mat communities from Yellowstone National Park, WY, United States - YNP-CB-006-1 | ecosystem: Environmental > Aquatic > Thermal springs > Hot (42-90C) > Sediment | place... | reverse complement strand
CCATTCGCTTGCAATCGATAAAAGTAGATTCCTGATGCAAGCGAAAGTTGTGTGGCATTGAGCGTGTATGAATACGCGCCTGCCGCTTGTCGCCCTTTGACTAAAATCGCCACGTTTCGCCCTAGCACATCAAAGAGTTCGAGCTTCACTTCGCCATCAGTGAAGAGCCGATACGAAATGCGCGTTTCAGGGTTGAACGGATTAGGGTAGTTTTGAGAGAGATCAAAGGCAATTTTCTCTTGTGAGCGATGCGGCGAACTGGTTGTTGGTTGAAATTCTATCGCGCCGATGTCATGATTTCCCACTCTCGGATTTCCGAAAAAATCTGTTGGAATAAACGGCAAGTTTCGCCCTTGATTGATTGCCGGACTGTTTTCTTGGAGTGCGAGCGATGGCAACTGCCACATTGGGTCGCCCGATAGCGATGCACTGTCGCGGGGCGCATAATTTGGAACGGCAAGTAAATCGGAGAGCGTGTTACAGAGCGTTGCATCAATTTGCGCCACGAAGCGATTGTCGCCTACAACATCGGAAAGCACCGATAAGAAGTTGTTATTGCTTACTGCAATCGACAATGCTTTCCAGCGCATTGCAAAGTGATTCGCTGTTCCGCCAGTTCTAGCGTTGACGAAAATAGACTTACTACATTGAAAACAGTTCAAAAAAAGCAAAAGGAGAGAATGTAACCTCACCCTGTCGCTGCGCGACGTCCCTCTCCTTTCGCAAGGAGAGGGACGTTTTGGCAACGCCAAAACAGGGTGAGGTCAAAGGATAAGGCTTTGCGGTCAATGTTACCTCAATTAAGCGTTTTTGTGATGTAGTAAGTCTATTGTTCCCCCGTCTCCGACGGCAACTGCGGTGTTTATGTTGATGAACTCAATGTCGCTGAGCGAGTTTCCTTGTGGCAATGGATTTTGCCAAGTCCATGTTGTTTGTGCCGTTGCTGATTTCAAGGCGAAAAGGAGCAGAAGTGCGAAGATTATCTTTTTCATTGTTCTGACGGTTTAGTGTTATTAAATGAGTTGAGAGTCAGTAGAATGTAACTTGTAGCGTTGCCATTAAGCCGTTGCGTTTGAGTTGAGCCGTGCGACGAACGTGATTGGAAACTGCGACTTCAATCAGCGTTTTTTTGAACAGAAGCCCGAATCCGCCTGTAAATTCAAGTTGTTCCACATTGTCGACACCGGTTACTACATCAATGCCGTTTTTTGAAAAGCCGATACCGAGCCGCAGTAGCAGTGTTTGAAATGTTTTTTGCTCAATTCCCGCGCTTACTCTTGTCCAAAGTGCCTGTCGTTGGGTGAATTGATTATCGATGTAGAGCGAACTATCCATTGACCTTGTGCCAACAATCAGTTCGATGCCGAAAAGGGTATTTGTCGCAGTTATGGCTTGCGCGCCCGAAATTGTCGCATAAACTTCGTTTAGCGTCCACTCTGCCAAAAGCAAGTTTCTTCTTGAGAGCGACCCCCAAGTATTTGCTCGTTCAAATGACACCATTGCGGTAAGGTTGTTTGTGGGGGTCTGTCGCCGCACGATGCCCGACGCGCTTAATTGTTCTTGGTTCGTGAACGTGTCCTCGATATCAACTAAGCCGCTACTTGGAACGCCAATCGAGAAGTTTCGGCGACGCAGGTTAGCGACAATTCCACCTTCAATCATGCTATTCTCGGATTTGTAAATGGCTTCCGCGCCCCATCGATAAGCACGCCGCTTGGTGAGCGAATTGAGCGTTGAACCGATAGCCACAGTAGAAAACCGGTCGCCTCGAAATTTTCGGAGCGAGATATTGAACACATCAACACCGCGTGCATCGATTTTCTCTTGACCGTCTTCTATTTCAAACAATGTTCCGATATAAACTGTGTTCATTTGATACATCACGCCAGCGCACACATTCAGATGACGGTCAATCGTTCTTGCGCTCGAGCCGATAAAGCGCAGTGCATCTATCAACCGATAGCCTCCTTCAATGCCAAACGAAATCTGTTCGGAAAGCGAGAAACTGTAAATCGCATAGATTTCAGGTTGTTGAAGCTTTGCACCAGAGACTGTATCGTCAGTGATGTAGAAGTGTCCTGCGTGATATGGGAAAAGTTGAACGGCGTTTGCCACACGCGCTCGATTTTCATAGTTGAAGTTTGCACTGCCGAAGAAAACTTTGTCGCTCCCAAGTGCTATCAGTTGTTCGACATTATTTTCGGAAGTCCATTGTGCTTCGGCATCAAGTCTTCGCCGCAAGTCTCCATTTTCCGAATAGAACTGTGGGACAAAGCGCAACGTGTTGCTAAGTGTCTTTGTATCTGCAATAAATCCGGCGGGGTTTTGATTCAAGCGAAACGCACCGAGTTAAACGAGTGAATCGACAAACGCCCATTTTGTTCTGCCTAAGGCGTTTCCAAATTCAGTGATGCGATTGTGAGAAGTGAAAGTTCTATGCCGCGCGTTATGGTTCTTCCTAAATTTTCTGCTCTTGTAAATGTGCCGATGTTGTAGAGCGTTATCGCGCCGTTGTTATTCACAGACGAAAACACGGGAAAGACTTGCGATTCAGGCTCATTAAATCTCTCACGGTAAAAACATGAAATGCTCATGGTTGCAATTCGGGGAAAAGACTGGTCAAGAGAAATTTCGGCTTGCTTCTCGAAGTAGCCTTGCAAGTTTTCTGCACGTCGTGGCAAATTGAAAAACTCCGTATTGCCTGTTACTGGATTGCGCCAACGCAAAACCTCTGGGGGCGGAAAGATGTTGCTCATAGCAGGGGATTTAGATGCCGTGCCTGCGCCGAACCTTATCTGCGTTTTGCTCATCACTGCTGCCGACACATTGAGGCGTGGGTGAAAAAACGCACCGTTCTTTGCCGCAAAGAGTCCGATTGGATTGTATAACTCGTATCGTAACCCGGCTACTATGGTCAGCGGAACGATGAACTTTCCGATGATGCGGTCCTCGGCATACAGGCTCAACAGTGTTTGCGACGGAATATCATCGAAAGGATATGAGACTCTTCCCGATTCTGCGCCATAATAACTGAACAGCGAATCAATTTTGACCCCTTCACCCCGATTGGCATTAAGTTGCACATCTATTCCGATCAGCGGCTGATGAATCCATTGATTAAACAACCAGCGCGTCTGCATTTCGAGCCGTCCGCCAACCGTCCATTCTGCGCCAAAATTTTCCACTCGTCCAATGTAGCTGGCAACGGTATCTTCATTTGGTAAAATCCTCACATCGCCTGAAATCAGGCGCGAGCGCATACTGTTTTCACGACGGAAATTCACGAAGGCATTGTAGTTGATAACGGTTGCACCGCTTGTATTCCAGCGTAAAGCCACCCAAAGCGTACATGATTTTAATCCAAATGCCACCGAACTGCCCGAAATGCAGTTGTTTCAATATCATATCTGCTTTTTCACTGAGGCTTGCTTGCCGTATGTCATGCACTTTGATGACGCTTCCATCTTGTTTGAAATTCACATAGCTGCTGAACTCGCTATAAAAGGGGTTTGAAGACTTCGCATAGCCCAGCACGCGAATCGGGGCTTTGTCGTTTTGAGGTAGAATGAGGCTCTTTGGCTCAAACTCCTCAATCAAGCTCTTTGAAACATTGAGCAGTGAATCTGCTGAAAGTGCGAAAGCACTCGGCTTTGCCTCGACTCTTTTTTCATCGGTCGTTTTGCGAGCGGCGAATTGCTTTTGCCACCACTCCACGTCAAGCGTGTAGAGCATCATATAAAATCCGCTCACTGCCATTACAATGCAGAACGCTACTGACGTTGAACCTGTGAGCAGGTGCAAGTCGTGAGAGGCAACCTTTGCGCCCGCTTTCCATCGAATGGATTTGGTGTAGACACTGAATAGCGATTTGCGCTGAATCCACAAGCCCGTCAGCGACAATCCGATAAACAACGCGCCGACTATCGCCACAATAGCATCACCAAACGGACGCGCCAAGAGCGTGAAGTGCAAGCGCAAGAGCCAATTCGTGAGCCGCGAGTGAACCTCAATTTTTCCTGTTACCTCGCCCGTGTATTGATTTTGATAGGTGTAAAGCCGCTCTTTTCCGATTTGCAGAATCGCCGTGTATGCAAGGTCAGGCGAATGGCTTTTTGTCAGACGCAAAATTTTTGCATCAGGATACTGCGCACGCAACTCGCCCATAAGCGCATCAAAAGATTTTGGCTCACCGCTTGGCACCACGACGGCAAACTCTTTGTATATCCACTCATCTCATTCATCTGAAAAGACAAGCAACGAGCCGGTTATGCCAATCAAAATCATAAACGCACCCGCAAGCAGTCCAAACCACGAGTGAAGCGAGAACATTTTCTGTGTAACTTTTTTCATGAGTTACTCAATTTGTTGGATAGTTGATTGCCGACCCGCGCAAATGAAAATGCGTGAGTGACGACTCCGCTCCTGTAACCAGTTTTATTAGCTCTGCGACTTCATCAAGATGAAACGCTCCTTTCAAACAAGCATTCTGAAATTCCCAAATCAACTTTCGCCGAAACGGCAAACACGCATTTTTTTCAGCAATGGCTTCAAAGTCCATCAATTCAAGCGAGTGCCGGAAGTTCAAGAAGTCTGAAAGCGTGAAATCGACAAGCAGGTTCTCGAACTCGATGCTTACTTTGTGGCAGTTCAAGCAGTATCGTACTGCACCCCTCGCAGTTTCAAATAGCAATACGCTATCAGAGTGTGAATCAATCGGTTTGGTCATCATTTAAATTTTTTAGGTTGAAAAAACTTGTGTCATCGTTGCTGGTTGTGTTTTATGGATTGATGATGTTGCGACTTGTTGAGAATCTTGTGTTTTAATCTCTCCTCTCCCTTCTTTGAGCCATCGCAGCGAGACAATGTTGAGCAAGAGGCTCACCACTAAGACCAGCGAGAGAAGATTCAGTTGCGACATATCAGGCTTTTCAAATTCGCGAATCAAGTGTGAAGCGTGGGCGAGCGTGTAAAGGATGCTCACGCCGAAATGCGCTACACGAAACCACTGCGCCTCAAAGAAGAGCAAAAATGTAACTGCCATCATTGGCGCAAGTTGAAAGACAAAGCGAATGAGCCAAATGGTCGGCGGAAATTCGCCCGTCGCGTTTGGACGCTTGAGCTCAATGCCGTAAAAAATGCCGCTCACGTGATAGTCGAAGTGAAGCATCATGCCTACGACCATCACAAGCCACAAGAGCGAAAGTTGCACGCGATGTGTTGTCATTTGTTTTCAAGTTTGGTTAAAGATGTTTTGAAAAAAATCGTCTGTTTCAGGTCTCTATTACTTTGCTTTTCCCTGATTGCTTAACTTGCACACGCCGTTCATAAACACTCAACTTTTTGACCAATGGAAGCGAAATCTGAAACATCTGTTGCTATCACGCTCACACGCGACGAACTCAAAGCCCTCATCAAAGAAGCTGTCAAAGAAGCCCTGACAGAAATGCTCAAACAACCTGATGACTCAGCCCAAACAGAGCATGACAAGCGTGTGGCTGAAATTTTAGAGCGACACCTAACACGCTATCGCAAAGTTTGGGAAGCCTTGGCATGACAATTCAACACCTTCAAAAGCGCGACATCTTGAAAATCAATCGCCGAATGATTGACATCGTTGGCGGCACTTTCATGCCTTCCGACAACTTGCTCAAACCCAGCGCGCTCGATTACCTCATTGAGATAGTCTCCACTGATATGTTCGGCAAGCCGCTTTACCCCGAGCTTTGGGATAAAGCAGGCGTGTATTGTTTCAACATCATCGCCAATCATATTTTTCATGACGGCAACAAACGCACTGGCTTAGAATCTGCCCTGCTTTTTCTTGAGCTCAATGGCTTTACACTGAACGCCAGCGACGATGACCTCATCGCCTTTGCGACCGATGTGGCCTCTGGCAAATTCACGCTTGCCGACACGCAACAGTGGTTCAAAGACCGTCTTGTGCCATTACCGTAGCCGCTACAAACTTTCCCAACGCAAGCCCACGAACACAATCCGCCCCGACAAAAATGGCGTGTAGCGGATGTCAGTCTGATTGAACACATTATCCATGCCCGCTTGAAGTGTAAAGCCCGCCCACAGTTTTTGGTTCAGCGTAATGTCCCAAATCGCATAGCCGGGCGCGTATTCGTTATCGTCATCTAAAATCAAATTGCCGTTGAGGTCAGCAAAGCCGTAGCGCGAGCGAATGACACCGCGCACAAACCCGCTGAACCCCACCGCCTCATTTTCATAGAGCACCTTCACATTCAAAAGATGACGCGAGCGACCAAACAAGCCGCCATACTCCGATTCGCGAATCGGCACGAACACTGGATTCAACACCGAGCCTTCGGTGCGACCAATTTTTCTTTCACGAATTTTTTCCAGCACGCCTTCATCTTTCGCATCAACCAACTGATAGCCTGCCGAAACTGTCAGTCCTGACAAGGGCTTTAAGGCAACTTCTGCTTCAATGCCTTGCGTGAAGACACGGTTCAGGTTGAAGTAAGTGAAGATGTTGCCGCCGCCGCTCCTGACCGCGATAGGTTGCGTATCAATCAAATCACGCACGTTGTTGCGAAAGAAATTCACCTTTAGCGTAATGATTTGACTTGGCGTGAAGTCTGCACCAATGTTGAACGCCACAGAACTTTCCGCCCGAATGGGTTCTAATTGGTTTGGGTCAAGCAGAATGCTTTGCACAAGTCCACTCTGTTGCAACTGTGCAATTGATTCGCGCACATTCGTTGAGCCAAAGACGCTGTAACCTGCTTGCGCATTGGTGAAATCCAAATAGAGTTGTTGGAATGTCGGAGCTTTGAACCCACTTCCAACGGAGGAGCGTACGGCGAGCCAAGCTGTTGGCTTAATGAGTGCGGCAATTCGCGGCGAGAGTTGCGAGCCAAAATCGCTGTTGCGGTCGAAGCGAAAACTCGCTGTGAGGTTGAGCCAAGCGAGCGGAATCAATTCATCTTGCGCATAGAGGAATGTGGTGTTCATTGTGCGTGTGCCGCCGTAGATTCTATCCGCCGTTACGCGCTCATCTATGTAGCCTGCGCCGAGCGTCAGCGTGTTGGTGTTGCTCATGAACCAATCGGTTTGCACTTCTGCTTTATTCATGCGTTGGTCGAATGCGCCTGAAAAGAAGAGGCTTCCATCGTCTCGATAGGTATCTGTGAAATTGTTTTCATAGCGTGAGCCGTAGAGTCGCAAACTGGTTTTGACAAATGGTGAAAAGCGATGCATCACATTGCCTGATACATTCCAATCGAGCAGAGATTGTTTTGAGTCAATGAAGCGCGTGCCTGTTTGCGCAATGCCTTGCTGTGATTCCGTGAGCCATCGTGCTGAAAGCGCAAGCATGGTAGCGTCACTGAATTTGTAGCACAGTTTCGGGTTGATGGTGTAGTTGTAAAATTCAGGTGTTGTGCGGCTTTGGGTTTCGGGCGTGAGGTCATAACCATTTGAATTGTTGCGATTCAAGATGAGCGATACCGAAAGTTTGCCGACCGTTCCTTCCAAAATGGTGCTGATGTCGGCGGTGTTAAAACTTCCGTATCGTGTGTTGATGCCGAGTTTGAGCGGCTCTTCGGCTTGTTTAGTGATGATGTTGATGACGCCGCCTAAGGCTTCACTTCCGAAGAGCGATGACGACGGACCTTTAACGATTTCAATGCGCTCAATGTTGGCGACGGTGAAGCGTGTCAGTTCCAGCGTGCCTGCCGTTCTACCGATGACAGGTTCGCCATCGATGAGAATGAGCGTGTAGGCAGGCGCAAAGCCTTGTAGTTGAACGCCTGTGCCATGGTCGTGCATGATGGCAAGTCCCGTTTGCTCTTCAAGCACTTCGTTCAAACGCATCGCGCCTTGTTGCTCAATTCGCTTTTTGGAAATCACGCTAACGGGTATCGCCACATTTTCAATTTCTTGCTCGGTGCGCGTGGCAGTTACCACGATTTCGTGGCTTTCAGCAGTTCTCAAAGAGTCTTTAATTGCCTCGCGTTTCTCGCTTGTTGCTTCCCTCACTTGACCAAGTGCTGTATCTATAATTAGACAAGTTCCAAATAAGAGGCTAAAAAAATTCTGCTCATCATTTCACCATTGAGTTTTCTTTATGATGTTTCAAGAGTTCATCAATCACAAGGCAGGCGAGTTCGACATTGCTCTTCATCAGTTGCAAGAATTTTTCACGCGGCACAAGTAAAATCTCAGTGGGCAACATGGTTTTTACATCATCACTAATTTTCTCTCCTTCCAAGAGTTCAACGAGGTAAATCGGACTTGTCGTGACAGGCGGCGCGATTTCGCCTGACAGCACGAACATCGCCGCACGTTGCGCTTCTCCCTTTCTCAACACGATTTTTCCTTGCTCGTATCGACGCACACGCCCCAGCGTGAAGAGTTTGTTCCGAACAATTCGACTTGCCTTGTCTATCATCTTTATTTAGAATTAGTCTAAACTAATTCATTATTTCTTTTCTTGCAAATTTTTGTAACAAAAAAGGCGAGTCTTACTCGCCTTGCAATTCGTTGTACGGATTGACTATGGGAGGAGAATTCCACAGGAGATGACGGAAGTCCACAGTCCGTTCTTGCCTTCGGCAGATTGCGTAATGTTGAAGGTTTTGACAATTTTGCCGCTCATTTTGTAGATACCTTCTCGTTCGTCCCAAGCGGTGTTAGGGTCAAATTCAACGCCGAGTGTAGTGGCGAGCATGGTTGCGGCGAGGTCCTCGGCATATTCACCTGCGACTTTTTCAGTCTCGCCGTAGGGATGATGTTCAGAAAGATAGCCATATTGCGTGCTTGTATCCGAAGGCAATGCTACGCCGATTGAAGCGGCAATCAAACGATTATGTTCATTCGTGGCTTGGCGTGCCATGACACAAAACGTAACCTGACCTGGTTGTAAGAGTTTCAGCCCTTCTTCTACACTGATGCGCTTGCACCCTGTCGGGAAAATACTTGATACCGTTACTAAATTGCACTTTTCAATTTTTGCGTCTCTGAGCGCGAGTTCAAAGGAGGAGAGATATTCTTTGTGCCGTCCGACACCTTTTGTAAAGAAGATTTTGGTAGGAACGAATGACAAGGCAGTCTCCGCTATGTTTTAATGGTTGAAAAATTGCGATGTGTTCAAAAAAAGCGTTGCAATAATACAAAAAAATGAAATCACTGACCGATTATTTTCGCACGAGACGAAAAAATTTTCGTTTGCCGACTTTCAACACCTTCGCGCCTCCATCAAGGTGTAGCAGGAGTTTTGCATCCGTGAGTTTTTCGTCGTTTATCGTTACGCCGCCTTGCTCCACCAGCCGCCGCGCTTCGCTTTTCGTGCTTGCGACTTTGGCTTTCAGCAGTGCGTCCAAGAGTCCGATTGATGATTCTTCAATAACGATTTCCTCAACATCATCAGGCACACCGCCTTGCGAAATTTTTTCTGACGCTTCCAATTCCTTTCGTGCTTCTGCTTCGCTATGAAAAAACTTGACCACACTAAACGCCAATTTGCGCACGGCTTCGCGAGGATTTTCTTTGAGCAGTTGTCGCAAGCCGTTCAGTTCTTCTTCGTTCATGATTGCAGTCAGCCGAGCATATTTTTCCACGAGTGCGTCAGGCGTTTTGAGCGTGGCTTGGAACATCTCACGCGGCGAGTGATTAAAGCCGATGTAATTATCGAGCGACTTCGACATTTTTTGCACGCCATCCGTGCCTTCCAAGAGCGGAAGCGTGATGCAGACTTGCGGCTCCGTAATTCCATACTCGCGCTGAATATCGCGTGCCACAAGCAAGTTGAATTTTTGGTCAGTGCCACCAAGCTCAACATCGTTTTTGAGCTCAACCGAATCCATTGCTTGCGCCAGCGGATAGAGGAGTTCGTGAATCGAGATGGGCTCGCCCGATTTGTAACGCTTCTCAAAATCATCACGCTCAAGCATACGCGCTACCGTGTAGCGACTTGCCAAGCGAATCACATCAGCAAACGACATCTTGCCGAGCCATTCCGAGTTGTAGCGAATCATGGTTTTGGATTTATCGAGAATTTTGGTGGCTTGTTCAAAATACGTTTCGCCATTCTTGCGCGTCTCTTCAAGCGAGAGTTGCGGACGGGTTTTGTTCTTGCCGCTGGGGTCGCCAATCATTGCGGTAAAATCGCCGATGATTAAAATCGCTTCGTGTCCTAAATCTTGGAAGTCTCGCAGTTTGCGAAGCACAACGGCGTGTCCGAGATGCAAGTCAGGTCTTGATGGGTCTGCACCAAGTTTAACTTTGAGCGGCGTTTTGGTTTTGAGGCTATGCTCCACTTTTCGCGCAAGGTCATCTTCGGAAATGATTTCAACCGTGTTGCGCTTGATGAGGTCAAGTTGTTCGTTGAGCGTTGGAAAGTTCATTTTAGTTTTTTGCGCCAAATGTCTGAAAGGCGATTGAATTTAACAACGTCTTTTTGATAGCGTGAGTTAAGTTGTTGGAGCAGTAAGTTCAAACCATTCTGAAACGTGCTTCACGCGATTGGCGAGCCAGTGCATAAACGCGGGCGAATCATTCAAGCAAGAAACATAATGCACCTTGAAGCCTGCGGCAGTCGCTTCTTCAACACCTTCTAAATCGGCTTCGCTGTTATCGGCGAAAAATCCAAACGGGAACATCACGAGTTCGTTTATTCCTTGCGCCTTAAATTCTTCCAGCGCTTTTCCGAGTGTTTCAGGCATCCATTCGCCGCCGAATTTATGATTCATCGCACCGAGTTTGATGGACGAGAACACATTGCGTTTATCGCGCTCAATCGCCGATTTGAGTTTCTCGAAAAACATCAGTGTTTCTTGGTAGCCGGTGTTGATTTTTGGTGTTTCGCCGTTGGAGTCTTTGACCAGTGTGCCGTGTGCAGTGAGCGCAAGTCCCAATTTCGTTGGCAAGTTTTTGGGGAGATTTTGAAATATGTGATTGACGCAAATTTCAAAGAGACGCTCATCGTTCCACAAGTGTTTGAGAATGCGCGTTTTGTGGAGTGCAAGGTCTTGAAACTCATTGAACTTAATGTAGCACGCAATTCCGCAGGCAAATTCGGACTCAACGGGAATCATCGGCACAGTGATAATTGCATCAAAGTCTTGAACACTTCTGACCACATCTTCAAAATGCGGCGGCGTGAAGTAGTAAGCATCGCGCACCACGTAAGTTACCTTGTTGGATTCTTGATTCAAGATTGACTGCAAGGCTTTGGCTTGACTGCGCGTGATTTCATTGAGCTTGGAGCGATAGCCTAATTTTTTCCAATACGACTTGCGTTTTAGGCTTCGCATCGTGGCAATGAAGATTTGAAGCGGTTTCGGGAGATTGGCAATCCGCGAGGTGATGTAATAAAGAATGCGCGAGGAATTCGAATACAACTTTTTGAAACTCACTTCTTCTACTTCGCCGTAGGTAGCAAGAAGCACAGCAATTTTTTTGGGCATGAGACTTCACGATTAAATTTGCGACCAACAACGAGGCGCGTTCCGATTTCATTCCCACCTTCACTCATAAAAAAAGCGCAACCCGAATGAATTGCGCTTCAATGATTCTTTATGCCTTTGCTCACGCGGCTTTTTGCGCCAAGACTTTCGTCTTCACAAGGTAATCTGCGCCGAAGAGAAATGCTGTGAAGAAGACATCGCCCAGCACTTGATTGCGGTAAAATGGAATTGCGGCAATGTAGCACGCGCTTAATCCTTCAAGCGTGTAGCCATACCAGCCGCTGAGCCAAACGCCGAAGTTCGTTACGATGAAGAAAAGGAGCGATGCGACAAGCGTTCCGAGCGCAAGACGCGGAATGCTGAACGAGCGGCGAATCCAAAATCCAACAAGGCCAATTAACAAGAACGCACCATACACATACCACATTCCGCTGTGAAAGCCGGGAAATGGATTTACGCCTGTGCGGTAAAGCACTTCAAACACTGCGTCTGAAAGGAGCATTGCGCCGAGCGGAATCAGAATCGCTTGCTTTTTATCTTTCATTTTTACTGCGCCGAATAAGGCGACGGCGGTAATCGCGGTAAAGTTTGCGGGGTGAGGAACGAGGCGCGAAAGTGCGCCAATGAAAACTAAAATTATTTCGGTCATTTTAATGTGTTGTGTGTTTAACTTTGTGCTGAAAATTACAAAAGTTTCGAGTTACTTGATTTCTTGAAGTTTATGTTCGGTCAAGCCGAGTTGCATTGCACAGCCAATCACTTCGCCTGCGAGTTTGAACGGGTCTTTGGAAAGAATGTCTTTGTCGACATTGGCGTAGCACGTTAAACCTGCATCTTTGCTGACGATAAAACCGGTGAGTTTTTCTTTTTCTTCGGCAAAGAAGATGACTTCGCCGAGCTCTTCGCTGGTGATAAAATCGGTGCAGTGATGCAGTTGATTGAGTCCGACGGGCGAAAAGACTTGAATCAAATTGCCTTTGCGACTTCCGAGTTCAAGTTCGGGGAAAATTTCAAGTGTGATTTTCCTGCCACTGATAAAGTTGATAACGACGAAGCGAAAGAGATTGCCTTCTTTTTTCGGCTCTTCAATAGACAAGGTTTTTGCGATTTTAGCGATGTCTTTTTTTGTAAAGTGATGGCTCATTACAGGACGAATTTCAAGTTCAAAGTTAAAATGGCGACTCAGCAATGGAATTGATGGCAATGATGATGCCTGTAATAACGGCACACATCGCGCCTAAAATGGTAAAGTTTCTTGGGGTTGCAAAAGGCTCTTCTTTGAGAACGGCTTTGGTGGTGTCGATGGGTTGATGTTGCTTCGGCGCATTTGCAGTGGGCGGTTGCACTTGTTGCTGTTCAGTTTGTTGTTTGAATTTCTCGCAGTCGGCATTGAGTTTGTTCAGCGTTTTTCGCTCCGACTCCGTGAGGCTTGCTTTTGGAAGTGCCTTTAAGCGCAAAAGTTCCGTGTCGTTGCACGGGTCTTTGGGTTGCGCCAACGCAATTTTTGCGATAGCGATAATAAAAGCGATGAAGATTGGTATTTTCACTGTTGACAACATTTGTTTTAATATACTAAACCTCACCCAATTTGTTTTTTTCATTTAACCTGTTCGTTCCTTAGATGCGTATTTTTTTCACGCTTTTTTCTCAAATTGGGTCATTTTTTTTCGGGGTCAAGCGTTACGGAGAACCTCACTTTATCGCCAAGCAAATTGAGTCGGGCAAGATTAAGAAAATTTTGCTGATTCACTTGCAACAACTCGGCGATACGCTTGTTTTCACCCCTTCCGCAAAAGCCCTGTTAGAACGCTATGGCAAGCAAGTGGAGATTGATATACTTTGCAACAGCGTCAGTTACGAAGTTTGCAAGAACATGCCTCACATTCGGCGATTTTATGTCGATAAGTTTTGGTTTTGGGGAAAAGGCGAAAAGAAGTTATCTCTTTTGTTCAAGTTGCTAAAGGAAATTCGGCGCGAGCGTTACGATTTAGCAATTCTCGATGCCGAAGAAACGGCTCTCAAATATCCCATCATTGCGTTTCTCACAGGTGCTACTTATCGATTGGGCTACGATGTCGATTCAAGAGGGTTTTTGAACAATGTTGTTCCCACGCTTTCTCCTTCGCTCAGTTATGTTTCACGTAACAAAGCACTGCTTGAATTTGCAGGCATTCCGGTTCCCTCAACGCATCTGTGGCTCCCGACGACGGCAAGCGACAAAGCACAGGCACAAGAGCTCTTGCGCCTGCATTGCTCTTCTTCAACGATTCCGATTATGATTCATCAAGGGAGCAATTTCTCGTCAAAACATTGGTTCAAGGAAAATTGGGTTGCGCTTTGCAAACGATTGCTTGAAAATCCAAGTGTGATTTTGTTTTTCAGCGGTGCGGAGCGGGAACGCCATCAAGTTGATGCGATTCTTTCGGAACTCAATTCTCCTTGTGCAATTTCGCTTGTTGGGAAAACAAGCATTCACACACTCAAAGAACTCATTGAACTCTGCCAACTCTTTATCACCGTTGATACGGGCGTGATGCACATTGGGAATTGTACCACAACGCCGATGATTGTGCTGATGAGCGCACGCGATTACGAAAATCTATGGATTGAACCTTCGGAGCGTGTTTCAGTTTTGCGCAAAGAGGTCGACTGCAAATACTGCCTTGGGATTGATTGTCCAACCGGCACAAAAGAGTGTATGAAGTTGATTGAAGTTGAAGAGGTCTATCAAGAAGCCTTGCGTTTTTTGCCTGTGTTGGCACATGGTTAATTTAGCCGTGTATTTTTGAAGCAATGCACGTCTTGTTCGTCCACTTGCTTTCCCTTTACTTCTCTGAACCCAAAGGAAGCCAGCGTGTCTAAAATTTTTTGATTTTTGGCGTGGTCGTTGCCGTGAATTTCCATGACTAAAAAGCGCACTTGCTTTAAGGTGTTGTGGTGCGGGCGTGCGAAAATTTCGTGTTCAGCCCCTTCAATATCCATTTTGCACAAGTCGATTGGCTCACCGTTGAAATACTCGTTGTAGAGTTCATCTATCGTAACGCCTTGAATTTCAACTTCTTTGCTGTTTTCTCCGATGATCGGGTTGTAGATGCTATCAGAAGTTCCTCCCTTTCCGACTTTTAGCCTCAATACCTTTTTTTCGCCACAGACGGCAGCATTCAGGGCAATAACGGTTGCGTCCAAATTTCGTTCCAAGTTGAATCGCATTCTTGCGCAGGTATTCGGGTTAAATTCCACCGCTACAATTTTTTTGATGGGAATACGATTTACTTTTAGCATCAATCCAAACCCGCCACCATTTCCCCCTAAATCCAAGACATTGATTGGCGATGTGAATTTCATTTCCGGCAAAAATTGCTGATACATTTGAGACACTAACACGTCTCTTGTTCCGCTTTCGTCTCCTGCATCGTGGTCGATTAAAATTTGCATTCCGTTCAAATGGTAAATGTTTAGTCCATTTGTGCGGAACAGTAAGCGCGAGAGTAGTAATTGATAACGGTTGTCAAATTTCCACAGTGCTTTTAAGCCGTTGAGTTTATTGGCAAGCCACATATTTTGTTTAGGTTTTATTCTTTCACACTTCCGAGCGTTAAGCCGCTGACAAGATAACGCGAGAGCGCATCTCCCGGAAATTTGTCAATTTTTAGCATTACGATTTTAGTTCGGCTCAATTCTAACAATATCCGTTTTATCAAAATCTTTGTCAAAACTGACCAATTCCAGACTATATTTTTGAGCCAGCGTATATTGATAAGCATCATCAAAATCCAAGTTCCATTTCTTGATATTCTTTACCAAAGCACCCAAGTCTTGCGGTTCGATGGTGAGAATTGTGATTTCTGCGTCTTTTAACTCTCTACCAAACTGTTCTAATACATCTATCTTCTTTGCCCAATAGAGTTTAAGTCCAATCCCGTCAAGTGAGTAGTTGGAGAGTGCGAGTGAACCTTGTTGTTGTGAGTTTATGAAACGCTGCGCGGCTTGCGCCTTCGGCTGTGCCAAAAGAATTTCAAGAAAAATGTTTGTATCGAGCAATTTTTTCATTCACTCCTTTTCGTGAGAATTTCCTTTTGAACTTCCATTGCGGTTTGGTTGAGTTCTGCGAGTGCGCCTGCCCATTCAAACTTCATTTTTATTGTTTGATTTTTCTTTGCATTCTCTTCTGACTCGTGTTTCTCTGTTTTTTCAGAGAGAGAGTCGATGTAGCGCAACACCTCTAATTGATGTTCACGTGGAAGCGTTTGACTTTTCTGAATAATTGCCTCAATGATGTCCATCTTTTTTTGAATGTTATTCTTTCACACTTCCGAGCGTTAAGCCGCTGACAAGATAACGCGAGAGCGCAACAAATAAAATCACCACTGGAATGCTCACGACGATGGCACCTGCGGAATAGAGTCCCCACGCCACTTCAAGGTCGCTTTGAAACGCCTTTAAGCCCATCGGGAGCGTGAAGAGTGCAGGGTCTTGAATCAAGACGGCGGCGACAAGGTATTCGCTCCATGCCGACATAAACGAAAAGAGTGCCGTAATCACTAATGCCGGTTGCGCCAGCGGAAAAATCACCTTCCAAAATGTTTGCACTTCGGTGCAACCATCAATGCGCGCCGCTTCTTCCAAACTGCGCGGAATTGTGTCGTAGAAACCTTTCATCTGCCAAATGCAAAACGGCAATGCCGTTGCCGAATACGCAACAATCAATCCCGAATACGAATCATAAATCCCAAGTTGAATCAGCATGATGAAGAGCGGCAGAAGAAGCATCGTAACGGGAAACATTTGCGTGGCGATGAGGATAATCATGCCCGAATCGCGTCCCCAGAACTTGTATCGGCTGAACGCATAACCCGCCGTTGAAGCGAGCGCAACACTGACGAGCGTAACCGTGAGCGTTACGAGCAAACTGTTCAGCATCCACTTTGCGAAAGGGTGGTCGCGGAAAATGGCGATGTAGCTGTTGAAGGTTGCGCCGTCAGGAATAATTTCCAGCGAGGTTGAAAGAAGTTTATCGCCCGGTCGCAAAGAAATCGTAAAGACTTGCAGAATTGGAAAAACCGCGAAGAGGCTAAAAAGCGTCAGCACGATGTAGATGCCGACTTTGCCTGCGGGTGAAACGTCGCGTGGATTCTTAACTTTCATAATGAGTAACGAGTAATGAGTAATGAAGAATGATTTTTATGATATTTGATTTTTTTGAACTCGCGTTTTATTAAGGATTGCGCGAAGGATTTTCAAAATCTCTTCACAATCGTTCATGATTGATTCACATTCTTTTTGGTTCAAAAATCCTGTTGCGCTTAAAAGGCGAATCCAATAGTGAGTTTCCCGTGCTTCTTTGTAAGCAATCGAGATTTTGTTTGAAAAATCTGCTTTTGAAATTGCGCCTTCTGCTTCTTCAACGT
>Ga0272446_1004343_pt1 | contig 16853 bp, 12 predicted proteins | sample YNPCB0061_FD_194587 | JGI IMG/M metagenome (GOLD analysis project Ga0272446, IMG submission 194587) | Hot spring microbial mat communities from Yellowstone National Park, WY, United States - YNP-CB-006-1 | ecosystem: Environmental > Aquatic > Thermal springs > Hot (42-90C) > Sediment | place... | reverse complement strand
CCAGACGGGCCAGGTCAAACATATCGGTGGCGTACAACCGTCCGACCGGCACGTGCAACCCCACATAGTTCAAACCGGGCTGTTTCTGGGCATGGATGCCGATGTGGTCCCGTTTCTCCCAGAGGATTTCATCCTTGGGCGCAGCAAAAGGCAGGGAAAAACCCAGTTGCTTTTCCACCTCGGCCCGGAACCTATCGATGCCCCACTCATCAATCAGCCACATCAGTCGGGCTTTCTGTCGGTTGGCCCGTAAACCGTGGTTGCGATAGACAAGCAGTACCGCTTCGCAGACCGTCACCACATCCCTGGGATCCACCCAGGCATTCAGGGGAATGGCCGCATCACACCGCTTAGCGGAGAAAAACCCACCAACCAGAATGTTGAACCCCAGCACCCCATCCTTGTAGGCCGGCACAAAGGCCAGGTCGTTAATTTCAGCATGGACTGAATTGTCTCGACAACCGGCGATCGCAATATTGAACTTACGCGGCAGATTGGTAAAGGTTGGATTTCCCCTACCGTTATTGGTAATCATGTCCTGAACCTTGCGGACTAGGCCCCGCGTGTCGATCAGTTCATCCGCATCAATCCCTGCGACTGGCGATCCGGTGATATTGCGCACGTTGTCCATGCCCGACTGAATGCTGGTCAGCCCCGACTGCTCAAACCGCTGAAAGATATCGGGAATATCTTCCAACCGCACTCCCCGCAACTGGAGATTTTGGCGCGTGGTGATGTCCGCACTGCCATCTTCGCCATAGCGCTGCACAATCTCCGCCAGCACTCGCATCTGCCCACTGGTCAAAATCCCATTCGGCATTCGCAGGCGTAGCATAAACTTGCCAGGCGTAACGGGTCGGAAAAAGACCCCCAGCCATTTCAGACGATAGTTGCGATCGTCCTCATCCATTGCCTCCCAGCCAATCCGGGCAAAGGTCTCCAGTTCAGCCTTAACGGCCAGACCGTCCTTCTCTGCTTTGAACTTTTCAAACTTATTCAAACTTGCTGCCACTGGGACTGCACTTGTCATAGCACTTACCTTCTTTACCCACTGCATCGAACGCAGTTGCAGGTGCGCACACCAACAGGAAAAGCTAAGAAAAGCTAAAATATTAGCTCGCCTTGCTTATTTGGTGCGTCGTAAGGGATAAGGTAATTGGATGAGATCGAAGGATTCGTATTCATAGTTACAAAACATTTCTTTTTATTACCTTTTCGCATCAATCCCATGCATTTTCAGCACCTTGGCCGACTGAAAGCAGATCACTGTGGCTAAGGGGCGATTGGTCCTAAGCAGTTCAGGTTTGAATAGGCTGGAGAAGGTATTGCAACAATCCAGCCGGAAACCAGGAGATGTCTCCCCATGAAGTTGCCAGCGGTAGAGGATCCTTCAAGGTTCTGGGCCTGAACATACCATCCTGCTCCGATGTCTTCCCATGAAGTTGTCAGCGGTAGAGGATCCTCTTTGGAGAATTTGCGGGTCAATTCATTGCAGGCGATCGCCAAAGACCATGAAAAATCCCCAGCTTCGTGATTGTGACCCTGAGTGGGCTTAGCCAATCAGGATAAGAAGCCGGGGATCTACGGGAACACAGATTGTCACCAGGTGATTGCAGAAGGCGACGAATCTGGGTCAGTCATTCTTGCAATTTAGAGAGTGGAAACTCAGAGATTGACAGCAACCAGCCAACCCTATGCTGAGACAGCAGATTTGACTGCGATCGCGCAGGTCATGAAGCACTAGATACCAGAACCATCCAGGAACTCTTCAATCACCCTATCCCGTAGCAGACAAGCCCGTCCGGGAGCCGGCGTCCCGGTTGTAGATGGCTCAGAAGTAACAGGCCGGTCAACCATTGCGACTTGAGCAACAGGCAACCAATTGTTAGATTCCGATAAGTCAACCGGAACAGTCACCCTGGCTCGTATCGGCGGTTGGGTTTCCTGCAACTGTTGCAATTGCTGCTCTAACAGGTCAATGCGATCGACCAGAGCCCTGATCACCTGGGCTTCGGAATCCGGCAACCTGCCATGCTCTAGTGGATCAATCCGCTCACCAGACCGGAAGACAACCCGACCCGGAATTCCGACCACAGTACAGTCCGAAGGAACATCCCGTAGAACAACAGAGCCAGCACCAATCCGGACGCCGTTACCAATCATAATGTTGCCTAAGACCTTAGCCCCAGCGCCCACAACCACATTCTCTCCCAGGGTGGGGTGCCGCTTGCCGCTTTCCTTGCCGGTTCCACCCAGAGTGACGCCCTGATAGATCAGGGCATAATCGCCCACGATCGCGGTTTCACCAATCACCACCCCCATGCCGTGGTCAATAAAGACCCCTCGACCAATTTGAGCGCCGGGATGGATCTCAATTCCAGTCAAAAAGCGAGCCAGATGAGAAATCAGACGGGGAATAAAGGGCAGCCCCAAACTGTAGAGCCAATGGGCAAAACGATGAAAGAGCAGCGCCTGTAAACCGGGGTAACAAAATAAAACTTCTAACCAGTTGCGAGCAGCTGGGTCACGTTCAAAGATGATCTGAAAGTCAGCAATCAGGGTAGAGAGCACAGAAGTTGAGCCCCTCCGGCAAAATGATCACGTCTATCTTATCAGCAGTCAGCTACCCCCGTTGATGACCTGACCGGGTGATTGTATGGATACGTAGGGATATGAAAGATGAAATTCATATCTATAAGAGAATTTTGGTCAGTTCAGACCAGTCTTATGGCCGGATGTAAAGCGTGTAGTCTCGCCGCAAACCAGGAGATGTGGAGCCAACCCAGATCTCATAGGTGGCAGCCTTCCAGTCCGTATCAATAATGCTGGCATCCTTGTTGGTAGGGCTGGTGTCATCCCCACACCGGATGCTGCCATCACTGCCGCGCACCACCAGCGTTGTATCTGAACCGCCGCTGTCCAGTTTGAGCCGCAGGGTAGCCATGTCTTGCTGCAAAATTAAGATATGGTCAGGGGTGGGTGAGCCAAATCCCAGACATTGATTGTTGTGGCGATCGCGATTACTGACAATAGCCGGTAAGGAGGCACCCCCGCCAGTCGAGCCAGACAGTGCTCCACTCACTTTTCCAGCCCCCAACGTAAGGGCGCCAAAATTGGCTGTCTGCGCCAGGGTAGCCGGAGCAACCAATAACATCAGCAGAAACCCACTAATAAGAGATGACCAAGGTTTCTCTGGGTTACGAGATTGACCCTGAATTTGACGGCAAAGGTTATCCGACATAAATTGGCTTACCTGAGTACAATACCGACTGGCTTGGACACGCTTCCCTATCTTCACCCTTTCCCTGGCTGCGGACGCAATCCGCTTTAGGTTCTCCCCATCTTTACCATGACAACCTCATGGACAATGGGAGATCTGTGACAGGGAAACTTCACCTGCTTTCCGATGCATTGTCAACCATGCTTCAGATCTGGTGCGGTCATGAAACATGACGACTTCTAGAGCATAGGGTTCCTGAACCAGGACAATTTTGTAGAATGAAGCACAGCTTCCCAACCGTGGATCCAGTGATATGCAGCTTGCAATCTTGATCGCGCTGGTTTTGGTCAGCATGGGACTTATCGGGGCTTTGCTGTCTCCGCTTCATTGGATCGCGGCCATTCAACTTCCCATCTGGGTTGGTTTAATTGCGTTTGGCTTGGTATTCGCCTGGTTATTAGGGGAATGATCCAGAAATGGCCAAAGAAGACCTTTTTCGTGACCTGATCCAGAATCTACAGGTGGGGATCCTTGTGCTGGGCCCCCAAACGGACATCCTGCTGGCGAATCGAGCGGCCAGAGAACTGCTTGGCATGGAAGAAGGCCAACTGATTGGCAAAACCATTTTTGATCCCTATTGGCAGATTGTGCGGGAAGATGGCTCCCCCTTTCCTAACCAGTCGTTTCCAGTCGCTCAGGTACTTTCTACTCACAAACCCGTCCATAACGTGGTTATGGGAGTAGATCGCCCCCAATTGAACGATCGCATCTGGCTGCTGGTTAATGCCGATCCCCAACTGGATGCGCACGGAAATATTCAGCAAGTAACTTGCACCTTTAGCGATATCAGCGATCGCAAATCGATTGAAGAAGCTCTTAAACAAAGTGAAACCAACCATCGAGCCCTGCTCCATGCCATTCCCGACTTAATGGTCCGGGTCAATCGTCAGGGCATCTACCTGGACATCAAAGCGGCCAAAAACTTTAAGACCTTTCTGCCGTCAGAAGACTTGATTGGCAAACCGGAAGCCGAAATCCTGCCGCCTAAGCTGGCGGAATATCGCCAATATTATCGCCAAAAGGCGCTGGACACAGGTGCGGTGCAGTTTTTTGAATACCAATGGGTTCTGGATGGCAATGTGCGGGCCGAAGAAGTCCGCATGGTGGTTTGCGGCAAAGATGAAGTGCTTATGATCATTCGCGATGTTACCGATCGCAAACGGGTCGAGCAACGCCTGAACTTGCAATACACCATTACCCACGTCTTATCTGAAGCAGCCAGCCTGGAAACAGCCGCTCCTAAAATTCTCCAGACCATTTGCGAAGCCCTGCAATGGGACTTGGGGGAACTCTGGCTGGCAGACCCATCCATGCAAAGCCTACAGTGTCTGTCGAGTTGGAGCATTGCTGATCTGGATATTTCTGAATTCAGACAGATAGCCGACCAGCTTGAATTGACAACTGGTATTGGTTTACCAGGGCGGGTTTGGCGTTCCGGCGAACCGGATTGGATCGAAGACGTGACCCAAGATCCCAACTTTTTGGTTCGTCCCTCGGCGGCTAGGGAGGGCATCCGGGCTGCTTTCGGATTTCCCATCCGCACCGGCACCTCTGTCCTGGGTGTCATCACCCTATTCAGTCGGGACGTGCGCCAGTTGAATCCCAATTTAATGACCACCATGGGGGCAACGGGCCGCCAGATTGGACAATTTGTTGAGCGCAAACGGGCAGAAGCTGAACTGTTGCAACAGACTCACCAGGCTTACCTGTTGACTGCCATTACGCTGCGGATTCGGCAGTCCCTAAATCTGGATGAAATCCTCAGCACCACTGTTGCAGAGGTGCGCCAGTTTCTTCAGGCTGACCGGGTGATGATTTATCGCTTTGATCCGGAGTGGGCCGGCACCGTTGTCGTCGAATCGGTAGCGTCCCCCTATCCATCAGCCCTTGGAGTTGAAATTCAAGATACCTGTTTCCAGGAGGGACGCTGGCGCAAATATTATCAGGGCCGCACCTGTGTAATCGACAATATTGACCGAATTGAACTGGAACCCTGCTATCGCAACCTGCTTGCTCGGTTCGAAGTCCAGGCCAACCTAGTCGTACCGATTATTCAAGGCCGGGGAGCGATTGAGAAGCCCCAATTGTGGGGGTTGCTGATTGCTCACCAATGCTCAGGACCGCGCCATTGGCGATCGTTGGAAGTGGACCTGCTGATCCAGTTGGCCGACCAGGTCGGCATTGCCCTGGCCCAGGCTGATCTGCTGGCTCGGGCGACCCAACAACGGGAACAACTGGCCCAACAAAATCTGGCCCTGGAACAGGCACACCGCGAATCCGAGCGGGCTTCTCAGATGAAAAGCACCTTTCTGGCCACCATGAGTCACGAGATTCGTACCCCAATGAATGCGGTGCTGGGCATGACAGACCTGTTGCAGGAAACCAACCTGACCCCAGAACAGCGGGATTTTGTGGAAACCATTCAGACCAGTGGAGAAACGCTGCTGACCTTGATCAACCAGATTCTGGACTTTTCCAAACTGGAAGCGAATGAGATGGATCTGGAAGTGCTGGAGTTTGATCTTTCCCTCTGCATGGAGGAAGTAGTAGAACTGCTGGCAGCCTCAGCTCATAGCAAGGGGTTAGAACTCGTCACTTTGGTTTATCGGAACTTGCCAACCCATCTCCTGGGAGACGCCAACCGTCTTAAACAGATTCTGACCAATCTGATCGGCAATGCCATCAAATTTACGGATCAGGGGGAAGTGCTGGTTCAGGCCATGCTTCAATCCGAAACACCAACAACAGCCACGATCGCTTTTTCAGTAACCGACACGGGAATTGGAATTTCCCTGGATGCTCAGCGGAAACTCTTTACGCCCTTTACCCAGGTTGATGCCTCAACCACCCGCCGCTATGGGGGAACTGGCTTGGGGCTGGCCATCTCTCGCCAACTGGTTGAACTGATGGGGGGAGCCATTGGGGTTGAAAGCGTAGAAGGACAGGGTTCCCGTTTTTGGTTTACCCTCACCTTTGACAAGGCATTCACTGAAAGGCCCCAATTGGCGTGCTTGAATCCGCCTGACTTCAGCCAACTACATCTGCTGGTTGTGGATGATAATGCCACGAATCGGAAGATTCTCAATTACCAGCTCTCCGCTTGGGGCATTCAGGTTGACGAAGCCCACAATGCAGCAATGGCAATGGACCAGTTGCGATCGCAGGCTGCTAGGGGCACTCCCTACAACCTGGCCATCTTGGATATGCAGATGCCGGACATAGACGGTGAAATGTTGGGACGCCAAATCAAGGCAGACCCACTCTTGTCCAATACCCAACTGATTATGATGACATCGCTCAATCACCACAGTGAGGCGAGGCGACTGTTGGACCTGGGTTTCTCTGCCTATCTGGTTAAGCCGGTTAAGCCATCCCGCTTGTATGACTGTATTGTTAGCATTCTGGTTCAGTCCAGTTCGGCTCTTGCTGCTGCATCGGTTCAGAATCAGCCCGCCCTGCCAGCGTCGCCCCAACCGAACAGCGACCAACCCAATCCCCCTGCAGAATATTCCACCCTGAAAATTCTGCTAGTGGAAGATAACATCATCAATCAGAAAGTCACACTCAGACAATTAGAGACCCTGGGCTATCGGGCCGAGGTAGCAAACAATGGACAGGAAGCGCTGGACAGACTAGCTGGTGAACTCTATGACCTGATCCTGATGGATTGTCAGATGCCCATTCTGGATGGTTTCGCCGCTACTAGAGAAATTCGCCACCGCGAAGGAGACAGCCGCCACACCGTTATCATTGCCCTTACTGCCAATGCCCTCAAAGAAGACCGCCAGCTCTGCTTACAGGCAGGAATGGATGACTATTTGAGTAAACCCATTCTGAAACACCAACTGGCCGATCGCCTGGAGCATTGGGGCGGAGTCATATCAGCCATGGCGACAGAATTTGCCGGTTCCCTTGGCATGGACTCAACCAGTGCCGCCAGGATGCCCCTTGCCTCCTGGATGACCGATTCCAGAATTGACTGGAATCATCTATACCAAATTTCCGATCAGTGTGAGGAGTTTGCCCTGGAATTACTGACCAGTTTTGTTCAGGATGCGGAAACCCATTTATCGGCCCTGGAACGGGCCATCATTTACCAGGACTTTACCATGCTGATCCATGAAGCGCATCATATCAAAGGGGCCAGTGCCAATGTCGGGTTAAACACCATGCGGGCGATCGCTGATCGCTTAGAGCAGCGCACCCGTCAGCATTCCCTCCAAGGCGCCGAACTCCTGCTCAGGGAGCTACACGAAAATCTAACCTGGGTTCAGACTTTTCTGGCCGAAAAAATAAAAGTCAAATCGGAATAGACAAGGCGTGAATCAAGGAGTCTGAGAATAGTGCTTTATAATAAGCAAGCAATTGCGATTGCGCTCTGCCCGTGTATAACTCAGAGAATCTGCGATCCGCTGCATCAATCTCAGCCCCCGCCCCCCTTCAGCATAACAGTCCTGTTCTTGAGGCAAATCGTTCAGCCGTTTATCCAGATCGAAAGGGTCTCCGTAGTCCCAAATCCGCATTTCCAATTGCTCAGGATAAATCAGCACTTCCAGATCAATTGCACAGTCGATCGGCTGGTTCCGGTGGGCATGGCGAACTGCGTTGGTAAACCCCTCCACCAGGGCAAGCTGACATTGCAGCCAGGTCTGATAGGAAAGCGGAGGACCGTTAAACTGGTCAAACCAGGCCAGGACCTGACTGAGAGCATTCAGATCAGTATTGACTTGAAGGGCAGCTCTCTGAATTGGTTGCAATGATTGACAGTCCTTAATCTACAATCTGGCTACCAGTATATTCGCTGGCCTGAACAACCGTCTCTCCTCGTTTCAACATTTCATCGGTATTATTCTTCCACTTTGGCTTTTGTCTCGCTGTTTCTATGCCCAGAATTCTGATCATTGACGACGACCCGATTATTCAACTGCTGCTGAAACGTTCAATGGCAGGGCAGGGCTATGAACTGGCGATCGCAAGGGATGGTCAAGAGGGGTTAGAGATGGCCCGCTCATTTCGCCCTAATCTGATTATTTGTGATTGGATGATGCCCCGAATCGATGGCTTGGAAGTCTGTCGTCAGATTAAGTCCGATCCAACCCTAGCCACAGCCTTCTTCATCCTGTTAACGGCCCGGGGAGCTCTGGAAGATCGCATTATTGGGCTGGATACCGGAGCAGATGAATTTCTATCCAAACCGATTGAAATTAATGAACTAAAAGCCAGAGTTCGGGCTGGCCTGCGCCTGCAACAAGTCAATCAGGATCTACAGGCGCAGAAGCAAATGCTGGAGTCGGAGTTTGCTGAAGCCGCTGAATATGTTCGATCCCTGTTGCCACCCCGTATGGAAGATGGCGTGCGCATCGACTCCCGGTTCATTCCTTCTCGCCAGTTGGGAGGAGACTGTTTTGATTACTTTTGGCTTGATCCAGACTATCTAGCTATTTATTTATTGGATGTTTCTGGTCACGGATTAGGGTCAGCCTTGCCATCCATTTCAGTGCTCAATCTCCTGCGATCGCAATCAATGGATGGGGTCAATTTCTATCAACCCAGTCATGTTTTGCGGGCATTAAATGAAACGTTCCAGATGGATAACCATCACGACAAATATTTCACCATCTGGTATGGCGTTTACAATCGCAACAAGCGCCTTTTAGTGTATTCCAGCGCTGGCCATCCCCCTGCCATTCTGCTCACATGCACACCAGAACAGATGGTTCAGGTTGAGCAGTTAAAAACAATTAGCTTGCCAGTTGGGATGATGCCAGACACTCGTTACGTCGATCGCCGTTGCGAAATTAAAGAGTCTAGTGTTCTTTATGTTTTCAGTGATGGGGTTTATGAAATCCGCTTGGATGATGGGAATGTGTGGGGCCTAGATGCTTTTATCAATCTGCTGGTTCAAGAACGAACGGTTATTCAACAGCAGGGGTTGGATTACATTCTGAAGCAGGTCAGTCAGATTAATCCCAAAGACGTATTGGAAGATGATTTATCCCTCTTACGCATCGACTTCGACAACAGCAAAGTCAACCGCTTTTTCAGCCATTCTATTGACTCAGAGAAAACCCAAACTTTTTAGCAACTGATACCAATTCTCTTTAATGATGAGCATTATCTGACCCCTCCCAACCTCCCCTTGGTTCTAGCGTTAGCGGCGCGTAGCGCGGGAGGTGCCGCAGGCGGTGGGGTAAATTCTATGCAGCATCAGATTAAATCGGTATGACACTGGAAACTGCACAATTCCAGTGGTCAATGTTTAAATGTTGGGGGTTAGGTCTCAGAGAGAATATAGCCGTTTGAGGCCGATGCTGGCTCCTGCATCAAGGCTGAAGCGGGTGACAGGACTGTTCTCAGGCAGGCAATCGGCTGCTTCAATCAAGTTTCAGCAGCCAACAACTAGCCATAGCGTCGCTTCAGATTAATTCCGTGAACTAATCCTTACATATAGTTGACAGTCATTGAAGCATTTGGTACTTAATAGGTCTGACAACGGAAAATCACGTGTTGCTGGAAAGCAGGATGAATTAAAACGACGTTTCAAGCATCTTGTATCCCTGGGAGCAACAATGCCAAAAATCACGAGGAGAACATTAATGATTACGACTAGATCTTTTGCCTGGCTGGGCGCCCTGGGAATGACCGTTGCCTCAGGGTTGCTGACAGCCGCTCTCCCCGTTGTTGCCCAGGGTGCTGTTGCGGCAGGTTCCTGTGTAGCGCTGCAGGTAGTAGATGGCGGTGGTTCTACCCTGGTTCAGAAGCAAATTAAGAAAGGAGCATTTGGACCTGGCAACTTGAATACGGACTTTGCGGTTCCGACGGGAATCCGGTTTGACTACTATGTGCTGGAGTTCTTGCCAGAAAACAACGAGCACTACGATGGCTCGGTGACAATGAAAAATCCCGATGGCAGTTCATCAACTATCTATAGCGGCGGCGGCAACTTAACCCGTGGCAAGACCTATTACAGACCGTTCCGTCCTGCGACCCTCATCCAACCCTATCAGCTCAACCTGTGGGTTGGCAGTGGCGAAAATAATGCCTACCAGGCAAGAATGTGGGCCTGCCGGGACAAAAAGTAGGCTTCCTACTCTAGTAAACCGGGATTAAGTGGTGATCGATTGCTTCGCCTGCAAGGGAATGCCTCACATCTGGTGGGAGGACTAGCGCTCAGGGGCTGACTCTCCCACCTCCTTCCTGTTTCTCTGAAACCTGAAGTTTGCTCCCCGTTCCCATCCTCCCAAACTGAAAAGATCAAGGAGAACTTAGAAATCACCCCCAAGACTCTTCATAAAACATCTGCTGGGATCTGATATCAGAATCAGCAGATTTGACGAGAGAATCAAATGCGTCGCCTACGACAGCATGGAAGCACTGGTTGTCTCCTGGGCATAAAGGTCACGGCCAACCGCCGTTGCCAAATCGGGTCGGCCCGCTTCAATCAAGGCGCGATCGCGAATTCGGCACGAGTCGCAACGGCCACAGGGTTCACTGCCGCCCTGATAGCAAGACCAGGTCAGCCCAATGGGAATTCCCAACCGCAAGGCCCGCCGCACAATGTCCACCTTGCTGTCCAGCACCAGGGGGGCAACCAGCTTGGGTGCGTTTCCTTCCAGACCAGCCTTGGAGGAAAGCGTGGCCAGATGTTGATAGGCTGCTAGATACTCCGGTCGGCAATCGGGATAGCCAGAATAGTCCACCGCGTTAATGCCCAAATAAATGGCGGTGGCACCCTTGGCTTCCGCCAGAGAAAGGGCGATCGCCAGAAACACCGTGTTCCGACCCGGCACATAGGTTATCGGGATGATGTCGGGATGCACCCCATCCGTCGGCACAGCCATTGTCTGATCGGTGAGGGCAGAACCGCCCCACTGGCCCAGGTTCACATCCACCAAGAAATGCTCCTGAATCCCCAACTGCTCAGCGATCTGTTTGGCTGCCAGCAATTCCCGGTCATGGCGCTGACCGTAGTGGATTGACAATGCGATCACCTCAAACCCATCGGCGATCGCCTGGGCCGCAGAAGTTGCTGAATCCAGGCCACCGGACAATAACACAACCGCTTTAGAGGCACTCATGCTTCACCTGTTATTGGATATTCAGAAATTTGTGGGTTTGCAAACTGACGCGCCACTCCGGATGGCTGAGAACATACTCAAAGATCACTGCAAAACTGTCAGTCGATCCCCATTCCGGCTGCAGATACTTCAAGGTATGGGGCGGCACCTTGGCTGCATGGAATTCAGCCCACTCCAAATCAGCGGGGTCCGCCACAATCACCTTGAGTTCGCTGACCTGGGGATAAATGCTGGCGTGGGGCGGCTTGGTCTGCTTGGGCGAAAAGGTGACCCAATCAAAGCTGCCACTAAAGGGATGGGCTCCAGACGTTTCCAGGTGCACGCGCAATCCCGCTGCCTGCAGCCCCGTACTCAAGCCAGTCAGATCATGCATCAGGGGTTCACCGCCGGTAATGACCACGATCGCGGGATGAACCGCCTGTGCTGCGGCAATCAGATCCGCAACCGGGCGTTGGGGATGACGACGCACATTCCAGGAGTGTTTGGTGTCGCACCAGGGACAGGCAACATCACAGCCCGCCAAGCGGATAAAAAATGCATTGGCGCCGCTCCAGGCGCCTTCACCCTGGACGGAGTGAAATGTTTCGACTACCGGCAGCCTGGCTGCCTCAACTGGCTCCAGACTCGATGCAGGTGTAGTAGAAATCAGGCTGATCATGACACTGCCTCAGTCATCCTCGTACTCAACCCAGGAATTGGGGGTCTCTGATACCGCCACCTTAAGCTTGACCCCATCTGGAACTCTTTTCTTAGTCTTTTCATAAATGTACTGGGCGATCATCTCAGCCGTGGTGTCATAGCCTTCCGGCATCACTTCATTGAGTACAGAATGATCCAGTCCACCCTTCAGCATGTCCTGCTTGGCCCAACGCAGCGTCCGAAAATCAGCCACCATCACCGGATGGGGACAAAACTCTGACTGATACAACTGATGGGCGATCGCCTCAATCCGGACTGTGTAGGTGTGCCCATGCAGCCGCCCACAGGGGCCATCATAGTCCCGAATCGAGTGGGCTGCATTAAAGCTAAATTCAGTGGTTACTTTCCAGGTCGGCATGCCGCAATTCCTAACGGAGTTTTCTCAGTTTAGTGGTGGCAACAACAGGATACCTTTAGTGGATGTCTGAGAGGTTCCTGATGCTGGATCAGAACTATCCAGATCCCCCTAAACCCCCTTCAAAAGGGGAACTGTGGGGCCTGTTTCCCCCCTTTTCTCTAGCATCAGGACATCGCTGATTCCAGGAATGAAAAGGATGCTAGATGCTTGAAACTTCGTTTCAATTCATCCTGCTTTTCAGCAACGCCAGCGTCAGCGGCGCGTAGCGCGGGAGCTAGGGCGGATCCTGAATTAGCTAAGATCACAGACTATACCTTTTCACCCCCCCTCTTGGCAGCCCATCCATTTATCCCCTAACTATTAGGGTAAGCCGCCTGAGAAAAATCAGGCATGCTGTTCTGGAACAATCACGCCAACCGCGATCGCGACCACCGGCCAGGACCAGGGGAGCGCTAGGGAATCGGGACGGAATTGAGCAACCGTTCCACCACCACTTGGGCCCGCCGGCCACCCGTGGCAATCATCCGATGGGCCAGCACATGGGGAGCCAAACGCTTCACATCATCTGGCAGAGCGTAGTCCCGTCCGGCTAAAAAGGCAAACGCCTGGGTCGCCCGGAACAGCGCCACCGTTCCCCTGGGACTGACCCCCAAGGTCACCTCTTCATCCTCACGGGTTGCCCGCACCAAGGTAGTAATGTATTGCTGCAGCGATGCTTCCACCGTGACCTGACTGCAGAGTTGCTGTAAAGCTTGCACCTCCTCCAGGGCAATGCAGGGCTGCAATTCCTTGTAGTTCATGCCATCCTGCAACTGATGCAGCATTTGCAACTCTTCTGCCTCAGTCGGATAACCCAAAGACAGAGACAACATAAATCGATCCATTTGGGCTTCCGGCAAAGGGAAGGTTCCCTGATGCTCCACCGGATTCTGGGTGGCAATAACAAAAAAGGGGGTCGGCACCGGCCGGGAAAGGCCATCCACCGTCACCTGTTGCTCTTCCATCACTTCCAACAAGGCAGACTGGGTTCGGGGCGTGGCCCGGTTCACCTCATCCGCCAGCAAAATATTGGCAAACACCGGACCTGGCATGAATTCGAAGATGCCGGTGCTGGGATTCCAGATGTTAGTCCCAGTAATGTCCGTGGGCATGAGATCAGGCGTGCATTGAATCCGTTGGAACTTGCCAGCGATCGAACGAGCCAATGATTTAGCCAGTAACGTCTTGCCCACACCGGGAACATCTTCCAGCAGCATGTGCCCACCGGAAATAAGGGCTACCATTACCAGACGAATGGCATCCTGCTTGCCAACAATTACATGACCCAGGTTGTCAATCAGAGTTTGAATCCGGTCTCGCATACAAATTGCCAATTTTCTACAGGTTGCCAAATAAAGAAGAAAGCTGGGAACACCTGACACAGTATGCCCTGATTCCAGATCGTAGCCTGCAATTAGGCCAGCCCCGGCCCCTCACCCAGAAGCACCGACTGGTGGGGCTGCTCCCGCTGACCATGCTCCAGGCCGGAAAACCTGCTAAGCAAGAGGATCCCTGTTAGCCAATGCAGCCCCCTTAACTATTCCATTAAAAAGTCAGTCAGTATAAATGCGGTGTGATTTTCCTCCGGTTGCACGCCTGTTTGACAGTTGCCTTTGGCTGCCCCTCCTCTGTCTTAACCTACTTCCAGGCAATGTTGCCGATCCAGAACTGACCTTCAACCTCATGATGGGGGGCGACAAATCCGCGAATTCCCCGTGTTAGTTTTGCCTCCAAAGGGCTAGATTGCCATTAGAAAGGCTATGTATCCCCTTTTTTTGAGCCATGCACTCCGCCTCGATCGGTTACGCCAATGCCGCCAGCACGCTGGCATCCCTCACACAACAGCGGGTGACAGGGGAATTGACGCTTACCAGTGGTTCTCAGCGATGGAAGCTCTATTTCTTTCATGGCCGATTGCTCTTCTCCACCGGCAATATTCACCGGGTTCGCCGCTGGAACCGGGCAGTTAAGCTGCACTGTCCCCAACTGCCGCCAACGCAGGTGCTGCCAGGAGAACCCTGGGAATATCAAATCCTCAGCCACAGCGTTAGTCAAAATCACCTCAGTGTCAAACAGGCCCAGGCCATTATCCGCACCTGCCTGGAAGAGGTGCTATTCGCCTGGTTAAGTAATCCCACCCTGACCAGTCGCTGGCACCCCATTCAACGGTTTAGCTTAAGCGACAACTCAGCCCTGAGCTTGTTGCTGTCTGCGCCGCAGGTAGAAAAGGTCTTACAGCAGGCTCTCGACCTCTGGAAACAATGGAAAGCTTTGGAATTAGTGGCTGTCAGTCCCTACCAATCTCCCCTATTACGGCCAAGTAACAAAGCGACTCCCCATGATCTCCATCCTTTGCCCGACAATCTCACTCCACTGCTGACCGGACGCTACACCCTGTGGGACATTGCAGCCTACGTCCACCGTCCGGTTCCGACGCTGACCCGTTTCCTGTTGCCCTGGGTGCAACAAGGACTGGTGTCTCTAGAGGAAGTCCCCGATCTGCCGTTGCCGCAAAAGAAAGAAGAAGCCGCAGTCACGGAAGAACTTACCACTTACAAACCATTAATTGCCTGCATTGATGACAGCCCAACCGTGGGCAAAGTCTTAGCATCCATTCTGGAACCCGCCGGTTACCGGGTTTTGACCATTCGTGAGGCGCTGGCTGGCATTGCCACTCTGATTAAACATAAACCGGATCTAATTCTGATGGACCTGATCATGCCGGATACCAGTGGCTATAACCTGTGCCAGTTCCTGCGCAAGACTCCCGCTTTTTCCCAGACTCCCATTATCATCCTGACCAGCCAGGATGGGTTATTGGATCGCACACGGGCCAAGATGGTTGGAGCGTCTGACTTTTTAAGCAAGCCAACGAATCCCCAGGTGATGCTCAGTGTGATCCAGAACCACTTGAGTGCAATCCTGGAGCGGCACTCCACCAATGAGGTGCAAACTGCGATCGCCAATTAAGCAGCTTGCAAACAAACAATGTCCCGCTGTCATTTCCGCCCAGGCGGACCTCTATCGCTGACCAGCGACTGCGATACTAGTTCGGCTGAGTCGGCAGAGGGGGTATCTTCTCTAAAGCAATCAGTGCTTCCGCCACTTTCTTAACGATGGGGGCGGCCACGGTTGAACCAAAAGCATCGTCTCCCTTCGGCTCATCCACCACTGCTAACACCACATAGCGGGGATCCTGAACCGGCAGGATAGCTACAAAGCTGGTAATACGGGCATTGCTGTAGCCGCCAAATTCGGAAGCTTTCTGGGCTGTGCCAGTCTTGCCGGCAATCCGATAGCCAGGAATTTGGGCAACCTTAGCAGTTCCCCCTTGTACCACCGCTTCCATCATCGGCAGAACGGTCTGAGTGGTTTTGGCCGAAAACACCTGACGGGGAGTGGGTAGCCGAGGCTGCCAGTACAGTTGCCCTTTGCTATCAAACAGGCCTTTGACCACGTGGGGAGTCACCAGTTTTCCCCCATTGGCTAATGAGCCGTGGAGTTGCAGGAGCTGAATCGGAGTCAAGGAGAAGCCCTGTCCGAAGGCGGTGGTTGCCGGTTCAATGCGGGATTCCGTAAAGATTTTCCGGTCTTTGAACTGGCCCGCTGCTTCCGATGGCAGATCGACTCCGACCCGTTCTCCCAAACCCAGTCGCTTTAACCAGGTGTAGTAGACACTAGGCTTCATGGTCTCAATGATATGAACCATGCCCACGTTACTGGAATATTTGATGATGTCGGTCACGGTAACGCTGCCACGACCACCTGCGGAGTTGTAGTCGTTGTTCTGAATCGGCCACTCGCCAATCTGAATCCGACCTTCATCATAGAAGACATCCGTTGGCTTAATGGCCCCCGTCTCCAGGGCGATCGCCACATTGATGGGTTTAAAGGTTGAACCTGGTTCGTACAGATCGGACAGAGCCCAGGTTTTAAACCGTTCCAACGGATATTTGGAATACTGATTCGGATCATAGGTGGGTTCTGAAACCAGCGTCAGCAGCGATCCATCCCGGGCATCCATCACCAGAACCGTACCCCGCTTAGCCGCGTAGGCTTTGACTTGCTCTTTGAGGGCTGCCTGGGCAACTTGCTGTAACCGCAGGTCAATGGTCAAGCGAAGCTGTAGATCATCCAGATTCAAGAAACCTGGCGGCACCTGATCGGGCATCAAGGATCCATCTCCCATACGATTCAGCCGAATCGATTGACTGGAACGCTCTAGTACCTTCTGCTGACTCATTTCAATGCCAGCCTGCCCCTGATTGTCCGTATTAACGTAACCCACCACATCGGCCGCCAGATACTGATGGGGATAGAGTCGTTCCTGATGGGGGATCAGCTCCAGTCCATCGATTTGTAAGTCCTCAATGTGATCGGCTGTGTTTTCAGACAGGGT
>Ga0272446_1004342_pt1 | contig 16853 bp, 13 predicted proteins | sample YNPCB0061_FD_194587 | JGI IMG/M metagenome (GOLD analysis project Ga0272446, IMG submission 194587) | Hot spring microbial mat communities from Yellowstone National Park, WY, United States - YNP-CB-006-1 | ecosystem: Environmental > Aquatic > Thermal springs > Hot (42-90C) > Sediment | place... | reverse complement strand
TAATAATCTCCAATATCACTAACCACGATCGGTCTTTTTGATTGGTTAATTGTCTGAATGATAGAAGCATTATTGTAACTTAAGTCCTTATTCCACCATGTCTTAGCTTGAGAACTAACCACGATCGATGAAAGACTAGCAACAAAAATGAAAGATAACATTATTATACCGATCGTTTTTTTGATAGAAAATATGCGAATAATTCCATAGGCAACAATGATCTGTATAAATGGAAAACAAGAAATAAGATAACGAGTAACAGCCGATCGTTTGCCCCCTAAAATCAAGTCTGCTGATACAAGTATCAAAAAAGGAATAAGCCCTGAAGTCAACAAAATGCCAGAAGTAGCTTTATGATTATCTTTTAATAGAAGAAAGACAGACCAAAAAATCAAAATTAAAAAAGGTAGACGCATGACATAAGTAAGAACATTGTTGAATCCGACATCTAAATCAAAAAATAAAGATGTAAAACTTAAAGTCCAAAGTTTAACCAGATAATCAAAGCCAACATCGATCGTTGCCCAGTTTGTCGTAGCCAGAGCGCGCCGCACATTAGTCATTAGCACTATTATCCAGGGCAAGTAAAGAAATAATCCTAAAACACCAAATAAAATAAAAGAAAATAGAGAATCTCTTCTATACAAAACAATAAAACAACCGAGAGCGAATAAACTAAGGGCAAAGAAAGGATGAATATAAAGTGAACAAGCGATAGAAATACTAAAATAAAACCATCTGCTTAATTTATTATCTTTTAATGCCCTAACTAAAAAATAAGCGCTGCAAATTACACTCAAAGTTAATGCTGAATATTGACGCGCAGTCTGAGCAAATAGAATATCTACCGGTGAAAGAGCTAACAATGCTGTTGACATCAATGCTAAAAAATCAATATCTATTCTCAGGTTAGATATGTTCTCATCAATCTTAAATATTTCATTTACAAATAGATAAATTAAAGGTAAAGAAATCAGGCTAATTAAAACAGCTAAGGACCGATTTGCTAAAATTGAGCTACCAAATAATGACATCCAATATCTATTCACTATAAAGTAGAGTGGCGGATGTTGGGGGTCTTCAGTTTTTAAAGATTGTATGGTATCAAAGATGGAGCTTTCGGGCTTAATTGATAGATATTTCTTTAAGTCATTAGTTGATTTTATCTCTCCATTAAATAATTCCCAATCAATCTCTGCCCTGTCATATCCCCCCGATCGGAAGATCGTATAAACTTCATCATGCCAATATATTTTCCGATCGAGGTTGTAAAACCTAAAAAATATACCTAATAAAATTCCCAGAATTAAAATAATCTTGATTATTTTAACCATGGCTTGGCAAAGTTACGATAAAATTTGTGCCCATACCTACCTTACTTTCTACTTTAATTTTACCCCTATGTTGCTCAACAATTGCCCTTGCAATCGCTAATCCTAATCCAGAACCATCGCTTTCTTGGTCTCGATAATACCGATCGAAAATATGGGTAGTATCTGCCATCCCTCTGCCTGTATCTTTGACCGCAATTTGTATGTTGTTACCGATAGTTGTAAGCGAAATTTCTACCATGCCTGACTGGGGTGTAAATTTAATTCCGTTAGCAATTAAGTTAGTAAATAAACAAAATAACTGTTCAGGATAACCCTTTATTTCTATCTTTTGGTCTGTCCCTTTTATCTGTAAATCGATCGATTTTGTCATAGCAATTAACTGTTGTTCTTCTAATACATCTTCTATAATCTCAGTTAAATTACAAACCTTGGGCTTTTCTGTGATGTTATTCCGATCGGTGCGGGCTAAAAATAACAAATCTTCTAATAGTTTGCCCATCCTCTGAGTAAGTCTTTCTATTACTTCTAAATAGGGCTTTGGTTCTGACTGTAAGAGTGCCACTTGGGTATTAGTTTGAATTACGGCTAAGGGATTCCTTAATTCATGGGAAACATCGGCGGTAAATTGCTTCAATTGTTGATAAGAATTTTGAATCGGTTCCATCGCTAAGCCCGACAACCACCAGCCTGCAATCCCGACAATTAACACAATTGTTACTACACCCAATAGTAATTCTAAGGACAATTCTTTAACTGGTTGAGTGACTTCAAACCAGGGATGACTAATTCTTAAATAACCTAACAATTCATCGTTAATTAAAATTGGTTTAGTTAATTGCCGTAGGGGTTCGGTCATGGGTGGGCTGATAGTAATAAACCGATCGGTTGTGTCTAAAGGAACTTGTGGCGCATGACTAAAGGTACTCCATTTTAATACTCGATTTTTATCAAACCATTCTAAATCTATGTGGTCTTCTTCCAAATTTGACGAAAGAGGAAAAAGTATCTCTCCTTTATTAGAGTTATGCACAATCGATCGTTCTACTATTTCTGCTACATGACTGATGGTGTCATCTACCCGATCGATCAAAGTATTTCTAACATAGGTAAAAAAAAGGAGAGCAAATACAAGTAAAAGCACTCCTGTTACCAATACATACCAAAATGTCAAACGCAGACGAATCTCTTGAAACATCTACTTATCTTCTATTTCTCGCCATGCAACCTGTGTTTCCATCGTTACTTTGTCGCTGATAATTGCTTTGATGCCCTCGATCGCTGCGGGGATAGAGTTTGGATCAAGAAAGATGACCTTACTGCTGCTACTAGAACCGATCGTTGCCCCCATCTGCATATAATTCAAAGCAAGAATATACTCCAAAGCCGACTCTGCGGATATAGTGTTGTGGCTTGCTTCCATTAGGATTTTGATCGCCTCTGCCGTACCTAAAGACTGCAAGACGCGCTCTTGTCTTTCAGCTTCTGCCTTCAAAATGCGCGCCTGTTGTTGTCCTTCCGCTGCTAAGATGACAGCTTTTTTGGAAGCCTCTGCATCCAACAATTGAGCATCTGCCTTACCCCTAGCGACGTTGATCGCTGATTCCCGCTCCCCTTCCGAGGTGAGAATCGCTGCCCGCTTGCGCCGTTCTGCGGTCATCTGCAATTCCATCGAATCCTGCACCGCTTTGGCAGGCAGAATGTCCCTCAATTCCACACGGGTAATCTTCACGCCCCAAGGGTCGGTCGCTTCATCTAAATCCCTTAACAAAACTTCATTGACTTTGGCACGGGCAGTAAAAGTTTGGTCTAACTCTAAATTACCGATTTCATTCCGAATTTGAGTACGCACTAAATTGGTCATTGCATCAACTAAATTCTCCACCTTGTAGTGTGCCTTGACCATGTCGACAATGCGCCAATAAACTACTGCATCTGCAGTTAATTTAACGTTGTCTTTGGTAATACATTCTTGGGGGGGAATATCTAATACTTGTTCCTTTACTGACCTACGACAAACGATCGAGTCAACTACCGGCGTAATAAAATTTAGACCAGGACTTAACTTCCGTTTATATTTACCGAAACCAGCTACTAGAGCTTCTTCTCCCTGTTGAATTACTTTAATAGAGTTAAAGCCTGTAATTACGGCAATAATAGCAACAATAATAGCTGGATTCATTTTTCTTCCTCCTTATTTTGTAGTTTGTGAAAGTCAATCAAATCAACATATTTTTCTGGCAAAATGATAAGAGTTGTACCCTTTTTATCGATAATTTGGACTCGGACATTCTCCCCGATCGATAGGGTAGGATCATCACAAATTGCCCGCCAAGAAACCCCGTCACACTTTACTCTACCTGTTTGACCAGGCAGAATTTCTGTAGTTGTTATACCGATCGATGTTTCCTTCAAAACCGAAGAATGTTTAGGCAACCAACGCCTAGAATACCAAACAAACCCAGAAGAAAATATTAACCAGATGATAACCTGTCCGCTTAGGGGTATAGGGAAAAAGTATATAAATAAGGCAGTTAAAAGACTCCCTACTCCCAATGCCCCTGCAATGAATAGGGTAGGGATTGGTATCAGATACTCTACTCCAAAAAGAAACGCACTCAACAGTAGCCAGAGTTGGACGAGACTCAAAGTGTTTCTCATCGGTAGAACCATATCTATTATTTTATATTTTAGAGCAATGGCGGGGAATAATCCAGGTTTTATGAACTTTCTTAACAAATAATCAAGAAAACGATCGGGGAAGTTCAAACTAATTTTAGAATAACCCCAAGTCATTTAGTAATTATCTATAAATTATGACAGTTGATTTTGTTGGACCCTACAATGGTGACCCCCAATTGGGGCATCTTTCCACCCCTATTAGTGACTCTCCCCTGGTGAGGGCTTATATTGGGAACCTTCCCGCCTATCGTCCGGGGCTTTCTCCCCTGTTGCGGGGCTTGGAAATTGGCATGGCACATGGCTATTTCTTAGTTGGTCCTGAGGTGGTTTTTGGTCCTTTGCGGGACTATGCCCCTGCGGCAAACTTGGGTGGTTTGGTTACAGCCATTGCGATCGTGCTTTTGGGCACTATTTCTTTGGCTGCCTATGGCATCGTATCTTTCCAGAACGGTAGAAGAGATGAAAATGCCACCCTTAAATCTTCGGAAGACTGGAGTCAGTTTGCTGGCGGCTTCTTCTTGGGTGGATCGGGTAGCGCCTTTGTTGCCTATTTCTTACTAGAGAATTTCTCTGGTATTGATGCAATTTTCCGTGGCTTAGTTAACTAAGTTATTTTTTGTCCTTTATTCTTTTAACTACTATGACTGGAACCTACGCTGCTTCTTACTTGCCTTGGATTCTTTTACCGGTTATTACTTGGTTGCTCCCTGTAGTAACCATGGCGGTAATGTTCTTCTACATTGAACAAGAGGCATAGTCTACCTTGGGGAGCTGGTCTCCCCTTAACGAAAAAAGAAGTCTCCTTTGATTCTGTTATCTTTGAACTCAAACACCGATCGTTTTTATCTTTACTTCATCTTTCGTTTAAGTTCCTGTAATTCTTCATCTAACTCCCAGCGCCGAAACTGTTGTTCGAGGGGGTCCTCTTCATCCCGATCGGGGGTTTTCAGGTTTTGCCAATCAAACCGATCGGTTTTAGGTGTTGTTTGTCTTGGTTGTTCTACCGCTTGAATTTTTTGTTTTACTTCTTGACGGCGGGTTTTGATCTGTTTGAGGAGGTCTTGGGCTTGGAGGGTACGTTGTTTAACTAATTCCATCTGTGCCCATACCTGATTTCCTTCTTTTAGTAAGGATGCCTCCCGCTCTTGGGCAGCTTGGGCGAGGTCTTCTCGGTTCGCTTCTTTAGCTTTTTGGGCGCGCCGATGCCATAGGCTTACGTCTTCTGCTAAAGCTAATATCTTTTGCTGAAATAGTCCTTCCTGCTTTTCACAACTAACGATAAGTTTAGTAACTTCTATCTCTTGTTGTTCTAGTTTTTCGTCTAAGATATGCAATTCAATCCAGGGATTCTGTTTGATCAAATCCTCTAGCCTTAGTTCTAAAAAACGCTTAACGTCTTCAATTAGTCCCATAATTCCACCCAAAAAGGGCTACCTTTATGAGATAACCCTATCATCTTTTTAGTTTGAACTAGCCAGAAATTTTTCTAGCTCTGTGAGGGCATCGGCATCTACTTTGGTCTGCATGGGGCAGAACTTGGGACCACACATGGAGCAGAACTCCGCCGTTTTGTAGATGTCTTGGGGCAGGGTTTCATCGTGGTATTCCCTAGCCCGATCGGGGTCGAGGGATAGCTCAAATTGACGATTCCAGTCGAAGTTATAGCGGGCATGGGAGAGGGCATCATCTCGGTCTCTGGCTCCAGGACGCTTCCGGGCGACATCGGCAGCATGGGCAGCAATTTTATAGGCGATCAAGCCGTTCCGCACGTCTTCGGCATTGGGCAAGCCCAGGTGTTCTTTGGGGGTAACGTAGCAGAGCATAGCCGTACCATACCAACCCGCCATCGCAGCCCCGATCGCTGATGTAATGTGATCATAGCCGGGCGCAATATCCGTTACCAAAGGACCCAAGACATAAAAGGGAGCTTCTGAGCATTCCTCCATCTGCTTTTTCACATTAAATTCAATCTGATCCATCGGTACATGACCGGGACCTTCTACCATGACCTGTACATCCTGTTCCCATGCCCGCCTGGTCAGTTGCCCCAGAGTTTTGAGTTCAGCTAGTTGGGCAGCATCGCTGGCATCATGTAGACAACCAGGACGCAGGGAATCTCCCAAACTGAAGGACACATCATATTTTTTGAAAATCTGGATGATGTCGTCGAAGTGAGTGTAGAGGGGGTTTTGTTTGTGGTGATGCAACATCCAGCGGGCAAGAATGCCGCCCCCCCTAGATACAATACCGGTGATGCGATTTCGCACTAGGGGCAGATGTTCAATCAAAATACCGGCATGGATGGTCTGATAGTCTACCCCTTGTTGGGCGTGTTTTTCAATGACGGTTAAAAAGTCCTCTGGGGTCAGTTTTTCGATCATGCCGTGGACACTTTCTAACGCCTGGTAGACGGGCACAGTACCGATCGGGACCGGGGAATTTTGAATGATGGCAGTACGAATTTGATCGAGATCGCCGCCCCCTGTGGAAAGGTCCATCACCGTATCAGCGCCATATTTGACTGCCAGACGGAGCTTTTCTAGTTCCTCTTCCAAGCCAGAAGAGTTGGGAGAGGCACCGATGTTGGCGTTTACTTTGCAGCTAAAGTTGACCCCGATCGCCATCGGCTCCAAGTTAATGTGGTTCTTGTTGGCGGGAATGATCGCCCTTCCCCTAGCTACTTCCGATCGGACAAATTCCGCCTCTAGGCGCTCCCGTTGGGCAACATAGCGCATTTCTGGGGTAATAATTCCCTGGCGGGCACAATACATCTGGGTACCCTGAAAATCCCCTCGCCGTGGCAAAGTGGAGGGGCGGTCTAAAGCAATCGTCATAATAACTTCCCTATATTTTGCTTTCCTACGCCGGTGTGAGCCGGTTCAGGTTCTGAGGATATGATCTCAGCCTGGGAAAATCCCAGACACTCCTAGCGTTTGCTTATATTAACATTCTGTAAGCTATTTTTGTTCAATTTATCTCAGGCAGATATATTTTATTGATAAACTCTGATGGTTTTCTTAGATTTCATCCTATCAAATGAAAGATAAAAGTAAAATAAAGGAATGAAAAAAATTATTAGACATCCTCTGGCTGTTTTCTTTTGCAAATAAACAAAGTGATTTAATCTTGCCCAATTAAAATGAAAAAGCTCTAATTAGCAAGAGCGGATTTAGGGATAGCTGATCACTGAATCCCACAAGGCAATAGCTTTTTTATTGATTAAATCTTTTGTTTAGATAGATGTCGATCGTTTGTTTATTCTTTTGGGCTTACAGATAAAATCAAACAACTTATCAGAGAAATTTAATTAAGACGACTCAACCATTCATTTATTATCCGATCGGTGCCATACCAAGGGGGTTGTTTAGGAGAATGGCTAGCGTCTTCAATGACGATGTTTTCTGCCCCTGCTAAATGGGCTGCCTCGATCGGGGTGATGCCGTCTCCCCAAGTATTGCCATCCCCGATCGTGAGGTTATAGCTCTGGTAGGCAAGCCAGTTGTCTTTGCCTAAAACGGCTTTACCTGCTACACAGATATATCTTACATCTTCATAAAAAGCACCAGGATATTCTTCATTCACAAAACCAAGGTTCTTTTTCGTCCAGGGTTCTTGGCTGGTATGGGGTGTGCCGAGGGTAACTAATTGACTGACGATGTTTTTACCTTGCCAGACCCGATCGTAATAAGTCTTTTCGCCGAGATAAATACGGGCTAACCATCCCCCCGCCGAATGACCGATGATGTTAACTTTGTCAGTCTGGTAGGTTGCCAAGGTTTGTTTTACAGTTTGATCTAACCGATCGATAATGGGAACGACCGATCGTCCGCCCACCGTAGGAAGCCATTCCCACCACTTGAGGGGCACAACCACAGCAGTAAAACCCCGATCGGTCATGTATTTTGCCATCATTTCATAGTCTTTACTGCCAGCAAGATAGCCCGGCAGAATTACGGAGGGGTAGGGCATGATGCTTGACAAAATGGATAAATTGATTCGTAGGTCTGACATTGACCAAATAACTGATAACGATGGTCTTTCACCCATTCATAACCTGAATTACCAAGGGGTTTTACACCAGGGATTGCATTGTAAAGACTAACAAAACGATCGAAGTTCGGTAGTAGTTGTCCAATTCTTTCGATCGCTGCCATGCCTTGATATTTGTCTTGGTTTTCTAAGAGAATGACACCCTTTGCCATCTCCGTTGAAGAAATACCCAACTGGGATAGAGTTTCAGTCTTTTGCATTGGTAAATAACAAAACCGCTCCCCCCGATCGATGGACTCTAACAGTCTGACAAAGGTCGTACAGAGATTGCAATTACCATCATAAATGATTAACTTTTTCATCTTACACCCAATCATCATCATCTTCATCGTAGGAAACCCTGGTATCAGGGCGGCGGCTGCCAGAGCGGGAACTACGGCGGTTTCGATTGGTGATGTTACCAATTCCTTCCAAGATGCCCCCAAATAGGTCGTCATCATCATCTTCTTCTACATCTTTCTTACTATAAACCGTTTGAGAAAGACGATAAAGAGCTTCCTGTAATTCCGATTGAGCAATATCTAGTTGATAGTCATCTTCCCGATCGATGGCTTCTTTTAGATTGCGGATTAGTTGTTCTATCTCTTTACGTTGTTCGTAGGTCAGTCTGACATTAAAATCTAAGGCAATCTCTTTTAGTTGTTGTTCGGCTGCACTGATTAAACCATCGGCGCGATTTAGCTTTTCGATCCGCTCCCGGCGCGCCCTGTCCTTATCGGCAAAGCGCTCTGCTTCTTGCAACATCCGTTCTACTTCTTTTTCATCTAAAGTAGAAGCCCCCTTGATCGTTACCCTTCTTTCAATACCTGTACGCCGATCGGTGGCAGACACGCATAAAATGCCGTCGGCATTGATGTCAAACATCACATCTACTTGAGCCATGCCCCTCGGTTGGGGAGAAATGCCGCTCAACTTAAAACGCCCTAAAGACTTGTTATACTCTGCCATATCCCTTTCCCCTTGCAAGACATGGATTTCGACGGAGGTTTGATTGTCTTCCGCCGTGGTGAAAATATCCGATCGTCTGGTAGGTATGGTTGTATTGCGGGGAATTAACTTCTTCATCACACCGCCGTAAGTTTCTACTCCCAAAGACAGAGGCGTGACATCTAACAACAATACATCCCTCACCTCTCCCGCCAAAATAGCGGCTTGGATGGCAGCCCCCACTGCCACTACTTCATCAGGATTAACGGATTGATTGGGCTTTTTGCCAATCAAGTCTTCCACGATCGTTTGGACGGCGGGAATGCGACTTGCACCCCCCACCAAGACTACTTCATCAATTTGGCGGGGATTCCATTGGGCATCTTTCAATACTCTTTCTACCGGTTCATATAACCGATCGAGGAGATCTGCTGCCAGTCTTTCAAATTGGGAGCGTTTAAGAGTGCGTTCTAAATGCAAAGGACCATCGATCGTGGCGGTAATGAAAGGTAAATTGATCTCTGTTGCACCAACGGTAGATAACTCGATCTTAGCTTTTTCGGCAGCTTCCGTTAGACGTTGTAGCGCCTGTCTTTCTTTTAAGAGGTCTATTCCTTCTTGGGACATAAACTCTTCTGCTAACCAATTCACGATCGCTTTGTCGAAATCATCCCCCCCCAGCATTGTATCGCCGCTTGTCGCTTTGACTTCAAACAAACCATCTCCCACTTCTAACAAAGAAACATCAAAAGTACCGCCTCCCAAGTCAAAGACCAAAATACGTTGGTTCTTCTTTTTATCTAAACCATAAGCCAAAGAAGCCGCCGTTGGTTCATTGATGATCCGTTTTACATCTAAACCGGCTATCCTACCGGCATCTTTAGTCGCCTGTCTTTGGGAGTCGTTAAAATAGGCAGGCACCGTAATTACAGCCCCAGTGACGGGTTCTCCCAAAAAACGATTTGCTTCTTCCACCAATTTACGCAGAACCATAGCTGAGAGTTCTTCTGGAGAGAAGTCTTTTTCTAGGCGCGGACAACGTATTTTGATGCGGTCTTCTTCATCTTTGCGGATTGTATAGGATACTCTTTTTGCTTCCTTTGTGAGTTCGCTATACTTTCTACCGATAAAACGTTTGACAGAGTAAAAAGTATTTTCTGGATTTAATACCGCCTGTCTTCTAGCCATCTGTCCGACTAGGCGCTCCCCTTCCTTCGTAAAGCTAATCACCGAGGGGGTAGTGCGGCTCCCTTCAGAATTGGTAATGACAACGGGCTTACCCCCTTCCATCACGGCTACAACCGAATTTGTTGTTCCTAGGTCGATGCCTACTACTCTACCCATTACATTCCTTAACAGCACTATGTATCATACTAGCATTCCTAGTCTACCTAGAGGCAGTACGCTGAATCAGGGTCATAAAGCATAATGGTTAGTTAAGTTTAATAAAGCAGGCATATGAAATTTTCCTGGAGAACCTTGGTACTGTGGTTGCTGCCGATCGCAGTGATTCTATTCTTTTTGTGGCAGACTCTTTTAAGCCGCCCCACTGTGGCGACACCAATGATCAATGCGGCTAATACCCGTATTTCCTATGGTCGATTTTTAGAGTATCTCGATCGTCATCTCGTCCGTAGGGTAGATATTTTTGATGGCGGCAGGACGGCGGTGATTGTGTCCGCTGACCCCCAGCTAGAAAATCGAGAACAGCGGGCTAGGGTCGATTTGCCTCTCTATGCCCCTGGTTTGCTAGAAAGGCTGAAGGAGAGCGGTGTAGATTTGGCGGTCTATCCCCCTAGCAACAATTCCCAGATTTGGAATTTTTTGAGCAATTTAATTTTCCCCGTGGCTTTGGTGGGGGGCTTGCTGTTTCTGTTCCGCCGATCGAATCAGATGGGTGGACCTGGTCAGGCGATGGATTTTGCTAAGTCTAAAGCCCGTTTTTCCATGGATGCCCAGACGGGGGTGAAGTTTGATGATGTAGCCGGCATTGAGGAGGCAAAGGAGGAACTCCAGGAAGTAGTTACCTTTTTGAAAAAGCCGGAACGGTTTACTGCCGTGGGTGCCAAAATTCCTAAAGGTGTGTTGTTGATTGGTCCCCCTGGTACGGGTAAAACCCTCTTGGCAAAAGCGATCGCTGGGGAAGCGGGCGTACCTTTCTTCTCGGCTTCTGGTTCAGAATTTGTGGAAATGTTTGTCGGTGTAGGTGCTTCTAGGGTGCGTGACCTCTTCAAAAAAGCGAAGGAAAATGCGCCTTGTATCATCTTTATTGATGAAATTGATGCGGTCGGTCGTCAGCGGGGGGCTGGTATCGGGGGCGGTAACGATGAAAGAGAGCAGACCCTCAACCAAATTCTGACGGAGATGGACGGCTTTGAAGGCAATACGGGGGTGATTGTGATTGCTGCCACTAACCGCCCCGATGTCTTAGATACGGCTCTTTTACGCCCCGGCAGATTCGATCGGCAAATTTCTGTCGATCCACCGGACATCAAGGGGCGTTTGCAGGTGTTAAATGTCCATGCTAAGGGCAAAAAGATTGCGCCTGACATCTCCCTAGAAGCTATTGCTAGAAGGACTCCTGGTTTTACGGGGGCTGATTTGTCTAACTTGTTAAACGAAGCTGCTATTCTCACTGCCCGTCGCCGCAAAGAAGCGATTACGATGGCAGAAATTGATGATGCCGTCGATCGGGTAATTGCTGGACTAGAAGGCAAGCCCCTAGTAGACAGCAAGACCAAGCGCTTAATTGCTTACCATGAAGTCGGTCATGCCATTGTGGGCACTTTGATTCCTGAACATGACCCCGTACAAAAAGTCACCCTAATTCCCCGCGGGCAGGCAGCCGGTTTGACCTGGTTTGCTCCCTCGGAAGAACAGATGTTGATTTCCAGGGCACAGATTTTAGCCCGTATCACTGGTGCTCTGGGAGGGAGAGCCGCCGAAGCGGTCGTTTTTGGCTCCGATGAAATCACCACCGGCGCTTCTAATGATTTGCAACAGGTGACGGCTATGGCAAGACAGATGGTGACTCGTTTCGGTATGTCCGATGAGTTGGGTCCGCTTTCTTTGGAAGGTCAAAACTCAGAGGTCTTTTTGGGAGCGGGTTTGATGAACCGTACTGAATATTCCAACGAGATTGCCTCCCGCATCGATCGGGAAGTGCGGGAAATTGTCGATCGTTGCTACCAAGAAGCACTGCGTATCATTCGAGAAAATCGGGCTGCCATCGATCGGGTGGTTGACATACTAATCGATCGGGAGACCATGAGCGGTGATGAATTCCGTCAGATTATTGCTGAATATACCGTAGTTCCTGAAAAAGAGAGATTTGTACCCCAAATTTAACTCAAAATTCTCATAAACCTCTACCACTGCCTAGACTAGGTAGTGGTTTTTGTTTGTCGATAGGGAAAATCAGATATTCTCAAAACGAATGGGTCATTCAGTCTTTCAACCTGATTTATTAGAAAAATTTCGATAATCACTACTTGACTTGTGGTGCAACAGATTTGACATGGAGTTCTTTGAGTTGTTTGTCTGCCACGATCGAGGGGGCATCGGTCAATAAATCCCTTGCCTGTTGGGTTTTAGGGAAGGCAATTACGTCCCGGATTGACTCTACCCCAGCTAGGAGCATGACCAACCGATCGAGTCCGTAGGCAATACCGCCGTGGGGAGGCGTACCAAAATCAAAGGCATCTAACAAGAAGCCGAACTTTTCTTGGGCTTCTTCTGTTGAAAGACCGATCGCTTGAAAGACTTGTTCTTGTATTTCTCTCTGATAAATCCGTAAAGAACCCCCTCCTACTTCAGTGCCATTAAAGATTAAATCGTATGCCAGGGCGCGGGTCTCTAACCCGATCGGTTTGTTATCTTGTAGGTCTTCCGGATTAGGGGCAGTAAAAGGATGATGGATCGCTTCTAGTCTGTTTTCATCGGCATTCCATTCAAACATGGGGAAGTCTGTCACCCAAAGGAGGTTTATCTTATTTTCATCGATCAAGCCTAGTTCTTTGCCCAAAGCCAAGCGCAAGCGGTTAAGGGATTCATTCACGATCGATTTTTCACCAGCACCGAATAATAACAAATGACCATCTTCTGCTTTTGTTCTTTCCAAAAGTTCAGTTTTTACTTCTTCCGTCATGCCGTCTTTTAATGCACCGATCGCATCTATGGTTTTTCCTGGTCTGACCCGAATGAAGGCTAGTCCCTTAGCGCCATATTGGGCAACTAGGTTGGCTAAGTCTCCGCCTGGTTTGATGCGGGTGTTAGAAATGGCACTATCTCCCCCTGGTACGGGCAGGACTTTGATGATTCCGCCGGCTGCTAAAGCACCGCTAAAGACCTTAAAAGGAGAATTGACAAACAGGTCTGACACATCGACTAATTCAAGACCAAACCTTGTATCAGGACGATCGCAGCCATAACGATCCATCGCTTCTTTGTAGGTCATTCTAGGAAAGGTCGGTAAATCAATACCTTTGATCGTTTGAAAGATAAAACGAATCAGACCTTCATTTAATGCTAATATCTCCTCCTGAGACATGAAACTCATTTCCATATCTAGTTGGGTAAATTCCGGCTGCCGATCAGCCCGTAGGTCTTCATCCCGAAAACAACGGGCAATTTGATAATAACGATCCCATCCCCCCACCATTAGTAGCTGTTTGAACAGTTGGGGCGATTGGGGCAGGGCATACCATTCCCCTGGATGTACTCGACTGGGCACCAGGTAGTCCCGCGCTCCTTCCGGTGTAGAACGACAGAGAATTGGTGTTTCAACTTCTCGAAAACCCCATTGGTCTTCTAAATAACGACGGATTGCTTTGACAACTTCACAACGCAAAGTCAGGTTATTCGTTAGTCTTTCACTTCTCAAATCTAAATAACGATATTTAAGACGCAGTTCTTCACGCACATTGTTTGTGTCAGACACCAAAAACGGCAACGACTTGTGCACAGGATTAAGAACTTCAATCCGATCGGCGTAAACCTCGATCGTGCCGGAACTGAGTTTAGGATTGACTGAATCGATCGGGCGGGCAAGCACTTTCCCCGTCACCCTCACAACATACTCACTCCTGACCTGACCAGCCACTTCATAGGAATCAGGCGTGCGGACTGGGTCGCTCACTACCTGGACAATGCCGGTGCGGTCCCTCACATCCAAAAAGATCACCCCGCCATGGTCCCGACTCCGGTCAATCCAGCCACAGACTGAAACAACTCGATCGAGGTGAGCTTCCTGCAAATGTCCGCAATAATGAGTACGCATAGGTAAAATAACAGTCAAAACTAAGCAATGTGTTCCTATAATAGCCTTTAGCGTCCCCTAACTCTTATGACGATCGAATCTTTGGTCATTTTGGAGGTGGTAGTTTTTATTGCTTCCTTGGTTCAGGCTTTAGTTGGATTTGGGTCTTCTTTAATTGCAGTGCCGAGTTTATTATTACTATTAGAAGATGCCAAAATTGTCGCCCCTTTGGTGACCTTATCTGGTTTGGTAATAAATGCCCGTTTGGTCTTTAGTTTGCGGGAATATTTTAGTAGTAAATACCTCATACCCTTGGTCTTGGGAGCGCTTGCCGGCATCCCTTTTGGTATTTTGATTTTAACCTATACGCCCCTAGAAATTTTGAAATGGGGTCTGGCAATTCTGATTATTGCCTATTCCATTTATTCCTATAGTCAGCCTGATTCTCGATTAAAAGTATCAAATTGGTGGGGAACGATCGTTGGTTTTATTGCTGGTTGTTTGGGGGCTGCCCTTAGTAGTAATGGACCACCTTTGGTAATTTGGGCAAGTTTACAGGACTGGAATAAGGATGAATTTCGGAGTAATTTACCCGCCTATTTTGGGATTACGGGCATTATTTCTTTGGTTGCCTATCAATTTACGGGATTGATGACTGTTGCTGTCTGGCAATATTTCTTTTATGCTGTTCCTTCATCTCTATTAGGTACTTTTGTTGGCGAGTATTTTGCTGCTAAAATTAAACCCGATCGGTTTAAGCAAATTATTCGATTACTGTTGGTTGGTCTAGCGGCTTTGATGTTGGTTTCCGATGGATTTTATCATTCATCATAGGTAATCCGATCGGAGATATAGTCTGGTGGTTCTACATGAATTGTGGTTCGTACAGGGGCATAATTCCGATCGAGGATTTCTTCAATTAAATCAGTAATTTTGTGGGCAGTTTCTACATCTTTGGCAGAGACTACTAGGTGCATTTCAATAAATATCTGTTGTCCTAAAATACCCCTAGAAGAAATATCATGGCAGTTAATGACCCCGTCGATCGTCATCACTAAATCGTAGATTTTTTCGGGAGGGATTACAGCTTGATCAACTAAAACTGGAACATTTTCTTTAAGAATATTATAGCCACTCAACATGACTAAGATTGCGACAGGGATAGCAACAATTACATCTAACCATTGTAGCCAACTAATTTTTGTACTAACAATAAGTAGGCTAATAATTACCCCGATCGTGATCCAAATATCCCCCATTGTATGTTGGGCATCTGCTAAGAGGATACTACTACCAATTTTTTTGCCGATATGTCTTTCGTAGAGAGCAACAAATATATTAACTACTAATACTAAGAGGAGTAAAAATAGATCGAATTCCCCTAATTCAACCCCATGTTTACGGGTAAATAAACTACTAATTATGCCTCTAATCACCTCTAAACAAGCTACTCCCAAAAAAGTAGCAATTACAATAGCCCCTAAAACTTCAAACTTATGATGTCCGTAGGGATGTTCCCGATCGGGTACTGGGGAAGCAAAATGAACTGCCACTAACCCCACTACATTATTGGCACTATCGGTAATACTATGGAGAGCATCTGCAAATAAGCTGAGGGAATGGGTCGTTAAACTGACAATTATTTTTATTAGAAATACAACTAAGTTTAATCCCAAAGTTAGCCATAAAACTCTTTGAATTACCGATCGGTTGTCTTGATTCATTGCTGACCTATTAAAGAGTTACGATTACAAGTTTACTCTAATAAGTTATTAAAATAAATTTAATTTTGTTACTTTTATTCAACAGTACGGACAATTTTTGAAAATCAATAAAAAAGTTATTCACCGCTACAGCCTTTCCCTAAAAAAATAATTTAAGGAAGATTCCCTGGATGATTTTTCCTTTGAAACAAACTTATTGACAGAATTCCTTTTGCTCTGTGGGATTGCGTGGGTTTTCCCATTTGCAATCCTTTAATCACCTCTTGATTTTTGTAGCTTTTCCATTTGCATTGAGTAATAAAAGACATTAAATCCTTCTTTCGCGAGAGGTGTTTCTATACTGTAAATTAGAAATGTTAATCTTTTTATCTAGCTATGACCGATCGGATTGTCCAAATCAAGCGCCAGACTGGGGAAACCTCTGTTGATATTACCCTCAATCTGGATGGTAAGGGCAGGGGGGACATCCAGACAGGGATTCCTTTTTTAGATCATATGCTCCAACAACTCTGCTCCCACGGCTTGATCGATTTGACTGTGCGGGCACAGGGGGATTTACATATTGATGACCACCATACCAACGAAGATGTAGGCATCACTTTGGGGCAATGTATCAGCAAAGCTCTGGGGGATAGAAAGGGTATCTATCGGTTTGGGCATTTCCTTGCGCCGTTGGATGAGGCTCTGGTGCAAGTCGCTTTGGATTTTTCTGGTCGTCCTTACCTTGTCTATGGTCTCCAGATTCCCACCGATCGGGTAGGCACCTACGACACCCAATTAGTGCGGGAATTTTATCAGGCAGTAGTCAACCATGCCCTCATCACCCTGCATTTGCGTCAATTGGCGGGTATTAACTCCCATCACATTATTGAAGCCTCTTTC